>Ga0136643_10002785_pt1 | contig 23028 bp, 13 predicted proteins | sample TergutLab28metaG_FD_96883 | JGI IMG/M metagenome (GOLD analysis project Ga0136643, IMG submission 96883) | Labiotermes labralis P1 segment gut microbial communities from Petit-Saut dam, French Guiana - Lab288 P1 (version 3) (version 3) | ecosystem: Host-associated > Arthropoda: Insects >... | reverse complement strand
TGCATTGACATCATCCAACAAAATCTTCATGTGGTACATTCTTAGATTCCTCACAGAAACTGTCCTTCATGTCAAAACTTTTACCTCAGTTGTGACATCCACATTCAGACCAGTATCACACTAGCAGGCTCTTAGTGCTATATACCACATCCTTTCATTAATAAATCACCCTCTAACCTTTGGTTACAATTCCCTTACGTATGAAAAATCCTACCCCTTTTTCAATCTCTTTCTCTGTTTTACAGAAAAAAGTGCAACTGTCTGCTGGTGTAGTGCCACTCTGGTCCCATCTGACCTGTACTCCCACCAAATCTAACTCATGCTTTACCAATTCATTTACAACTGTCTTCCACAAACCTGACATTGAAAGGTCAAATTCTCACACCAGTTTCCTTGTTGTGACCATTCCAAAATGCTCATTCAAGTTTGAGGCCTTGAGTAAAAATTCATGACATGCTTTTTTTAAATCGCTAAGTGTTGCTGGGCATCCATACTGGAGGACACCTACTGTTAGCCATCTGCAACAGCTTATATGTATATTTGCAGGTACCTTCCATATGTTGACTGTGTCACCTCCGTCCACAATCTGAGGATGTGCCACCACCATTGTGAAACTTACTCCTCAGCTATACAGCCCTCTGATAGCCTTGGCCACCTCATTACAGATGCCCATTACCACAGAGATACACTTCCATAAATATGTAAATGTAACTGGGCAAACCAAATTACTGCTTTAACACCCAGAGTAAAAGGCAGAGGTGAATGAAAACTGACAATTTAGTCACACAACTAAGAATTTATATTTTTGTTATTATAAAAAACAAACAGCTGGTATACAGCAAGCATATAAAAACATGTACAGAGCATTAATTAATTGTCTTATAGTATCACATTTTATCCAAATACCTGAACCATAACTCTTAATAAAATTACAAGCAGTACAATGTTTCATACCTCATGCGCATGTTGTTCAACAAGTTTTCTAAACAGTGCTCCCATGAAGTGAATATGTATATCACGAGCACTTGACTCACACCCTGACTGTGTGATCACAGAAATGTCCATTCTGGTAGCTGGATAGGGTGATGGCACATTCAACTAACAAAGGTTTAAGTTTCCCCTGTTCTGAATTAAGCACCATACCGTGAAGCTACGTAAGAAATAGGAGGTACAGGGACAAAGGACGATAAGTCAAGTACTGGGCACATTTGGGCTGCTGTATTTCACCATGTGACGGCCCATTCTCGCTTGGCACACATTTTTAAATTTATAAACCACTTATTTATTTAATTTTCTAAAATTTTTTTGGGCCATGGTAAACCATGGATAATCTGAAACCGCAGATACTGAAGCCACGGGGCGGTCTGCCTGTAGTGATGATAAAAAAAAAACAGCAAAAGCAATGAATGTTTAAAACACTGTTGTCTATTGTAAATCAAACCTCAATGCTTGAAGCCTGAGAGTACATTAATGGCCTAATCCTAATTTAAGAAACAGTTTATGATCCATCAATAAATATATGCACCATAATTACTTCATTAGCACAGCCCTTCTGAGAAGTTCATAACATTAACTAACCTACTGAAGAAATGTTGTGTCTTTTATATACAACCTAAAGGTTCATCACCTTTTTCAGAATGGCCTACATACATATATACATACATACATACGTAACATTCACAGATCCATCATCTGCTGCTATCTAAGTATGGCTGTACTTAAATAGCAATATCATATCATGGAAAAAGTTTACAGATTGTAAAACTACTAAGTTTCAACTGCATCATCTAAGCTATGAAATCCAATTAATTCACTATAAACAGAACAATGAAGTAGACATGGAAAGGGGAAACATGCTGTACTGCAGTCTCCAAAATCAATATGTTATGATTACCTCATTCGTTTGGCCACTATTATTCATGACGTGTCAAAAGCATGAAACAGGTGTGAGAACACCTTCTGTGAAGATGCATAAGAAAAATCTGTCATTACCAGTGAAGCTGAATGTCGTTAGATGTACTGACAAAGGAGAACACAAATTTGATATATGTTGAGCATCACACCGAGTGAAATCAATAGAATAATCTAATGTAAATACAGGCAAAATCAAGAATGTGGAAAGAAGGGGCTGCTCTAAGGGCTTCAGAATTAAACAGTACTCTGAGAATTCAACTTATGTCACCAACTACTCATGCACTAAAAATTAAACACAATCAACACACTATTTCCTTTCTGCATGTTTCAGAATCCCAGGAATGCCAATACATGTAGAAAGGAAAGTGTGTCGATTGTGTAGAATTTTTAGTGCCTGCATAATTGGTTACATACGCTGAATATGACATCATGCACGGTGCATACAGTATGAAGTATGCACGGTGCATACAGTATGAAGTATGCACGGTGCATACAGTATGAAGTATGCACGGTGCATACAGTATGAAGTATGCACGGTGCATACAGTATGAAGTACCCTGTGTAATTCTAACTGTTAATCTGATTTCAGTACTGAAATATACCTGATGTTAGGAACTAATCGTTACTGAAGCATATGTTGAGATTTTAAATCAGATCTTTGAATGTTTATGCTTATGAGAAGAGTTCCCTCACTTAGCACTCTGTTTTTTCTAAAAACCAATTAACAGCACTAAGTGAGAGATAAATGTACTCTATCCCAAACCCATTACATGCTGGAAATTACGTCTTCCATCGATGTACAACATAGCATCTGGAATGTAAAGAGAAAGGAATTACAATGAACCAGAACTCAACAAATGTTTTGGTGCAAGAAGTCTCTTTTCTCATTAACAAACTTCAAACTAATATAAATTTATGAATATCCATCCTAATCTCCATAAATTGTCAGTTTTTTTTTTAAATTTTAAGTTATGTATTGTATGTCGATTCTACAACTAAATTAAATGTACTGGGAAAATAGATTAAAAAGGAGAGTTTAACTATACAAAATTATGTGCACATTCCACTTGCATGGAAATGTAGGAAAAACCCCACCATTTTTCTTACTCTTCATCTTATTGGTTCATAACACAAACACGTTTCACAAGCCGGTTCTACATCCAAAATGATGACAAAATCTGGAGTATACCAAATGTTGTGTTATTATTACATATGTAATCAACAGATAATGTTCAGGGTGTGTCTATGATGCACTACTGTGAGAAACATTCAGAACAGAGAAGCCTTGCATCTGGTTAGTGACATCGCAAGCCACTGTTACTATCACTAAGAGGCAGTCTGTGACACATACACATAAAATACAGATGTGTAACCAAATCAGTGAGTGGATCAAATTGTTTACACTGGACACAACATGAAAGAGATCTAGTAGTGTGGGTGGTATTAGGATTACAGTATCTTTTGGGAACGATGCTGTGTGGCTTTGCAGATGGGCACCAACATATTTGGGAAACCTGCTGTCTCCATCTTGAGAAGACAACAGATGTTTCTCCAAAACATCATGGCATCTGTAGTTTCACTAGCCACGGGTTACTAATCCAATCTAGTTCATGTCTTATTTTGCAAAATAGCACCTCATGGCCTTTTTTTGTGCCCATTCTATGCCTTTTTGCTTTTAACACACCCAATTTTTGCCACTTCTTAATTTACACCCTCATTTTCAGTTTAACACCTTCTGGCTGGCTACACTCTGTTACACTAACCCCGTATTTCTGACAAGAATAACATTTTTTATTTATGCCCACTTTTCAGGAACACAACTAGGGCATAAAACAAGGCAATGATGTATTGTTTATCGAAGGTCTCACACAACTCACATAATCATCTAAACATGGCCTAGTTTAAGGGGTATGCTGATGCAATAACACTGGCCTTGTTTTAAGGGGTCCGCTGATAAAACAATATTGTAATGTATTACTCTGCATGTGTGCTAAAGTGTTTATGTACCACAGAACTAGAAATTCTAAACTCAGCTGTTTACCAGCTCAACAGCTGAAGCCATACTGTTCAAAAATGCATTTCTATGTCACTCAACACACTCAGCTACTTTAGATGGCAATGCCTCACTACAATGTGACTATGGTCACATTACTAGTAGCTGCACTGTTTACTGTCCTTCAAGGTAAGGGTTTTAAACTGTGAATTATCTAAGCAAGCTGGTGATCTGATTTACGTAATGAACTAAGACAGAACAATAGTAGCAATGCGTGGAATTACAGTGAGGCTTGGAAGGCAGTCATGATCTCCAGCTGTAGTCAGGCTAGCTACCAACAGTCTATGGCAGTGACACAATATAGTAATTACCATTCTGTAGAACCTGACTGTAAAATTATGTAATATCATTTTAAATAGGTTACTGTGAATTTTTAGTACATTAGTGTGTATGCACACACCCTTTTCATTACCTACACCTAAGAGGCAAAACCAATGACAAAAAAGTCACGGCTAGGATCAGATGTCTTCCAAATAGGGTGCATATGTTCAGTGTACATTGGATTTGGTGGTTGCAGCTATGCTACCCAATGTCATTTGTGATTTGAAGCTGTGACAACCATGCTGAAATGTACATTGGTTGCCCTGTGGCACATGCAGTGTTACTTTCAGCTTGGAAAAGACTGTAAGGTATTAGTGTCACATTTCAGGTTACTGTCATCTTATTTCTGAAAACAGGTTAATCACAAAAAAAAAAAATTGCGTTCTGTTTATGCTTAGTAAAGTTATCTTATTTTCATTTATGCTCACTACTTTGACAGTATTAAGTATGAAAAGCAAGATCGCCATAGGTAGTACGATTTCTTTACCAACCCCCACCTCCTCCCGGCAGTTAAACTCTTGGCACCAGCCCCCTATTCCCAAATAACATTATACTTCAACTGCCACTCAAATGTAACTGTTCTCACTTACCACTATAGGAGCGTGGTACAATTCTTACAATATCTGCAGGAGTTTTGTAAGTAAACTGGAAAGAATTTGTTGTAACAGTCTGACTGCTGATAGGGTCAATCACATCTGCAAACACTGCGATCTGCATGAAGTTCTGCTCAGTATACACCACCTTGCAGAACACAACAAGATTTAGTGCTGCCTTCCGCAATATAATTAGCAGTCGGTGAAGTTTCATATACACTATGTTACAGAGTATCAGTGATAGTCACTGCTGCTCAGTGCACATCAGCTACCAGAACACAAATACAATCAGTTTTACGCTACAAATACCACCTTCTGTAACAGAAATTACATTTACTGCACAAAATGTCTGATAACCCACTATTTTTATTCCAGTTTGTCATGAATGACTTCAGTTTTATCTTTCTTGGTTAATAAAATACCATATAAATGGTCTAGTACCTCATCTTCAGACAAAAATTTAAAAAAAACCTGTTGCTGAAAGTAATGTGTTGTTTCTCTTGACTGTATCCTGTGTGTGAAAAAAGTCAACACTTAAAAACTTCTGAAGTCTGAAACTGGAAGTCACGTAAGCATGTAAGCATAAAGGTAGCATTTTAATCCCAATGATTCCCAATATTTTTAAATATGTGGCTCTTCTCTACCGTTCATTAATTACACTTCTCAATGCCATATAGGTATTCAGCACAGAACAAATACATCTGCCTAAGTTAAAGAAGAACATGGATTAACTCTCTGGAGCTGGAATTAAATGCATATGTTTATGAGGGTGGTGATGGAACATTATGATAAACCAATCTGTCTTTGCATTCAAGTGGTGACAGCTGCATACACCAAAGCACTACATAATAGCTGAAGCTTGCACAAGAACATGCCATAATTGTCATGTTAATGGGCAACAACTTTAGTTCTTAGGTTTTCTGAGTATCATATTGTGTGACAATTATATTCATCACTTGACACCAAACAATTAATGTTATGACTTTTCCAGTAAGTGTGGCTATCTTAGGTTCCAGAGCAAACTGAGGGTAAGAGTACTTTACCTGGACATCCATATTTGATGGTACACAAGTGGGTAGATGACTAGTGTTATGTGAAAGTTAAATATCTCAGTTCAAATTGTGGTATTAATAATATAACCACAAGGATCCTTCAAAAAGTTTCTGCACTTCCATATTTTCGCAGGAAACGGTGAGGGCGGGAGATGTAGTAATTGGTCGTGTCTGAGAGTGTCATGTGACTAGTCAGTCGGGCAAGCCGGCTGACCTTGCAGTTTAGTATGAGAGTTGTCATACTGTGATGAAGATGGCTGCGAAACCTATAAATTGCACCAAAGAGGAACAGCGTTCGGTCATACACTTTTTGTGGGGAGAAGGTGTGCCGGGAGCAGAAATTCATCTCCGGATGTGTGCTCAGTATGGGGATAAAGTTCTCTCTCGTAGACTCGTCTATGAGTGGAATGAAATGTTCAAAAATGGCCGCACAAGTGTGATGGATGCAGAGCGCTCTGGACGTCCAGCTACAGCCACGACCATGAGGAATTAAGAAAGAAACCTGGAACTGATTCGCGAAAACGGAAGAATAAGAGTTGAAGAGGTTGCAGGAAGGCTGAATGTGAGTGTTGGTTCTGCCTATTCCCTGATTCATGACAGCCTTAAGTTCAGTAAAGTGTGTGCCAGGTGGGTGCCTAAGGAACTGACAGAGGAGCATAAGCGCAAACGCTTAGAAGTTTGTTCCCGACACTTGGCCTGTTATCGTGAAGAAGGTGACAACTTTCTGCAGCAAATAGTCACTGGTGATGAAACATGGATTCACCATTACGAGCCCGAAAGGAAGCGGCAGAGTGTGCAATGGAAGCCTCCATCATCTCCTGTAGTAAAGAAATTCAAGATGCGACCGTCGGCAGGAAAGTTGATGTTGACTGTCTTCTGGGACTCTCGAAGGCCTATTCTCAAAACCTACCAGGAACGTGGAACTGTCACAAGTGCAACTTATTGTGACATGCTTCAGAGAGAATTGAAACCTGCAATCTGCTCTAAAAGAAGAGGAAAACTGTCGAAGGAAATTTTGTTGTTGCACAATGCCCGCCCCCACACTGCAACCCACACATTGGAAACCCTCAAACAACTGAGGTGGGAGGCTATGAAACACCCAGCTTACAGTCCGGATTTAGTGCCATCTGATTTCCACCTTTTCGGACCGCTCAAAAAGACGATTTTCATGTGATGATGATGATGTGAAAGCAGCGGTGCATCAGTGGCTATGCGCTCAACCAAAAACATTTTTTGCTGATGGCATTCAAAAGTTGGTAGGACACTGGAAAAATGCATCGCAAAGCAGGGTGACTATATAGAAAAGTGATGTAATTTGCTTTTGAAGTTCTTAATAAAGAGAGTTAAAAAAAGGGTGGAAACTGTTTGAAGAAGCCTCGTATTAATATATGAGCAAATGTGCAATTATATATTATTCAACTACATTTTTAATGTTATTTCTGCTACACTGTCAAGATGTGGGTACCAAGGAAGCAAATACTCTCGTATTTTTCTATGATGCATTGCTCACTGGCATTCTGTATTCAAATTTAATTGTCAATGAACATTTTCATTTAAAAAAAATCAAATACTGTGTTTGTTAATTATATTATGTACTTATCCAAAACACAAATTAGTATTTTTATGTTATACATATCGTGCAGTTTCTTATATTCTACATTTTTAAAATCCAATCAAATGCTCTAACTAAAACACAATAAAATTAAAAACAAAACACACATCATATCAGGTGCCAACTCCTACATGTTTCAGCACCAAGATGCCATCATCTGGGAGTTTATCAACAATATGCAATACATCATATGCGTCAGCTGGACGACATCCCTTTGCATCATTCATTCCTATGGACATTTGTGTGCACAGCCCAGGAAGAAAAAGTGACTGTGATATTGTACAAGTGGAGGCTCATTGCTGTGTGCTCTTGTTACAGCAATGTTTACATATACTTGTTGATAAGCAATCTGCAGTTTTAACATTTTAAGACTCATTCTTGATTTCAAACATTCGCCACGTTCTGAATGTTGTGTATGCTTTTTTCTGGGTAATTACCTAGTGTCTGAATTTTATATGCCAATGTTTTGGAACACACTGTCTGTTCCATCTTCTTAGGCAGGTAGGTATGAAGAATAAATGGGGTTGAGAGTGTTGGGGTATTTATACGAGAAAAGGTTTGGCTCAAAAATAGCCTCAGCCAATTTGAGGGAGGGTGACAGGGTGGGGGCGGGTCAGAGTAGAGGAACAGGCTGTGGGGGGGGCAACGACTTTTTAATTTTTATGATGCAAGTGAGGGCCAGTAGCACCCAAAATACATGTCACACCTACAAACCTTTGTTGTTGACAAACTCCCTGATGATGGCACCTTGGTGCCAAAACATGTAAGAGTTGGCACCTGATATGAAGTGTGTTTTAATCAGTGCAATTTGTTGGTTTCTAAACATATAAAATTAATATGTCAGCCCTTGAAAAGGCCACTTTCAAGACCTGAAATCACTCACACAGAATCCAGAATCCCCAAGCTTTGAAGACAGATCACATTAATCTCAGCATGGACTCAAACCAAAACAGACACAAACACTAACTAATCTCACATTATGTTCAGACACTAATTATATAATTTTCGTAAGTCTTGTCTTAGCACTCTTCTGGGTATAAGTGCAGAAATGGTGCTCTATACCACCACGCATTTTTGCCTCCTACAGTATAGCAGAAACTTGTAAGGTAGTTGGTTAGTGCCTTCCTTTAGACTAGACAGGCTCAAACAAGAGATTTTTTCTCTTCTCCAAAATGTCCAAACCAGATATAAGACACACATAGCCTCCAATTCATTGAGTACCAGGATTTGCTAACTGCGCTCTTCTGGGCTAGTATGCAGTGTGTAGAGGTACCAATGTTTTGGGGCAACCTATTGGTCCCATTTTCAAGGGTCAAAAATCTTGGGACCATTAGGTTGTCCTGAAACATCGATAAGGAATTATCACTACACACACTGCGTGATAGCCCAGAAGAGCACAGTTCACATCTACTTCATGTCAGAAGCCTGAAATCTCACACAGTGAAGATTTGTTCCCTGGTATAAAGTGGCCAGAATGTCACGTTGACCAACCACTTCCACCTAGTGCTAAGGCTAAGAATGATTGAAGCTAGACTTCTACTCCCCCGGTATGCCTTCACAGCACAGACATGGACAGCATTACCTTTTTTTTATTTCTACTTTTTAGTGAGTAGTGTTATCTTACATGTGCATGCATATTGATAAATGATCCAACATTGACAGGTTTCAGGAAGCTGATGTCACTGACATGGAGCAGTTCAGGGCGATATTTACTGAAATTAAGAAAAATAGAAGCATGTAAAAACAAACTGTCCAAGATAATCAGATGAGTCACTGAATGTTTTATATTTATTTTGTGGCTTTTTTAAAAATGTGGCAATGATAGTGAACAATGACGAATTGGAAGGAACATGGAAATAAGTGACGGAGGTCTAATTTGAGATATTATTTGAACATTTACCTGAAGGAATGAGAATACAAAGCAGTTCTGCCCAGAAGACTACAGAAATAAACTTGTCCCCTCAGTGCGGTTATTGGTTTCATGTGAGTTGTAAACAGTCACTGTATGACCCAAGCATGTTCAGTACTACCACATTCCTGTAGGTCTGCCAGCAGGCTCATTCCTTCTGGACCGCTGCAGCCTCCTTGATGGCATTCTATCCTCATAATCTTTCAAAACCTATTTTTCAAGTCACTCCTCCTGACACAGCCCTGTCCTGAGACATTTCTCAATATTCTTTCTTTCATCTAAATAACCCACTGCTGTCCTTAGCCCATCTCTAGTCTCTCTCTATATGCTGTAACTTGTTGGATCACCTTCGGTGTCCTGTTCGTGTATCGCTCCAGGAATGTTCACCTCCTTCCCCTCCACTTCAATACGGATATCTTCTGAAGAATGCAGCACATCTGTCTACCACTGGTCAACTGAACTCGGGATGGACATCATGTTCAATATTCATATCAAATGCCTTTTAACTATGTAAAGCATCTTGTCTACAATGTTACACAATTGTAAGCTGTAGTTCCCTGAGATACTATTTTTGCCAATACACAGCTTCACATCTCAGAAGACAGTAACCTTAGGAATAAGACCACTCATCATACCTGTATAAATTACCAGCAATCCATGACAGCTCCAGTGCATTCCGCATCAAAAAGCCACCAAAGATTTTGTTGTGAAGATTTCGGTCCTAGTAAAAAACAACAAATTTTATTTAATTGTGAATCTGATATTCACTTGTGCACCAGTTCTAGTGTCCTCAATGATAAGCACACAGTTCCACTGGTCATTGCATTTGTTCTGACATAAACACCTCAACTTAAACAAGATTCAAATTGTAGAATACATACCAAAGTTCATACAATGTCACTATGTACATTTAATACTATGGCTTTGCAGTCACATTTGGATACATTAACACTTCATAAATCTAAAAAATTAGTTACTACGGTTTTTTTGGTTACTTGTGTTATTACTTTTATTGCCACTACTGTGTCCATTATTGTTTATATGGTTAATATCCCATTTCAGTAATGGTGGTTGTTACTGTCCCATGTCATAAGTTTGTGCACACGTCATAATTCTATTACCTAGTGTACCAAATTAAAACCTAAATATTTGGAATGGTCTCCAATGGCATAAAATACGAGACTTCATGACAATGAGTCCAATGATTCTCAACCTCCAACATGTGGACAGACAGACATGAGCATCCACACAAGCATTCTTTTCTGGAACATGGTTAAATTATTTACGAAACACACCACAGCTCAAGGCTACAGTCCTTGTACTCCCTAAAAGCACAAGATGTACATGTTGGTTGGCTGAAAGGTATTTATGTATAAACCATCTCGTGGGAGAGAACAGTGACCGATGGCCAAGGATGGAGCCACAAACATAACTTGTGATACTGGAAACTCACAACCAATTTGCACTGCAAAAAATGACAGCAAGCTTTGTGATTTGTTTGTACAATAGGATGTATTGTCTGTGGTATTTTAACAGTGGGATATAAAGTGGCACTGTTGGTTAAGGCACTGTGCTATAAGCCAGAAGGTCACAGGTTCAATTCCCGATGGGGTCACTTGGATTTTTCATTGGCTTAATCCTTCCGGCCACATTATGGCCCTGGGGTCAACTCAGCCTCTAACCAAAATGAATACCAGGGGTATCTCCTGGGGGGTAAAGGTGGTCATGGCATAGGGCTAACAACCTTGCCATTTTCATGTGCCCACTGCCTAGAAATTCTGTAAGCACCAGTCTCTGAAGAGTAAGTGAAGCTTTTCAAAACACAAAATTTATGAAACATTGAATATCAGGGTGGTTTTGAGTGTCACAGAATGTGATTTCAGACTACAGGACACCAGTATAAAAGCCATGAAAGCATATCTTTCACTTGATTGATTACCTCAGGTTGTCCAACGATTATACTGCTGTATGTCACTTCATCCATCCACATACCATCAGATGGCAAAACACGCTTGTGAATAGTAGGATCTCTTACATCTACTGTTTGTAGAAATGCATTATGAATGACTTTTTGTTCTTCTGCATTGGGCACAACTTTCAGCAGCGACTGTTGCTGGAACTGTATTCGACGCTTCTTCCTACCTGTAAATTACTGCACACTTTATTTAGTAAATACTCAAAAAGCAAATTTTAAAACTAGTAATATTCTGTCTCATCTCTTCTCTCTCCCTCTTGTACATTCACGTGCACATGTGTGTGTCATACACAAACACAAATTCTCAAATATACTGTGATACACAAGACATCAGATTTTAGGTTCACATGGCAGTGAAATTAAGCTCATGTTCTGTGATGCCATGTATTGCAGTCTGGTAGATAGATATGGGTATTTTGGTGGAACATACTGCCTCCATCTTCACCGCAGAGGCAGCACAGCATTGGCATCCTATCTCTTTGACTACCAAGTGCCGCATCTCACAAGGCCAAGACATGAAACTCAATAGGCTGTGTGTTCTGTTTGGTTTCCAGCATAACAACCCTTATTTCAACTCCAGGGGCTAAGATGAAACATTCACAATCATTTTTAAGCTTCCTTATTTCCTTGAACATCACATGTAAGTTCTGAATCATGTTTCATAACAACTACTGGCTAAAATGTAATAATTGAAACTCATGGGCATACTTTGCAAAGAAAACCTACACAGCAAAGCCGATGGATCCGAAACCCCACAAAATATACCAATGATGAGGAGATGCCACTTACAACCCAGCCTTTGGAAAGAATAGACCCTCCACCCCCCCCCCCCTTAAAAGTCCTCCTCTCTCTCTTTTAGTGGTCATAACATTGCACTTTATACTTGCAATGAAAGATACAGCAGACATTAATAATTTTGCAATGCACAATACACATATTAAATGTGAACATGACCTGGCAACTCAGCTTACACTACAAATACTGTAATTTCCTTAATAAAGAATGGTGATTTCCAACCTGTAAAAATGAGCATAGTGTTCCAAGCCCTACCTTACATGGATTATGTTATAGCTCATCACATCGACTGTGCTGAAAACATGATATAGAATACAAACAAACTGTTATTCTCAAGCAACAATGTTATACTCTGACAACAGTCTGTGTCTCTCATGTTTCTTATTAATGTTGCACACACAAGCACAAAATTTATACAGGAGTGGAAAAGTGTAAGAGGTATTACACAATGAAGAATGGGGTAGAGAGCACACACAGTGCATATTCTCAGAACACACACCTCAATCCACTCTCCTTGACAAGAAGTAACTCAGAATTTGTAACCATCTGTACCCCTAATTTTGGGTCTCACAGCATGCATTATGGAAATATTAAGCACTATGATCAAGAAGAGATCATAAAACCTAAATATATTTAACCCACTAAAAACCAAAATGTTTTTCAGAAAATGTTGGCCACTTTCTTCAAACAACTATATCACATCTACCAAACTGTCATAAACAAATGGCAACTGTACTGTCTTCTGTGGTCATCCAACCAAACAATGCACTTCATTTACCAATACATACAATAGAACATCTAAAGTTAAGATATTTTCTATAACCAGACTGCAGCAATAGTGACTTTCTTCTACTTATAAGCAGCTGGCAGGGCAGGCAGGGTGCCCCCTGAAGAAGACGTCATGCAGTTAATACTGAATATTATTCATTGAGCAGAAAATTAAAAACAAAATCAATGAACAGTAGAATAAAATGAATATTAAACTCTCAAATTTTTTTGGAAATGTAAGTAAACTCATTTTAGAAGACTTCCGTAACATTAAATTCATATTCTTACTTTCTCCACCCAACAATATCTCTTTCTCCTTCTCATTTTCTGGAACCAGTGAATTAACAAAAGCTGGACCATCATTGGTAGAATTTCGAGAAGCCATCAAGAACAGAGCTCGTGTCAGCTTCTCCCAGTGGCCATGGGCAAACTGCTCCAACCACACAGTTATCTCCATTGATGAACTACCAACCCAGGACACATGTCCACTGAGACGGATATTAGCATCATGCTAGAATAAAAATACAGTTATTACAACATCAGAAGAGAAAATACACATTCATTTTATAGTAAACGCAGTTATGGAGGACTGACTCCTAAGATATTTAACAATACTTGTCCAACTGCATAAGGGTTTGTAGGTTTGTAAGAATAATGTCTATATGAAGGCACTACCCCAGCATTAGCTTAGGCAGATTGAAGAAAATCAGAACAAAACTGAATCAGGATAGCTGGCAATCCAGCTGAGATTTGAACTGGACTGAGTGTAATGCAAACAGAAAATACTCTTACACAAAGGCAATCTTTAAAAGCTGCAGATGCCGGTCATTCAGCAGTCTATAACCTCAACAGTCTGCGGTGTTGTTAGCCATTTCCATGGCTTTCTTTATTTAAAGAAACTTTTTCTGTTATGATACTTGCGTAGTAAAATATAATGTATATTAAAAATTACAAGTATTTAACTGCTGGGAGATGGGAAGACAGGTTTACTTCACTGGTCTAGTCAAATACTATGGTGAGTCTAGCATACCAGTTTGTAAATGAGACATTTCATTTCAGGTTTTCATGGTAGTGATTTTTCTGACTGTAGTTTTTTGAATTGCGATACCATGCCATCTTGTATGTAGATTTGGAAAAACAGGATACCACCATCTTCACTGTTAAAGTGAGGTGGTTCAGATGCCGTGGTTTATACAGACAGAATGCAGGAAGGTAGCCATCACATCCATGAAAGTGGAGGTGGGGACAGAATATAATCTCAGCTACTAGGAACGATGAACAGGAACTGTGATAAACAAGATACAAAATGGTCCAATCCAGGACAAAAATAAATCTCTGAAAAGGTCTACACAGGCCAAACCAGCCTTTCCATTGATGACAGGGTTAATGAATCCCAGTGTCACACCTGCCTGAACCAACTGGAGCAGTCAGTTGTGGTGGTGGTGGTGGTGGTGGGTCACTACATCCCACTCAACAACCATGGCTGAGAAATTCAGGCACAGGAACTCACTCAAAATTGCATGTTGCAAACATACTTCTGTCTTCATACTTTTGTAATAAAGGTTCCTGATGATGGTTCTGACAAATCAATACAAGCAACACATTTGTTTATAACATTAAAGAGTTGTGTTGGAATACTTCGTTTGTATTTCAATATAGTTCAATACAAGAGCATGAATCAGAATAAAAATATTACTCATAAGACAAATTACAGAGACCAAGCACCAACACAACAGCATGAACAGGGTGTATGGGACTCTGGAAGGTCAATCAGTGAAAGACAAGCAGACAGTTATCTCCACAACAAGATAATCACTTCATCCTGTTGTGACAATTGTCGACTCCTGTAGCACTCACATAGAGTGGTACATGGGTACCATGTCTTTTAGTCTGATAGGTAGGTACCAGCAGCACAACATATCTTATATACAGGTACCATGTCTTATAGTCTGATAGGTAGGTACTGGCAGCACAACATATCTCATACACAGGTACCATGTCTTATAGTTTGATAGGTAGGTACCAGCAGCACAACATATCTTATATACAGGTACCATGTCTTATAGTCTGATAGGTAGGTACCAGCAGCACAACATATCTTATATACAGGTACCATGTCTTATAGTCTGATAGGTAGGTACTGGCAGCACAACATATCTTATACACAGGTACCATGTCTTATAGTTTGATAGGTAGGTACCAGCAGCACAACATATCTTACATACAGCTACCATGCCACACAGTCTGAAACCTACCAATCTGGCCACATGGCATCACAACCAAGATGACCATAACCTCAATCAACATCACATACTGCATTAAAATATGTACAAAACCACCACAAAAGTATCTAATACATGTATCTGCAGCATACACACAAACATAATCTTCCAGAGCCATATACTTAACACGCATGGATCATGAATACAGAGACAAAAATAACATACCTGTGCTTGATATGAAGTAAACGAAATTTTATCCACAAGAGCCGTGACAATTAAATAAGGTGTAATGTCTTCAGGCTTCTGCTTTGGATTCTGTATATGTTTATGTGCCACCCAAACTGAAAATATATGAAGATAAGGTTACTTTTAAACATCACCCAATCAACTGACTATGGCATGCACACATCCCCTGGCTTCTGTGATAGATGTGTACCCAACAGTGGTAACATAATTCAAAATTTTTGTTATTCCTTTCATTTTGCTGCCTTCAGGTTTCTGTGACAAATGCATAAATAAATTACTTTTGATACCATTGATTTCATGTGTTCACAAATTGCACTTTATTCATTGTAGACAGAAACTTCCACTACTTGATTCTTCTGCAAAACCAAAACCAAGCAGCTGTTGCTGTAAAAGCAATGTACACTTACTGTGGTAAAAGTTTATGGATCCTCATATCCAATCCTCTTATTAATTACATGAGTAAATTTAATATATTCATTTTCATTTGTGTCTTCTTTACAGTTTCAGCTAATATATTGTGACACTAACAAGAAAAGCAACCATATCACAAGTAACAAACAGCTATTTCTGAATGTGTCATAAAAATATGCATATTGTAAGAGCACAGCTGCAGAAAATATGCAGTCACTACTTAATTTCACACGAACATTGTGTAAGGCCCATAAAATTTCTGACCACTGCAATACATTTACAAAATTTATATTATTTTACACCATTAGTAGCTGGGAGGTGGGCCAAGATAGCTCAGTTGGTATGCTGACTCACTACGGGCTGGACGGTCCAGGGAATGAATCCCGATAGGGGCGAGATTTTCCGCACCTGTCCAGACCAGCCCTGTGGCCCACCCAGCCTTCTGTACAATGGGTGCCGGGTCTTTCCTGAGGGTAAAGCCACTGGGGCACGGCGTTGACCACCCACCCCCATCTAGCACCAAGGTTAAAGAAACAGCAGAGCTATACCTCTACTCCCCCTCTGGGCCTACATGGCCTGTTCTAGGATGAACTTTTACTAGCAGCTGGGACAGCATAGTTGGTAGAGTAACTATACCATGGACTGAGTGATCTGGAGTTCAAATCTCAGCAGAGTTAAAAGATTTGCTATTTTCCAGAATGGTCAAACTGGCTCTGGATTCTACCCAGCCTCCAATTTAATGGGTACAGGGGGCTATGTCCCCCCAGAGGGTAAAGCAGACAGTGCCGCACACTGAACACTCACCTCCAGCTAGTGTAGAGGTCAAGAATAAGTGGAGTTATACATCCAATCCCCCTGTGCACCTTAATTTGTGTGTAGGGATAACTTTACCTTTACCTTTATTTGAAACTACAGGTAACCGGCATATCTTCAGCTGAACACACATAACCATCTTATATTCACCTGCAAATATGTCCATATCTTCCAGCAATCTTCCCAACCTTACATAACCCTTGAAAGTAACATATTTCTCTTGAAGTGAAACATCATCTTTCAAAGGAATGATAGCACTTGCAAAGCTATCCTGTACAGACAGGAAACAAAGCATGTATTTGACACAACCCACAAAAAATGTGTGATGTGAGGCTCTTGTGGTAACAATGAAGATTACTGTCTTCTGGGATGTTACATCACATACTTTAACACACACACACACCAGTGTTTCAAGGAAGAGTACTGTCTCTATTTCATTCTTCTACCCTGAGGGTGGATGAAGAAAGTTACTATGAAACACTGGTATGTACCTCCCACACCACATGGAATCAAATCCCAGAACACAGTAATCTTCAAACTGCAAGTACTCTACACTATAAACAGGTATGGAAACACTAATACTGTATTTCTGAACCTTTTTCAACAAACACACTCCATGGTATTGGAGCAAGACTTATGGTAACCCTTCCCTACGGTGACCTCATTTTTATCAGAAAGTATTAGTAATCATGTACTATAAAAACATGCATACAAACTTTAAATAATGTATGCACAGATATGCTGTACCCAAGAAAGCTCTCAATGATTCTTTTAGGTCTTTTGTATGTGCCTCACAACATACAAAATATGTCTCATCTGCCACCATATGATGCTCCACATATTCCTTGGGGAACCATGTAACCTCAATTTGAAACCAGCACAGTAAATTCTGAGAACACTCATGAGCTACTTAAGAGTGAATCTCAAATAACGGCTTAAACAGGAGTGGAAAATGTATTCAAATTTTCCAAAACCATCTTTGCAATTCTACATGTGAAGTACTATTTATTTACAGCAAAAAAAAAAATTATTGTATCAGACATACATATATATTGTTCCAAAGTTCATCATATTATTCAAAACACTGAACACCCACAACTAATTTTTCCTGATGGCAAGGCCTACTTGCAGTGGGCCAATATACACTGAAATTAAATTCATCACACAATTTTTATTGCAGACTCTGAAATCCAAGTTTCATCAGTACCTGTTGCATGATGTTCCAAGATTAATTATGCAGGTAGATGAGCAGACCTCTCCATTATGTGCCCATTTGATGTGTTTTATTCAAATAAATAAAATCCTCTACCTTAGAAAGGAATCTTCTATGACTGCTTATTCAGGAAGCTGGTTCAAGTGGCTATGTGCCTGCCTCAAATCTCAGGCAGCACACCAACTATACTGAGTGGCTAATGGTATAACTCAGTATCTACAGGAAAATGCCAAGATAATACCTCAAAACGGCCACAACCACTTACTTCCACATTTCCCACTTAGCCTATATTTGACACCATACACAATGCAACACTAAACAGTGTCATTAAATAAAGCATAAATAAACCCATAACTACAGAACAATTATGCACTTAATATAAATTTAAATGGCAAAGTATGAGTTAATGTAGCATTACAGTAACTAATTTCTTGAGTCATTTGTCTTATAGACTTACATTCATTTTACGAGGTGGCAGTTCTGTTTGGGAATTTGGCAACAATGACAACAGATGGCGCCTGGAGCTCTGAAGTGGCTTGTAGCCTCTGTCTACACCCATATGTTCAATCAGTTGTTGTTTCACTATGAAACAATACTGAAATGGTTAGAAAACACACACCGCTGTCCCCAAGAAAGAAAACAGATGACTTCTGGAACCCTGGACTGGCATGTAACCTCCAAGCCAATACTGGACAAATTTATCAGCTCCTGACTCACTACACGAAAATAATTAAACAATTCTCAAAGTTTAATGATGGTGTTGTATGACTACTAATGCTGTTACTGTCCACTTACTCCAGTGTTTCAAGCAACTGTCTCTATCTGAAATGTCAAGTTTTTAGAATATTACATTTCAGTCACAGAAATATAATAACAATAATAATAATAATAGTGAAATGTTAAAAACTTCTGTGTAAGGCCACATATTCAATCAGCTTTCGTTTCACCATGGAATCAACAGTAAAATGGTTATATAACTAATAATCAATCACCCTCATTTAAATTAAAGCAAGAGTTTCCAGTATGTAGCTTAGAAACCTTAGATGTTTGTAAAACAATACAATTAACCACCTGATGGCTATTTGTTACATGAAAAATCCGTTAAACAAAAATTAATCTCCCATCAATTTTAAGGCAGGACAGAGATGCACTAATCCACACACTATTCGTATAAATACAATAAAAAATATGATTTGAAAAAATTTTTTTTTAAATTTAAATTAAAATTTGTACACATAGCATGACTATTAGGCACATTCATTCCCCTACACATCCTAGTAACAGGGATACAATCAACACACAGTTTCTAATATCAACTGTAGAGCTGTAACTGGCAAATATAGAAAAACAAGCTGTGCAGCATACAAGGTCCAAAAGAGCTGTCAATGCACACAGCACGGATACCACTGCTTTACACATACAAAGAACAGGTATGGGAATATCCGTGTGAATATTAACACATGCAGATCTTCACATACTGTGGTCATTAAAAGTGTCTAACCTAAAAAAAAAACAAAATTGGTCTGCAATTTTTTTTATAATACTCTCAAACTGATGTTTGTATACAGAGAGCAAAGAGAGTGATGTGAATAATCACTCTGCATGCGCACAAATATGCCTACAAAAGGAAATGATGTGTCATCCTTTATCATTAACAGTCAATGACTTAATGGTAGCAGGTGATGGCTGTTTCTGGGGTTAGGATTGATACCTGTTCATATAACTGTGTTGTGTTTTCTTGTGAACACTGGGCACAAAATTTCAGTTAGAAAGTGGGAAACAAAGAAACATTTGAAAGATGAATGCATAGCTGGTTGGCTATACAGAAACAAGAGTGGATATGTGGTATGAATTCAGCTGTCTCATAAGGCAACTCAAGTAAACATAGTAATGAACCCTTGGGTTTGAAAAATTTCCCACCTGGTTAAATGACATAGCCTCAAAAGAAGCTATGAAATTAGTTATGATGCTTCTATTGTATCATACTTAAAAAAAAAAAAAAAACTGAACTCTACACTATGAAATTAGTTACCATTCTTCTGTTATATGACACATAAAAAAGTACATAAAATACATTAATGTAAAAATTCAACAACTAAGTTCTTGCATATATGGCAACAACTGTTCGGAATAACTGACTGTACACTGAAATGTTATAACTCAATCTGTTCAAAGGCCTAACTCCCTACTTGGTACAATCCAGGGGTATACTACCACATTAAAACATCCTAATACCAGACCCTAACCTAAACCAGCTAAATTTAGTCAATCCCCTAAGGGAACATTTACCTGTTCATATTACCATACCATCAGTACTTTCCCATAGAGATTTTTCAAATAGATACAAGCAACACCTAATTCAAAAGCCAGTAGCATCCCCCAACAAAGATGTTCAACAACTTGCTCAGGACAGCTTCAGGAGCCATCAACCTTCTACAACAGTAGGAAACATATTCTTAGGATTACACACCTAGCACTCACTACATGAAGCTCCAAGAGACTCAGAATGAACCAAATCTTCCAACCAGGCTAGCTTAAGCTGCCTTCAATCCTCAAGTTCATCTTTATATATATGGATGGCCACACATCCGTAGATTCAAACCTACACAACAGACTTTGTTAACTGTACTGGTTATTCAAATCCTGCATTTTGATGTTATGAATTCTCTCTGCTTTAGTTAATGGTATAGGCACCTAAGTGAAAAGTATATTGTACGGGCCACTGAGAATGGCTAATACACCCATAATCATACTCTAAACTATAATACTATGCAACAAACTTATGTTTGCATCACGTATGTTTCCTTAACCTCAATTTTACAGCCACGACATTAACCGCTCGTTTGTGGCAGGCCTGCCACGGAACAATCGATAAAGTCATGTCTTTTTTCTCCACAAGTGAAAAAATATGATCCCCATGAAAATAACTATTTCAGTTGCACAGGGTTTCTCCAAACTGAACTTATGGGCCCACTTTTAGCTGCACCATTAAAATTGAGACACTTAACAATTACTTACCTTCTGCCATAGACAGTTCATTTGCCCAAAACTTCCCACCGCTGTGGACATTACTACCACTGCAGAATGGACTTGAACCCCTGTTACAAGAGATATGTTACTCTTATTGAAGATGTTTTCTTAACATCTACTTGAGAATATTCTACTATAGTTTTCCTTTTAAATGTCATCCTATTCAAGTCAAGAAAGCTTGGATAATAACAGGAATTAAGATATCATGTCAACACAAAAGAGACTTGTACTTGCTCTGTAGAGGAACAAAAAATCCTAAATTCAGTAGCTACTATAAAACATACTGTAAAATATTAACTGAAGTTATAAAAACTGCCAAAAAGTTGCATTATAATAAACTTATTACAAACTCAAATAATAGAGTGAAGACCATGTGGAACATTGTCAAAAAAGAAACACAAAAAATAAGAAAGGATGAGATACTCCCTATGATTGTGGATGGAAGTGTAATTGAAGACCACCAAATCATAGCCAATATATTCAATACTTATTTCACAACAGTAACTGATAAAATGGGTACAAACAAATTGGTTAATATAAATGTTTCATCAAATGATGTTTATCCACTCAATTATCTATACCAAGTATTTACCAGTCAGTTTCCAAGTATAAAACTTACACCAGTAACTTCAAAGGAAATTAGAGAAATAATTAAATCACTTAAATAGAAAAACTCACATGGTTATGATGAGATATCAAATATTAAAGATAAATTTACCTTTTATTGTATCTCCTCTTACATATATATGTAATAGAATGTTGTCCACAGGCATATTTCCTACATGATTAAAATATTTTCAGATAAACCCAGTATTTAAAAAAGGTAACAAGACAGAAATATCAAATTATAGGCCAATATCATTACTTACATCCTTCTTAAAAGTCTTTGAGAAGGTTATTTATAAGAGATTAAATTGTTATATAAATACCAATAACATGTTAGCAAGGGAACAGTATGGCTTCAGGAGCAACTCCTCTACAGAAGCAGCTGCATATAATCTAATCAACAATATTTTGGAAGCACTTAATAGTAATAAATGGGTCGGAGGTATTTTCTGTGATCTGACCAAAGCATTTGATTATGTAAATCACAACATTTTATTGTCTAAATTGGAGTTCTATGGTATTACAGGCAAAGCAAAGAATCTAACAAAATCATACTTGAATGACAGATATCAAAGAGTGAGAATTAAGAATAAATAATTAAATAATTATTTCTCTGAATGGAAAAAAGTAAAACAAGGAGTACCATAGGGTTTGGTTCTTGGCCCCTTATTCTTTCTTCTCTATATTAATGATTTGCCGGGCATAATAAATGATACGCATATAACTAAACCTACTATATTTACAGATGACACTAGTATAATTATTACCCATCCTAAAATTTCAGCTTTTAAGGAGGAAATTAATACAGTAATTGAGAAAATAAGCAATTGGTTCCAAACAAATTTATTAGTATTAAACTTCAATAAAACATACTACATGCATTTCTCCACAAAATCAAAGCTTCTCATAGACATACAACTTAATTATAATGGTAACCCTATTATGAATATGTTAAGTACAAGATTTCTGGGACTTACCTTGGATAGTACACTATCCTGGAACTTACATATTGAACAGTTAAGTTCTAAACTTAACCCAGCGTGTTATGTAATTAGACTTTTGAAAACCATTATCTCTACAAAAAACTTAAGGACAGTATTTGAATAAAGGTTGACCAACTAGATGATACTTGCTTTATTATCTACTGCTCAACATGTTTCAGACGTTAATACGTCCATCTTCAGGAAATTGCGACTACTTGTTGCGTTGTGTAGGCTGACTTGAGGCGTGCTGGTGTTATGTAGCGGGATTGTCTGTTGGTGATGTGGTATCCGAGTGCAGGCTGAACCACTACTATAGTACCACTAGTGGTTCAGCCTGCACTCGGATACCACATCACCAACAGACAATCCCGCTACATAACACCACCACACCTCAAGTCAGCCTACACAACGCAACAAGTAGTCGCAAGCTCCTGAAGATGGACATATTAACGTCTGAAACATGTTGAGCAGTAGATAATAAAGCAAGTGTCATCTAGTTGGTCAACCTTTAT
>Ga0136643_10002781_pt1 | contig 23041 bp, 12 predicted proteins | sample TergutLab28metaG_FD_96883 | JGI IMG/M metagenome (GOLD analysis project Ga0136643, IMG submission 96883) | Labiotermes labralis P1 segment gut microbial communities from Petit-Saut dam, French Guiana - Lab288 P1 (version 3) (version 3) | ecosystem: Host-associated > Arthropoda: Insects >... | reverse complement strand
TGATGCACAAAATTTGTTTCACAATAAGTTTTATTTCATGCCTCTACATGATGAGCACATGTGCTCGAAACATGTAGAGGCATGAAATAAAACTTATTGTGAAACAAATTTTGTGCATCAAGTATGTTAAATACTGAGATAAATAAAAAATTGTAATAAGGAACTTCTAATGTGAGATTTTACAAAAAAAAAAGGTGCATACTGATGAATATTTTTTCAAATTTTTTCAAACTGAAAATTAGTATGCATCTTAAATTCGAGGTACTATTCTTTAGGTGAGTCATCCCCGTTGTTTTCATTAGCATTAGCAAGGAGTATGTGTAAATAAGTCGAAACAAAACTAGTATCATTGGTATTTTATTTTATTTGTATTTAAGGTGACGACATGTTTCGGCCCCTGTTTTGTGCCATCATTAGGTTACAAGTAAGAACTGAGGAAGTTATACAATGTAAGTCATAAAATAAGTTATATGGATCTAAAATTCAACGATATCTTGTCGTTTTCACATTATAGTAACTAGGCTAAGTTGGCAGTATTATAAAAGTTACAATCAGTATGATTACCAACGTTTGAATATGGATTGCATGTTTATAATTGCTAATGTTTATGCTGGATGAACTCTGGAATAGTCATGTTTTCTTAGTTATATATTATAGTAAATAGATGTATGAATGTGTATAAAATAATATAAAATATATTTAATGCAAATATATTAGTTTGTTAGAATATGTAGAGTTTTATGTTGGAATTTCACTCTTGTTATATGGAGATCGTCTGTTTTCAAGGCCGTTGTTTTTGTAGATACGATGAGATTATTATAGATCATGTGAGGATACCAGTAGTGCAGAATTTTCTCAGCAAAGAAGTTATCAGTTGACATAGAAACTTTATAGTGTTTCAATGGAGAGTGGTATGAAGAATTTTATGTACAAATTTTAATTATAATCGTAGAGGAGACGGTTGTTACTTTTCAGTCGTTTACAACGCTCAACTCTTATTATGTAATAAAGTGATGTACCGAGTTCTGTTCTTTTCTCGTTTCGCAACGTCCTATGAAAACTCTACTTCCCACATTACTCTTCCAGCAGAGGTAATATTTTTCATTCTTCGAAAGTCTCTAAAGCATTATTTCCCTCGAAGAATAAGTGACCTCGCTACGAGAGTAGTAAATTGCACATAGAGTAAAATGTATTTGCTTGTTTAACTTTTCCTTGAAAATTCCTTTCGAAAGTGGGGTGGCCTCTTAAATTCGAAGTAATGCGGCATGTAAGTTTACAACTTTGCGTTTATTTAAAGTTTTATGTTAAATGCTACCGACGGTCAGGAAGGACTGAAACATGAAGTTCTTTTACAGAACACGAATAAGTGCAGTGCGCTGTCGATTACCCGGTCTGTGGATTATTCATGCACGATCGTAAGTTGCTCATGTCCGGTGAAGAAGGTGAGAAATGGCGTGATTTAGAGCTCGATAGAAATGGTCAGTTCAGCAGCCGGGATCTTGTTTGCTGAAGACGGATCTTCGTCCCGCTTAGGTTCATTACTTTTTTGTGGCTCATTAAAGTATTTGTTTTGGATAATCCGTTTATTTCAGATATCCTTGCAGCCCCTCCGCAACATTACCCCGATAATCGAGAGTACACAAATATATAGTTGTGTTAGAGGGTGATTTGACTGATTATGTATTGATTTTGTATTGAAACTAAAACACCAACTACTGTACAATAATTATTTCAGTAAATGCGACTGTTCCAACTGCACCAACATTACGTGTCTCAGTATCAAATTTTACTTATATTCTGTATTATATCTGCAGGAAAACATTTAATAACATTGCAACAATTCAAGATATAACGAATAAGAAGGAGCATATTTTTATTGTTACACCGTGCATGTTGTCGAGTTACTCAATTATTACACCAACCACTGCACATATATAAAATTGATAAAATTTACACATTAAAACATTAAAAACGCTCCGACATGTTTCCGTCCTAAGACCATCATCAGGGAGCTATATATTCCTTGCTAAACTCACACTAGAAATAGTCACAGATTAATTTCGTTGTACAAGTTGGGTGTTGTGGCAGCATGCCGTGTTGTGTTGTGCCGCCACAACACCCAACTTGTACAACGAAATTAATCTGTGACTATTTCTAGTGTGAGTTTAGCAAGGAATATATTGCTCCCTGATGATGGTCTTAGGACCGAAACATGTAGTAGCTTTTTTAACGTTTAATATGTAAATTTTATAAATTTTATATATGTGCAGTGGTTGGTGTAATAATTGAGTGACGAAACAGGATACCGAAAAGAGGCTGATTGCTGGCGTCTACCGAGAAAGCAGTTCTTTTAGGCAGATATTTTGGTATTTATACAGCCATAAGGGTGCTGGTTTTCACTGTTATAGTTCAAATATGTTATTATCCTTACATGTTGTAACAAACCGTACGTGTTGAATGGACTGAGGCATGTTACGTGAAAATTTCAAACTAAATTTACCACATTCAACAAGAGAAGTAAGCAGGGTAAGTAACTGAAGAAATCTTTGTAATAAAAGTATTTTGTAAAGTGGAAATTGGGTATCTTTGCAAGGGGTAAAGTGACCTAGGCGTGTTGTTGACCAGCTACCCCACAAAGCGCAGCGGTTAAAGATAGACTAGAGCTGTACCTCTACTCCCCCCTGTAGGCCTTCCTGGCCTGTTCTAGGGTGAACTTTACCTTTGTCGTAACTATTACGTTAAAAGTGTAGCTGTTCCCACAACTTTTATTCCAAATTATTTTATTTTTCCTTTTAGACGACACCTTATTGGAGCGCATATACTGTGACGTTTGGACTGACAGTGGACGTTCAGTGGTTGAGAGCGGCCCTATCTAATGGACCGAGATGAATAGATGGCTGGCCATCAATTTACCTGAGAGCGGCAACGGAATCGTTTTCTGTAACTTAGTTTTCAATATTAGCGATTTCAGACATTGTACAATGACACTGGACAATGGACAAAGTCCAAAAACTGTGTGGGTTTAACTGTAAAGTACCATTTTCAGAACTATACAAAATATATAGCATGTTTAAACGGGATACTCTGGAGTAAAGACATAAGAAAGAAGAGGAAATGGAACATTTATAATGCATTGATTAAACGCAGTTTATTGTATGGTTCCGAAACATGGAGACTCACAGAAAATAATGAAAGGCGGGTCGAAGCTACAGAGATGGATGCCCTGAGGAGATCCTCTAGAATATCGAGAAAAGAAAGAATTCGAAATGTAGCTATAAGACAACAAATTTGATTAGAGGAACCAATTATAAAAGAAACTGAACAGAACCAACTTACATGGTACGGCCATGTCCAAAGAATGGCATAAGGAAGATTATCCAAAATAGCATTGAAATGGATCCCAAAGCAAAAGAGGGCACGAGGAAGACCGAAGAAAAACTTGTTGGAAGGTATAAGGAAGACAATGAACGAGAGAAACCTAAATGAAGGCCAGTGGGAAGATAGGAAGCAGTGGAGTCTAGGTGTCTGACAACGTAGTACAACGTTTTGAAACCGACATACATACATACATTAATATATACAAAATTACTTTATTTTAAGCTTTTTCGACCTATTCATTTATTTATTTACTTATTTCCCTGTATTTTAGTGACACAAATTGTCTTATCAGCTGGACTGTCGAACTTAAATTTTGATTATTTTCATTTTATTACCGTGCAATGTGATAACAATATTTATTAAAATTTTGATTCTTTACGGTAATTAACCTAAGATGATACCAGCAAATAGGAGTCCATATATATACATGTGCAGATATGTATTTCTGTCTCTGGAAATGTTAGAGGATTTCAAGGCAGCGTCTGATAACAACACAGCGACCGCCCAGGTTATTCATGAAGAAATTAGGTTGAAAATTACACGTAAATTGCTCTGTGTATTCACTTCAAAAACCATTTTCACACGTCTATTTACAAAAAGTCTGAATGTCAGGAGGCACGCACACACGGACACCCATGCGCACGCGTTTTGTATACATGTGGAACGTAGTCTTTTTGGCTCGAGGGAGAGTAGAGTTTACGTGGCTATGGAATCAAAACGCTCGGAAGAAGGTGTGGTGATAAATTGCGTCTGAAGTTTAAAAGTAATGCATACGAAGGAACTACATGGATTACATGGGGCTAAAGACAAATATCTCTTTTATTAATATTGTAAATGTTGCCAGAAACTGTATTATACACATAATATTTAACACCAGCTTGATACATAAAGGTTTAATTTGTTATTTTTGTCCGAAATATTTTGGCTCCAGCTATTGGCCATCTGCAGGGAGCTCATTAATTTTCCAGCGTCTAGTAGCTTATGGGTCCCTTCGCGTGGAACGGATTCTACTGATATGTCTAAAATTAAAATTAAAATATTAAAATTCTTAAGATCAGTTAAATAAAACATAAAATATAAAATTATTTTAATTGCATTTTGATGAAATTTCTCAGTGTCCAAACACCTGTCTTAGTCTTTCTTAAAGTGCAATAAGTCCTTCAAAACAATTTCAGGTATCTCTTGTTCAAGCTATGAATGAATATGCTGTCGGAGGGATAATTAACAATGAAAACCGTCGTGCAAGAAGTTGGCGTTAATATATTATGTATCATGTGTCTCTTTCCTTAAGTTTATTGTCCCCGTCTGTTACCTATCAAATAAAAGACTAAACAGCCTTCAACACGCCTCAGTTTCCCTTTGTTTCAAACCGTTATCTCAGTTGCTGCCGTTGTGCAGAATGGATGGAACAAGAATACGGATCTTCAACAGAGAACTTCTTGGAAAACGGCCACGTGGAAGACCGATAAAATAAGAGATTATAGACTAAAGATGAATCCTGGGACGCAGGTGGTTGGGATTACAGATGGACAGAATTGGTTTAGGATCATGTGCTGTTACCGACCGCTGACAAATGTGGTCTCAAAACGCCCATACTTTGAAATGGTCTCTTTTACCTTTGGTAATTTGAGTTGGAAATTTTCTGACTTGTTGAAATTTATGTACCGATACGGGTGTATTAGAAAATCTTCTAGCCTGTCGCTAGTGTTACTAATATCATGCTGGTATTGATGTCAATTCAACCAATTTATTTTTTTCGCAATAATTTTGCAAAATTTGAATTCTAAACTACTAAAACAGAAATGTCATAGTCAAGAGTAGGCCTCTGTTGCACCACATTGATTTATCTGAAATTAACATAAATAATTATTTTAAATAACTCATGAATAGTTTGCGAATTGCCGAAATGACCTAAAATACTTGTTATATTACGTACTGTTTACCTATTTTAAAAATATTAAATAATTACCACAGTCCTTACCACGCGTTGTTTCGTTAAGTGCGTCAGGTGCCTCTTCTGACACTTTCAATTACACAATTGTCATTATGGTCGGTTTTTTTGTAAATACAATCTTTATCGTTGTTGTAATTCTTTTTCAAATCACAGATCCTAATTTTTTGGACTGAAGCAACGACTGTGTACTTGACAAAATTAAAACACGGTAAGCAACATACTGAAATAATGCATGGTGACCTACTAAAGTGAAAAAGGTAACGTATGGAAATCACAGTTTGTAACTTACTGAAATCTCTCGTGATGGTTCTGTCGTCCGCCCAGAAAAATGCCATTTCTTAGTGAGTTGCACTTTCGACCGGACTATGACGGAACAATTCCTTGATACTCGCAGCCTACGCAAGGTTTCATGCAAGAAGCCTGCAAGAGTGTAATTCAAATACATTTTTAAAAGGAGAGACTAGCAGAGAGGGAGATTTTAATGATTAATGAATTTCTTCTGACAGATGAAGGCAGATGAAGGCTTCTCTGGATTATGTTTGCATGCATTTCTGCCATGTGCTTAGTACCCTTACTTTTTAAAGACAGGATAATACAACGTAACAAATAATTTACACAGGCGGTAAACTTCTTAGCTCTTCGCAATAACATTATATTAAAGAAAGCTGAACGGAATTATGACCAACGAAGTGGAGCAGGTGCGAAGAAATTTCCTGCTACGTAATTTCGAGGTGCGTCATCTCTCTTGGGTTATTTCAATAACCAAAAAACTTTGCGTATTAAACATACAGTCGAACACAACTATATTTCACCTAGTAGTACCGTGGGTATATGACTACACTGGGTGCAACTACATGTTTAACCCCCCCCCCCCAATAACCCCCAAAACAACCCACACATATTGTATAGCTGCTTAAATTACAACCAGAAAATGGCCAACATGTAGGGCCGAAACATGTAGGGCCGAAACATGTAGTTGCACTCAATGTAGCCGTACACCCACTGTACTACTAGGTGAAATAGTTGTGTTCGACTGCATGTATAATACACAAAGTTTTTTGTTACAGTTACATGAATGAATTTCGTTACGAAATATGTAATATATGTCATCGTTGAAGTTATTGAGCAGAGTCCGGGTGTTGTTTATACAAACTTGTGAGGAGGCTGAGCTTTTCTCTTGTTAAAACTGAATCAGGTAGTGAAGAATACAAAAGCAGATTAACCCTTTAAGGTCAAAAGGTTATTGTATGTAAGGCCAGATTTACCATCGAGAAGTTCTACCTTCGGCCCACAACGTGTATACGCATTTCTATGATTCTTATAGCCCCTAGAACACATGGTGACTGACTGGATTTTATAATCGAGACAGAAAGTGTCTTCTGTGCGGTACGCAGGTTGAAACCTTAATAACCGCCGCTGTGAACATCAATTCTCACCCAGCACATTCTGGTTTTAAATATGTAATAATCATACTTAAAATATTGTAGAAGACTAACAAATGGATTTTGGTTTTATGGATGTAATTTTATTGCAAAATATTCGTCAAAATTTTTTATCTCAGTATTTAACCAACTTGATACACAAAATTTGTTTCACAATAAGTTTTATTTCATGCCTCTACATGTTTCGAGCACATGTGGTCATCATCAGGAGGTCAAAATTGCATTACGCAGTCTCTGGTATCATCACACCTTTACGTGTGAAGATACAAGAGGCTGTGTAATGCAATTTTGACCTCCTGATGTTGAGCACATGTGCTCGAAACATGTACAGGCATGAAATAAAACTTACTGTGAAACAAATTTTGTGTATCAAGTTGGTTAAATATTGAGATAAATATGCTGAAATGCACGGTCAACAAAACGTCAAAATTCATCAACATGTTTCGGCCATTCATGTTTCCATCTTCAGGGTGGTGAGAACAATAATACGAATATAATTAAAATGTGTCTAAATCACTAGCGATATAAAAATAATGGGTTTTAACAAAAAATCATTTAATTTTAAACTATGAAATGATTGAGATATGTTTTAATTATATTTGTACCCTTGTTCTCACCACGCTGACGAGGGCTACTTGAGTGACCGAATCATGTTGGTGACCATTATACTATGATACTACACCCACAAAACCAAAGCGCATTTTTTGGTTTTTAATATGTTTTATGCATTTAATTATTGCAAGGAATATGGAACACATCAAATATAATAGTGAGTTTTACTTTGTTTCTGGGCCATTAGTTCGTTCTTTGTGCGATGAAGTTTCTGTTCTAATTCATTAAAGAACTCCTATTTCATGTGCAGTGTTACCGCTTAATTCCTTAAGAGTGTGTAAATACCACGTACGCTGCAATACATGTTTAATTCAATTACTGGTTACACGCTTATGAGTGGCGAATTTGGTTCTTGGCGCAGCAGATATTACAAGTATGTGACATTCATAGAAAGCGTCGTTACAGCAACACATTTCTGTGGCACATCAGATTAATGCTCTTTGCTTCTCAATAGAGTGATGGCAGTTACAGGGTTCTAGCAGGCAGCCACTGAATCAAAGTTGAAAATTAACTGGTATTGGTGCTCTCTGTGTGACTTACACAGCCATTGTGTTTTATCTCTCTAGATTTAGCTTCCTCTTTGAAGTTTAGGTTCACCCTTGTGTATTGCATTACACAATGTTATGCAATCTGCACCACGGATATGTGACATAACTGTATTTAGAATTAAAGTTACGGATTTTGTTACGATGAAAGTCACTAGAAACGTGAAAAGTAACACAGGTTATCAGGTGCAGCACTGACAAAGCGAAAAAATTGGAGCGATATCAATTTTTCCAAGTCGAGACATGTTTAAACTTCAGTGTGCGTACAGCGCGATATCGCGCGGCGTTGGGCTATTGATGGCTCAACATATGCCTGGTCAATATTTTGTGTTTTTTAATTCAAATATATCTGGCCAGGGCATTGTTTAAGTGCTGGAAACTCGCGTCTGGAAAATGCGAAGAGAAGTCTAAAACGGGAAACGGAAAGCTATGAAATTTACTGTCATGTCAACAGAAGAACTAAATAGTTGTTCAAATACACGGATGACCTTAAAAGACGAATCTGTAAATCGTGGGCCATTTCCTGGAAGTCGTGAAAATTTACAACATTTGTGAAATATACAAATAGATTTAGTACGAAAACTGTTTTCCGGATGAATTCGAGTTTCGATTTTTGACATATTTCAGTATTTCAGTACTGAAATATAACAGGCCAATAAAATACATTTGTATGTTGCAAATTACGTATAAGTCATCAACATGCGCAAATGTTTTCCAGTTATATAGCGAATATATGTGGCTGGGGTAGCATAGTTGGTACTGCGACTCGCTACGGGCCGAACTGTCCGGGGATCGAATCCCGGTGAGGGCGAGATGTTCCGTTCCGGTGGTGGGGTCCACCCTCCCTCCTATAGAGTGGGCACCGGGTCTCTTTCCCTTGGGTAAATTGATCGGGGTGTAGCGTTGACCACACCTCTGCATATACAGCCTGAAGTTAAAGAAAGAACAGAACTATAACTGCATTCTACACTTCTCGCCTAGTCCATCACGATCTCTTTGAGAATGAACTGTACCTGTATCAAGGAACATATAGTCGATTAAATTACGTTGTACCAAACACACGCTTAACTTGGTTCAGCACAGACAAACGTATCCATAATGTTTTCTGTTGGTCAACAAACTGTATCTTTAGGACTCGTTAATGGAAAGAACGAAAAACACTTGCACTATTCTGCATATTGTATAATTCTTTACATTTCTTAAAACTGTACTTGCAGTATGAATAAAAACTTACCGTAATCAGGCTATGGAATGAATAGCCGACGAAACGTTCTTCTTATTCTGGCAGGGGCAAGAGTTTTTCTCTTCTTCGAAGTGTCGAGATAGGCTCTGAATTCCAGCAAGTCCCTTCTTCAGTTGTTACCGTGTACTCTTCCCCCGGAGGAAAAACATTCTCTCATTATCTGCACCATGTCGAATCAGAAAATCACAAGATTCGTGGTATTTAATTTAAGAATCCCTCCTACCATAGACAAGAAACCAGTCACCTGAAAGTTTGTCGCGCAAGTTTGTCCAGTCAGTGTGTGTGTGACCACAAACGTAACCAGCAAACAAATAGAATTCAACCAATGGTTAAGTGACTACACTAGTGTTACAAACACAGTTACTCTTAAATATTACGCAGTATTGGCATACTAGATTCATTTTATGTTGGCAACAACCAAAGGTAGTTTTTGTCTGACAGACTAAATGTATGTGTAATTCACTCACACATTACGTAGCTTATCTCAGTGGCAGGCATATGGCATTAATCACTTTACGACCTCGAAAGGTAGACATTTTCATCTACAAGAATTTTCTATTGATTTTTAAATTTTACTTATTATTGCATATTTTAATTCAAATCCAATTATTTATTATCTTTATCGTTGTACCGTGCATTTCGTAGAGTAATTTAAACAGCACACCAACTAATGCACGTACATAAAGTTTTTACAGTAAAACATTTAAAATCGCTCCAACATGTTTCAACCCTAAGATCATCTTCAGGGAGCTACATTGTTCCTTGCTAAAGTCACATTTTTAAAAACACTCACTGATTAATTTCCTTATATTTACTTGGTGCTGTGTCAGCATGTTGTACACGACATGCTAACACAGCACCAAGTTAATTTAAGGAAATCAATCAGTGAGTGTTTTTTAATATGTGACTTTAGCAAGGAACAATGTAGCTCCCTGAAGATGATCTTAGGATCGAAACATGTTGGAGGGATTTTAAATGTTTTAATGTAAAAATGTTATGTATGTGCATTAGTTGGTGTGCCAATTAAACGAATCATTTATTATTGAAAATTGTGTCCAATGTATTCATATTGTTCTTAATAATATAAGCTTACACATGCATTGAAATTTGTGTAATAAAGTTAAATTTTGCATTTAGTGAAGATTAGCATGACGACGACTGGCAGTCAAAACGATAAGATAGAAGTTTGAATATTCTATGAAGTCACGCCATCCGTCAAACATAAATATGAACAGCAACAATACAAATGTGGCCAAGACCAATACAGGTTAATAAGATGGAACAAACAACATGTTACCCCCACTGTCAAGTGTTGTGCGGCGAGGAAAATATCATATTGGACATAAACAGACCAAACAACACGTGAACAAAGCTGCCATAATACGTATGATAGACGCTTATTCTGAATCTTTTTGCAACACACCCAACCTAACCTAATAGACCTTACTACAGGCTGGTATCACATATATATGTATAATTTGATTTAAGTGTCTTGAGTACGAGTAATTCAGCGGCAGGTTTCACAGGGGCAGTTCCATTTCCACCCTCAACTGGAATGTGGTAGTGAATAAAGAAGCTGTACCTACAGTGTACATTTTTATTATTTATTATTTTCTTTTTTCAAATTTAATGCTATATTTTTCTTTTCTTTTTAATTTGATTTGTATTAATAAAAAATTTACGTAAAAAGCAGATTTGTCTTGTAATTTTCGTGAAGTCGCGGAAGGGAGTAGAAGTGCAGATCCACTGAGTCTCGACCTTGGCTGTCGAAGTTAGCTGGGCCACTTTAAGCTTCCTACAGCTTACCACTGGCAAACAATCCCATTACCTATATGAGCGTTTGCTGTGTGGGCTCCAGGATGACTAAAAAATTTGTCGACCGACATTCGAGCTCCGGTCTGTTCAGCCCGCAGCATAGACGCTTTACCTACTGAGCTACACCGGCCCATCCCTAGCGTATGTTCAAAAATAATAATTGCATCTTCATACATTTCATTCTAACTGCCGTATTTTTACGATACGCCTTGGAAGTTACGTAAAAAGTGTTCTGGTTTCCAGTGTTATGTTGTGAAACTTGTAAAAACATGCTTTAACCTCTGACAGCGGAATTTCTGTGCAAATCTTTCATGACATTGTGCGAGATCACTCAACGTCACGTATCCATGACATGTGACTCATCAAGAGAAAATATTTCTGCCATTCGTATGGGATATTCCTATTGAAAAAGGAAAAATCCAGGTTGTGAGTTCACCGCGACATCTCCGTTTGTGTCCGCCAGTGTAAATTTTGAACCAAGTGACATATGTTCACAACACTTGTAATAACATTACGGCGTTAGAGGAAATTGCAGTGGCGTCAGTTTTTTTCCAGATAATTGACGATGACAGAATGGCAGACACTCGAAATTGTGGAGGAGGAGCAATACTAGCGACAGCCACTACAAAGAACTAATTTTGATGTGTTGTGTGACCGCGCATCTCTGATGCAATAGTATAAACAACCAGCTAGATGTAACAATAATTTATTAGCAATTTAAACCAGATGAACATGTTTCGGGCGATAATTTCGCCCATCCTCAGGAGCACTAGACTGTGTTTACAGCTTGTGGTATAATGCACCGAAGACAAGGTCACCAGCAGGCAACGTCTTCGGTGCATTATACTACAAGCTGTAAACACAGTCTAGTGTTCCTGAGGATGGGCGAAATTATCGCCCGAAACATGTTCATCTGATTGAAATTACTAATAAATTGTTATTGTTGCATGTAATTGGTTGTTTATACTTTTGTTCAAAGAACTAGTCTGACTCATAATAAGAAGTATTAGCAAAACACGCAACATTTGTTAAAGCATTTTGTGGAATGTCAACTTCGGCAGCGGCTGTGTGACAATTGCTTAGGATTGAGTGTGATTTCGATGGTGCTGGACCACCGGAAGAAGGTTTGTGATAGTTGTTGGGGGGGATTATGAACCTTCTTACAAATCTTAGATTATTTATTGTTTGTTAGTAAAAAAGACACAGTAAGGTAATTATGTGAAACTCTAAGAATAAATCTAGCTACTTTTTTCGTGGATTATACACAAAATCTGTATTCAAGCAATAATGCCTACATAAATATAAGATAAAACAATAGGATTAATAATAAGGAAATGTATAACAGGAATCTTTGAAGGTGAAATTAGGCCTTGAGTTCCACTTAGATATATTTCTTAAAATACAGCAATTTCGTAAGAGCTATCTCTGATATAGACTGTACCTAACAGACATGTCCGTAATTCTGTGCATTAGATAATTTTAAAGAAAGATAAACTTTCTTAAATAAAAGAGTGGTCTCTTAGTTGGATTTTTTGAAAGTGGAATTTCCATCACTGCTTTCACATAAGCTTGCTACCAAACGCTATGTTTATCATTTTTTTTATTGTTGTACCGTGCATTTTGATACCGCTAAAGTTCATACACCAACAAATGCACATATTATTAAACTTGACAAAGTTTTAAAATTTACATTAAAAATCACTTTGACTTGCTCCTACATTTATCTCAGTAATTAACGAACTTGATACACAAAATTTTGTTTTACAATAAGTTTATTTCATGCCTCTACATGTTTCGAGCACATGTGTTCATCATTAGGAGGTTAAAATTGCATTACACAACCTCTGGTAACATCACACCTATAGGTGTGATGTTACCAGAGGTTGTGTAATGCAATGCAGTCGCACAGTTTCCCTCATCCCGGACGCATAGCCTTCTGCCCTGCACCTGACCGGCGACCACCAGCAACCAAGACATTACACACCACATGCGGCAACAACACAAGTATAGTCTCGAGCTCCTGATGATGGGCATATAAGTGCCCGAAACATGTTGAGCAGATTATAAGTGCAATAAAGCATTCAGTAGCATCTAGTTGGTTTTCTTCTCTACGCTTACTGAGTACCTTCATCTACAATGGAAGCTGTGTAGCCTAATCACGCCACTTCTCGTCTTGTTCAATACAACACGTCTGTATAGCCATTACTGTTAACCAGCTCAAAAAGCAACGTATGTCATTCCAGTAGCAACTGCATGAATTGTACCCATACATTCAAATATCTTTTAGTTGTATGCACTATTTTGCCCACACTGCAAGTTTAAGCCGAACTTTGTATTATCCTTTGTTCATGACTGAAGTGTTCACATTAGTTTCCAACCGTACACTGCTAGAGACCAGCCAGGATAGCCTAGTCAGTGTAGTGACTGACAGATACAGGCTTGACTGACTTCGGAATCGTGTTGCGATATCCAGCAGGGACGAGCTGTTTTTCTCAGCTTCGAAGCTTTCAAACCGGCCCTGAGGCTCAACAAGGCTTCCATTTGATGGACTTCGGAACCTCTTTTATCGGGGGTAAAAAGGCTTATGTTGTAAAGCTGAGTCCCCACTTCTCTGTAATGCCGGCGTTGAGATGAGTGGCGCTATACCTCCACGCCCCATATACAACATTCGCGTGCCCGTTCATAACGTTTGTTTACACAAGCTGAAAGCGAGTTGTGCTTTGAAAATTGCAGTATTTGTGTGGGCTCTGTTGCTGTCTAATAGCGAACACATTCACAGACATGAGTTGGAGAGGATCCAAGTGTTACGTGTTCAAACAGGAGATATCTGACAGATTAAAATGTAATTATGTATTATATGGGCCTAACTACAAACAACAAACCAGCAGACTATTCACGCTGCCTTCTGTTACAAGTGTGCTGGCTGCGAGAAGCAACAGGTCGCAGGTATTTGCTCTCAACCAGTGCTACCTGCAGTTTTCGTATTGATTTTATACGTAGTGGGAGGTTCACATCCAGCCGGTTGTCGGTAGGTGGGTATGCTGTGAATAGTGTTATCCTCAAGTGTATTTAAGCCAACCAAAATCGTTTTTATCCAGTTTAGTGAGTTGCGCCTGTATTTAAGTATTTAAGTAGAGGCGTTCTTTATCACAAAAAATTTGCGTAGTCTATGAGGCTGCAATTCTAAACACTACTGTATTTAAGTGGGCTGCAACCCGGACACCACTCCAGCCTAACCGCACCTAACCTCCAACACACAGCAAACAAGACCGAAACGACCAATGTGGTAATCAACATTATAGTCGCGAACTCCTGATCATGGGCATAGTAATGCCCGAAACATGTTAAGCCTATAAGAAGTACAATAAAATAAGTGGCATCTAGTTGGTTTTATTCTTCAAATACATAAGAATTCTGAAATACCGCAAAATATATTAAATATCACTAGAAATATAACTGGAGATTTTACATGGCAGTAGGCTGTATTGGAGTAATCTCCATTCTCTATCAAGTGCCAGTTTATTTTCCGATCTGTGAACGTTTTCATAGGGTACATCCCAGAACTGTATTACAATGTTATTTGAACTTGTAAACGTTTTAGTAGGGTGCTGAGTTACTGCTCACACTGATATTTAATTCTGTTTTGTTATTGTTTTGTGCTATTCTTGTGTATTTGCTTGTTTATTTATGCTTTCATGTTAGTTTTTCAGTTGGCCGGAGTTGTTAATCCTGCAGTTTAATAAAATGAATTATTACTATACAGTATAAACCAACGAAATGAACATTTCCTACATTAATATTTCAATTTTCATTTTTTCATGTTTTCTACATGTTTCGAACCGTAGGTTTCGTCTTCAGGAAGACGGATGTATGTATATTTATGGTGTGGTACGTTTCATGTGCAGAAGGTAGACGAGTGTGTTCAGTTCTGAACTCACTCGTCTACCTACTATACTGCTTATACTGGTGCATGAAAAAAGTACCATACCATAACTACATGTACAGCCGCCTTCCTGAATGTGAACCCTCGGGTTCGAAACATGTAAAAGACTTAAAAGACAAAAAATTATTTTATTAATTTAGGAACTGTGCACTTCGATGTTTTGTATTGTCTAATTATATTACAATGCACAGTGCAAAATAATATTATTATATTACATTAATATTACACATTATTATAGTGCTAGGCGTGTCTGATAAGCAACTAATCTGTGGCTGATTCTTTGAAAAGGTACCTCCCCATCAAAACCGGTGGCAGTTCTTATAGCCTAAATATTCATCCACCGACCTTGCATCAATGTCTTATGATGTAGACTAGATTTGTCTGATGTAACAAGTGTAACTTTTTCAGTCATCATTTTGCTTGAAGAGGGAGACAGATATATCCTGCCAAAACGTCGAACTCTTTAAGTGAGTTATTTTAATCAGATAGTCGGCAGTATCCAGTCAGCGTAGCATGATAATATGGATCCTTGTCTTGTCTTATATTAGATTGAACTAACTCCATGGAGTCCTATTTTTCAAACTCGACTAATAGTCGCCTAACTAGTGAAGAAAATTCCCAGCTTTGTAAGGAAACAGAAGTTTCATCAAATTTTATGTTTTGTTGGCCGCGCATCTCGATATAATCGTGTAAAAAAAAACAACTTGATGCACAACTTATTTTTGGTATATTTCGCCAATCTGTACATGTTTCGGGCGTATCTAGGCCCATCATCAGGAGGTACAACCGTATGTATACAATAATTGGTACTTATTATTCTTTTTAGATGACTGTCTGTTGTCCTGGTTGGATTGGTTCCAATCCAACCAGGAGAAGAGGTAGTCATACAAACATACCTTTGTACCTCCTGATGATGGACCTAGATACGCCCGAAAACATGTAGAGGTTGGCGAAATATACTAAGAATAAGTTGTGCATCAAGTTGGGTTTTTTTTACACGAGAAGTCTCAGTACTTTGTAAACGACTACAAGTTTCCTGCATTAGGTGCTGTATAACATGCCGTTTGGAGGTGATGTTTGGTCTACCCAGCGTCCAGATGTTCAATTTTAAGCCACTGTTTTAACCTAATTTTTTAAGTCAATCCACAATACCTCGTTATCTTACGGAAGAGTCCTCCGACTATATCCTGAGAAAGTGCAATATCTTGGTGACAAGAGCCACACTTGTTCTGAACGTTTAGACCTAATTAGAAAAATCACTTGCCGATGGCGTAGTGAAATTTAGGACTACGAATGATTAGATAGCCCAATCGTATTACCAGTAGACATATGCGGAATCTAACAGAAGCGAGTTTACAATGTTTCGTTAGTTTCCATTCTCAAATCAATTGGTTTTTTCAGCTGATATGTGGTGACACTTTCAGAATTACGGGTGCTTGACATGAAGACCTGTACCATTTTTGATCATACGTCGCTGAATTTTTCGCAGAATGAGAAATGTTACAACCAAACGTTGTAGAGAAAATCAAAACCCACATTTATCTTCAGTAACTTTTTCCCCGAAAATCCTACCTTTTATGAAGATAATTTGGAAAAATATGGCATAGCCGAATGGGTCACAGATAAAAATGCCTGATACCTAAGTCTATAAACAGAAACTCGGAATGTTTGATGTTTGTGTGACCGTGCATCTCTGATACAATAATATAAGCAACCAACTAGATGCAACAATAACAATTTATTGGTAATTTCAATCAGCTCAACATGTTTCGGGCGATAATTTCGCCCATCCTCAGGAGCACTAGACTGTGTTGGCAGCTTGTGGTATAAAGCACCGACGAAGCTGTCTACAGGTAGCATCGTCGGTGCTTTATACCACAAGCTGTAAACAGTCTAGTGCTCCTGAGGATGGGCGAAATTATCGCCCGAAACATGTTGATCTGATTGAAATTACCAATAAATTGTTATTGTTGCATCTATTTGGTTTTTATATTATTACTCGAAATGTGTTTTACTTATTGTTTTTTCACGACAACTATGGTTTTGCGAACTCCTCAATGTTATGTTATGTTATGTGTATATTGCCTATCTTCTTGACACGTAGGTCTCATTTATTACTTTGCATAAATTCCAAAAAGCAACGCAAAGGCCTGAAAGCACTGATGTAGAATTACAGATGAAATGCAATACAAAGAATGTAAGTTATACTCTTATTACCAACCATTTTCTATTTGTATCGAGTTATGCGTATTTAATTTTATTCCTTCCTGGATTTAATTACGAGCGCACATGGATATTATTAATGTCTTTCGTACCAATAAATCCACAGTTATTGGAAAAGGTTCGTAGTTATATTTGAAGTAATTTCTTTTTACCAGACTACTATTAAATTCCAACTTGTCGTGACGTACTTTTGTCTGTTCTTATTTTTAAACATGTTATTTTATATGTGTATTTATTTAACGAGCAGATAATTTAAGATATGATTTTCATAACACCGAAATTTATTTCCTTTCCTTTATTTTCATCCTTCACACAGCGCTTAGGTTATTTCCAAACCCAAAACTTTCCACGAAACCTTCGATAATTCAAACGTGATTTTGTCGTTCAAGCAGTTGATCTAGAGTTATCATGTTTCAGTCTCATATTTTTCGTCATAACACCTGAGACAGTCGATGTAGGATCTTTTTTTGACGCAAACATCTGGTTAGTCATTGGCGTCGATTATTCTGTATGCCTTACTTATCCATTTGCAAACAGCAAACACGCCAGCTACGGGCTTCAAGTTCCTAGAGAGAGAGAGAGAGGTGCTTTATTGATGGACGCTGTCACTTGCTGAGATTACATGGCGTCGGGTGGTAGATAAATGAAATGTGAGCATGGGACTTCGCATTCAGGCAAAAATCTTTTCCACTGCCAAACTGTGGTTGACGAGCGGCACCAGATTCTTATCTGTGTGGAGGGTCAATGGGAGGGGCAGAGAGTTATAGTGGGTGTTTTTTGTACAGTACTTCACCACAACAGTCTTTATTACAATCTCTCTCGGGCTTTGACGACCAAAATGAATCTAAATGAAAGGCAAAATAGTTAAAGGAATCCCATTATAGGCCTGGACAGGCCCAGAGGGTTACAGGAGGTTGAAGCTCCCAGACTTCAAGACGTTCGTCACATGAAAGTGGTAAGCCTTACGCATCGGCCGCCTTTAACCCCCAGGAAATATTCCTAATACTCATTTCTGTTAGAGGCTGAGTCACCCCAGGGTCATAGTGAGGCCGGAAGTTTTATGTCAATGAAAAATTCCAATGACACCATCGGGAATCGAACCCGCGACCTTCCGGATTGTAGCGCAATGGCTCAACCAACTGCGCCACCGCGTGCCCCTGAAATGAATCTAAATAGCATGTAAAACTACACTTCCTACTTCGCAGGAGACACGTTTCTGTCGAGATCTTAGTTGTTCTGGGATTTTTCGCAGTGTAGATCGATAGTTCTTTAAACCGAAGTTTCGCTACATTCTTTTAGGTTCCATCTTAATGGAATATTGAAGACTGGACCGATAGGTTGCCACGAAACGTCCGCAGCATAATACCAATCTACGCTGCCTAAAATCCCAGAAGAGGGAAGATCTCATTTATACTGCAGCGGAACCATAAAACCACACAAGTTCCCTCTCCCTAACAAAAAACGGTGTTGCTTGGGGAGATAATCGGTGCTCTTCACGAAGATTGTGCGAAAGAAATAAATAACTGTGACTTATATGGGCAAACCCAATAATCTTCAAATTTACATTTTGTGATGCGTATATTTGTCGGTGAAGTTTTAAATGCTTAGTGGAGGGTGAGTTATTGCGCAAGGAATATATAGTGTTCAGTGTCAGTAATCAGTGTATAAAAGCCAGAGATAATAAAGCTTGTAAAACAACATGAGAAATGGGATGACGTCATTTCACTACACTCGAGAAAATTGAGTCTAAGAGGGATCTGGTGACGTCAGTTGCAAGACGATCAAAATCTGTTATTCGTTGTTCAGAGCGCTAGCGCCAGGTTTTATGTGTCACAACAATGGATTTCCGATAGAATAAGCTTTATTGTAACACTGGGGTACGTTATTTAGCTCTGAATAGGCAAGATTCAGCACCGTCACGTTTCCAGCTTCGTTATTAAGCCTTTAATAGTTTTAAATTCTGATCCCAGTGGTCGCTGGCTGTAAGGCGTAGGTCTATAGCCTCTCGCGTGCAGGGATTGTGGTTTCGAATTCCTACGATGGCATGATTTGCTGCCTCTTAAGAATGTTTTGCGTTGTCAAATAGAATCACCTGCGACGGGCCGATCTTTCGTCCAGAAAAGCCCTACCGAATGTGGCGTGTCTTACTCTTTGTGATTTCGCTACCTAAACAATGAGGAGTCCTAGACTCTAGTTGGGCTGTAGCGCTCAGGAAAAATATGTTTTGGAACACGTTCTTTATAAATAAAATGGCTTTTTTTACTTGGCAGTATAAATCAAGCGAAATATATATACACTCTTTGTGGAAAATTCAGAGTTTTTGAATATTAGAGCGGGTGATCGAGGATTTTAAGGGCTGAAGAATGGCACGAGTAATTGGATGGATCTGTATATATAATTTTAAAGCAAGAAATAAGACGCGCAAATTGTGTGCCACTTTTGGCTTTTTATATGCACATTCAGAACACAAAATGATGAACATTTCCAGAAGGAAAGTAAGTAAGAGTGGCGCGTGAATGTAGGCTTGGTTAACAGTTTCTCTCAACCAGCATCGAAAGAGAGGTCAGAAGTATTTCCCAGGTCAAATAAAATCGTGTCTCTTTTATGTGTGACAGTTCGCTGGTGATTACTCCCTTCATCAACACTAAAAAGGTCAACGTGAAATTGTCTGTAATGAGATTACCTATTTCGTGATTACGGAGTCTGTTTTAATTAAGCCACACTTAGCCTGCATTTTTGTAGGCCAAGTAAACAATTTAGGTTCATGTGATATATTTAGGTTCATGTGATATATTTAGGTTCATGTGATATATTTAGGTTCATGTGATATATTTCCAGAGGTTTGTGATTGTAAGTTTAAAGCGTGTGGAATCTACTGTGAAGTGTGCACTTTACGTTCTGAAGCACTTCTCAAACGCAAACGGGATAAGGAACAGTTTAGCTCAGCAATATATCTAATATAGGGTACCATTTCTATAGCTTTCTGATACCGCCCACCCGGGCACAAATTTCTGTGTTTCGGTCATCCTAATTGATAAACTTGCCTGTTTATAGTATTTGTGTTTAAAGAAGTGACTGCATAGTGTTTATTTAGCCATTTTCTGATACACAAGACTTTCTTTTCCAATATATATATACAAATTACTTCATTTTCAGCGTCATTCTCAACACTGGCACATGAAAAGTTCGGTAAATATTATCAAACTAAGTCTGTGGAGCAGAGTGCTCTTTGGAAAGTGGGTAGGTTCTTGTCTTGTCAATGAATAACCTGCGTTTTATGGAAAACCTACGAATTTTTATCGGCAGCACAAGAGTGCACATCTCGTTCTTGTTCTGATCTAGAAGAACCGAGTCCGTAGATTCTAGTCCTTTTTCTTTAACATCGGCTATGATACTATCCACCCATCCACGCATAGATCTTCTGAGTGCTCCTTTCCTTAAAAAGAAAACCTATTTATAATTTTAGGTGCTTTCGCAAAATTGCGAAAACCGCTTATAGATTTGTCATGTCTGTCTCTCCTTCCGTCCTCTCGTCCTTCTGCCTCTCTCTATCCGCATGGAACAACTCGTCTCCTACTGCGCAGATTTTAAGAACATTTGATATTTAAGAATTTGTCGAAAATCTGTCAAGAATATTAAAGTTTTACTAAAATCTTAGAAGAAAAACTGTTACTTTACATGAAGACTTATGCACACTTATGATGATATCTCGCCTAATGTTTTTAGAATGAGATATATTTTATTCGAAAATTGTAGAGAAAATAAAAAAAAATTACAGTCCATAATTTTTATGTACGAAAATCGTGCACTTCATGGGGTAATTTGGAAAAATATGGTAAGCCAGACGGCCCACAGATGGCAATACTCAAATGAAATATGGCGCGTGGGCTTTTCATGCCGGTTAGCTAAGGCAACAATACCCACACATTTATAATATTTTGCTTTTCCACGAAACGATGTCTACGCGAACGGGCTTCGTTATTATTACCTAGTCTGTCATGTTGTTATCTGCCATTTTGTCCCGAAGTCTCTTATGTTTATTTCCGTCACTCTTGTCTTAATAAACAAAATACGATATATTTGTTATCTGCAATTGGGTAGCCACCCGCTGGCAGTAGTACAGTACACATTTACAAACACACACACACAATACACAGAACGACACAAAACAAAAATACATAAAATATATTGTTTGAAAAATTTAAAAAACGAGTGAAATCGGGTCCAAAAATAATTACTCTCATTAGAAACCTTCAAGGTTCGTCAGAACGTATTTGCGAAACGATGGTTTCAGTGTTCATTGTACGTTCGTGATAAACTCTACTGCTCTCAGACCACAATACTTGTAACGCTGGCAGTGTCATTCCTTTTGCCATCTCTCCTCATTCATCATGTCATATCGCGTTACATCCGCCAGATTCCTAGAACACAATAAATGTTCTTTCTAAACATAGAGTTTTCCCCGTAATTCAGATCTACGTTTCTTGCGACTCTGCAGTTGAATCGACTAGCTCAGGCAATAAAGTAGAAACCTGGATTCGTGCCAGGGACAGCAGTTTTTCTGTTCGTAACCTTTTCCAAGACCGCTTGATGAGCGAGTGACCGGCATAAATTGGACCTGACGTGAAGAGGTGAACTGTCCTCGAGCATGAGTCCAGATTGATATTTTGGACATTGTCCATAATCACAGGCTAAAAACCACCAACACTTGGGACGAAATGATGTCTCGACCTACACCTACATCTACATCTACATCTACACCTACACCTACACCTACACAGATTCTCAGCGACGAAGGAAACGTTCCCAGCAAATATTTCATTTTCATCTGAAGATGGAGACACATTTAGTCTCCGAAATATTGTGGAATTTTCAGAGTGAGAGACGGAGGACTTTGCCCAAAATATTAGTCATATCTATTGCCATGCGCCATCATTTGAAAATCTCTCAATATATTCGATTTCTGGCTTGTAATAAATTGAGCCTAGTTTTTCATAAGCGTGGCTTTTGAATGTAGTAAATTATATCCTGTTTGTTTAAATTTACGGTGTTGATTAATTCAGCTGAATATTTTTATTACGTAGGAATGACATCTGTGCAGTATCCTGCTGTAGTGTAGCAATGTATGGCTTGTTTTGTAAGGGTGCTTTCATACCGAGTCCCATGTTACTGCAGCAGCTAATGGACCAGATGTAGCAGACATTGATGATTGATGAATGCATATAAAGCACTGCTGGAATAATAACTGACAAAGGAAAAACAAAATATTGACACTTAGTCGCAAAAAATACCACACGGACTGGCCTGGGATCTGAGAAGCCGACGAATATCAAGCTGGGTTATTTCACCTCCTAAAACTGTAAAGGAAACTTTATGTGGAAGGGACAAATTAATGTTACCGTCTCCAAAAATGTTATGTAGTAAAGAATTCAAGATCTGCGGACACAGCATGACATTTCGGGCGTGTTTTTTTTTCTGTCTGCACGATTATAACAGAAGAAACTTAACAATAAATTTTTGGTAAAGGCTGCAACAGCGAGGCATAGAGGCGTAGTAGACGTGTAGCTCTACCCGTTCTTATCCTATATGTCGGTGTTCAGCGCTATATGCCGGCCGCTTTACCCCCCCCCCCCCCATAAGGAGAGTCCTAATGCGCATTGTTGAGAAAGCGTGGCGGTAAGCAGGGTCGGGCTGATCTGTTAGGGAGAAGAGAAAATCTCTCGCCTCCTCTTGGGTTCGAGCCCAGACTTTCCAGCCTATAAAGAAATGCTATATCAATTATTTTATGCCGGCACCTACCCCTCAACCCCCCCCCCCCCAATTTTCCTTTTTTTTTTAAAAATTTTTAACAAAAAAAAAGCGAACTATTTCTAAATTTGAAAAAAC
>Ga0136643_10002778_pt1 | contig 23052 bp, 18 predicted proteins | sample TergutLab28metaG_FD_96883 | JGI IMG/M metagenome (GOLD analysis project Ga0136643, IMG submission 96883) | Labiotermes labralis P1 segment gut microbial communities from Petit-Saut dam, French Guiana - Lab288 P1 (version 3) (version 3) | ecosystem: Host-associated > Arthropoda: Insects >... | reverse complement strand
GCCGAAGGATAGGGACAGGTGGCAGACGCTTGTGAGTACGGTAATGAACCTTCGGGTTCCAGTAAATGCGGGGAATTTCTTGACTAGCTGCAAACCAGTTAGCTTCTCATGAAGGACTCTGCACCATGGAGTAAGTAAGTAAGTAAGTATAAGAGATATATTGCGACTTGGGAGGCAATAAATGAAAATATGATAAAGTTACATATGGATTTATTTGGGAAGAAGTTATGCATTTTAGGAATTTATGCAGTAAGTGATGACGAAAATGCTTTAGTAAAAGAAGATTTTTGGGGGGTAAATTAAATTAAGAAATAGTTGAAATAGGAAACTCAGGGAAATTTTAGTTGCACAAGATTTTAACAGTAGAACAGGGAAAAAAATTAATGACCTGGTTGTGGGGTCCATTTGGAGAAGAAGTAATAAATGATAATGGTGATAAATTGATAGATATATCTGAACAAAATTCATTTAAAATGTTGAATTAATATTTTAAACGCAACAGGATACATCAGTACACATGGCACCAAGACACACAGGAGCTAAGATCTGTAATAGATTACATTATTGCCAGACAAAATTCAGGTTTAAAATTTCAAGAAGTAAAAATATTTAGAGGAATGACTGTTGGAAGTGGCCATTACTTAGTGAATGCAAAAAATTTGTTTGTATGTGGGAAAAACAATGCAAATGAATCAAGGGAAAACATAACAGGCGGTGCACTAGAATTATCACAATTACCATTATATAATATAGATAGTTTAAGGGATGAAATGACTAGTTTTTTTTTTTTAATATAAGAAGAGATTAGATGAGAAACTTGGGGACAGTAACCTTGAAAGTACAGAAGAATGCTACCAGCATCTCGTTAAATGCATTCACCAAGCAGCGAAAGCAGCATTAGGAGAGACAATTTTGAGAAGTAAAACTAAGCCATTTTATTACTGGAATGAAGAAATTGGACAATTGATAAAAAAAGGAAAATATTTGAAATGAATTAGCTCCACAGACCCACAGGACAGGATAGAACTTAGAAGGATGCAAGAAAAATTTAGAAAAATGATAACAGTAGAGAGAAATAAAAGCTGGGAAAAGACATGTTCTACAGTAGAAAGCTACTTGGGTGGTAAACGAAGCAGAGAAGCAAGGAGAAAACTGAAGAATTTAAGGAAAAGTTAAAATGGAGGACAATGTTTTAGCCCCATACTTACTGCCAAATGGGAAGCATATTTTAAAGGACTTTTAACAGAATATAGGGCACTATTTGGGAAAGCAAGACACTAAATTAGAAGGTATGAATGAGATAGGAATGGATAAAATTAATTTAGATATAGAAATAGTTAAAATGACAGTTAAGTCCTTAAAAAGTAACACGTCATGTGGAGTTGGAGGAGGACCTGCAGAATTACTAAAATCAGGAAATGAGAACTTATATGAGCTATTAAGACAAATTTTTTAACGTTGCTTAAATGGTGATGATTGGAAAATGGGACATATTTAAGCTATTTATAAAAAAGGAAAGAAGGCTGAATATGAAAACTACAGAGGAATTACAGTATTGAATATAGTTAGCCGATTATATGGAAAAAATTATAAAACACATTTGGAACAGGAATTCTCCCAGACAGAAACAGAAGAAAAAGTAGGATTTAGGGCGGGTCGATCCACAATTAACCATATATACTGTTTAAAGCAACTGAGGGAGAAAAATATGGCTGTTGACCAACCACTACACTTACTATTTGTAGATTTAGAGAAAGAATATGACAGTGTGCCCCTGAAAACCTTATGGAAAGCATTAGATCACTACAATATTAGTAATAGTATTATTAGGGCACTAAACATATTTATGAAAAATCTTTTTCCAAAATTAATATAGGGAAACAACTTTCTTCAGGATTTTATATAACAAAAGGACTAGGACAAGGATGTAGTTTATCGCCAACAATATTTAAAATATATATTCAGAAGGCTTTAGAAAACTGGCAGAGGAAATGTGCAAAGATGGGATTGGAGATCAGGATACGACAGTATATTCAATGCTATTTGCAGATGACCAATTATTAATGGTACAAGATAATGAGGATTTGGAATACATGACAAGTAAACTAATAGATGAATATGAACTGTGGGGCTTAAAACTAAATATATGGCCACAGGAGACACGTCAAGAGATTTACAACTAGAAGACGGGAGGGGGATAATAAGTCATGTAAATTAATATACTTATTTGGGGGTAAGAATAACTAAAGATGGAAATCACGAGCCAGAAATTAATGATAGAATTAATACAGGAAGAGCAGCTATAATAAAGCTAAACAGCATTTTGTGGGGCCGTGAAGTGACCCCCAAAACAAAGACTCAAATTTATCATGCAATAGTTAAAAGTACAATTACATATGCAGCAGAAACGTGGTGTTTAAAAGCAAAAACGGTAGCAAAACTAAATTCCACAGAAATGGACTTTTGGCGACGCTCATCTCGAATTTCCCGGAAGGACAAAATTAGGAATACTCTTATTAAAAAAAATGAATGTAGTAAGGTCTCTTTTAGACGATATTAAACCAAAGAACTTCAATAGCATGGACATGTTCAAAGAATGGAAGAGGGGAGATTACCAAAAGAAGTTATGAAATGGCGTCCACCAGGAAGAAGAAAACACATGCACGTACAAACTTTTTGTCTCACAATGCCCCATATTGTCACCTCTCAAAACATGACCTTTCCTCCTTACTCAGCCTGTATAATAGATAGACAACGGCTTGATTTATACCTCAGTTAAACAAGATAAAGATACAAGGCTGATAACACAAAATCGAAAATTTACTTACATCAATTAGCACGGATCCTTCAATAACAAGATTACACTTCAATATGTTCTGTGTTTTTGGATAAGAAAAATTCTGACCGATTTTATATCCCCATTCTACGTATATTCCATGTAGTGGTAGTGGTAGTGATAGCGCAACTAATTAAAGTCACTTGCCATACGTTATTGCTGCAAGGCATTGAGAAACTCAACCACCCACATGCTCTGTAAGGGGAAAGTGGGATACAGTTTCATTAGTTTGGTCTATAAATTTCTTCCTTTACACATCAAAACTTATTCCGAAAAGCATGAAAACAGCTTACAGTGCACACCGCCACCAACACGTAAATTGCTGCTCATATTGAACAACTAATTACGTGTGCGGGTTTGCCCCCAGCCATTTCAGTGTCACGTGCAGTATATGCCTGCATAGCATTAGCAGGCTACTGTCATTGTGTGAGGCTGCAACTAAACAAAGTGTTGTATAATTGTTCGCAATAAATTGCATTCCGGTCAGCTAGAACGCGTCAAATACGTACATCGCAACTTGCACATATGGCACGAAATATAAATATACTTACCTATACACACATACATATATATACACATGCATACATGCATACACACGTACGTACACACACACACACACACACACACACACACACGTTTACGTTAATTAAACTCTAAAAATTCGCCCCTGTTCTTAATCACTGGAACCATGAAACTTGTAAGGGTATGCCTATAAATCTTATGCCATTCGGCTACTTAACCACTGCAAAAACGATTTCCGTCACGAAATGCTGTCATTAGGTGTGTCATAAGCAGGCAAAAGACATGTAATACTGACGGAAAATTATGATCATGTAAATCAGTCCTCTGCACCTGCATTACAAACAATTCAAAAATCGCTCTACACCCTTCTCCAAGTACGAACTTCAGAGTAATATTTCATTCCCACGTAACAAGGCAGGGTAACAAGGACAGTGCTCGTGACAATTCCGGAACATTTTTAAACCTGTTTATTGGGGAAATAAGAAAGAAGTGACGTGGACTTCTGTTCTTTTATTTTCGTTACAAACATTATGTTTCAAAGAAAAATCCTTCCTGGAAAGAACATGGCATATAAATAGCAAGAATAGATTGCACAGTTTGACAAAGTGTTCCTCAGTCACTTCATCGAGCCGTGTCTTTCTTAATAAATTTACGGTCAAATAGTCAATAACTTACCCGCCGTTTAGAGAACACCCAAATTGACTGCAGCGTGGCAGCTGAATCTAGTCCACAATTTCACGCCCTTTCTTTGCCTTCTAAAGCCTAATGGACACTTCATACACCATCAGGCCTAACATTACAGAATTCTACGTTAAATCTACAGACCTTAAGTTTTCAACATGGCCAGGCACACAATGCAAGTGGCTGTTGATTCCACAAAGAAAACCGTTCTGTCGACCTTCTTGTGACTGATGGCTATGAACACAACTTCTTCAAGTGTACGCTCTTACGTCAACATTTCCCTAGCATTGTATGCAGATCTACTCCATATGAGAGAGTTGTATTTGTTCACTTTTCCACCGACACGAAGATAATCAAAGAAAATAAATTTCTCCAAGACCTGGTTACATTCAACAAATGTAAGGCTTCAGTTTACTTATTTCGATGAATGCCCGAAGAAATTGCAATTTGCGAGGCTTGAAAGATAGTCTCTACTGCAGGGTTTTGTACTGTCCGTTTTTGAAATTCAACCTCCTTACTTTCTTTCACGATATGTGGACTTTCGCCGGCTTCAAACAAAACTTCTACAAACATGACCCAAAGTCAACGCTGACACCCGTTGTTTTACACCACCTTTCCGTTGTTGCGCATACGAACAACCTCTCTCCATAATTTATTCAACAACGCGCATTCTATTGGATGTGTGTGTGTGTGTGTGGGGGGGGGGGGGGGTTCATGCCTAATTTTGTGCGCAATCGGTGCTGCGCAATTCACCGATTTCGTTTCATACAACCGAATCAAACACTGCGTCTTCTGCACACCACTGCAACCCTCCATTTTGATTACTTGACTACCAAGTCGCCGCACAGTGGCTTGCATTAAAAATAGTGAAAACAAAAGAAACTTGTGGGTATGAAACACGAGTTCATATAGATTTTATAATGTAATCAGCATCGGACACTCTTGACAGAAAATTCAAATTTGTTACTACGGTTTGGAATTATTTGTACGATATTTGATGCCGCGTAAAAATATGAACCTCGTCTATATACAGTCTCCTCCGACATCATGTTTCGTTGAGAAATGTAAAACAGTTATCGCCATTCTATTTTGCGAGACAAGGCACGTTCTGCGATTGTAGCCTATCTTAAATAGACATGATATGGTTGTACAAACTGGTTTCATTTGGCAGAAAATAGAGTAACTCATAAGGCAGGAAATTTCTTAACCAGCAGAGTGACGTTGCAGGAGGCTGGTGCAAGGTGTTCGTCCATTATTAAAAAAATCGCTTGAATACTATTGCAGTGTAGCGGCTGCACTGTGCCGCACCGATAGAGGCTTGGGTTTCAGGTTTTGTGTCCAACGTACGTTATTTGGCGTATGTGGTTCGGCCTTTTCCGCAGCCTTCCATATTAAAATTAACCAGTACTCTCATGGAGCTTACATTGCTTGGAGTACCTTAACGACAGACGCACAAAGATCATCCGAAATGTTGGCTGCAAATTACCAAACTAAACGGAAGCATATTTGGTGTGTATGCTCTCTACCTGCACACTCTGTTCGGTATTACGCGCAGGGAGGGCGCCCAAATTTATTTTTGAATTAGAATTGGTTAGTTAATTGTAGAACAGACAGAACCATAAACATTGATATTAAAAGTCAGTAGGTGGCCGCATGGGTCCTATTATTTGCACGCTAAGCACTCAACTAAATCCCAAATCGATTACGATCACTCTCCAGCAATCACATAGTCAAATTGGTCCATTCTTTTTGGACCATTACTGTTTCACATCAAACATTACTATCCATACTTCAAAATTCAATAAGCGTATGTTTAGCTTAAGCATGAATGTAGACTTACACACACGTTTGTGTACGCAACACCGACACGGCTGCACATGTTGACAGAGCACCAAGCCGCCTGCCTAACCGACACGTCACATCAGCATCGACGTAATCACAAACGTACTTCAAGTCAACAATGCAGGGTCAAAATCAGAAGCTTAATTACAAGTAGCACCAGTGCCGATCCCAGTGGCAGCGCGGTCTAAGGCGTGGGTCTGCAGCCGCTCACTTGCTGGGATTGCGGGTTCGAATACCGCCGGGGGGCATGGATGCCTGTCTCGTTTGAGTGTTGTGTGTAGAAGCGGAGGTCTATGCGATGGGCTGATCACTCGTTCAGAGGAGTCCTACCGAATGTGGTGTGTGTGAGTGTGATCGTGAAACCTCGACAATGAGGGGGCCCTGGCCCACTAGGGGCTGTGTGTTTGTACAGTGTTCCCTTACCAAATAACATATGCCTACAAAAGATATTATTGTGGTTTTAAAAACTTTAAACTGCTGAAAGAATATCAGCATAGCTAAGAAGTTAACAAATATTGTTTGGAGAATAATTTTCAGGGAGACATACTATTTCACACGATACTGTAGAAACAAATTACAGCACCACTTTACCTTGAACGTTTAAACCGCCGTGGTGACAAATCTGTACGTATATCTAAATATGTATATGGAAATGGTAACATGATACATGAATTAAACATTGAACGATTTATTTTTCCAGTTCTGGGCAGATTTAAAAAAACACCAACTCCGACTAAGTTAAATCGTAGGGTACAAGTTCAAAGTTTCGCACTACGATCAAATTTGCAATTAATACACAAAACATTAATAAAATATACTTTTCAGGTACGTTCGTCACCCACCTTCACGCAAAATTTCACGTCCCCAGTTCAAAACTGCTGCACTGAATGACCTGCTAGCAGTAGGAAATCAATAAGCTACAAACTATCTGACCGATATCGGTGGGCAGTTCTATTGCACGAAACTTCGCAGACCCAACGAGCCCATTAAGGCCGCGATATCGCAAGCCTGTTGTTAGGCGTTCTTTACTAAACAAAAGACGAAAACGGCTTTCGTGGAGACCGCGTCCTGCTGTCTGTCCGTGACCTAGTACCCGCGACTACACCAGTTCTTCACAAAACTAGTCAAGCAAGCGTCAGTTTGCTGAAAATCGGGCCAGTTGGCAATTGCGTTCCACTAGAGGACGTAAATTAATCATGAGACGTAATTTCAAATATTTTTGCCCGATTCCGCTGAATGCTACTTCATTTACGCTTTTAAATAGACCAATTTCGATGTAATACAGTGAAGGAGATGGGCTACGCGATGGCGCAGTTGGTTGAGGCACTACGCTAAGAGCCGGAAGGTCGCGGGTTCGATTCCCGATGGTGTTATTGAAATTTTTCATTCACATAATCCTTCCGGACGCACTATGGCCCTGGAGGTGACTCAGCCTCTAATAGAAATGAGTACCAGGAATATTTCCTGGGGAGTAAAGGCAACCGGTGTGTAGGGCTGACAACCTTACAACCTTCATGTGCCGACTGTCTTGAAATCTGGGAGCCTCAAACTCCTGGAACCCTCAGGGCCTGTCCAGGACTGTAATGGGACTGCTTTACTTTTACAGTGAAGGAAATGCCCATAAAACTATCACCGAGTGTAAGCTTCGTGAAAATCGGAACAGGGAGAGTTCTGTTTTACACACTAATGGGCGTAAAAAACCCTGTTGGCAGTACTGGTCACAAGCATTGTCTCATTTGAGTGGGATATACAAGAATATGCAAACAACGATGTTGAGTATTGTGACTTTCATGAATACCGATTCAGGAAAAGCTGCAATTTTACTGGGAGGGGGTAGAGGAAATCATGTTTACATGTGTACCGTGAAACTGCATGAAGGTTTGAAAAAAAGGGCACTTTTGTGCAGTCCGTGTGCAATGTCACTGAGCCTTGTTACATCTGTTGTCGTCAACAGTCAGTCATGGATCCGTTTAGCGGCTAAACTCGGTATCAACTCAATGGACAGATAAAATCTCAGACTAACAGGTTTACCATATCAATCTATGAAGTGTCACTACATTATGTTAATTCTGGCGTCCATTACTGCTACTGGGATAACAACAGTATTCAGTACGTCACATATTAAAATTGACGAACAGAACTGTGACATGCAATGAACAACGTTTTTGTTAGGTGTCACACGTGCATACGAGTCGAAGAGACTCATTTCCGGCACCTTCTTTAATATCGTGAGTAGAAACATAATATTAACTAAAATGTTCTGCAAAGAAACGCGTAGACCCCGGCTCGTGGCGAAATGAAATAGCAGAAATCGCAGCTCTGCCTGCCGCCACGGTGTGTGAAGTAACCAATGGCACGGAGCAGATATACCATCAACCCTGCATAGGCCACACCACACACAACTATTTGTTCTTTGCTTCCGGAGAATCGGGTTGAATTCTCTTTAGTCAGGTAGCTCAAGTGTCTACAATCAGCCCCCAGCGTTCACATAAGTTTTCATTATAAAATTCAACAAAATTTAAGAAGATTTTGTCCTCAAGTTTCTGCTGCTCGTTTAGTATCATCGTACGTCAAATTCTTCAGACGTTTAGGAGTATACAGCAGCATACTGTGAACACAGTAACTGAAATTTTTATGTAAACCTTTTCAAAACTTCAGCAAACACAGCGGCTAAGCACAGAATGCCGAAGCAACGTGTTTATGAAATGCCCGTTGGGCATAATTTTAGAGTTGCTGAGGAAAGATTTACATGACTACTATCTTTCTGTAATGCGGCGACCCACTGGAGTTGGTAGGGCAACACTCTTTTATCTTCAAAATGTCACGGATGATATTTCCCAGGTAGTATATTCCGAACGTGTACTTCTTGCTGACTTCTTTGCACCAACACATCACTTGCGGTTTGACAATTTCCCCACCGTGCTGATAACACATCTGTAAATAAAATGCCTAAGGAAAAGCCAGTTTCTTAAACTGCATCAACACTCTTCCTCCCTTCCTTCGTTACCTCCGGAATGATTCTTATTACACATTATTATGTTATCTGTTGTTATTGAACGGGTCCAGCCACCGCCCGCACACAACGGAATAACCTCCGTACGCTCTTCCAGTTCCATAGAAATTAGTCAGGGACGTCACAAAACAAAAAAAAAACTGGATTACATTATGTATTTCTCGGACATGCTGTATATGTGGGACGCTACGTGAGCGGTCGTGGCACCATAAAAATAAGAAGAATCGCTGTCTTGGGTAATGACGAAATTATTGAACTTCGATGAACATAAGTGACTGGTTAAAATTTTGAATATTTGGGTTTCTCTGAATAAATGTTCAGTTCGGACCTCACAGACAACACACTTCGCTTCAGTCAGAAAAAAGAGTCGATAAATGATGTACAGGGAAATAATGGCTGTTTGTTGTAAGAGTCTTAGGGAACGCAATTCACTGTGTGTACAAAGCGCGTAATTTTTATATTAAACCTGGTGGTACACATACTAACCACAAATCTGTGAACGGTTAATAATGAAAAATGAATAAGCAACAACAACCTGATAGTAGTTAGTGGAATACAATTAAATACAACACAATACCCACAAACGACTCTAATAGTTTTCTATTAATTTTTCGTCACGATTCTTGATGGCCTGAATAAAAATATGAAAAAATTCATTCACGACAACAAACACTCCTAAGTACTGCATGAAGTCGTTGATGAAGCATATGTAATTTCAGTTAGTTTTCCGAACCAAAGACACAAAATTTCACGCAGCTAAAACGCTTAATTACACAATATTCATCCACACAATCGTAGCTAAAGTTCGTAGCTTCGATGTTCGCAACGCAGCGGGCAGAAAGGCCGCTTTGTGTTTCACATATGTCCGGGTCAAATCTCGGTCGGATGACCGGTTATGTGGACTGTTTAATTCTGTTTTCCACAGCTCCTACTATCGTATGTAGAGGAACTTCCAGCCGGACAATACTCTCTACCTGATGCGTACGTCGGAACTGAAAATTCACGAACAGCCACCTGCTTCTCACTGGAAGGTTATTACAAGCAAATAAAATTACATAAAGTAAGAAATGGCATATTTGTGTATGACTAAACGTGTCTATTCATGTGATATAATGTGATTGTAGTACTGATGCGTGTCAGGAAATTACCACCGACGTTCGCAAATCACCCACAGGTCAAGGTCATCATGTCACACAAAAGTATGAACAACACATAGAGAGCTTATGACGTATTTCACTGCCCCTGTGTTTAATGCACGTCAATGCGAGATTCAGAAGTCAAAATAAAGAGATGAATAAAAGTGAAATAATAATGGCAGCAATACGAACAAAGAACGAATAAATAATTGGGCACGCTCCTTTATCATTTCCACAATAACAGAAGTATCTAAACAAAAAAGCACTAGAAAGGAGAATCTTACACATTTACCAGTGCGCTGTTTTCCATTCGTTTAAAACAAATGGTCCACTAACTAACTGTTTGGCTAAATATGATTTTGATTTACTTACAGCGTCTGTGATAGCTTAATACCGAATTCGACCCAACATTCAATTAGCTTTAATGCAGTCAATTAAAAAGAAACGATTAAACGATGCTGCGATTTCTTACGGGGAACACAGGCCCCTTGTGAAGTTAACAGCTTCGTAGGAAGTCTTTGTTGTGTCTGAAATACTGACTTTTAAACCTAGCCTCAGTTGTGCCAATCGGAAACAAGACAGTCAGACTTTGAAAATCAACGCAAGCAGGCGGGAGATCAACAAAGAACGTTTGAGTGAGAGAGACGAAACGTAAAGATAGAAAGGGCAAGGCGAAGAAGTGAACGAGGTATTAAAGAAGAGCGAAAAAGACTTCATGATGGCTTAGAGAAGACTGAAGAGCTACATCTATATATGTATTCTACACGAAGAGAAAATGGATTTTAAATGGAGTTCCATTTGTGTCTCGTAAACCACTACCATCCAAATATTAGTCATTGGTGCATTTAAGGCGGTATATAGCAAAACGAAGATGTCGTTTTCTGTCTGTATGAGTTTCCTGTGTTGACTACAAAGGAAAAGAAGGAGAAAAACAAAATACAAAACGCAGGGAATTGTCAAATGTATTTATCTTGCATGATGCATTACTCCCAGGGGAACGATGGAAAAGAGACAGTATTTCTGGATGGTCCATATATATATATATGCGAATGAATATTAAAGTGCGAGACCGCAGCCACATACCAAGCAGATTGCTGCTCTTGTTTTGTCATTAGACCACAGAATTTTCCACAAGTACACGTACCACGGATTTAACTTACTGTTATGTTAAGATCAAACAGTGCACTGAATCCACCGCACAATCAGCTTGAAATTCCGTTGCCTTACAGGAGAAAAGTCTACGAAGTAAGAAGGGCCTGTACAGACGTAGGCCTAATGGGTAAATATGCGACTGTCTCAAGTGAGGAGAAATATCACAACTTATTTCCGTATCGCAGAACGGCGTGACAACGTACACGTACAGAAAGGCGTGGTAAATCCGTGTACTACGTCACGGCATACGCCATATGTAGTCGTTTTAATAATACAACGTAAATGTAAAAATGATTTTTGTATCTTTCGCCAGATTAATAACGTTTCACAGAAATAAAATACGAGCTCATCGGTAAGTAGAAGGCAAATGGTGTATTCCGTGAGGTAGAACACAGACTTTACCAGCGCGTTGTTTACTGTTAAAATGTCTTACGGTTTCACAATACATGCGTAAATGCAAATTCATTTACGTCCATAAAAAAAGTACGGCCTCTCCTGTGCTGATATTCGCAAAACTCCTGAATCCTCAAAAACATCATTCGTAGAGCGCTCATACCGAATTTCACTCAAATTGTACGAGAAATGTGGAAAGAACGGATCGAAAATCCAGTACACACGCAAGTAAAGTACGGCTTTAAGTAAACAGATTTTCAAGAAACTCACAAATGCTCAACATAATTACGCGCAGAGCTTCAAAACAGACGTTCACCAAAATCGGTCAATCAATATGGAAAGTACGGGTAGAAGTTCCCTTACGTTCTTCCGTAAAGTATGGCCGTCACCGGACCAATTTTCGTTAAACTCACCCTTCATTCCCGACATTTCGTAAGTTAATCCCATACTAAATTTCATGTACATCTGACAAACGGTTTCTGGAGTTCTCTCCGTCTTTCTCAACCTTTGTTTTCCACAAAAGGAGAGGAATCCTTGACCATCTGAGCAACGGTTTCCCAAGGGCTGTTCAGTAGACTTAGTTAACTACAGGTTCACGCAATTAGTAAAGATTACATGAGTAAATAAGCTCTAGAAATAGCGAGACAGTGGCAATGTAAATGTTTAAAACGGTGGACAGTAACAGGGCGTAACAATTCGTACCGCAGCCTACGTCGGTATGACCAGCTTGGGCAGCAGTTGTCGCCCTTCAGGCGGAATCGCTGATGAAGTGATGCTAACGAACACTAACGAATGGAAATCTAATATTTTCAAACCAGTAAAATGAAGAAAATATGATTATAGCCGGTATATACAATTATCAAGAGCACGAAAAATGAAACTCTATCCCATGTGGATACAAAATTAAACAATTCTATACTTTTCACCGCATACTTTCCCTATATTCCAGTCGAAGATTTACGAATTACCTATTCTGCTTACGGCTAAAATCAGGTCTTCTAGAACACGCACGTGAAAACCATTCTGAACACCGGTCTATAATAAGACAGAACATGCGAGCCACACTTCGAGCGGTTAGTTGACGGGTTCAGTCCTGGGGAAGCTGATGGGGAATCTGTGGTGAACAAAGTGGCAATGAAGCAGATTTCTCTGAGTATTTCGATTTTCTCCAGCCAATTATCATTCCATCATACACTTCCATTCATCTATCGCTCGAGGGATGGGCAATGAGCCCATCAAAGGCCACAGTTTCAGAAAGTCATGGGAATATGTAGAATGAGATGATGATGATGATGATGATGATGATGATGATAGTTTTAATAATACAAATCATATAGGAAGTCCAGACTTTGTCGATATTCTACTCCAATAAATAACGTCACAATTGTAACACTGTAACAGAAGCACTCGACGGTCCAGCAAAGCCTACCATACGTCAAGACTTTCATCCAGTTTTATTTACCTGCCACCTTCATAAACTGCCTCCTTAACATTATTCTTAATTTAAGATTAACGTGCTACTGAATTCTGTCCATCATTGAGAATTCCGAACAGAACACACCGCTTGGGAAACCCAATCTGTTTCCTTCTTCAGGTAACAATGTTGGAAGCACTTCGTCAGTCGGGTCCATTAGATGGATTCATTTTCAGATTTAAACATTCTTCTTCTCACTGGAACGTAACACACACCTTTCTTCGTAAGAAAGTTGGCCCCGTTTGAATTTTTCAAAGACCCTCCTCGAGGACGCAATTACGGTCCCCAGGCCTCACGACCTACGACCTCGCTGTTTCTGCACCGTCACGTGGAATGCTGTACATATACTGAAATACCATTTTGTTACGAAATTATTTCTGGCTTGGTCATCATAAGCGAACGCCTAAGTTTGTTCCTATAAGACCAACCTAATGCTGTAACGATTCAGGATATGTTTGAACTTGTCAGAGATGTCTTTCATACAGGTGATGACACGGTGATTGAGGTGCGTTTAATTCTACCGACCCAATTAGGCAGGTACCTCCCCATCTTTTCATATGAGAATAAAAGAGTTCCAGTTGCCGAAACCTTGGATTCTGTTCTTAATTCCAGACGAGGGACAATGCCTAGAAAGCCAGCAATCCAATGTGCCACACAACATCCTCATAACCCTTTGCAATCGAATTGTAGATATTCATGTTATCCACCCACGTCCTTTTTCGGCCATACAATTGAACGATTCGCTAAAGGGTTCCTCACGAAAATTCTGTATGAATTCGTTGTATCCCCACCACAATCACTAGCTCAGGCCTATGCAATCTCTTATACTTTACACGAGCAATTCTAACAACGCACTGTGTAATACGAGGCGTGTTCAAAAAGAGACCGAACACGCCTTGTACATCACGTCCTTCTCCCTTCTTACATAAAATATCTTTCCAGATACTCAGATTTGACAAATTATCTTGCTAACCTCAACCACACAACAGTGCAACTACTCTGATACAGGAATGTAATTGATTTTATAAATTGCTCAGTGTAATTGAAGCTAATACTCTAATACTAAGCTCATTCCTCCACATACTGATTGATCGTTGGTATCTGTGCTTAGTTACAGTTCGACTCGGTATAACTGACAGTATTCAACACATTCCATAACTGAGGAAGAACAGTTAGGCTGGTTTAATTACAAAGAACGATGTTACAACAATCATGAAAGAGTGCGGAAAGTAATTAAGCTTTTTGTATCAAACTTCCTGTGTGTAAGACAATAAGACGTAACTTGAACAGTTCTGTCTGTTACTCTCCAAATTATGGCCAGAAACAAATATAACACGGCTCAGAATACTACTCAATTTAATGCCTGAAGTACACGCAAAGAATAGGAGAAAAATGCACTACAGAAAATGTTTAACTGGAAATGGAAGTTATTGGAAGGTTCCTAATAACTAAAATGTTAACTCCAATTGATTTTTAGGGGGCAGGGCTTGCGTATGGCGGCGCTCAATCCTCTTGCAGAACTGCGTGCAATATTGCAGGAAATAACTGACTGAGCGACAAAATTCTTGATTAGACGTCTTCAAGAAAACATTCCTCGTTTTAAACGCTAATTACTTTCTAAATGTCCAGATTTAACTGTTTCATTTAATGCTTCAACATACGTTACAATTTGATAATCAAATAACACAACAGAATACTTAAGAAGGCAATAAATAGTTGCTGAACGTATGAGCGAATATCTCCCCTTTTAAGGAATCGGAAGTTTGATTGCTGTGTTCACAACACCTTGAAAATGAACGCAGCCCTTTACTGAGCCAACTAACAAGCCTAGGAAACTACATCGTACTTTTTTGGTATAAATTTTAATATTTTTTACACATCTGCGACCTAGTCTCCATGTGGTCTATTTCCTTCATGTGTTTATACCGAGCACTTAAAGGCACAGCCTCTGAACTGAACGAACAAGTCATGCAAATCTCGATAATTTTTATTAAACTTATTCCACGATTTCTGACAGTGTTTATGTAGATGAAATAAACCAACAGCCAAGATTCGACTACGATGAAAAGGAAGATGGTAATGATGACCACACGAGACTCATCTGTTTTCATATGTGTCCAGGAATGTTAAATAAAGACGGGCGAAAAAATCTAGAATTGGAAGGAAGGTTTACAAAAATATCAGTAATGGAAAAGGCGGGGGAAAAGGGGATTACGTACAACAAACACAATATACACAGCATGAAAGAAAATAGCAAAATTGTATAACAGAAAATAAAAGACCGAGTACAAATAATATAATAAAATCAAAAGATTTGTTTATGAGAGATAAATCTTGTTGGTCTGTCGAAAATAAAAGAAAATGACATCAACAACCAAACTCGGACCTGCGCCACTCTTCCTCAAAGTTGGGATGTGCGACCAGCTGCCACTTGAACAAGGCAGTGGAGACCAAAATGAAAATGTCGGTCTACGAACTGCTCCCTGCCACTTTTATAAACATTTCAGATGGACACAGCTCTCATTGCTTCTTCTAGACACACGTTGAGTTCACACGACAGAAAATCGAACTCGTGTTTCTAGATTACAGGCTGGAATTGTAAGATCACACGAAGCCTCCGATGAAACGTAGTTCAGTGCGAAAATGCAGTATATTCACTGAAGACTACAGCAAATGAATGTGCGTGTTGTATGTATTCCATCCCTATTCATGTTCGGCACAGTGATCGATTTTACTTGCCCTACGTAAGAGAAACATAACTTTATGTTAATCCACCAAGTTTTGAAATAATATACGGGTGTTTCGAAAGACAAAAATTCTACTGAGGGGTTTTCTAAGCTTCGATTCTGACACAAAATTAAACATGTATTTCTCGTCGAGATTCACTCTATATGAAAGAAATAAAAACATAACAGTACTGAATTATTACCAAACTCCCCTTTAAATACGGCCCTTTATAAGAACCAGTGGCGGGCTCTTGTTAATACGGTAGTCTAACTTCAAGTTCATAAGGCACGAGAATGTTTTCTGGACACCTACGGGACTAGGAACTTACGAAGAACTAATGAAATTAGATTTTATTTGTAAACGTGTCTGTCACACCAGCAGTTACAAATACTAAAACTCATTCTCACAATTAAACTTGTCCCACTCAGCCTAATGATGGCGAAACAATTCAACTACTTTGATTTCGAAAAGAATTACAAAGCCTTTATCCGCGGGCTGTTGTCTCTTCGCAGATCACAGGTTGGAAAATTTAACGGAACCGGTGTTGTAAATGATTCTATCTACTCCACGGTTCTCGCTACAGCTACCTGTGTCTGTGTCACCTAGCAACTTCTACAGACATGAGCTCAGTCGATCTGTTCACCGAAGCGGAGGAACGGAAAGGCTGCGAAGGCGGAGAGACTTGGATTGTGAGCGTCTCGACCCGGGGGGCTGCAACATCAGTAAGAAAGACAGTGACGAGGAGACGGAGGAGAAGAGAAATCCAATAAGTTTCCGGTTTGCTGACTAGGTAGGAAAAGGAATCTTGCATGCCTATCCGCGCCAGTCTTCCATCCAGCCATCTACCTATTCATTCAACCATCTAAGAGACGGAGCAAGACACTTAATCTGCATGACAGCAGAGAAGACTGGATGACTATATCAGTCACCCTTACTGACTCCAGTTGCAACGTACAACAGAGCGCAGAAGTGCGCTGTCAGGTGACTGCCATCTTTAGCGGTAAGCACCACACCGCACGAACTCAACAACACTGCCAGAAATGTGTGTCGTGACCAATATAGAAACGTCGCTACTTTCTCAGAGAGTAAGTTTAGTGATATAATAACTCTACAACCGTTACAGGTAACTCCATGCAAGGGGCTCCTTTTTGAGACGCTGACAGTCTCTAAGCCGGTCAATAGATTTCCTTCCCTTCATGAGCTACGACGTTTCATCACCTCCTACATAACAAACCTCCAATGGATCCTAACCTAAGTCAATTCTATACGGTCCACACCATTTCGTATGACTTGAACGTGCAAATACAATATTATCCTTCCATGTATGACTGGATGACACAAATGAAGTCATCTCATTTTCTGACCACAATATCCACGAGCTCCACACATCGTTCATGCGTGTTAAATGTCCCGCCCATCTCATCAATCCTGATTTAATCACCCTTAAAATCTCTGGTGCTCAGTACACATCATGAAGTTCCGCATTACGTAATGTTCTCCATACCCGTTTTGCTTTCTCTCCTGAGTCACAACAGTTACAAATGCGTCAGCTTGCGATACACATTGTAATTATAACAATGATCACATTAATATTTCGTGATAAAAACATTCGTCTTTTAATTCCTTAAATATCTAAATTATACAGAAGAACATAACTCTTTTAAAATTAAAAACATTTATCGATTATACTGCAAACATAAAACTTCACTTATGAATACTCAAACTATATCGAAAAGCAGAGTTTTAAAGAAAGCGTTTCTCAGTATTCCATACGGAATGTGACGTAAAGACAACGACATACTGGAAAATCTTAAGTACTATCTCCGTGTTAAGAAATTACATTATTTTAATATCTACGCCTACACTTTAAAAAAAATAATTGAATATGTGACATAAAAGGGTAAAATCAGCAAATGCGTGTGTGTTCTAAAAAAGGGCAAATCAGTAAAACAGATGCGCATGTGAGAGAATGCTGGTCGTAAGAAACCCTAGGAGATTGGTTGTAGCTTCTTTAACTGAAGCAGTTAGGTAACTGAATTTGACGAGCAGAAAAGTGTTCCCTTGTTTCGTGGATAAATCCTTCGACCTAATAACAACAGGGAGTTAGTTTTATACAACGTAACTCCCACAGAATGTTTCTACAAAATACGCATGTTACACCATAATAAGTTTCCTTCTTCTTGAATGATTAAAGTAGAGGACATACGATTCGTCAGAATCAGAAGCAGCTCATCCACAATGTTTCAGAAAAATAGTTATGGCATTAACTTCCGTCTAGACTATCACAAACTTTCAAAACCACATGCGTTCAGTAACATTAACAAAAAGCTCATGATATGGCCACAAACAAATCCGTCATTAAATTAAGAAATTGTATAATTACGAAGGTACGTACGTAATATCCCTACATACCAGTTCATAAAGTCGAAGTCTGAAGTTTCAATTGCATCGCAATAAAATGATTCAGTTCACGCCTTAAGCCATTCTTGTATCGACAAATTCCAACATGATGATGACGATGATGGCAATGATTCGGTTGTCCTGGACACGCTGACACATTTACTTCTTAACCTCAAAAAGTGCTACGGTCCACAGCAGCCCAGAAGGCACATCATCAGCAACACTCCGTCTCCTCTGACACATGCAGTTGCCACAAACCAACCGACATTCTTCCCATAAATGTCACAGGTTTCAGTGTGATACAGCCACACAACATTGATCACGGGCAGTTCTTCTTTGGTTAACCCTATCAACATAGCAGTGATGTTAATTGAGCCGCAATATTATAACCACCCAAATGAAAATGAGTACCCAGCAAGCACAAAAGACAAAACATTTATATCCATAAAATTCACTTTTCCAGGAACTGAAAATTATTTTCAAAAAAATTAAAATTCTCTATTCGAGATGTGAGGTTCTCACGGCGGTTACAACGAAAACTGATGCAGTTAGTGATGCAACGGTGTGCAATCAGGCAGAAACTGACAGACTGTCGAAGAAACGTACTCGGAAACAAGACAGCGTCACATTTCAGAAGACGCAAATCTTCAAAGAAATTCCTTTTCAGCTCAGGGAGATGTACTAAATCGGAAAAGGTCCATGACAGCTCTCACGTCTGTGAACATATACAGTTTTTCTCTGTATACACAGTTGTACCCTAATAATTCTGTATTTATAGAATATAGTGGCTGTTTTTCAACCGTCGGGAACGACTTTCTAGAAAATATTACAATTATAGGTAGTCTGTTATTTAAGCAATCATTATGCATGACATCATCACACTGCATGAATTAAAATCAAATCAATAAACACATCAATAACTCCCTATAATATTCATTAGGCTGGCAAAGTAATGGCCTAACAGGCATTAAAACATCCACACCTAGGCTCGCATCGGCTGTGTTGTCAGAACCGTGACATCAACATGAGAAATTTGCTTCGTTCAATTGCATTACTGTGACTGGCGTACGATAAACTTGTACAGTATTTGTAATTGTAATGTGCCTCGTAGTATAACGACAACATGTGCATTGAAATATATGGAGGAAGCATGATCTAGCTGAAAGGATATCTGAATTTCAGAAAAGATAGACAGCGATTTATTTCCGTGTTGGTACTCCCAGATTTCACTCTAAGGTAAGGTAACCATCCGATACAAATAATGCGCTAAACTCCACACAATGCAATAAACCACAACATTCAAATAAGAAAGATATGTATAGATTGAAAGGTGCCGAATGAGAGACTAAAAACCTCAAAGAAGAAAGTACTGATGCAAAGTGTGCAGATGTGTTAAAATGGCAGCAGGGAACAAGAACTGGGCTGAACTGGACCACAGCAGTCCAGCGGCAGTTCTATGTGTTGTGATAATATAACAAAAAGTAATTTAATTAGCTGAAAACTACTGACTGCTAAGCAAGTACCTGCTTATCATACGGATCGTTACTTTATAGATTATCAAGGTGAAACAATCAACAGCACGCTGTGCTTGGTTTCCCAAAATCCAGTCAAACCTCGTGTCATTATCTGCCATTATGCTTCTTATTCCAATAAATCCCAAAATTAATTTCAAAAACAAAATCGGTTCCTTCTCATACAAAGACAGAATTCTGGGTACCCGAAAAAAAACCGGCTTCAGATTTCAACTATATTGCCTACCACAACTGGAAGAACTGTACCTACAAAACCTACTGTTACAGAGTAAAAACAATAACAACTATGTGAAGATATTGTATTATCATATTCTGCCGCAAATTTCCCTCACAAGGGGGTCATATTGGATTAGCTCCCGTTGTAATTGAGGTGCTTGCTTCGTAGTATTAAAAGGACTGAAGCCTCTTACACACCACGTGGTATATCGTCGGAAACGTTTTATATTAAACAAAACAAAACAGGCAATGTACGTACAACGTAAAAATTCGGCGCGTTCGCTCAACCATTGTTGCAATGGAAAAGCAATAAGTATTACATAATGAGTGTGTATTTGTTGCATTAGGTGTCGAGCATGCAATGTGCATGCGCCGTATTTTTTGTCATCTGTGGCCTGTCCGACTCGACACTATTTTTCCACTTTATATCATAAGCGGCAAGATTTTCGAAGAGAAGGTTACAGAACATAAAATGAGCATTTTGATTTTCTCTACGACTTTTGTCTGAAATATTTCTCATTCTAAAACGAAATGCGCGAGATATGATCAAAAATGTATATTGGTCTTCATGTAATGTAGCCTACATTCTTGTCAGAATCTAGGAAGTGTGTCATCCCCGTTGTGTGTGTGAAAATTGGTATTGGTATGCAGTCAAACACAACTATGTATGTAATGGCTACACTAGAAAACCACATTTTTCGGTCTATACTGGCCATCTTCAGGATGTCTTAAGAGGACTTAAGGTCCTACTGTAGGACTTTAAGTTTCTAAAGACAACCTGAAGATGGCCAGTATAGGCCGAAACATGTAGTTGTCCAGTACAACCATTAAATACACCTTAAGTGACATAGTTGTGTTTGACTGCATACCATTTCCAATTTTCTTGTCAGATTAATCAAACTTGAACTTTCTCGACAGATTTTCGAGAAAAAAACTCAAATATCAAATTTAATGAAAATCCGTCCAGTGGGAGCCGAGTTGTTCCATGCGGACAGACGGACAGTCACGACAAAGATAACAGTCGCATTTCGCAAATTTTCGAACGCGCATAAAAATTACCGAAAGATCAATACTAAATGTTCGTATCTCTAGCAGCCACCAAACGGGTTCGTCGCTAGATCTCTCACGACAACCCTATCTGCCTCTACTAACTAGTTTTTTCAACTACTGCACAAAACCAGTTTTTGCGCAGTAGTTGGAAATGTCTTGGATATAACGAAAACACGTTGAATTACAACAGCCTAACTCCATAACAGTGTCAGCGCTGTGATGTTAGCCTGCGACTTCGACTACCCAACAGCAAACACGAGTACACTGTACATCAACTCCTCTCCGTCACGTCCAGCAGGATTTCCAACTTCGCCGTAGATTCCTTGCTGAGACGCTAACTGTGCCTCGCCCAGTCAAGGAACCCTCAGATTTTATGGAACCAAAAGTTCCTAACTGTGATCACAGCAGAGGCCATTGGACCCTATATTGTGCCAGATGAATCAAGTCCCCACTGGCATACTCTACGCAGTTTTCTGTCACTCCAACATGACATACAAAACCCAATCCTTGCCCACCAATGCAGGACTGACTAGTATAGGGAAGCGTTGCAGACTTAGCTGCGGGGGAACTTTAGCTTTGTGTCTAAGCACCTTAGTATTGACGCGCAGGAAAGCGTACCGGTAAAGCGGCATATAATCCACAATAGCTCCAACTAGGAAATGAACCAACAATATTCCATGCACAGGAACAATGTAAGATACACAAAAATATTAAGCATCTCCGAAGCCTCTACACGAAACTGTAGAACTTACTTGAAGAAACATGCGATACTTTTTTCACCACGTAGATGTACAACGAAAGAAGTAAACTGTCGCTACAACTCCCACTGCCATACAATTATAAATACTTTATCCTGCCAGACACAACCCCCAATTCTAGCAGTCGAAAATATACAGGCACGAAGATGAAACTTAGTCATCTGTATAAAAACACGAGCTGCGAAACGTTAAAAATCATAATAATTTGAGCAACATTACAAGTTGCAACAAGTGAACATCCGTGTAATCTCAGAACAATACACGTACACGGTTCTAGAGCAACTGATAATTCTAGAACTCCGTACCACAAATTAGCACTGAGCAATGCACTAATGAAATTTAACTGTTAGGTAAAGCTATTACGCCGTTACGACTATTTTCTACACTGTGCCCTGAAAACACGCGAACTTTACATCACTGAAGCGAAACAAAAACATTACACAAATTTGTACCCTGACCGTACATTTGGGACACGAGAAAATAAACAATGTTCATATTTCACACTAAATCGTATAATCGACCTTCACCCCAAATGACGTATTTGTATATCTTTTTTCTCACACGAAGCCTTAAAACTGGACAGAGAAAATAAAGTAAAGAGTGAGTGGCTCGACTCAGATGATCGAATCACACAACTAACTGAGTGACACCTGTCAGCAATAATCTAATGATTCGAATCACTGAATGTGCAAGAGATTCGATGCCCAACCTGCCGGTGGGGAAGCACAAGTGAATTCATTCAAATGATCAATTCTGCGCAACGAACTGATGCAAGTTACATTATTAAGAAACGTTCGTGCCGGTTTAGGTGTTATATGCACCACTGGCTCACTCTCTGACATACCACTTTCAAATACAATTCTTCATGTTTTCTTTAACCTTTCTAATGAGTCCCTTCGGAAGCGTTAATGTGGTCAGTCATGTTACATGGTTGTGAAATGTAAGCAATTGTCACTTGTGATTAAATTTAACTACTTGTTCCTCTCAAGAACTTACACTGTCAGATGTTTTCTTTCGGGATCTTAAGCAGCTGGCGGGTGGGTGTGACAACTCGTACGTGTAACTGTCTTCGTAACGACAGAGGAGGGAGCATCAGGAAACTTGGCACGGTATCAGAGATGGGAGCAGTGCCAACATACGACCCCAGCTTGCACATGGCAACAGCTGGTCCTTCCAAATTCTGCCCCCCCCCCCCCCCCCCCCCCCTCCCCTCTTCTCTCTCTTCTCCCCATGACTCTCCCCCCTACAATCCACACAAAAATCTTCAACTTCTTAATATATTAAAAAAAAAAAAAAAAAAAACAAACGAAAGACAATAGT
>Ga0136643_10002777_pt1 | contig 23053 bp, 14 predicted proteins | sample TergutLab28metaG_FD_96883 | JGI IMG/M metagenome (GOLD analysis project Ga0136643, IMG submission 96883) | Labiotermes labralis P1 segment gut microbial communities from Petit-Saut dam, French Guiana - Lab288 P1 (version 3) (version 3) | ecosystem: Host-associated > Arthropoda: Insects >... | reverse complement strand
TGCTAAAAATGAGTGAAATCTCCCTAAATATATTGAGAGCGAATTATTTAAACGGCTGAGGCTGTGGCTGTCCTAGAGGGTAGGACGCTCGTACCGTGAGAGAGCGCGGAGGTATTTAAATGCTGTCCTAAAGGGTAGGACGCACGAGCTCTAAAGGTTAAACCCTTAAATAACTTATTTCTTCAATAATAATTCAGCGTAGTAAGTAATGGGTATTTGAAATACAATAGATGTTGATGTCAATCAGATGTACTTTTATCTGAAACATATTTAGATGCGATAGATGTGTAATGAAATGTAAAAGCAAAATATTTGTAATTTGCATCTGTATGAAGTATGTCTGCTGTTTGGTAACTTTGTAATAAACTTCATGACCAGTGATGGTTGCGAAATCTTTTGAAGATGTGCAGCCCGTGAGCAGTTTCTCAACAACATACCCGAGGTGCTGAGTAACCTGGTGGGGCAGCAGAGCGCACGGAGAGGGGCCATGAAAGTTTTTGAGACTCTTCAGGATCCCAAACTGAACAAACAACTCTTCTATGTAAGTTCTGCACTGCTTTTTATGACAGTGTTTGATTCATTAGTTTCTACTAACTATATAGTGCATGGTCATTCTTGAACAGTTAATACTCTCTCACCTGTTAAGCAGTATCCTGGTTTCATGGAATCTGATATGTGTTCACAAGACCCAAGCTCTGGACCCATTCCTAAGCTAAGTGAATCCTGACCACACCTTCACACTTTGTTTCTGTAGAGTGCATTGTACTACTATCCTCTAATGTAAATATCTCTCAAGTGCCCTTGTCTCTTGAGGTTTTCCAAGTACTGTACAATTTTGTATGCATTTATACCTTCTATGCTTACTAATTATCACAATTTTCCTTGATTCACTCATGCTAGTACTAGGTAAGGAATACACATTTTGAAGCTACTCGTGTGATTTTCTCCATCGTCTTGCTGCTTTAGTTTGAGTTCATATATTTTCCTCTGCACTTTTCCTCAAACACTGTCACTCTGTGTTGGTCCCTTCATATGAGAGACTACGTTTCACATGCATATGAAGTTACTGCCAATGAAAACGTGTCGCAGAAGAGCATACGCTGTTGCAGGACCTGTTCCAAGTGTTGCTGTTTGAGCTGTGCCCAGAACTTAAAGCCGAGTGATGATGCACATTCCAGAATGAGAGACCATGTGTGCGCGTGTGTGTGTCTGTGTGTGCGTATGTACAAATATGTATTATGGAGATGTAAGATGTATTTATCTGAAAGGTAAATTATTATTTGGTATATATGAAAAACAGATAATATTTACAAAATTACTGTTATTTTTCAGATACCCAACGTTTTTCTGTATGTTGCCAAAGAATACAAATATATCCATTCCCTTTATTGTTGTATTATTGGAAGTTTGAACACCTATTTCACCGCATACCATCCTTAATTGAATTTCTGCTGCTTGCAGTACCTTGCAACTCATAGCATCTTGTCATTCGCTATAGTAATACGAAGCATAGTTAATTGTTGCCACGTGTGTATTTGTATAATTAACATCATTTTGACAGTATGCTTCCATACATCTAAAAACCTTTCCTTATAATTGTCTTCCATTCCCATTTCCATCAGAGTGGATTTTCTTATTAACAAAGCCCTGTCACTGTGCTGACAGATGTAGTGGTAATGGTGTAGACTTTTATTCAGATGGTGCCCAGTTTATATCTCAGCTGATGTGACCTTAACGCCTTGTCTTTAGTCTCCCTGGTGACGATGTGTTTAGGATTTCACTTGTGGCACTCTGAAAGGAGTTTGGTTGTGACATATGCATACTCTATAATTTCACCAACTTTCCTATATGACTAGTGTGATTTTGAAAAATGTGTTTTAAACTTCTTAGTGGTGTCAGACGGTCTGGTCATCCTACCTCAATCTGGCAGCAACATCAAGGATCTCTTTTGACTCCCTAGTGAAGTAATATGGACTTTTATGTTTCCTAGTATTTGTGGGGCTTTTTTAGGTGCATTCTTAAAATTGCGAAAAGCGAATACTAGCTTCACCATGTTTTTCTGTCCGTCTGCCTGGAACACCTCAACTCACACTGGAAGGATTTTCATGAATTTTGATATTTGAGTATTTTTTTAAATATGTTGAGAAAATTCAAGTTTCATTAAAATATGACAAGAATAAGTGGTACTTTACATGAAGACCAACACACATTTATGATCATATCTTGCTCATTTCTTCTTAGAATGAGAAATGTTTCAGACAAATTTGTAGAGAAACCCCCCCTCCCTCCCCAAAAATCCATGGCGAAATACCATAGAGCCCGACAGGTCACAGATGACAGTACAGCACATGCACACTGCATGCTGGATACATAAGGCTACAAACACACACTTAGAGTATGTAACACTTATTTCTTTTCCACTGCAACAGTGGTTGCATGAACATGCCTCAGCATTATATTATACATACATTGCCTGTCTTCCCTTTTGGGAGTAACAGTTCATGATCTGAACTGTACTGTGGTTCATTGTAGTAATGCAAATCATGGCAAGTGTAGATTATATACTGCAGTCTTTGTATGTATTATGACCATGTGTAGGGTTGTTATCAATGTTTCAGAGGAATATAGTGTTGTCATCTTCATGGTGAAACCAAAACCCAAAAGTTGAGGTCCAGAAATTTATAACTATCTGCTGCACAGCATAGTGGGTCTTTGCCACCATGAAAACCTCAAATTTAGATTTTTTGCTTTCCTAACAGTTCCACCATCTCACAACTCCTCATTTTTTAATATCTTATTGATTTTTCCTTAAACTTTTTATCATTTGTTGTTGTTACATATTGTCTAATGGTAATGAAAACTGTATCTTCTTGATCACTGTATACTTGCGATTCAAGATTTTTCAAACTGTAGTCTCCATGAATAATGAAACACTTTAACACAACATATCAGTCCATTTCTTTTTATTCCATTCCAAGCACAACAGTATCAACACATTCAGTTACTGAGGTTATTTGATGCTCCCTTTAGCTTTGGGCCATGCAGTGACGCATTTGGTTGAGGCACTGTGCTACAAACCAGGAGGTCATGGGTTCAGTTTCCAGTGGGGTCATTGGGATTTTTCATTGACTTAATTCTTCCTTCTGCACTATTGCTTTAGGGTAGACTCAGCCTGTAACAGAAATGAGTACCAGGGATATCTCCTGAGGGGTAAATGTTGGCTGGTGTGTGGGACTGACCTTACCACCTTCATTTGCAGACAGTCTAGACATTCTAGGAGCCTTAACCTTCTGGAGTCCTAAGGGCCTGTCCAGGCCTGTAATTGAGAGCTGTACCTTTTTTTAGCCTTTAGCTTTGCTGTCAAGGTTTGTGAAAGTGTGCAACCTAACTAATGGAATTTGTATCACTTAGATCACTTAGGGGATAAGCTTGTAGCACACAGGGGAAGTGAGAAGTGGTTAGAAAATCTGACAGATAGCACTTCAGAGGAACAGGATAGATGAGAAAATATGAAAATGGATCTTGGAGAGTTATGAGTGCAATGATGTGGATTGGATTGAACTGTCCGATCATATGGTTAGGTGTACTGGTACATTATACTGCATATGAGGTGGAATGCACTCAGAGTTACTCAGTGTATTTATAGGTGCACCTCTCTCTGCTTTTGAGGTTGTCAGAATACTGAAGTTTAAATCAAGGATGACACAAGGAAGCATTTGGGGGTTACAATGGCACATATAAGATCACAATGAGAAACATAAAACATTAATAACAATTTAATAGACAATAAAAAAATAAGGAAACTGTACTGTGCTTACACATAGAGACATCTTCCATTTATATCACATTACACACAAACAAAAAGAAGATAGCCTTTGTGATGTTGGAGGTAATAAACAAGTGAAATAATCAAAGCTCCTTGCCCCACATCAGGCAGGGATGCTGGCCTGTCCCAGTTTGAACGAAACATGCAATTTAGAGAGGCAAGCAACGACACGGTGTCATTGGAGATGTTCTTGTGCTGGGTCTTGAAACCAGGGCAATTTGCTAATGCGGAGGGAGTTAAGTAAAATGGCAGGGTCACTGGAAATGGAAAGTTAGGGAAATTCCAGTTGTGCATGCAGTTTAGCTTGCATGGTGAGAAAGGAAATACATTGTTGTGGCACTTAATGTTAAAGAACTGTAATACAAAATTTTTATTAATTGATCTATTTATTATGAACATAGTCTCAGGATGAATTCACTCATTCATTTCTTTAGTAATTATTCTCATCATCTGAACTTGAGACCTTTAGTTGTTACACAGTCATTGTTATACAGTGATATTTACAATTGTTAAACCGTTTCAAATTTTTTTGTCGTGTTGAGTGGATACTGTGAAAGTGACAAGTATGCCATTTAGAATCACATGAAAAGTTCAGAAATTATACTGAAATATATTCACAAATTTGAACTTCATATTCTATGACCAATGAATAGTAATTTTAAATCTACCAATTCTACAGGCCTGGCAGCAGTATTTTAACTCTGAGACAACAGTACAAGATGTTATCAGTAAGAACATGTAATACTTGACCAGCTGGACTGTGTACATGCACCATTGTAGTGCTACAATGCATGGCTGGTAAAGGTTAATTATTTGATGTGAAGGAGGGTGTGTCTGGACTTCATTGAAAAAGAATACTTCTTTTAGTGACAGTCACAACACCACCCTTTTTTAATGGGAAGCTTGTAGAAAGTAGTTATGATCTATCTGAAGGTAGTGTTGTAACATTTGCCTGGTGGGACTGAGGAAAAGTATTAAAAACCTCAGAAAAACCAGTTTCTAGGCTGTGCTCTCCACAACATGCAGAAGCGCTAACCATTTGATTCAAATAGTATGGTAGGATATGAAAAGACTGTCAGTCAGTTGAACTGGTGGTATCCACTGGACTTACATTCAGAAGATACCTAGTTTGGGATGTGGGTGAGCCATTTATTGCCTGTGGAAAGGATTAAATTTCGGTGAACTTCGGTTTTTTGTATTTTCATGGTGACTCATAATTTGTGTTTGAGATTCTGCTTGATGACAGGAAAGGCTATAAATCTGCACTGTGGCTCCTAGGATCAGCTGTTTGCATAGACTGTTAGCACATGCACATGGATATCAAAGTATAGATATTCAAAGAAACTGTACCTCAACAGTAAAGAACTGTCACAGGCTAGCTGAGTGATAAAGAGAGTATACCTTCCTGCCATCTGTAAATGACAAGCGGAAATAAAATGCCAGGCATAAGTGACAAAACTGTTATAGGCAGGATGCCCTATTGTTGAGGACAGGCTGCCATCACATGTCAGGACTCTGAGGACTCATGCCCAGTATTTCCAAATGGTGGGTTAAACAACACACCTATTGATAACTGGAATAATTTGTTTCTTGAATAATTGTAAAGGATTGGAAAAAAGTGTTGTCTGCTTCAACGTACTGTCCTAGCATTCTGTGGAGTTATTGAGGAAAGCTAAGAACATCAGGATAACTGGTGTCTTTGCTTAGGACTGAAGTGGGTACCTTCTGAATACAGGTCAGGTTCAAAACTAACATTAAAGTACTCAGTAAAATATTCCAAAAAGATAACATTTTCTGTGCTTAACAGTACACCATGAAAATGCCTAGGAGGGTGTAAGTAAAGCCTCATGGATTCTTAGCTACACCAGCACCTGCAGGATGTAACTTGTCAGTTTTATCCTTTATACATCAGAGAGAGAGTCCTCAGTATTCTGATGGGAGATTTGATAGACATCAGAGCTGGTGTGGATGTGGCATTGAAGACATAAATCAAGCCAGTACTGGAACCCAAGACCAGTCACTTTGCTGACTCAACTCCATTGTTTTATGTCATAAGGCCTCACTCAGCAAGCTACTGCACACAACTTCAGATCTACAATGGCTCCACGACTAAATATTTAAATGACTAAAAACAGTCACAACGTAATGCCCATTCGGTACCTACACCTCAAATCTAATATGTTCTATCCTATTATATTCTAGCTGCATTCTGAGAATTGAAATTGGTGATTATAATGCAGTAAAATGGGGCATTTCAAAGTGACTTGACTGATTATAAATGTTTGTATAAGAAAATCTAATACAGTTACGATAACCAAACAAAAGTTGTTGGATAGAGGCACATTCCAAGTTGTTTCTTGGATCTTTCATGTGGCTTTCTGTTTGTCACTGCTACTGAACTTGCTACAGGAGTGTGAAAGTTTGTAATCAGTCCGGCCCGTTTACAACATTTGGTGCTGTAGTAAATTTGATATAATACAGATTTTCATAAGATACTTTGTACCATGGAGTTCATGTAATCCTTCAATCACATCGTCTCAATTTTTGTGCAACAGACTTTCCGTGTGTAGCAAAAGAAAGCACTTGTTATTCAGTTCACACTGAACAGAATGTAATATAGTGCTAAGGTTCGTATGAACATTTCAAGAGAACTTTTTAGCGTAGCTGGACATGTTATAATTTTAACACAATACATATTTTTACAGACGTGATCAGATTAAGTCTTAGTTGTTTTTACTTGTCTTGTAATGACGGTTTTGTGGTATGGTGGTTTTCGGTGTTATTTTGCAGTGTTCATCTTTATTCTCAAGATAAAGATCACTGGTCTGTCTAATATGCTGGCAAACCAGCCCACCAACACCACATTGTGTTCCTCCAATATGAAAACTAAAGCCTTGGCAAACCATCATTAAAGAAAGCTTAATACACTGTTATTAATTAGTTTATGATTCTGATGACATACTTTGAATGATCCCTCACTGACCTGATGGTAAACAAATAATAGCTTACAGAACTAGACAAGTAACAGTTATCCTGATTTACATACGTATATTAAACATAATATATACATATATATACTTATACACACACATTCCCAATTACACTTACACCAGGTTATAATTAACAGTTTATATGTTGATGCCTACTATTTTTTTTTTTTCTTTTTTGGTTTTTGACATCATAGAGGATAAACATTATTAAAATTGTGAGCTAATGTGACACTTTTTTTAAAACATTTTGAGCTGTAGTAATTTGTCATGTTTCTTCCTGCACTCAGTTTCATTATATGTAAAGATTACACACAAAACAATCAGCTGCAACTAGCAAGACTGTTCAGTTTAGGAAATATTATGAAAAGAGACACAGAACAAGTGATGTTGTATTTTTATCCAAATTCTCCAAATTTAAAAATTCAAATATGGCACACAGTGTCTCATAATTCACAAGTTGAATATAAAATCATAATATTTACATGAAAACAGATTTATTACATGCAATGTATGTTTCATATTTAAAAAATCGCTATACCAAAATACTTAACGTATTTTTTTTTTTTTTTTACTGTTTTTTGTTAGCCTCATAATAACTTCATTCCTTATAAGAAAAACCTGTCACGTTAAGCATCACATGCACACAAAACTTGACAACAGTGAAATTCTATGTCTGGAATGCTATGTTTATTGTATGTGAATTGGTCACTTGGAGTAACATTAGAAATTCATATTTTGTGCTTATATATTGTGTAATAATTTTATATTGTTCAAAATTTGAACTGGCAATGTATATATGTTTCATACACACACAAAGAAAAAATTTCAAAGTTTCCCTGAAAGAGTTTTCATATCTGCCCACCTCAGGGTTGTAGTAGAAGTCTTATGAACAACCAAGTGTGACGTGTGTTTATCCATTTCAACTGTTTGTTGCTGCTTTGAAGAAGAATCCACATACTGCAAACAACATAGGCCTTATTGCAGATTTCATAGAAAGTACCTATTCCAGCCAAAAAGTTGTTGTTGGTGATGTTGTTGTTGGATATGTTGCTGAAATTCTTGTTATTGTTATTTTTATTCTATACTACAAATTTTAAAGCCATAATTTCAAACACACATTTCACAAACTAGCAAATTTTGGGTAGTAATTGTGGATAATAAAACTCATTTTGACTATGGAAGATATGGAACTACAAAGATCATACATATTTCAGATGGTTTGGTTTATAATTCATGGGGATACTTTTTTTTTAACTTACTGGGTCACAGTCTTATGACCACATAGTCTGCCAAGAGCAGTGCATTGGGATTCTAATTCTTATTTCATAAAAAAGGGAGCAAAATCCAAGTCCAAATTACTAGCATTTAACATAGAAAGAGTGAGGGGTTGTATAATGGTCTGAACTGGTCTTCATGCTTATGTTTGTTGTGGTTTAGTTTCAAACAGATTTTGTTGGGGGGCGTATTCAGACATATGCAAGTTCCTTCAGTCACTGAACATGTTAATTGCGATGTTTCAGAAAATCAGTGTTCAATATTAGAGTAAAAACAACTGGAACTATGTTGGTGTGTGTGCATATGTTTGATTGGGGGGCAGGGGGTTGATTTGGCTGTTTCCTCCATGCATATGCCAGGGCAGCATCTTTCAGTGTGCTTATACTTTATCCCACAGTCAATTAAGTTCAAAATCTACAACCATATTACCAATTTTGTTGGACAGAGAAGCAAATTATTATGAAAACTCTGTTAGAAGGACTGCCTTCGTCATAAAATATCATTTGTTCTGCCCTGATATGACATAATTCTGAAATAGAGTCACTGTCGGTTATTTTGAAATATAGAACTACATAAATTGTTTCAAGAATGGTATTTTATTTCCCAATTTAAATTCTGCAGCCCCTTCTTACTTCCCTTCTACATTAAAGTGTGGTATTAACAGGAAAAGGTAACAGTTCTCAGAAATTAGGATTACTGGACCAGACTGGTGCACTGTTATTTCCTTCTAACATCTCACATTTAAGATTGTTTGTATGCCTTGCACAATAAAGAGAATTTCCACGTGTTTTATACATACAAGAGTAAAGTACCGGAAAATGACAAAGGGTTGAGATAATAGATACACATGTAGATGACCTGTACTTATTTTTAAGACAATGCAGTATGGCCTGTACCATAAATGAGTATTTATTGAATGCAGTGAACTACGAAATCAAGTAATTATCTCATCAAATTAACAAGCTATTTCTCTGCTCTCTTAATAATTGTCTTTGTGGATTATCTGTATTAGATCTATATTAATGTGACTTATTGATGCAAAATGCCATTTCTTATTTACAAGACTTGTCAATTTATCTACAATGATCAGGATTGATTTGTGCATTTGTAAATCTTAATGTCAGTCTATACTATGACAACTCGTGATGCCTTGTGTGGTGCAACAACCCAGTTTAGTAACCGAACAGGGGGTTATAGATGGGTACTTAGTTCATCGCCTTTCTTTTGTAGCACAATGCTGAGAAATGTGACCAGTCATTCATATCCCAGTAGTTCTCAATCTGCTGCTCTGTTCTTTAGACAGTCAAAGAAAACTGACCAGTACAATCAGCATGACTCCTTGTCACATTATTATGATGTCTTATGCTATGTTGACTCCTAGAAATTCATGTACCACACTTTAATTTTAATTCTGCTCTTTGAATCAAGTATTGCCTCACAGAATCAGTTTCTGCTTCACTGTTATTGCTGCTTTCATTACTGAAGTTGAGAACAAGGACAAATCAAATAAATAAGCGTGTTTGGTTAGTATTGTACAATTTTTTATTTCTAAACTTGATACACACTTTTTTGAGTGGGGCTGTCTTATACTTGAAGATGTACTCTCTGCACCAAAGCCTCTTCAGTCAAATTAACATCCTTGCAGTCTGTTTAACCAAAGGTCTACTTGACTATTAACTTCCCATGGCTGCTTTACAAAAACTTGCCCCATCAGAATTGTGTATCAATTTTGTGTTTCCTCTGTCCAGGTTACATGTTTGTCTGTCCCTCCAAGATTTCACCATCCTGATGAAGCTAGATGAACTGTGTAAATCACAAAGTTCCTTCTCATTTAATATCTCCTATTCCCTTCTTAATCCTCCTTGGTATAAGAATAGGAATTAAAATGTGGTTGTATGTGGAGAATTATGTATTATTTTTCAGTTGGATATATCAGGACCATTGAAATGCAATACAGTGTTTTGTCCCAAGAGACCTTATCAGGACAGTGGGATAAAAATGGAAATAAGGGTTATTTCTATGTGGGACACCTGATAATACCAGATTCATAGAAAAAAAAAATGAGTTTCAAGCAGGACTCATAAAGCTTAGTTTTCTAAGGTACTGTTGAGAATAGTCCTTGATTTTATTAGCATTAATTGAGGCTCTTTGTGTGTTCCCTATGTTGCAACTTGTGTTTAATACATTAACATATGCTGACAGCATGTACAGAAAAGTCAGCAGTCTGTAGTATTTTTTTTTCCTCCCACATCTTAGCAACTGTGCTACAGTTTATTGAGTACTGAGTTTTTCCTGAGTGCAATAAGCAGTGCCATGCTGGATCTGTATCTGCCACACCACAATTGTGCGTGTTCACCACGTTGGTGTTACTGACTGTAGGACATTAAGAAGTGTGGCAGTGTGTTAATGGCATAGTGTCGTACTATTGGATAAGAATTGGCCATTTGGTTCAACATTTTAAAATTGGACAGGCACACAAATGTGTGTGTATGTGTGCACAGCACTTACATAAATACATACTAGCTTGGTGATCTCATAAATCTTATTTTCATTTTAGGAAGGAAAGTGTGCTAAACCAAGTGAATTTTGGTAAAACGTGTTTATATGAAACTGATGGGAGAAGTGTAGGTGTACAAGATACTGATGTGGCACATGAGTGGCTGGATTGGCACCCAGTATTTCAAGACAAGGTAATGGTCCCATATTCAGGGATCGAAAGGTCCGTGAAGGATGGACTTTTCCACCTTCTTCATGGCCTTTTGGACTCCAGAAGATGAGACTGCCATGCTACCTCAAAACACTGGGCACCAGTCACCCAGTGATGCAGAGGCACATCCCAGAGGAACAGAGATGTCAATTGCATTACTGCAAAAGCCTGAAAACTTGAAAGGGGACATGTATGCCAATGTGCAAGAATATCTTCATTTGTTCTTATTTAACAATGCTGCCAATAGCTCAGAGTACATAGCATCAAATTATCGGATGATTAATGAATTTGAAAACACACAAGGAAGGAAGTGGCCATGGTGTAATTTGAGGTAGTGTCCTGGAATTCATCTGGAGGGACTGAGTAAAGGCATGAAAAACTTTGTTCTAAATAGATGGTGCCTGGGCTGATATTTGAACCTGTTGCCTCCTAAGTACCAAGGAATGCTGGCCACATAACTGCAACATTCAGTAGCATACAGGAGGGAAATGAGAAAACAGTGGTAAAAGGAGACGCTTGGGAGATGTAGCCACAGATAAAGATTAATAATGAAATGGGACATAATGTGAATAAGGTGTACAAAATGGACATAACTTGTAAAGGCCAGGGTCCTGTGGTAGACTTTTCGATGTTACATAAGCAGGAAGTGTCTTGATAGTATAATAATTATTGCCTGTTGAAGACATCCCCATACTGTGAAAGCGATGGCCAGTGGACTGTCAAACGGGGTCAGTGCTACTCAGTAAAGCAGTGCCAGCAGTAGAGGTTTGTAATACGTCATGAATGTATTACTGTATGGAGCTTATCAATCCAGTAACAGAGGTTCTCAAAATTTTTGCTTGTGTACCACTAAATGCAATTTAACAAGTGCAATGTATGGCTAGTATTTCTTTACTTAAATACACAAGCTGAAATTGGACCTACTGGCTGACAGTGGGGATGAGTTATGTAATGTTGCCACCAGTGCCGCATATTAGCAAATGTATGTGGCTTGTTATTTATTTATTTATTTATAATAAATAATTATATAACACATGGACAATGCAGAACATTTATAGGTGGCTTGTACAGTGTTTAATCCAACTAATTGCACATGTAGCCATAAATAACAGTTTGTTATTTTGTGATGCTCCACATACATTTTTGCTCCTATAGACTCAACAAACTTTGACACATTAAACAGGGATGTAACTCCCTTAGAACAAAGGTGACAGTAATGACATAGATGTGTATCTGCAACTAAACATAAAATTGCCAACAAATGTAAAAACTTGAAATTGCCATTAAATGTAAAATACCTGTAACTAATCTACATTTTATATGTTCTTAGCAACTTTTAATTGATAACTTTGTATATTAACTTCATACATGGAGATCTTGGACAGCATTTATTAAAAATATATTCCTTCATAAATGATCTCCCTGTAGGTGGCCTGTGGAGGCCAACACATAGCAGGAGCATTGCAAACTGGTGAACAGTTACTGATGGTTACGTGTGCAGTTGGATTAAGTACTGTGTAGTCAGTCTGTTGTGCAAAATATAGAAAATTTTAAATGTTTTGTTTTTTTTTTTAAACTTGTTATCCTTTTTTATGTTTTGATTTTTATTAAGGCCTTTACCAGCTGACTTTGCCAAACGGTGAGGACAGGCGGGTAGCATTCATACTTTGTACTAGAGAGGTCATTGGGTCAAATCATGGCCTGGAGGCTCTGTAGTTGTGGCGTACATCCAAGCAAATGTTGTGTTAGTATCTCAAATTCTGCTAGTACCACTCCTCTCCATATTCTTTAAAATTCACTGATCATCCTGGCAATTAACACTATATAACCTAAGCTATGACATCACTGTTAATTAGGCCTAAACCATAAATATATCAGATAATGCACTTTTTAAAGCTGCTGAATAAGAACTAATACAGTATTCAGGAGAGACAATGTGACTATCATACTTGGGTGTTATTTATGCATTATGATCTTGTTTTCTTGTTTTGTAAGTTACATAAGAGCTGTATTAATATGCACAGTTAGTACCAGTAAACCTGTATTTTTAGTTTTATCTGATTTTACACTCAAGAAATGGCTAACTGAACTCCTTGATTCATTTCTAGGACAGCAGGATTGAATATTCATAGTCAAAATATGTGACCATCAGTCCTCATATCATTGTCCTTTGGCACATCAGAGAAAACCACGATCTCATAACTTCTGTGTTGTATGTAGTAATGGTAATGTATGTCTGTTTAAACCCTACTACACTCTGATGTAAGTCATTGTTAAATTTTCAGTATTTCCCAGGGATCCACTTCATAGCAAACTTTTGATCCATAGTAGGTTTTCCTCATCTAAATCCACGTTGCTATCGCCCCGTTACATGTTCTGCACATGGCTATGCTTTGCTGTTTCGCATGGATATCAAGGTGTGGGGCTGTGCATAGTAGCAGTATGCAGTTCTGACATGACAGTTTATCTCCATTATTTTTAAAGATTGGGCATATAATATATTTGCTTTCCAGTCATGTGGGATTTGCTAAAATTCATATATTTTTATACTTGGACTATACATCTCTTTCCTCAACTTTTGTCTCCCCTTTCTCTCCACATCTCACTGGTTTCCACACTCCAGATCCCTATTTCTCTGATTGTTGGTAGTCATGCAGACATCTAACATGGATAGCATCAGTGTCAGGTCTTCTTTATTGTATATCAAACATAAATCATCAGTGTTGAAACTTTCTGCATCAGTTACACATTTTGCGCATACTCTGTTTCCTCTGTCTGTCTGGAAGTTGGTAGGTTTCGGAAATATTACCATCTGTTTTTAACTCATTCATTATTACTCAGCAGATGTCCATGTGCATTTTTGCAGAATACCTTTAAGATATGCAACTTTCTTCTGTTCTGATCTCACTTGTTCACAGGGATCTGCATTGCTATTTTTGTATTGGCTACAGTATTCACAAATAAAGTATCGATGCTGTGATAAATTTGACAGTATGTGGTGCTATGTTGACATGCTAAAGAGGCTGAATCACTGACCATCTTATAGTAGTTGTCCCTTTGAATATTTCTCTCAGTTTTGGAGTAACTGAAATAGCCTCATCATTTCTTCCATGAATAGAACGATTGTTTGTAACAATATGACAACTTCATGGTTTCTTTCGGATTTTTTGTTGAGAAACTGTAGAGTTGTGTGTGTGTGTGTGTGTGTGTGTGTGTAAAATTTGAGATCACAATATGGAGAGAAAAATTAGTAATATTCATGCTTATATAAAATTCTTTCCATAACTGTACATTATGTAGGAAAGAAAAAATCTTGGGTGGTGAACAAGTAAAGATAGCAAAGTCTTCACTTTCCTGGGTTGTTACACAGTGTACATTGATAGTGGTTTACCAACACTTTGGGACATGAAATTAGACTACTTGACTCTTTGAGATGGGATCAATAGGTTGTCCCAAAATGTTGGTAAACGACTACCAACATACACAGTGTAACAACTGAAAAGAGTGAAGACCTCTTCTTTGCTGTGGTAGAAGCCTCAAATCTCACAAACAGAATGAAATCAGCAAAAGATAATTTTTAGATGAGACAAATTTCATTTTTTACAAATTTTCAGATCTTCATTTGGAATATAATTATAGCTGTGAGTGAAATATATTTTTATTACTTTCACATGCTGATCTGACATATTCTCCAAAATAAAGACTCCTGTTTCCCCATAATTCACTTCTGTTGACTTAACCATCTTTACTCACTTTCACACCCAAGAAATACTGAAAATATGACTTCAGAATCTGTACAAAGGCATAAAATTGCTGTACATCAACTTGCTTTACTGTCAAATGTGCAGTGGTCACTTACATTCACATCATATTACTAAATTTAAAAATTCACAATTAAAATATATTCTTCATATGTTCAAGTTTCCATAACATTATATTACAGGCCATGTATTTACATGTAGGTGAATACAATGAAATATAACCAGCCTATTAAAAATAATTCATGCAATTTAATGAACTTCTTTATCTTGTTTTATCGTGTTGATTTAAAAATGCTGGTGACAAGGATTTGTATTTGACCGTGTCAGTCATCAGCGTAATGTGGTCTACAAGTCACAAAGCATGATGACCAACTGTCATGGTACATCAAGGCATTATTTGTGCAACTGTTTAGTACAAGAAGATATTTAGGCATTCTCAATCCAAGGTATGAATGAATATCAATGTCAGAATCAAGTAATGCCAAAAATAACATCAGTGTCAAGATTCAGAGAAAGAAAATATATTCAGAAGTTGGAACTGATTAAACACACTTATTCAGTTATATAATATCAAGAGATGGCTTTCGGAATTACACAACTTGTACACATAATTTTAATCCAAAATATGTTGTAATAACCACAGAGAAGAAGGTACATAAAAATGCCATGGTTTTTATATATTTACATAAAACATGACCATCACTGAAGTAGCTGATGCTGTGGTCATCATGTTAATTCAGGCTTGCTTTATAATCTGTCCCTTCAGTCACAGTTGACAGTGTCAAAATGTATTTGAGCTGGTATTGACTATGGCACACATACTTGTTCTCAATATAGAACCTCTCCTAATTCTAAAACCAGTATCTGCATTCCAGCAGTTATCCAAAAATATCAACTAGGAAAAAATAAGCAAAATATATTCACATGTCATTTAAATAATCATAATATATACATCAGTGTGCAGTAAGAATTTATATTTTATGGTGATGGATTATGCCATCTTAGCTGCCTGGTGAGTACTAAATTTACCATATTGTTACGCATCATCATATATTTCAGTATACTTAACTTGAGCATTTATTTCTAAATTTGTAACATTTTCACCCTACCTTAAATGAAATTTCATAATGAGTTACGCAACTTCAAAATTAATCTATAAACTGGTGACACAGGGAAAGAAAACAAGGCGGGTTTTGCAATCTTGCATATCTCGTTATGCTTCAGGGGCAGCTTCATATTCACTTTGGAACAAACCTACCTGTTACTCAGCTTTGAAGCTTGCATGGTGGTAGAGATTATGGTCTACTGGGCTGTGCTACCATGTCATTTGGTGAATGGGTTTCTTCATATGTTGCTACTACATGTCAACCAAATCTACATAGTGTCACATTCAAGCAGACCCTGAGTGCTATCAACAATTTATGTTGTCTTAATAATGAAGTGTGATTTTTCTGTACAACAGTATTGAAACACATCAGGGGGAGAAAAAAAAAAGTTTTCTTTGAGTTCTGCTGCTGCTTCAGCACCATACACGTCACGTTAAAACTTATGTACGATACCGTGAGATTCTGTGCTTGTATGATTAATTTTGACATTCTGGTTATTTACTTAAAGTATTATAATATTTGCAGCAATTTGAAGACAATGCAATGACAAGAGAAGTGCGCATTTCGGAGAAAAAATAGGCCATGCTGTGGCCATCAGAATACATTATTGTATAAAAACAACGAAGAATTAATCCATATACTTGCTTATATTTTCAGTGATTTAATAGCTTGAAGCACATAACAGTTCTGACTTTTTTTTTCAAGAGGGACATTGACTATAGTGACTGACGGTTTTGTGTTTTTCCCTTGGTTCCTCAAAACAAGGGCTGAATTAGTATGTCAAATTAGGCCATCGTTGCTTCCTTCCATATCCTTTCTGATTCATTATTTACCTTCCCAACAGTGAATGACAATAAAATAACCTATTGATAGTGCCTTTAAGTAAATCATAAATACATAAATAAATAAATAAATAAGAGGTTTAATATAAATATATCAATTTATTATATTCTAACATTTTGCTGCATGAAGCACCAGAACATAAAGAATTAAATATCCTCTTTCACTCTCCTCATACCAAAACGTTCTGTGAAGAGACATTTAAATTAATTGGTCTGGTAGCAGAAGAGCTAGGTGTGTGGGGTAGATGTCCCTTAAAGTCTCTATGTAAATGTTCCTGGCAATGTTTATTAAATATTTTTCGCTGTGATACTTGAAATGGTGTCCCCTGACTTGTGTAGTTTTATCTTGTACAAATTTCTCATTAACAGGATTGCATACAACTTTTTCAATTAGTCCTTTTAGTGAAAACTAAAAAGTAATTAAGTTGTCTAATACATCAGCTAAAATGAATGGCATTAAGGCCACCAGAATTACATATTTTTCAATAAAAATTGAAGGCAGGAAAATTAAAGTAGCAAAAGAAATTACGAGGTGCCATCACTCATGGGACTGCAACTATTGCATAAGTCTATGGTGAATTCGGAACAAACCAGAATTTATTTCAGTGAATATTTGACAATATTTTTTTTGGATATATGCAAAAGAGTTTTTCCAGCCCTATGTCCTTCATGTTTTCTATTTGTCTTTCAGTTGATGTTTAATATGACTGAGTAGAACATTCAAAAACTTAGCTTTCTAATTCTTAAAATGTTAAGAACTAGTGGGATACGTTAACAAGGAAATACTCATTCTGATTAGGTGTGGTAATGAGATTTGAAGTCTGCACAGCAGTGACTGTTTAAGGGTTATTATTCTGGCTCACAACTGTTTAGTCTAGCAGATAGTTATCAACATTTTGGAGTTAAACAGTGCCCTAAAAACAGATTACCACAAAGTAAGAATGTCTGTGTTGAGAACCTTTTTCTGTTATGGGCATTTAAAGAATTTGGCAACATGTCCACTATAGAAATGGCACCAAAGTTGGGTCTGTTACGTGCACAAGACATGGCATTAGCTGAAGACTTTTTTTTTTTAATCAGAAAGCACATGAGAAATTATACTGTTAAAGGGTTAAAGCTTCTTTCCACCTGCTAGACATTAGGGAATGAAAATACAGATGCTAAGGTTTGCAGATTATACAGCAATAATAGTGCAATATGAAATAAATTTTAAAAAAGGATTAGAAAGCTTAGATGTTATTTTAAAAATTAACTACAAAATGAAAATTGACAGGAAAAAAAAAACGAAAGATCCTGAAAATATTAACATTAAAATGGATCAAAATTCAAGTACCTAGGCAGTGTATTTGCAGAAGGTGGGAAATATAAGGAAGACATAATAAAACAAATTAAAGAGGCTAAAGTTATGTTCAATAATAAAAAGCAACTACTGTGTTCGAATAACCTTACTTTGGAAATGAAAAGAAACTTATATAAAGTTGTATTTGGAGTGTTGCTGTTTGTGGATCAGAAACATGACCCTAGGAAAAAATGAAGAGAGGGTCGTAAATGCATCTGAAACATGGTGCTGCAGAAGAATTTTAAAAATAAAGTGGACGGATAGAATAACGAATGATGAAGTTTTTCAAAGGGCGAAAGAAGAACGATAATTCTTAGAAATTTAAAAAAATAGACGCCACTCATGGATAGAGCATATAACTAGGCATAACTAGGCATAACGAGTTCGTAGTAAACATCCTTGAAGGAGCAATATTCAGAAAAAAGGCCGTGGGAAGACCTCGACTACAATAATTAAAGCAAGTCGACAGAAACACAGGAGCTGACAGTTATACAGCGATGAAAAGAATGACTTGCAGCAATTGCAGATGGAAAGCTGCCAACCAATCAAAAGATTGAAAGATAAGAAGACATTAGGGATTGCTTTCTATTTGTTTTACATTTTCATAAATATAACAGTACATGGGGGAAACAAGAAATGCTTAAAAAGTGCTAGTGAGAACATCTGAAGAGAAGGGACCACTCCAAAGACGTACGCATAGATGAGAAAATATTAAAACATATCTTCAAAATGTATGGTGTGAACTGGAGTCGTCTGGTTCAGGATAAGGACAAGTTGTGGGCGTTGTGAACATGGTAATGAAGATTTTGGTTTCCTGAAAGACAGAGAATTTCGTGAGGAACTGAACAACTGTTAGATTCTGCAGAAGGACTCTGCTCTGTGGTTATTAGTTTTAATGACATAATCATATTCAGATCATAACCATGACCTACTGTATCATAATCACTGCATCAGACAGTTATGAGTTAGTAAAAGTTCAATCAATGTTTTTGGTAAGACTCTCACATTTCCTGTTCACTGTCTTCGGTACACTGAATGCAAATGGCAATTTTGCTTCTTTTTTACATTGCAACACATACTTGCTTATTTTTAGGAGACAAATTATCAATTCATTAATCATCACATTATAGTAAAATCTTAAGTTTTTCATTTTCCCAAAATGAGGATTCCATTCTTTGTCGATATGATGCTTCATCCATGGGCAATCAGACCCTGGTGCTTCCAGGCACTGTAGTGGCCTGATCTTCAAGGGTCAGAATGTCTGAGAAGAATTCGTGGACATTTCAACTGCTCTGCCTCAAAATATTGAGATTGTATCCATTGACACAACATCTTAACACAGGACCACAACATCCTTAGCTACACAACTGTGGAAGACTCAAAATTCACATTTTGTGGTGGCTCCAATTATCTTCAGGGGTGGGTTATAACATTATGTGATCAGTGAAGTTTTAATGATGTAACATGTCAGCTGTTTCTAAAGGTGGGTATACACTTGTAATGTTACTGCATACCATAATGCTGTAACGTTGCAAGTGACAGACACGATACGGAGTTATGAGCTGAACTTTCATCTAGCTAGCAGCAGCTACGTACATTAATATACATTACGCTTGAAATAAGAAGAGAAAAGAGCGGCGGTGGTGACAAAGGCAACTGTACACAAGCAGGGAAGTGTACAGCTGTTCAAGTTTGCTGACAGACTTGAATTTTCAGCTGGTCAATGGGTTATATAAGAATTTCACCAGACTGTCTCCCAGTGAATTTGAATTTTTAATTAATTTGATTGGAGAAAAAATCTCGAAAAAGGACACAGCGCTCAGGAAAGACATTTCTGCTCAAGAAAGGTTGGCACTGACGCTCTCCTCGACAGGTCTGTTCATTTCTTTCCCCAGTTCTTCCCATGCATCTTGCTTTCTAATTTTGTTAAAATGCTTTGGGTGTTTCGGGTCCCAAATTATTTCTTTTCTTTAATAAAGTTCGATCAATTCTCTGACAGTTCCCTCAGTCCACTCCATTTCACAATGACCAAAACGCTCAACAAACCGCACAGCACCACAGATTCGCACCACTCTTCAAGACAGAAGCATCAGGAATGGAAAGAAGGGCAGAGGAGTGGACGGTGGTGACGAGTCACATTCCTCTCCAGACCTGCTCAGACCGTAACCCTATCATCCTTTTGATGCGACGGCCAAATACCGACAGCACACCGAACAAGCCCGTAACGTGACCGCGTAACCAGCTTTTGATACGTTACGCGGTCACGATACCCATCCACACTGTCACGATACGGTGTTATGGTACACAGTAACGTTACAAGTGTGTACCCACCATAATGCATACCATGATAGCCTCCACAACAGCAGAACTGCTGATGAAAATGATGTAAGAGATAAAAATATATTGGCAAATGGCAGTTATGAATTGCGCTGTGTTCTTGTGCTTAAATAATTAATAATTTTCGTATTTGTAACCATGTATTACAGAGCAAGAAATTATAGACATTATACCATATTAAATTAGTTTCTACTTTAGAACCATCTTAAGAAATGCAGTGCTTTTGAGCCAAGGTAAATTACATGCATCTACACGTACTGTTGTTCCAGTTACATTTCTGTGTAACCCTGCAGTCATACTAATCCAAGGCTTCCAGTCATCTTATGTCAATTTTTTTATACGATTAAAGTTGGTATTCATATACATCACAATAAACTTCACCTATCTTGTCTGCTATAATTGTATAGGGCCTAGTAGTTACATATCACAAGCAGAAGTATGCCTTCTTTGGCCAGAACATGTTTGCTTCCCTTCTCAGTATTGATGTGTATCATACCTAAGACTTTTAAAGAAGGAATAACTTTAAATTCAATTAAATTTTATTCATGTAATTTAAGAAAAACATAATGAATGAGAATTTCACTACTTCCAAAACTCTACTGCAATGCTGAACATTCGTTTAACGCCTATGGCTATTGTACACATTGACTAGAGTATAGAGTAAATTTTAGAAATGTCTTTAGTCATTCTTTATTAAGCCCACTTCAAGAAACCAAACATTTACATCATATAGATAAAAGACTAAATTGACTGGACATTCAAATGGAATATTTTTAAAGGAAATAGTAATGAGAGCAGTAATTGAAGGGTTTTTTGTATTCATAGTTTATGCTATGCTTGTCATTGCTTTGCCTTTCAACTAAAAATACTAATACTTGAGGCCTGTGCCCATATTGTGTAACTCAACGTGTTGTTTTGAGTCATAACAAACTGGCCCTTCATCTCAGCTGGCATCATTCCATTGGACTTACATTAATACAACAAAAAATTTGTCAATAAATAATCAGTGGCTCATACCAAACTTAAAAATCTGATGATATTAAAAACTGGAAGCCATTCTGTATTGGCTACATTCCTGTCTTCTCCGTTGATAATGTAGATTCAGCCTATTATTCTTTATTGACTGGCTCTATTCAATGTGGCTATATTACCACTTCTTAATGCCCGTTACTGTCGATTAAATATCTGATAAAAACAGCAACGCATATTTTCAGTTGTATTGACAGTGTTACAAACATTTATAGCCTAGCTATATGTATCTCCTATATTGGATGGGTCTTTCTTTAATACCTGAATACAAACCCCACAGCTGGTGTCTGATTTGTGTTCACCCTGCCTTTAGGCTTATAGTGTCAAGTCGCTGAGATGGAGTTGGTGGTGGAGTTGCAATGCACTCAGGGGTGGTTGTATCAGCACAGTTGTTTGGCGTTACCACAGTGTGGATGAGGGAAACCACTTCTGGACTTGTGGGTTGTATGTCTTCAAAGACATTGAATACTTGTTCCTGGATATTGGAAAGAGCAAATAGATTTTTTATTTTCTTGGAAGTATCAAGCCAGTGAAACATCCTCAGAACCTGGCTTTGATATTTCACATTAGGTTGGATGTAAATGTATGTATCTTGATATTTCTTGATTCTAAATTTAAACTAATAAAACCCAGCTCACCAGGAGCTAAGATTGTCTGTCATCAGTCACAAAAATCATAAGGTCGTACTTATATTTTTAAAAATTTATAGAGGTGAGCCTGATGATGGCTAGTTTACATGCATGAAACATATTGCTGAATTGAGGGTAAACAAGTTTGTTTACTGATAAAGTTGCATTTGATAATATTAAATTTTCTTTAGATTTAATACGTGTAGCACAGTGGAATGTAATATATAAAGATTATCTGCTGTTTTGTATGTGTGCATCTTGGTCTGTTTTCTTATATGAAGAATGTAATTTAGGGTGTCTGAGAAGTGGATGCTGAGGAGAACAGCTGCACACAAAAGAAAAAGTGATAGGAGATGGAGAAAATAGTATAATGAGGAGTTTCATGATTTGTGTTTGTCAACACATATTAGGGTATTTGAACATGGAAGAGTGAGATGGATTGAACATACAGCACACGTAGAGATGCGAAATAAATACAAATTTTAATTTGAAAATCTCAAGGGATGAGAACATTTGGGAGACATAGGTATAGATGAGAAGATAATACCAAAATCTGACTTATATAAAAAGAGTGTGAGACTGTTGATTGGTTTGAAGTGCAATAGGATGTAGTCAGATGATGGGATTTTGTGAACATGGTAATGAACATAAAGGATTTGTAAATGCAGGGAATATCTTGATTGAGTAAGTATAAACTTCTGAGGAAAAACCCCATACCATTGAATTAAAATTTTGAAGCAATTAAAGTCTCGAAAATTCACAAATGTTGATGGTCATCAAATTGTACCAAACTTTTAATCCATTGTCATTGTTAATTACATACCTGTGATTTGTCATACTTAAGCCTCTTCCAAAGAAATGGCCTCTTATCAGCCTGACTGGTGTTTGTTCCAACATCTGAACTGGACGCATTGTAATTTGGGTTTGAGAATGTGAGTGCATTTCGTCCTGTTGCATACAGTTACTTCTTTTGTTGTGCACAACAAAAGTATATTATGATGATAATCATGATGACCACTACCACGAACATGCAGAGCACCACAGCAACACAGATAAAGAGACATTTACAGTGAATCTAAACCTAGGTTACTCAGACACAACTCTTATATATAAAATAAAAAAATTTAATGAAGGGCCCGATTACAAAATACAAAAGACATTTTACAGAAAAAACATTGAGAAATTTCAGCACTTAATACATAAAGAAAACTG
>Ga0136643_10002776_pt1 | contig 23064 bp, 12 predicted proteins | sample TergutLab28metaG_FD_96883 | JGI IMG/M metagenome (GOLD analysis project Ga0136643, IMG submission 96883) | Labiotermes labralis P1 segment gut microbial communities from Petit-Saut dam, French Guiana - Lab288 P1 (version 3) (version 3) | ecosystem: Host-associated > Arthropoda: Insects >... | reverse complement strand
TTGTGAGTGCGGTAATGAACCTTCGGGTTCCGTGAAATGTGGGGAATTTCTTGACTAGCTGCAAACCAGTTAGCTTCTCAAGAAGGACTCTGCACCATGGAGTAAGTAAGTAAGTAAGACAGATAAAGCTCCCTGGTGATGGTCGTCAAAGACCGAAACATGTAGGAGCGATATTATAGTGTATTTATTGTAAATTTAAAACTTTTAACCAAGTTAATAAATAGTGCATTTGTTAGTGTGTGAAATACGCACATTTATGGTTTTAAGTAAATTGGGCTTTGTAATGGGCAACAGGGCCAAAGCGTCGGGAAATTTGTGAACATCTGAACATCTTGCGTTGTGATTTTTTTTTTCTAATTTTCCCACAGATTTAGGTGTTGATGTTTGGATGCAGCTGGACAGAAGGACGGGTAGACCCGACAGTAAAAGTTTCCCAATGACCGTCAATAAAAAAATTTTATTAAAATCAGTCCAACATTTCTCGAGTTACGAGACGACACAAAAATTAGCTTCCTTGTGTGATCTCGAAATTTGTAAGAATTGCCTAGTATTGGCCATAAAGTACGTCGTATTTCTCTACAACGTTTGCTGGAATTACTTTCACCCCAGCAAGCATTTAGCCAGTTAGTGCAAGATGCGTCCAGGCGAGCATGTAGTTTCCCATGTGAAACGAAGTCACCCTTGCTCGATCTCATCCACAACTGGAACTGCCCGACGACATTTTCAGCCTCCCACACAGCACTTTACGACAAATGTGTGTGGTGGTTCAGGCGCCGACACTCAGACATCACCTCCACTAAGGGCGATCCTTTTACATTGTAAAAACCGTCCAAAATACAAACATACTCGCTAGTAACTTACTTGATTGGGAGATTCCAGGCTTCCTCCGCGGTGTAACTCAGGTCGTCGCTCTTCTTCTGTGTTGTTTGCATCGCATATGTTGTTAGTTTTTTACGGACTTGGACTACTTGACCCTTACAAGTACAGGTACAGATACAAAAGACGTGACAGTTCATTCAACAAAACGATGTGGTACAGACAATGACGATTATTCAGTACCCTCTATACCAGGGTTTCCGAACCTGCGGCACGCGGCATTCACTGCTGTCCCAATTTTTTTATTTCTTTTGCCCGACCAGCTTCTCTACATTACGAAGAATATGTGTATGTATACACATATCTGTCTGCATGCAGACTGTACATGAATTACAGTTGCTACCAAATAACACCGCTGTGAAACATATTCACACAAATCGGGAGCGGTGCGAAGTGTTGACTGGATATTTATCAATGCCGGTGACTGGGCCAATACGTGACATCGGACAGCACGTTTCACAGTGTTCTTTTTAAACAGGAAACAATGGTAGCCGCAGTTATTTCAGATTTTCTTCCTTATCTCTTTGCTCTAGGAGAACTGTATCAGAAATATAAAAATTACACTTCGCATTAATTATAAAATATAATTATAATATGCATAAATAAAAATAATGCAATAATAATGATAATTATGGAAGACTCCAGGACTTTAATTTTGCTCTTCATAATTCCTATCGGCACGCAAGAGGATTTTTTTCGAAATTCGTAGACAGATTGGGCACATGCCCTAAAACGTTTTGCCAGCCCTGCTCTAAAGAGCGAATTTTCTGATCATTGCATTATTCAGAATGGGTCTGCGGTCTTCTCTTTACCCAATGATACATACAGGCACAACAGACTATGCTGCCTACTGCTGAATTTCAGAAGGCACATCACTTTCTCCCAGCAGTGTGATAGTGTCATGCTAGGGCACACAGTTCTTCTTTCGCTAAAGTATTATTATTCTGTGTGATTACAGGTCACAAAGAGTCATGCACGGACACCTGAGTTCTGATTCTTATCCCAGCGAACTGAGCGACATAGATCCACCTTATGCAGTGACATCGTACGATGACTTGCACCATCCGTACTATGACATCCACTGTGCAAGGCCTATACCAGCCACACCACACCACTTCGGCCTCAGCAAGTATGGTCATCTCAAGATAGATTATTCTTTCAGTTGGAACTGTCTTGACAGATACATTACCACAGACTGATTTCAAAGACAACAGTCGTTTGACATATTTAAGGACAGGCCGACAAGAAGATGTTCTACTCTGAGGAATAACAGTTTACATCTAAGTATGGCTGTGCAGATCCTAAACGATGCAGACATCAGTAACCTTACAAATAGCGTGAATGATTGTCATACTTACAAATAATTACCTTATTTTCTCTTCATGTGAGATACACTGCAGCTTACTTCAGTTGAACACACATCACAGATTCAGATGGTAATATGTACTTAAATTTCTGTAAATACTGAATCTCTCTTGATGATTATTCAAGAAGCTGAAGTTTGTTTAGCACTTTCACTGCCAACCATGACTTTTCTTGAATAATACAACGTTACTGGTGTTATTCTCCAGCATATTCATCTTAACAGTTATTGAGCTTTGTTATTCATGCAAATACCAAACAATTGTACCATGTGGTTTAAGAATGTTTGATTTAATGTGTGATATTCAAAAATCATAAACTGTAGATCCTCACCCTTTACAAGTATTTCTGGAGTAAAAAGTAAAACCATTAGTGATCTCCATAGAATTACATTTTGTAATAGAATTATAACATTATCATATGCTGAGCTGATCAGTGACCAAAACTGTTACAATTTTCTATTATGTAGTGCATCCAATTCTTCTTCACAATGAATGGACAAACAGAAGATAAAAGTCAAGTAAGAAGAGACAACTATGTTAAATTCAAACAAAATCTACAGTCTGTAATCTGGTTGTCAATATACTGCGTTTTTATTTAGGTCTACTGCATTAGTTACCAGAATTCACATTAACACACAAAGTGCAAGTGTTGATTGATTGTCTTGTGCCATCAATGCGGCCATTTTTGCATTATTCTGCATTGACATAGCCAATGAATGTTGCATTGTCACGATCACTGACAAGTGTTGTGTTGCGTCAGAGGCACACGAGTGTAGCATTTCCCCCAAGCAACTGCAGACATACCTTGTTAAAGTTTGCAGGTAACCAGTGACATTACTGTGGTAACATGTGAATACACCAAAGCATAGGATGGACCACAATTCAAGGGTCATTAGGTTATTTTTCTAAGACCTATCACACCTTGCAGATAAGGAAACTATGTTGCCTTGAAATCTCGAGATCTGATTAAACATTGACAATTTTCACATCCCAGAAGAACACAGTCCTTAGCTACACCACTACAAAAGCCTCAAAACTCTAAAACAATATGAAGTTCCCCTAATTTTAAGTCTTCCATCAAACAAGACTGTGAATATTAAATGTAAAAGTGCAATGAACACCAGTAAAACTACTTGGCAATGAGGAAACCTTCCACACTGGTGTTGTAGTGTGTTGTACTGATGGCACAAAACTGCTTCCATTGTTAATGGTCAAAAGGAAGACAATGTCTAAAGATAAATTCCATGTGGTTTTTCAAGCACGTCTAGGCTATTGGATGAAATGATGAAAAGAAATGAAGCTGTGGCTATGGATTGTGTGATCAAAATGTCAAAGTGATCTTTCTTGGTGCTTGGCCAATTTAGTTCACACCAAATGGAAGTAAAAAACTGATGGCTGCAGAATCAAGCATGTGGTCAATGATGATTATAGCCAACTGCAGCCATCAGACATCTTATCAAATGGACACTTTACACCAATTATGTGTGAGGAATGGACATGATGGATGGAGGCAGCAAATCACAACTTTATACAAATAGGACAAATGAAGCAAACATTCCACAGGCATGTGACTGTGTGAAAAATCCTCGATAGTTACAGAAACATAAAACAATTTTCATGTATTTCAAGAAATGTGAAATCAACGATGCCTCTTAGGCAACTTAAGATGTTGCTCTCTTCTAATGCAGTGGAATTTAGACCATGAAATCCATAATACCAAGTGTGAAAGTAAGAATGATGTGGTTATGGTGTTCTATAGTGCGTGACATTTACTTTTTTACGCTAACAGTTTGTTTTGTAAGCATTTCTGGATTTGTGTTCTGAATGGTATATGCAATAAAACACTTACCAAAATTTTCCCTCTAAAATCTGTGTTGTGACTTTGAAAGGGTTCAAAGTGACTGTCGTCATTTACAGTGACTTAGTCAAACAGCAGCTAGGTCAAAAGTAAAGCATGGCAGCCTGTAGCATAAATCTACCATACCTCCTTTCCCTTGTTAACCAGAGCATGCAGCATGAACCTTTTGTCCAAGGGTATGTTCTAATCCTCCTCCTGAATATTCTGCTTAAATTTACTGTAGGAGCAGTTGTTCTAAGTTAATGTACTGGCCCAGACATTTTTCTTAGGCATTTTAAACAATTTCCACAGGAGTTTTAGGATCCTGCATTACAAGCAGCCAAAACAAGCAATTGCCAAGTTCTCTTCAGTTTATCAAGATCCCAGATTCATGCCATCCAATACCATGTAGTTTGGTAGACATCTGTCAGCGTTTCAGACGACCAAGCTGCCTAACATATTACATATCACAACCCAGAAAATGTGTCAACTTTCACCACTGTAATAACATCAAACACAGCATACCATAAATTTAATATTGCACATTTTTTGTGCAACTATATTACATATATAATATTTAATACCAACTTGTTGCACAATGTTTGTATCTATAATTATTGCTCCGACACGTTTCAGCCTCCATTCTTGGCCATCTTCAGGGAGCTCATTGTTTTCTCAATGTGTGCAGCTTATGTGTCAATTTATTTGGTAGAAGCCTGCATATATAATTAAATTTGTAATTACAACTAAAATATTAAAACCCTTAAATCTGTGTTTTCAATATAAAATTAGTTTATATGATACAAAATTATATTAAGTAGACACTGATGTAATGTCAGTGTTTAATCTTCCTTCAAATGAAATGGTCCCGGAGTCTGGTTTCAGATATCTCGTGCTCTGGTCATGAATGAATTTTAATTATATATGTAAGGTGCTAACAAATAAGTTGTCACATAAGCTGCACTCATTGACAGAAACCATGAGCTCCATGCAAATGGCCAAGAACTGGGGTCAAAACATGTCAGCGCTATTCTTAATAAATGAAAACATTCTGCAACATTTTGGTATTAAGTATTATATACAGCATATCATAATACATAATCAGGTCTTTTAATACTTTCAAATGCTGTAGGATGACAGAAAGCTTATAACAATTCAGGCTTAAAATAAATATTCGTAAGATTAACAGAATACAACACAAACACAAATTAATTAATTATCAAAAAATGAGAAATTGTAATTTCAAGCTTTCCTTCTTACCCCTAGATCATTTTAATATGTTAAAAATTACGGAGTGTAGTCTCTTTCAAAATGCATCACCACCATGAGAAAATAGTTTTCGTTTCTTTGCTGCTGCAAATCTGATTCGCTTTCCTTGTGTAAATGAATTAGGGTCTCTGTTTAATGATATGTTTGTGACTGTATCAAGATCTGTTGGTTCTGTCACAAATTGCAACTGAGGCATAAGAGAACTTGTAGTTCCAACATTAGTGTCCCCTAGAGACTCATTCATTGACATGGTCACTGTAACAGCAGAACTACAGGATGCTTCAGCACAGACCTGTGCAGTGCTGTATTTAACATCAGTACCTTCTACTGAACCAGTAAATTCATGATTATTGAATTCATCTGTTGAAGGTACCACATTTTCCTGATCAGACAAATATGGTTCTGACTTGTAAGGTGATGTTTTCTTTAAAACTGATCTCAAAGGAAGCACCGGGGGTTGACTTTGTTTTATTTTAGAAGGAACACGATACTGGAATGATTTTCTTCTACTTGTTCCAGGTGCAATACTTCGTGTGGGGTTGGATGGCAGTGGAAGTGATAATGGTTTAGCCTTCTTTTGAATCATGTTGTTGTATTGCTCTTCCAGTGCTAATACTTTCTGCATTTCACGAAAAGAAAAATAACATAAAATGCAATTAGACATAAACGAGGAAAAATGTCTTCTGTAATCTTACATGGATTTACACAATGAGAAATTCCTGAAGTTTGGAAGGATTACAGTGCCTTCATCGTCAGTGTTGCTGGGTAGTGCACGACCCTAACTGTGAAGAGGAAGGCACCGTGATCCATCAAAATGCTGGGAACTTCACACTGAAGACACAGCATAACATCCTAGAAGTCTTGTAGAATTTTCAGCAACAATGCTGCGAGAAACTTAAAACTCACATGGACCCAAATACACTGTACAATAAAACTTCAATGTAATATATAACACATATATCAATTTCTGCCCATCCAGACCAGCCCTGGGGCCCACCCAGCCTCCTGTACAATGGGTACCAGGTCTTTCCTGGGGGTAAAGTGTGGCCGGGGCGTGCTGCTGACTACTCACCCCCTTCTAGTGCCGCGGTCATGGAAGAGTAGAGCTATACTTCTACCCACCCTCTGGGCTACACCGGGCCTGTAACGGGATCACTTTACCTTTATCTTTTACATATGTCAATATCAAGCATGAAGTTTGGGAGATACTGAACCTTTATCATCAAGGTTCAAATATGGACCAACATATTTCATTCTGAGATTTTGTAAAGATTCTCCTTGGTAGTTCTGGAATGACGCTTTAAAAACCGGCCAACATTGGTGTGTGTGTGTTGCTTGGCTTTGTGGCTAAGATCTGACACCCTTGTCCTGGATGCACTGAATTTTATGGCCAGTGTGGCTAGTTGGTGCAAGTACATCCCAAGACAGGGGATCAGCAAGATTGGGTTCAAACGGCACCCACCAAGCAAAAAGGTAATTTTATTTAAAACCATGTAGCATATAATTGTGTAACAGTACATTTCGATGCATGGCAGGCAATACTTTTGCTTGTCATAACAGCATGAAAAATGATACTTGACCCCGTGGTTAATGTAACTGTTGTGGGCGTCTCATTATGTTTAAGAGCCCAGGTGACAGACGCAAGTGCTGCTGCTGTCTTAGCAAAAGCTGTGGATTTGAAAGTCTTTATAGAAATGAAAAATGGCTGCTGAGGATGAGTCACCTCCAAAGCAATGCTGTTTCAACAATTTATTTTTATTTATTCATTTATTTATTTTGGCACTGTGGCCCAATGCAGGCTATGGCTTTCTCATTCATGAGGTTTCTAGATCACACTTCATGATGCACCACAGTTGGTAGAACTCCTCTGAATGAGTGATTAGCTCGTCCCAGAGACCTCTACCTGACAAAACTCACAACAGACAGACATCGATGCCCCCAGAAGGATTCGAACCCACAGTCACAGCAGGCGAGCTGCTGCAGACCTATGCCTTAGACTGCACAGCCACTGGGACTGGCTGTTGCAACAATTACTGTCTGTTAAACGGTTTAAAAGTGCAAGGAGGACATGGCCTTGCTGCTCCATGTATGCCTTTGAAATTCATTCTGCCTGACACCTTTATCTGAGTGTGTACTTGCTAATAACAAACCACATTTGTTACAACAGGAATGCACCCAGTTCAAGGTTATTGGACACAACTAAGGCATGCAGCCAAGAAACTCACACAAGAATTTCCTGTGTCCCAGTTATCCAGGAATAGGTCACATACATTCACTTGGATATTACTACTACAGGAATGGAAATTTCAGCTTACACAAACTGTTAAAATAGTGAGACATATGGCCAGCACATAATTCTTATTTGATTTTTGGCAGCAGGTAGGCTTTTAAATTAATTGTATAATTCACATAGACTGTCAAATGGGCACTGCAACCCTTGAAAAACAACAAAATTGCTGAAATATGAAGCTGACTACTTGCCTCCATTTAGGCTCGGAATCTGTGGGCATCATGCCCAAACGTCCTACGTAGAATCATGGTGTGATGCATATGCATACAACCAAATTATTTTATATTATACCGTACAATATTAAGATATTGCAACCACATTTTTTAATATAAAATCATTTAACACATCTATTACAAATTAATATAATATCATAAAATTATTTTAAAACTTAAAACACCCAACATGCTTCGGCAACTTTGCGGATGACTTCTGTTGTAGATGCATCCCACTCAACTCTAAAATTAATAACAAGCAAACTTACGAAGACACAGTTGTCCATAACATTTGTGACAAGCACTGGACACCCTCTAGTTTGTATCAGGAATGCAAAAGGCCGAATAGAAAACAAGCATTATAGTTCCACGTGCGGTATTTAAATCAGAAAAGTGTGCATAAATATTGTATGTGCTATATTAACAGATCTGACAAGGTATATTCAAGAAATAAAATTTTCCTTACTTCAAAAACAGTAATAATTTCTGAGGACGCAGAAGATTATAAAAGTAACATATTACTGCAATGCCATATAAACCAATGAAGGATGGATAAATGTGTAACAGTATAATGGCTAATTTTAAATATGTAAGGCATTTAAAATGTTAGGTGAACTGTCATCAGTGTTCCATTACACAGAAGTAACCCCTGGAGACGCCACTGGTGTGTAAAAACGTGATAGTGTTTGAGTACATATGTTTTAAATGATGAACAAGATTGTATGTATTTGGAATAGTTGTTGAAAGTGGTTGCATTGTTGTATTACATCTTACGTCTACTTATTACATTCATCTGATAAGGAAATGCAGTATCCAGTTCACCCCACAAGTTAAAGAATGTCACTGTTAATTGTTTATGTTCTTTATATAAACATCCTGGAAGACAGCAAAATTTCAGGCAAAACACGTACAATGAATCACATATTTTACGAAAGGTATGTGGCGGACGCTTGTGAGTGCGGTAATGAACCTTCGGGTTCCGTGACATGTGGGGAGTTTCTTGAATAGCTGCAAACCAGTTAGCTTCTCAAGAAGGACTCTACACCATGGAGTAAGTAAGTAAGTAAGTAAGTGCGTATTTAAAACATAATCTTAGTAACTGACCAACTTAATGCACAAATTCTTGTTTTAAAATAAGTTTATTATATTCCTCGACATGTTTTGAGCACTTTTGTGCTCATCATCGGGAGGTCAAAATTGTATTATACAGCATCTGGTATCATCACTCTGTAGGTGGCCATGTGGTACGTTGCCAAACTGTGCACCGCACGGCCACCTACAGGTGTGGTGATACCAGATGCTGTATAATACAATTTTGACCTCCTGATGATGAGCACAACAGTGCTCGGAACATGTAGAGGAATATAATAAACTTATTATAAAACAAGAATTTGTGCATTAAGTTGGTTAATTACTAAGATTATACTGAGAAGCACGGTCAGCAAAACAAAAAAAAGTATTTAAAACATGTTGTATCAGATGTTTCTATTAAATTTGTGTATTTTATGTAAAATATCATTATAACACACTACGAGTCAAAAAACTTACCTCTCTTTTACTAATTAGCTATAAGTTACCATCTGAAATTAATGAGATATAAATTGGTGAATGTGTAGTAAAATTTACGAACCTTTTGATACAGAACAACATCAGCAGCAGCTCGATCGCGAATCTTCTGATTTTCAGCTTCAATTGTATTTAATCGCCCTTCCATTTTGTGCAGCTTTTGTTCATACTCCAATATAATTGCATTGATTTCTTTTGATTTCTGACTTTCAGTATTTTCATACTTCTTAGCCAATTCTGAATACTGTGTGTGATACTTTGCTTTGATGTTTTCCACCTCCTTCTCAGTTTCCAGTACTGAATAAACAAGACTAAAGTCAGTAGGGTTTGTTGCTTAGTGACATCTTTTCCTCTGTTAGCTAGCTGAAGGTTTACAGTTTGATCCTATAACAGCTGATCTTCAAGTAAAACTCACATACCAGATGGAATAAAATATGCCAACACAGTAAAAAGTCATATCATAACCCCCAGCAGATATAAGCAGTACAACATGTCCTCACATTTCAGTCCAGCTGTAAAAAGTGATTGCTTGCTTCATCCAACAACTACACACTGCAAAAACTATTGGTATATTAAATTCCACTGATCTAGTGTGCAGGGCTTAATATGCAATATTTTATGATGCTGTACATATCAGACTTACCACAACGCTTTAATGCTTTCAAGCACATTTCTCTAGATCATGTTTAAACATTTTGTTCCTACCTCAATAAAAATATGCGGTCTTGTGCATTTCCTTTACAAAAATAAACTAGTTTGTGCTGTTGGGGGAAACAGCTGCTGTCAGCTACAAGAATCAAAGAAAACACATTAAGATCTTCCGCATGTCAAAGCAAATGATACATGACAGATTTCTTTATAACGTCAAGAACCACTGTCCTACAGACACATTACCACATCCCAGAAGACCTGAATCCTCAGACGATATTTGTTAAGTTATTACTGTACTGTAAAAGTTGAAAACAAAGAGAAAATTAATGACGTGTTTGACATATATGAAACAGATTTTATATTAATTCTTTTCCTTATTCAGTCTAGTCATTTACAAGCAAATTCAGTGCCATGGAATGTCATTTGACCAACACATTACATAAAGAATGGGATAGATTGTAGGTTATTTAATGACACAGTATCTACTGAAGCCTTTATTTAGTATCAAATGGTTCGAGAGGATAAGCACATTTAATGAATGTGGAAGTATTTGGAAGTAAACAGTCATGCCTATTTACAGGTAATATATGGGAACTCAGGTGGACAGACTGAGGAAAACCACGAAGAACCTTATAATAGTCACTGTCCTGGTCAAGACCTGAACCAAGAATATACCAAATACAAGTCACAACCATTACTCTTTAAGCTAATTTCCTCAGAGAGGCTAAGGTCTTGCTCTTCTTGGGGGAGGGGAATTCTGAAAGGTCTCACATGTTTTATGAAATCAACACTTGTGGGGTTACCTTACTGATATGAGGGGAAGTGCATGTTAGCACACGTGGAAGTCGAGATGCACACAAAATCAAAGGACTTGAAGGGAAGGGACATTATTCACTCACCTAGCTGGAATAGCTGGAAGAAGAATATCATAATGGCCTATACTAATATTATGTTACACACCATTCATCATCATCATCATCTGCAGTATATTCCACATACCTGGTGTGCTCAAAGTCAACTCTTTCCCTCTGTATTGGTCACTCACTGTCACAGTTGTAACTGACTTTTTATTAGCCTATTACTATTGCAGCAAAAAAAAAAAAAAACTAGGTTTTTGAGATTGTGATGCTGCCTGTGTGTGGGTGTATCTCAGTTTCCCTCCCCATTTAAACTTTGAACCCAGCTGATTGATTTTCATGAACCACGGTACAAACATTAAGTCACCGGAGGACACACCAACACTGTACTGTGAAAACTGTAATTAGATTTCCATTTGATGATGGTAACCAATGAATCACTGGAGCCAGGAATTCAAAATTTTGTATGGAGATTGGTCATAAATATACATAAATGCTACACATAAAATGCTGTTTACAGGGAAGCTATTTCATACATAGCAAAAAAATTAAAACTTTAAAGTCAATCAGAAAACTGAATATGTACAGAATCAATATTTTAAACAAATATTCACATAAATAAAAGAAAACAACAAAATAATAGCGACAAATCTGCAGGAATAAATCTATACAACATGAAAGCAGTCTCTGAGCTTTGCTTGTAACTGCCATGTTACTTATGTGTGCATCTGCTGCAGATGCTTTACTTTACGCCATGGTGACATGAGCTCAGGTATGTATTTGTGGCAGTTGTATGCACCCTCTGTGGAGTGTCAGTTATGACTTGCGGGTACCACAGCACTTCCCAGCATCTGTGGTAATTACTTTAGTTTATTAGTACAAAATATCACACATATGATTGTGGACTCATCAATTTCTAGCAATATACAAGAAGTGAGATAAGTCCAATAGCAATGAACACAGTATTCTACAAATGGTTTCAGAACCGCTTATATATAGTGTAATACAGCTTAAATTAGATACAGAGCTAATGAAGTTACATAGCTATAAAGCTATAAATTCTTCCACTGAGTAAAAGGAATATGGAAGAAGAAGTGATTTCAATTCCATCTTACAGGTCTTATAACTATCTATTTCTTTTATGTAACCAGGAAGTTTGTTATATAATGTAGTCCCCATGTGTATTACACTTCTCTTATATAAATCAGTATTGTATGATTGGATGGGACAGCAGTAGAGTCTCAGGCTTCGTTGGCTGGTAACCTAACCTAACCTGTTGCTCTGATGAATATTGACCCATTCAGTTTTCTAATGAACTTGCATTCATCTGCATGGATGAATTCTGCTATACCTCAGTGTATTCAGTGGCTCACTTTACAGGAATGTTTTGTTGTACTGGCCCTCGATCATTTTTTACTGTGTGTTACATGTCTCTGTGGTAACTGGTTTTGAAGTCACCTGCCTCTCTTGTCTCCAAGTCAATCTGTCTTTACCATATGGATAAGTCAGTTTTAGAAGAAACATATCAAAAAACTGGATCATCACATCATGATATATGATACCGGCATCCTGACCTAGACACCCAGCTGCAGGGAAAAGAAATTACAGAGGCTTGCAGCTCCATCCAAACTATGTGAGCAGAGGGGTCGATTTGTCTCTCATGGTGAAGGAACACAACAGAACAAAAAAGTCTCTTGTGTAAGACAAATTTTGATTTAAGTTGCTGCTCCCAATTGCTCTTAAACAAGACCCTTTCATAATTACTCTTCCTAGGCCTTCCTGCTATCTCTTATAATTACTCCTTCTTTCTTCCTGTGCTGGACTACATGTCAGGGCCTACACTTCCTGTTCACATGTCTGACGGCAGTCATCTCTTGCCCTGACCTGATTTTGACTGGGTATTTCCTGTCTTGCAAGATGCTTTCCACCACCCCTTCCACACAGCCTGACATTTTTCCAATTTAGCACATATGTACCCTGAAGAGGGAGGCAGTATGTTTCTCCAAAACATCTGTATCTACCTAACAGATTAAACTGTGTAATAATGCACAAGACCTAAACATGAATCTTTCAAATTTTGTATAATGACCAACCAATGCACAATTAATTGACAAATTATTATACGGCTCCTACATGGTTCGACACTATTGTGTCATCCTCAGGGAGCTCATAGTTAGTACCTTGCCAAGTTACACAAGTATGTCAGTGCAGTTGTTGGTAATACAATTTAAAATTTCACATGTATTCTATGCTGTTGAATCTCAATATTTGAAACCTTTAAAATATTAAAATTGCCCTATTTATAATAAAATGGCTAAAATCATATTCCTGTTATAATTCTCATGAAGTTCTGTGTGGCCGCTGTATATATAACCTGTATGTTTATTTATCTCAGTAATTAACCAACTTGATGCACAACATTTTTGTTTTACAATAAGTTTATTTCATGCCTCTACATGCTTCGAGCACATGTGCTTGAAACATGTAGAGGCATGAAATAAACTTATTGTAAAACAAAAATGTTGTGCATCAAGTTGGTTAATTACTGAGATAAATATACTGAGATGAACGGTCAGGAAAACGTCAAAATCTGTATGTTTATGTTGTCATCGTACTGGCCCGGTATGTACTGAGTCTGAGTATGTGTCAAGCTTGACACAGGACTTCATGAGAAATATAACAACAATATGCTTTTAGCCATTTTATTGTAAATAGGACAATTTTAATGTTTTAAAGATTTTAAATATTGAGATTCAACAGCATAAAACATATGTGAAATTTTTAAATTGTATTACCAACTACCACATTTGACATACTTGTGTAAATTAGCAAGGTACTAACTACGAGCTCCCTAAGGATGACACAATAGAGTCAAAACATGTAGGAGCAGTATAATAATTTGTCAATTAATTGTGCATTTGTTGGTTCACTGTACAAAATAATAAAAGATGCATGGTACAAGTGTTAAAATAATGAATCTTTGTTGCTGTGGAGACTTCAGATTACAATACTGATAAATTAATGTACCTCTTTTCTCACAGTTTATTTTGAGTTCTTCAATTTCTTGAGACCGACTTAATTTTATCTTTTCTTGGTCAGTTTCCCATTTTTCCTTTTCCTCTATCAGTTGCTGTAAACAAAACAGACAAGCATGAAATAATTTTGTTTTTTGTAGAATAACTGGTTAAAGAAACTCTTACGCAAAGAAGGGGGAAAAAACAAACAAGTATTTGGCTCTTGCCTTCATCCAAACAACATGAAAGAAAACTGTACGCCTTACTGGTATGTTTCAGATGTTCTTTATTGGTGCAAAACCTTTCAGATATGGGGTATCACATCTCACAATGCTGACTCTTAAATATCAGTGTGATCTTTGACTTTATTCCAATAATTTTTTCCTTATTGTACTTTTATCGGAATAAGGATGCTTAGCATATTAGTATACCCAGGCTTTATGTATGCAAAAGCCAGCTTTCATTAACTAAGAGAGTAGAGTTAATTATACCCACAAAGATGTGCTTGCATTTTGAAATTTCAGGAAGTTGCTAGTCCTGTAACTCTTGCTTGGAAAAACTGCCAAATATTTAAAAGACAAATTGAAGATGTAATTTAGTTTTAAAATGTTGTCAAACCACAAACCAAGTTCTGAGGGAAAATGGCATCCTTAAATAAGGATCACTTGCAGCATTGTATTGTTTCTAGTTTACTGCTGTGGTAAGTCAGGGGTTTTGTGCAAAACCACAATAAAAATATAATGGGTACAGATCTTGTTAACTGAGCTGGCCACACCAACATTCCACCTTTTCTTATCCAGTGTCATTAATCATTTTCATTCAAATACCCTCTAATCTAATCAATTAATCTCTACCATCATGTAGAGGTGCTGTAGCATCCTGTATGTACATCCATCCTCATTTTGCATGAGGCACTTCTTTAAACAAAACAGTAGTTTACTTTCTAGAAAATTCCTGTAATGAGTAACTGATGAATATAAAATATGGTCCAAGCAGGTGCCTTCCCAGCATTAGACATCACACATTTACCCAAAACCTCTGTTGAAAATTACTTTGTATTACTTCATGTGGACTTTGCCACACAACAGAATGATAATTCCTTGTAATGTCAATAACATTGCAAAAAAAACAAGCCACACTCACAAACAGAATGTCAGGGAGAATTTGCAGTTGTTTTTGCAATCATTTGCAAAACTGCTACTTGTATAATTTTGCAGAAGCCCCACCATTTCCACCACAGCAACCACATACCACATGCATTTTCGAATATTCCTCATTTGTAAATATTAGAAACATTTTGAGTAACATGTATGTGCAAGAAAAGTCAGCCACAATATCTGAGACTAATAGGAGGACTGCGGATTGATGACGGCAATGACAGCTCATTGCACTAGCACTCAGCTCCATTAAAACCACAGGTCACTTAATAATGGATAATAGTGTTGCACTGATCTACACTTTATAAGGAACTTCTGTTCCAAATTACCTCTAGATCATGTTGGTGAATGTTGGCTAATTTGTAACAGATCGTCCAAGCACAAGCCAGCAATTACAATTATGGTGATGATACGCAGAAAGTTTTTATAACTTCTGTTGTGATGGTGATAATTAAGGAACCATCAGAACTAGGCATGTGAAATTTGGAATGGGGACTTCAAAAATATACCTATGTACTGTTGTTCATAAGTAAACCATTACAAAAAAGATGACAATGAGAAACTTTGAGAATCTACTTGACAAATTCAATATATGTGGAATCAATCCATTAATTTCTTCACAATAATGTAAAAAAGCAATTACAACAATACTAATATGTGGAAGTATGAATATGTGTTGATAATGATGGCGATGACGACGACGATGATGATGATGGTAATAATAATAATAATGGTGATAATAATAATATATGCAATAACAATGTAGGCTTTAAGTTCCGCAAGGCTAGACGTGCAATATATTGCTACTGCTCGTCATGTTTTGTTCCCAAGTTTCAAGGAGTCATAAATCCGCGGTATGAAAATCAGTCACGACAGAAGGGGAACCATCAGCTGTCAAAGGAAGACATGCAGAATTTTGGTGATTCGAGTGACTCACGATGCATATGTTTTAAAAAGTCCAATAAGGAAGATGCGCTCTTTACGGATAGGACGTTACGTAAATGAGAATTCGGATCCTGACGTTTCCAGGCAACGGGATCCGATTACTTTATGACAGTGTCATATCGCAGAAGTGCCAAATTCTTAGCTACACCACTGCAAAAAAAAAACTCAAAATTTGTTAGGCTTAATTATTTTTTAACAAATGCCCCAACAAAGAGGTGATACGTAACTTTAACTAAATATAACTCAACGTACGCTTTTCGTGTCTGCCAAATTTGCTTCTAGTTGCTTTACGTGGTCCAACAATTTTATATTTTCACCTGAAAGTAAAAAAGAAACAAGTTACAAGCTTATGATATATTTCGTTACAAATACTTAAACTACGAACATAGTCCTGCATACTTTTGACAGCAAGAAGTTCTGAAATAGTGTTTTGCTGCTGAAGTGTAAACTCTCGACTGACATTCAATTCATGACGTTCAGATTTTTCCAAGCTTCGAATAACTTTGTTCTCTTCTTGCAAGTTCTTTGTCGTTCCTTCATACTTCTGTCGAAGCATTTTCTCCCTCAAATAAAACTGAAAATATGTGGTTAATATTAGCACAACGTCAATCAAAGATAAAATTGCATAATACAGACAGGGCCTTTGTTAACCTCTTTGAGTCTGTTGAAGTCTGTAATAATGTTATTTAAATCTGCGCCCAGCTCATTTTCGCTATTCATTATGTGGCAGGGTAGCCGATTTTTAATATATTTCGCATAAGTCGCTATTGAACTCTTCTATTTCAACAGTGAGAACAGACATTGGTGCTACACTTTCGACGGTATCGATTACACGCACAGTTGTAAATTACTTAGTGTCATGTTACCATTGACTTTCGTTACCAACCATATTTTTCACCTGTGGTCGCTACTCACGCTACCGTGATTAGCACGAGACAACTATATTTATAACAACTGGAATTCCATTTAAACTACTTACTACCATAAAACAAATAAAACTACACAATGAGGAGCTTAATGACCTGCACTCCTCACCAAATAGTATTTGGCCATCAAATCAAGAACAAATAGGTGGGTGGGGCATGTAGCACATATGGTGAAGAGGAGAGGTGAATACAGGGTTTTGGTAGGGAAATCTGAGGTAACGAGACGACTTGGAAGACCCGTGGTTCGATGGAAGGATAATATTACAATGGGTCTTCAGTAAGTGGGATGGAGGCATGGACTGGATTTATCTGGCTCAGGATAGGGACAGGTGGCAGGCTGTTGTGTATGCGGTAATGAACCTTCAGTTTCCATAAAATGCAGGAAACTTCTTGACTAGCTGAGGATCTGTTAGCTTCTGAAGAAGGTCTTTGTTTCACGGAGTTAGTACAAAACAGTAACTAATTACTTACATGTTAGGCACAATTGCAATGTTCTGTCAGTAATCTTAGTGGCACATGCTGTTTTAACAGCACTGAATTATGTTGCCACTACCAGCAGGTAGAATTTTATTACAAGTGTATTCAGCTTTTATCAGTGATCACACTGTATAATGAGTTATTATTGGAATGGGTTCTGGTAGTGCAGTTTATGGATTATTCTATGTCAAATTCATGAATATGTGTTTCCTCCCTGCCATAGTATTTAATGATATTTGTCAGTCATAATTTGTGACTCCTTGTGACATTGCACACAAACAGCAAGCTTTCGTGACATCACTGATTGACAGATTGTATCGTTTAGTGGGAAGTGTCCACAAAAGAAAAAGTCAATCTTCTGTTTGTACTGAGTTGGTACTGAAGTATTTGGGAACCTTTGATCACCTTCACAATTTTGTACCACTAAAATTGCAGATCTGTGAATATACTTTAGGGGATACTTATTTATTTATTAACCCCATTAAGTGTGTATTTTAGTTGAAAATTAACAGAGATGTACAAAATTTTTATAAGGTATCTTCAAACAGAAATTTATGTGCAGAACTGTGAAAAGATGTGAATATGCAACTAAGCATTACTTTCTATGGAAGGCCTGTCCAAGAGTGCTAAATTGATGGTGAATCCTGGTGCAGTCCAGAAATAATTGTGCAAAGAAGGATGCTTTTCCATTGTATTATGAAAAGATGCATTGACACAACACATTTGCTCAGATCTATCTATTGAACTTGTTATTTAAACCAATGCCACATTTTTCCTCTAGCCTGAAATAGTCATTTCTCTATATATGTTTAAACACCTTTGCCTCTTTATGTGAACTGTATGCAGATACCATTCCAGATCAGTTTATAGTGTGTGATCAGTGAGAATACTTCGTATGTTTTGTAATTTTGGATAATGGTGCGCATGAAATTTTGTATGTTTGACTTGCCTAAGTGCTGGGTGCACATATGACAAGGAGGTAAAGTAGACCCTGTGTATGCCATTAAGGCATATAGCAGAGCAGATTTATAGCTGTACTCATTCTTACCTCATATGATAATTACAAAGCAGCAGCTCATTAATCTCTGCTTTGAGCATGGAAATCTGAGTTGCTTGCACAAGTGAGTCCGGCAGAGATGCAGGATATATCACATTGAAAACTTATATTTGTATGGAGAATGGACAAGATTACAGATCATGTGGCTCCTTTTTACTGGAACACCACTTTTCCATTAACAAATATTACATTTATTTGGATCAGGTATTTAACAGTTTCACTTTTATTTCCAGAAATATAGTATTACATTGTATATTTCAACTTTAATACTTTTAATCATTTACATACACCAATATATGCACACAATAAATTTATAAGTTACGCGTAAACTTGAACCCTCCTACGTTTCAGTGTTAAGTCACCACTCTTAGGGAGACTTCAGATGCAAGGGAATACATGGTATTAACACAGACCTCTCATTGTTTTTTAACCTGGAAATTTTACCTTTACCTTCTCAATACATTTTTTCCCTTATTTTGTTCATGATAAGAAATAAGAATCAATTCCTGGTAAATTCTGAGATATATCACACTGACACCAGACAACATGCAAACTTCCACCATCCTTCTGTGAATGTGGCTAAATACCAGAATGGAGTGTACTACTTAGGTGTTAAGGTGTTTAATATGCTTCCCTCCTATACAAAAACTGAGTTTGATAATCCCCAGAAATTTAAAGTGGTTTTACAAAAATTTTTGCATGAAAAATCCTTTTATTCCTTCCATGAATACTTTGAACTTCAAAAAAGTTAAATATTTACATATGATTTGGATAGATATATGAAAGTTTTGGCATGCATGTTTGTTTTCATTATGTACCAATCTGTATCAGATATCTGTTTGTATACATAACTAGATGAAGGTTCAAACCATTATCTTTAATGCAGCGAACTATCTTCTGTTTAGTAAGTACCTTCAAATGTTCTAACACATGCCTCTATTTTGTTATACTTTATTATACTAAATAATTTGTATTGTGTTGAAACCTCAAACATTGTACTAGACCACATGATTGTTGTACACCTTTGTCCAGGTTTCACCTCTTGATTCCCAAAAATATGACTATTTCCATATTCATATGGATTTTGTAATCCTACATGGATCAACGGAAAGTAAATAAATGATATGATATGACTTGTACAATGTTAAAAATTATATAATGTGTATAAAGAGAAGCTATAATTACAATAATATGGTTGCTAGGGCCAACACAATGTTGACAAGTTCTTGGCTAAATTGTTCTTCTTTATAATGCATGTAGTTACATGTATACAAACATAAAATGTCAATGTGTTTGATCCAGAAAGGTTCAGTCACTATGACATATACTGATTTGTCCTGCATATGACAGACTATGGACTGAATGAACTCCCTTGTTTTGACATCTCCCTGAGGACAGTGATTTATCACTGAAACATGTAGGAGCATTCAAATTTTTGTGTAACTTACACAATTTTATTGTGTGGATATGTTGATGTATGTAGGTGATTGCAAATACAATGCATGGGATGAATGATTTTAACTTCTTTTAACACTGACGTTTGCACCTGCTCGCAGTAAAAGGTAAGATAAGTGATTCATAAGTGACCTGATTCTTTTCAGTACAGACCTGTGTTCTGCTGAAATATTGCACTGTGTCAGCTTGGTGCTTATTGCCCACCATTTTGAGTCCATTCATACTCATTCATTCATTCATATTTATTCACCTTTCATTAGATCTTCACAGATATGGAAACAGTCACAATAATTCATAAAAGTGTGCAGTGCATTTGTAATAACACAATTAATAATTAAAATAAAAGTAAGACAAGGAAGAAGGTAATGAATAGTAAGAATAAGTTAAGTTACACATTAAATAAGATCTTATAGCTATCAAATAATCAAGTAAAAAACAAAAAACCATGATCATTAGGATGCTGATTGATAAAATTCATCTAGACTATAGAACATGTATTCAATAAGGTAACACTTTAGTGTGGATTTGAAACCCTTAGCATCATTCAACAAAACTTTAATATTTGATGGTAAGTGATTATATATCTTACTTCCAGAATGCAACACTCCTTTCTGCACTAATGTTAAGTTTGTAGAAGGTAAATGTAAGTTGTAGTTTAAACGTGTATTCAAATCACAAATTTCAGAATTGGATTGAAATAGACCTCTGTTCTTGTTAACAAAAACAAGTAATGAGAAAATGTATTGAGATGGAAGTGAAAGTATTTGTAACTGTTTGAATAGTTGACAACATGATTCATGACTACCAGTATTTGTAATGATTCTTATTTTTCTTTTTAGCTGCATCTTAATGGGTCAGATATCCCATGAACAATGTACAAATACTGTGAATCCACACTGGTCAAACATGACGTATGACACATTGCTAATGTTGCTGCTTGTTCTCCCCTTGTTTTTCACAGCCTACTTGGATAAATGTTAAGTGTGCACTTGAATCTAACGTGAAGAGAAAAGGGGAGAGATATTTAACATTTTACAATAAAGCAACAATGTAAATGAGGAATAGCAGTCAACTGTGTAATGAAATCACAATTGAAATAGTTCAACAGATAAGAAAGTTGGGTGTTTGTATGAATAATTTTGTTTCTTGATTTGCTAATGAAATTAATACCACTTACAATTATGACACAGTGGTAACCATTTTAATTATATAATTTCTACATGCATGTGCTAATGTGCTCCATTTGCCTGTTTGTTTTCTCTGAAAATGAACGTGCAGCTGAATTAAAATAATTTAAATGTTACTTGTTAACCCTAAGTTGATAAGCTCAGTTTTTGGTGCAAAATATGACCAGCGTCTTCAAGTTTGGTGTGAAGGTCTACTAAAATCAAGGTACTGTGTCACACACACACACACACACACACACACACATAAAGATTAGTGCACTGTTTTCAGAAATGCGGTTTCAATTTATTTGTAATTAAAATGCAACACAACTTAGCATAACAAAAGACAATTGGGGTCAGCTGTAAGGAGGTGTGCCATTTTCAGCATGTGTATCATGTGATGATAATGATGATGTGGCATGTGACGTGCAAACCTTAGAGGAAATGATGGATGATAAGTTTATGTCTCACGTATCTGAGGAGGAGGAAGATGATGATGGTGGTGGTGGTGGTTGTTGTGGTAGTTATGGTTGTGATGGAAAAAATGTATGTCCAGCAACATTTTAGTTTTTAAGAACATCAACACTGCACAGAAATACCTCAAGAGGTTTAATGCCAACAGTAACATGATGACTGCCCTCCATAGTAATGACTGCAAGGTATACAGGATTGAGCAGAAAGTGAAGAAGGGGCAACATACTTTCATGGAGGTGTGGAAGAAGTGACATAGGAATGCATTTTTAAAACACTGTGTTGCAGCAGGTAACATGTTTAATGTACAGTATTTTTAGTGTATTTAATTTAATTAACTGCATAAATTTTAATATTTTTGGTTTTGCATTTTCACCAATTTTTATATTAATTTCAAATGAGCCCCTCAGAACTGAAAAGTTGAAATATCACTGTATTTGTTTTTTATTTGTCAGATTGTTTAAGAGGTTATGACACCATACTTCAGGAAATAGTTAACCTTTGTTCCCTACAAAAATGAATGGTAATTTATCATCAGTGTAATTACAATTTGTTGGGGGTTACAGATGTTTTAAACGCAACCTGAACTGGAGCTATAAAAATTCCACTGTCATTGCTGTGGTCACAGTCTGTGACATAATCATAATAAATTTGTTTTCTGCATCAGCTGCTCACCCTGAATTATGGCGGAATTGTGGAGACCATGTTGGAAGGGCGAGTTATCCATATGTGCACAGGCATACATTTGGTGGTAGTGGGAAGGGTGGGGTCAAAATCCACCCTCCCCCCCCCAAATATTTTTTTTTACTTACTTTTTTTTTTTTGTTCTACTGAGCTGAAGAGAGGCCAAGAAAATACAGAAATATTTTCAGAACGATTATTTGGATGGTGTATAGCAGAAAAATATGGAAACCCTGCATTTTACAGGCCACAGAATAGGACCATATGAGTTCCTAATACCTATGATATACATCCCTCCTACAGTGCTATTAGCCAGGTTATGCCTATATTTATATTATTATGGAATGAGTTATTTACATTCACAGATTATCATGTGGTAACTGTGTACAAGATATTTTTGACTAGATTGCATTCCTTATTTCCTCACATTTGAGTTCAGTGCTCATAATTTAAAAAGAAATATATTTGATGAATATATGTACATATATACATCTATCACAGTTTAATATACAGAGCTGGACTCATCTGTAATGCGAATCGTGCATGCTATACACAATGACTACGAACACACATATATCAATATAAAATACACATTTTGAGCTCATATTTATAACCTACTGGTCCCATCTTCGAAGGGGAGTAAATTCAAAGTTTTCAAGCTTGTTTTTTCTACTCTGTTAAAATAAGAAGAGGATCTGTAACATGTGGCATTGACTTAAGCACACATTAGAGAATGTTTGTGACTGTTGTTGGCTCTGTATTGGGGAGGGTAGATCTTACTGTGGTGCAGTTA
>Ga0136643_10002770_pt1 | contig 23090 bp, 23 predicted proteins | sample TergutLab28metaG_FD_96883 | JGI IMG/M metagenome (GOLD analysis project Ga0136643, IMG submission 96883) | Labiotermes labralis P1 segment gut microbial communities from Petit-Saut dam, French Guiana - Lab288 P1 (version 3) (version 3) | ecosystem: Host-associated > Arthropoda: Insects >... | reverse complement strand
CTCTTTACCCCCGGGAAAGACCCGGTACCCATTGTAGAGGAGGCTGGGTGGGCCCCAGGGCCGGTCTGGACAGGTGCGGAAAATCTCGCCCCTCACCAGGATTCGATCCCCGGACCGTCCAGCCCGTAGCCAGTCGCTATACCGACTGAGCTACCCGGCCCACCCCTGATTAGTGTACATTCATAGTTCTAGGTGAATGTTGTTTATTTTGCGAACAGATAAATAACATGATGGGTGAGGATTTGGTCTGTAAGTTCAGCTCACAGAATAACCAGCATTGTTCGGTGTACATATACGTACATAACTAAATCTTACTTTACTTATTTACTTACTCCATGGTGCAGAGTCCTTCTAGAGAAGCTAACTGGTTTGCAGCTAGTCAAATTCTCCGCATTTCACGGAACCCGAAGGTTCATTACCGCACTCACAAGCGTCCGCCACCTGTCCCTATCCTGGGCCAGCCCAATCTAGTCCATATACCCACATCCCACCTCCAGGAGATCCATCTTAATATTATCCACCCATCTACGCCTAGGTCTCCTAAATCTTACTTTATGTCTGTTAATCCATTTATGACCAAAGTGTGCCTTATTATATGTCAGTGTGGCTGAAAGTCTCCTGTTCCAAAATTTAAATAACATTTGTGGATCGATTGGGGGCACTTAACGCTGGGTCAAACACTGAAGGAGATAACCTCTACACTTTGTAAAGAACGCCTGATAGCCAAGTGACCCATGGTAAAGTGACCTATCTGTGTCTGTAGATACCATACTGCCATACGTATTTTGACCCACATCAGACACATTTGCCTTTTCATGAAGGGCAGCTCGTGTGCTGTCTGAAACGTGAAAATCAGAATGTACAGGACACAACTGCAATCTTGCGTCCTGCTTTGTAGGGCTGTGAATGTGAGTCTTTCGTGTTAGGGGAAGACAATAGGCTGGGGATGTTCGAGATTGGGGTACTGAGGAAGACATTTGGTCGCCCAAGAGGGAGGACGTTACAAGGATAGTGGAGAAAATGCATGATGAGGAGCTTCATGATTTTTGCTGTTTCATTAGTGTGACCAGATCAAGTAGGATGTGATGGGTGAGGCATATGGCACGTGTGCGGGAGAAGAGAAATACACACGGGTCTTCCGCCGTGAAACTTGAAGGAAAGAGACCGCTTGGAAGACCTGGGCATAAATGGGGGATAATATTAAAAAGGACATTCAAAATAGAATGGGAGCGCGTGGAATGGAATAATCTGGCTCAGGATTGGGGCAAATTGCGGGCTTTTGTGAGCAAGGTAGTGAAACTGGGGGTTCCATAAAAGGCAAGGGGTATGTTGAAGAGGTGAGGAAGTATTAGCTTCTGAAGAAGCACTGTCCACCATTGAGGTAATTAGTTCGTTACGGCTGTGAAGCCCTTCCAGCCATCCAGTAAATGCGTCTGGGGGTATCTTCCAGAGATATAAAGACACCTGGAATGTCGAGGTGAGCTTCACTGTCACGGTCAGCATTCACTGTCGAAGTGAGCATTCACTGTACAGGTGAGCAATCATTGTCAAGGTCAGTATTCACTGTCAAAGGGATTCACTGGCAAAGTGAACATTCACCGTCAAGGTCCGCATTCACTGCCAAGGTCAGCATTCACTGCCAAGATCAGCATTCACTGTCGAAGGGCAGCATTCACTGCCAAGATCAGCGTTCATTGTCAAGGTCACCATTCACTGTCAAGGTCCGCATTCACTGCCAAGGTCAGCATTCACTGTTGGTCAGCATTCACTGTCGAAGGGCAGCATTCACTGCCAAGATCAGCATTCGCAGTCGAAGTCAGCATGCACTGCCAAGGTCCGCATTCGGTGCCAAGGTCAGCATGCACTGTCATGTGAGCATACACCTTCGCCTGCGGACATCATGTAGTATGAAGCTGCGACTGCCACAGTTCGTTGGATGGCCATATGGACGTTGTTTCTGTTTTAAGCACCGGCTAAGGCCGAACTGTCCAGACGGAATTTTGTGAATACCGTGAAGTTGACATGAATTAGGCCACAACACTCGTTCCATATCTCGTTGGAGCTTTTTGTTCGAACATCATTCGAACGCTAGAACATAGCCCACTTTGAGAAGCTGGCAGTTGCTCAGTTGTTACATAAATTCCCTGCATATTCTGAAACATATCTACTACCACGTTCCTAAGGTCATGAGCCAGATTAATCCAGTTCGCATCCTCATATACTACAGTGTTTGTTTACGGCCCGTTTTGCTCTTATTTTCCCATACAAGCCTAGGAGTTTTTCCCCCGTGGTTTCTTCCGACCGAAACTTTCTGCTGTTTCAATTTATCCATGCCTACTGCATTCCGCGCCCATCTTATCCTGTTTCAGTATCCCATTAACACTGGGCGCAGTAACTGATACGTCGTCGTTCCACCGAACGTCGTACTGCTGCGTATTCGGGGAATTCCCACGTTCTGGTATTGGCCCAGAGACCGACCACCTAGGCAGGTTTATCAAGGTTTTCCCCAGCACATCCAGGCTGTTATAGGCTGTACCTTACAACCGTCTTTATGCGTGTACCGTGCATTTTATATAGTGTATTGTTTAGACCAATGCGCAACATATATATTAACAATGAATTTTTATATCCTACTCCTACATGCTTCGATGCATTTGCATCATCTTCAGGAAGTCTTATTTTCTATTTGCTAAAGTTACAAACCGTACTGATTTTGTTACATTAGCAAATAGAAAATGACTCCCAGAATACGATGCAAAAGCATCGAAACATGGAGGAGTACTTACGATACAAAAATTCATTGTTAATGTATATGTTGTGCATTGGTTGGTCTAAGTGATAAACTATCTCACACCGGCTTCTTTCATCGCCCTTAAAAATCGCGACATCTTAACAATGCCGTTAAATAGGACACCTTAAAGTAACTGAATAAGCGGCAAGACTGGTGAGCTGTGGAAGTATTTCCTTGTCCACAGAGAAGTCACGTTTCTTCACGTGGATAACATTGTATTCACCTTTGTGTATACCAGCAGTACGTCAGCATTTCTTTTTTTATATTCCGAGAAAGTGTGGCGTGCGACTGTTATAACGCATGCGTGACACGCAGTACGAGTGGCTAGGTTTAGCAGACACTGACCTGAATTGCCGTCGAAAAATCTTCACGTCACCACGTGTGAACATGCAAAGCTGCCATCTGTTGTGGTTTGTGGACATGTGAAGGTACTGCAGTGAGGGTTTTGGTACTCTTAACGCTGGTTTTGTGTACGTATTTTACTTTGGCCCCTTTTTTCTGCATTTGGTTAAGTTAAACAGGTCGCTATTTTCATACAGCCATTGCATGCGTAAGAACGGCGTTCTTGATTCTATAGCGTATGTGTTTTAGGCAGATCACTCTTTGTGCACATTATATAAGACCGGGTGATGGTGTAAGGGGGTGCTGAGTTTCGCCATATTTCTTGTACAACCACACCCCGTATAACAGCACTTGTACGGTGATGGGATGTGAATAAGAAAGAGCTAAAAGTAATTCGAAATAAGAGTGTTTAAAAGTAATTTGGTTTTTTTTTGTTGAACCTTTGCAATTGTATTCCTGGAACACCAAGAATATGTTGGAGAAGTTAAGAGTTTTTTACTCCGGAATGTTCAACAGCAGGTCCATCATCAAACAACTTCTCGATTTAGGGCTAGCGTGCCATGTGCAGGGCCTAAGAAGGGTGAGGTAAAGGGGACTGGAGAAGACTACATAACGAGGAGCTTCATGAACTGCCCTCCTCACCAGACATTATTTGGGTTATAAATGAAGAAGAATGAGATGAGCGGGGAATGTGGCACGTGTGTGGGAGAGGAGAGATGCGTACCGGGTTCTGGTGGGGAGACGTGAGGGAAAGAGACCACTTGAAAGACCAAGGCGTAGATGGGAGGATAATATTAAAATGGATCTTCAGGAAGTTGGGTGGGGTGGTATGGACTGGATCTGGCTGAGGATAGGGGTAGTTAGCTGGCTGTTCTGAATGCGTTAATGAACCTTCGGGTTCCATAAAATGTGGGGAATTTCTTGACTAGCTGAGGACTTGTTGGCTTCTCAGGAAGGACTCTGCTGCATGTAGTTACTATCAGCTGCACACTTTTTGTTTAGTGTGCCAATAACTTACATGTATAAAGCTTATTTCTATTCTTGTTTTGTGGCAGCAGCAGTGAACCTATAAACATTGCTATCCATTTACCAAACTACACGGTTCGATGTCCCTGCAAACCATAATCATGGAAGGCACCAATCTGGTAACTTCACATACTGTTGCATGTAATACTTCTCACAAACTACCCTGCATGTCAGTTACCTATAGGCTGGATGACTAAGGTTGAATTCCCAGCAAGTGCAGGGACTGAATCCTTCACTTTGCTGTCAGTATGTTTCCAAGCTATCACAGGAGCTTTTGAAGTTACATTTTCAAAAGAAGCAGAATCAGGTTTCTTGTTCTTGTTCGACCAAGCTTTGTCCTGTTAGTACTTGCATGATAACCTGTAGTTTACATTGTAGAGGGGCCATGAATGGTTTGCTTGGTTTACCTGTTGTTAAGTTACATGTTCTGTATGTTGATCTTCTGTACAAAACTATATCTTGTACGTGATATGGAAGGAGTTAACATCTTGGGGTTTTCTTATACTCTTTAATTATGTGGACAAACAAAATCATTTTTGATTTGAATTTGTCCTTTTAATAATTTGATTTTGAACATAATCCTTATATTCTGTCCTTTTGTTAGTATGTTGTATCACAGTTCGGTTAGCTTCAGAGGATATTTGGTGTCGTTAACTTCCATATCCCAGAAGGCTGCAATAGAAATTTCTTATGTTCTGAGTGTGGAAACTGTGTGTTCTGCTGATATGTTGGTACTCGCCTATGACAATATACCATGTCATAGCTGAGAAGGTTGTAGCATTCTTCACGTCATATTTTTTATTGCAATAATTTAGTGCGTGTGCATGTGGTGTAAGTGCAAGTGTAAGGGTACATAATGGTAGAAACATGAATAACTACAAAGTTTTAGTGTTCTCACTAGTTTTAATGATGAAAAGATTCTTATAGCTAGGAAAGTTTCAACGTGTTATGCTCTTAATTGTGTTTCGTAGCAGATGCCGCAGTATTCAGTTCAACTTAGTTTGAATAATGGAGCAGTGAAATGTGAATTGTGTAAATGGAAATGTAAACGTGGATCTGCCGGCTGCCAATTCTTCAGTTAAATGCAAAGTGAGCCAACTATAGGTTATACCTGATATATGTGTGTGTGGAACACATTATTAAGCAGACCCTGATAGTCCTTGAAGTATCACAATGCATTCCACAGTGTGTGCAGGTGATTATACGTCTGGGATGTGCTATATAAGTATTACATGCGTCATTTCATCGGTGTGTTCATATGCCAATTTAAAACTGAAGTACTTATATTTGCATTGTCCCTCCCATTAAAGTAATCTTGTTTTCTTTCATAGAATATGTTGTAGCTTAATGTACCAGTATGTCTAAATCTGGCCGTTGTTGTATGAGGTATGTTTTCATGTTAAGGAGGCAAAGGCTGTTAGAGGGCCATTAAGCCAAGAAATAAGTAAGTAAGTAAGTATGTTTTCTTGTGTTTATCACTGCAAATTTTTTGTTTGCAGGTAATGGAATGTGGTGTGCAATACCTCGTGGAATTAATCTCAGAAACACAGTTGGTTTGTACCTGAGCACGTCAGCAAGAGATATATAAACACACATCATTTGTTCCTTTGTCATTATCTGTAATTACACAGACCTGCACCTGACAAAGCCATACGTACTGCAAGTCATAGAGCATTCAAGATGTTGAACAGAAGAAGGACTTATTCTCATACGTTTATCTGTGTCGCTGCCACATTGCTTCTTATGTTTGGATATAGCAACTATGTTTTTGCAGAAGGTATGCCTTTTGTGTCTGCAATATAAGCGTGTAACCTGGTGTCTATTTCTTTGTTAGTTTTTACACTTATGATATGCAGACCTTTGTTGTGTATTCATGTCACCTGGTATTATTATGGCAGTGTAACATTTAGGCAGGTACAGTACAGTTAGCTTTGATGGGTAAAATGAGAACTTCGTACATAATTTTTGTATGGAAACTTAGAAAACAGTCATGTGGAAGAAGATGAAAGAGACTGGAGGATGATTTTAGATTAGATATTCGGAATGTGTGGTGTAAGGATGAAGCGTTGGTTTGTAGTCATGTCTGACAACCAAATTTGGCTGTAGCAGTGTTTGAATCTTCAGACTGCTATGATGATCTACCACAGTAATTCACTTGGCTGTGTTACTGGTATTGTTGATGGTAGAGAGACATGGTTTGACTTGCGTTTCATAAAATTTGTGTAGTTAATGAATTATGTTGTTTTTGATGAAGTATGGAAAGTGAGTTAAAAGAGGAACATGAGAAATAGAAGTCTTAAAGTTATCTATGGCCTGTCCAATTTTGAATCCGACATACTCTGCACTTCCCCATACAGAATGCTGTTTGGAAAAATTTAGTTTAATTTTGGGGACATATTTAAGAAATTTACGACCTATATGTGCATGAATTTACCGGTGAGCATTGCCAGCACATATGTCTTTGTACCTTTTCCCCATTTCCAGTATAAGTACTACAAGATTCGCTGGTAGTAACTGTCTGTGTAATGGCTTTTATTATGCCAGGAGAAAGGTATGTGTGAGATTGTTTGTAATTCATACTGTGCATTTTCGTATGTTCTGTGTGTTTAAACCAACAAAATGCACTAATTAAAATACAATAAAACGGATAAAAAACACTTCTCATCAGATGCCAATTCCCTACATGTTTCAGCACCAAGGTGCCATCACCAGGGAGTTTATCAACAACAAAGGTTTATAGCTGTTTGCGGGAATAGCACCTGAAATACTCGTTTGACCTTCCAACCTTTGTTTTTGACAAACTCCCTGATGTTGGCCACCTGATGTAAGGTGTGTTTTGTTGTATTTTAATTTATACATTTCGTTGGTTTTTAAAATATATGAATATGTGTGAGACTAAAGGTTATTACAACAGTCAGTATAAGAATTATGACCAGCTACCTTTGTCTTAGGGTAGCAGGTGATGGCAGAACAGAAGAATATTGTGCTAGTATAAATGGTATTTTCTTGGAATAGTTTTTCTATTAATCAGCTTACCTCCTACACAAATAAAAATATGAGGTCTTTGCTGTTCTGAATGTTACGTGGTGTATATTTGTATTTGGTTGCTGACATTTTGAGTTTGTACTTTCATAATGCATTCTTCCAGCATTAAATATAGTAAGTATGACCTGGATTTCCTTCATGTTTGTAGGCTTTCAGAAACTAAAAGTTTGCAGTCAGACCAAGTCAACTTTTAACTCCAAAAGCCGTGGGTTATTGTTTTTGAAGCTAGTCACAGTTGTTACTCAATTTAGAACAGGCGTAACTTTGCTTAATAGTGATATTTTCTCCAAATTACAAACATTAATTAAATTTAAAACTACACTGCTCTATTTATTGATAGTGGCATTTCCTCTGTACGAGACGTAATGGTTATTCTGCAGTGATGCGTTCTATTGCTATGTATTTGATGGACATGTGCATGAATATGTAGTTTTGTTCTGGTGTCATTTAAATGCATTTTCTACATTAGTTATAAAAGTCAGTGTTCGTGATATTTTATTATCGCATGGTTGATCTGTTTGCCATCTTGTAAATGTTGGCTATACATTAGGGTCCAACATTCTTGAAACACCAAGCCCTTGTATTGTGCCTGTTTGTTTCATGCCCTTTTGCTTAATGCCTCTTGCCAATATATGCCACTTCTTCATCTACACCCTCTCATTTTCGGTTTAACACCCTTTCACTGGCTATGTTCTGATATGCTAATTATTTATTTCTGATTGGAAAATTTTTGATTCACACCCCCTTTTTTGGGGAATGCAAGTAGGATGTGAAAGAAGGGCTAGGTGTATGAGTTTTTATCATGTCTAAAGTTTTGTCTGTATACTGAAAATGGGAGAACACGCTGCAGAAGTGTGTAATGGTTCATGAGATGGTGACCAGGCAAGAATTTGGAAGTAGCCAGTAGTGACACTGTGTTGTTGGGATTCCCGATGTGTTGAAGCAGGATGATTATTCTTGGACCGCTTGACCCTCAAAGATGCAGGCACATTATTTCTTCGAAACAGCAGGACCCACTGACCGAGTGACACAAAATTCCACAATCCAGAAAACTTGAATCTTTAGGAACATTACTATGAAAACAAAAAATCTCACACAATAAAGTGTTATTTGTGTTATGTAGTTCTGTCCCACTATTGTCATGAAGTAAATGAAATTCATAATGAGAAACTTTGTCAGGGTAGCTGATAAATTTAAACTGGGTACCTACTGAATACAGGTTTAGATTGTTGACTGCTATACCAACTGGTTTGGTATCCTGCTTGACAGTCTTCCACTGCAGATTTGTCAAGAAAACTTTTCTGTGAAACTACGTATGTGACTAAGAAGTGACACTGTTCGTGGTGTTTCAGGAAAGGCAGATGGGCATACAGATTCAGCTGTGTCTACAGGAACACCCCCAGTACAGAAGTCAACAGATGAAAAACAGGTAGAAATGAAAGCAAAAAAAACAGGGCAGAGTGAAAGCCAAGCACCAGCAGTTGTGACAACAGAAAGCAGTGAAACACACACAGTAATGAATGGAACAGCAGGAAGCAATGAAATGCATGCAGAAACAGGAAACCGTGAAACACCTATAAATACAGATGGACCAAAACCAGGAAAAACTGAATCACATACAGAAACAGACGGACCAAATACAGGGAACAGTGCAACAGAAACAGTTTCCAATTCAGCGCAGCCCATGGACTTAAATCAGACAACAGGAAACAGTGATACAACTACAGAAACAAGTGGATCAAAAACAGGAACAGTTTCAAATTCAACACCGTCCAGTAACGCAGATCAGACAGCAGGTGCTGCAGCACATGGTTCACCCTCAAACCCACCACTTGTGTTGTCTATTTTTCTTGTCAACGATCTGCAGTATGATATTTTCCCTGTTCATCCAGAGAATGGGACCATGTGTGATACGGACCCAGGTAAGTACCCTTTCATGGGATTTCATGTTCAAATGGTAATGAGAATCGAAGTTAGGTCTCTTGGGATGTAATTCCATGCAATTTGGTAGTTGGTACCAAAGTTCTGAGGGACCATGGGCTTCCCTTCTACGATTTTGGTACTAGACTCATCTGAAATTTGATGTTCAGGTGACCATGCATTGTGATAAATTCTTATAATAAAATGAACTAGGTGCACCAATTTCTCAAATTTATTTTTGGAATAAAACACTACATGTTTCAGACAGTTCCTCTGTCCATCATCAGGAGTTTTTCAGTGTACACGCAGCAATTGTGTATGTCATACAGGTTTGCTGACAGCTTGCTCTTGCTGTGTGTACAGTGAAAAACTCATGATGATGGACAGAGGAACTGTCTGAAACATGTAGAGTTTTATTCCAAAAATAAATTTGAGAAATTAGTGCAACTGGTTGGTTTTATTACAAGAAAGCTCATCTGAAATGTTGATACTTGTCTACCAAAATACATGGCATTACTCCCCAGAAGACCGTTATGTTTTAAGTGTATTTTTTTAAAGTACGTTTTTACAGAGACCACATGTTTTTACCGAGGTATGTGGCATCACTCACCTTGGCCATTGAGATGCCAGTCTACTTTACAGATATTTTAAAATATGTCTTGCTGCCTTCTGCCTTGTACCTTGCAAGTCATGACTCTTTATACATGTTGCGATATTTCTTTGAGTTCTTGGCAATTGATGTACTGCTATTAAACATTGAAATAAACAGTATTCAGTTATGTCATCTGTCATCATGCCAAATATGTTTCTGAAGTTACATAACTTCAGTTGACACAGCATCTGAAAGTGTAACAACAAATGGATTGTCATTGAGAATACTGTAGCAAGAAGTAGTTCTGCACAGTTTTGAAATGTTATTGTCTGGAAGGAAATTTGTGTGTGTGTTTATTTTTGATTTATTCTACCTCATTTGCTGTGTTTGTTTATGGTTCATGCCAATTGTTTTCATGCAGTTAAGGGCCTAGTGTTGTGCTTTTCACAGTACAAAGGGATGTCACTGGTATATTTCCTCGTATTTAATTATTTACCTTATCAAAAAAAGTGTTTTAAGTAACTTTTGTTGGTATTTTATTTCATATATCAAATGTTGTATATCGATCCCATTTCCAGGTAAGTTTTGAGTTGAGCGTAATGCGAAATAGGGTTTATATTGGACGAGTATGAATAAAAAGTACATTTAAATTTTATGTTTGGCTTCCAAGTTGGCCTGTCTGTTTTAATAAACAGTACTACATACCATCAATACAGTTTCTTATTGTTGTTAAATAATTAGCCACTTCATGTCATAGCTGCATGTTTCGATGGTAGTCACTCATATTCAAACTAAACTGGTATTTATAAAAATGTAAACATACTGATTATAATTGTTTGTTATTTTGTACAATGACCAATATGACGTTTTGGAAGATATACGTATATATATGTAAAGAGCATGAACGTATGCAATTGGAAAAAAATTGTGCAGAATAGAGACAGTTGGAAGAAAGTAGTTGAGCAAGCAAGAATCTTATACAGGTTGTAACGCTTTATAAGAAGAAGACAGTGACCAACAAATGCACAATCAGTTGAATTATCGCACTCCTGCTACATGTTTCGACACCGTTGTGTTATCCTTAGGGAGTTCGTAGTTAGTACCTTGCCAAGTTACACAAGTATGTCAAATGCAGTAGTTGGTAATACAATTTAAAATTATGTCACAATAGGTTTTATGCTGCTGAAATCCTAATGTTTAAAATCTTTAAAATATTAAAATTGTCTTATTTATAATAAAATGAGCTAAAATTATTTGTTATAATGAAGTCCGTCTGTGTGGTGACTGTGTATACAGTCTGTATGATAATGATGATGTCATCTTGCTGGCCAGGTACATACCGGTATATTAACAATGAACTTCCTGAGGATGACACAACAGTGTCAAAACATGTAGGAGGAGTGTGATAATTTGTCAATTAATTGTTCATTTGTTGGTCACTGTACAAAATAATGAAAGGTGCACAGTACAGATATTAAAATAAAAAAATACTGATCATAATTTTATACATTCTTAGCATGTCTACATTGTTCTGCTTATCTATTTAGCCTGAAGGTGACTGCTATAGGTGAATCATTTTGCTGTGTGATGATGTGACTATTTGTTTAATAATAGTGAAGTTGTGTTGATGGTGTGCCATACTGTTTATTGATGACTTACGTTTTCTTAACATCTTCTAGTCTAACATAAATTTGTCAAAACCTGCTGTGCAGTTTCGGACCTGAAATGTGGAAAATCGTGTAGACAACATAACCTTTCTAGTGTGTGTTGGTGTGATGCACTTGGTGCTAGGAATGTATTGTGAACATTATAATGCATGTGTTTGATATTTGATGACTTCTGTCATTTTAATTTCTCTGTGATGTCACTGCATAAAATGGAAGCTGCATTGAGAGCAGTTTTGAAGGTGTTGCTGTTCGATATGACCACAGAACAGTCATACTGTCTGAAATGTTGACAGCTCAGTTTAATTATACATGTTCCTGTCAACACTGAGTCCTGATTTGCATTTCCAACCTGTTTGTGGTAACTGTTTCAGAAGCTGAAAAATGTGTGGGAGGGCTGCCTTCTCTTAAGGATTTAATGGATAAACATGCCAACGTTAATCAAAGCATACGGATAAATGCTGGCAACACACTGGGAGGAGATTTGTTCAGAACACTGAAATTCGAAACAGCTATACGGGCAATGAACTTACTAAACTTCAGTGCCATGGTACATTGATGACCTTAAGAAAGAGGAAATAATAGTAGGAAGGAAAAATTACATGTTGAGGAGCTGTAGATTTTGTTTCTTTACTTAATGTTTTTAGCTTGAGTAAGTGACATAGATGTACAGAACATGGAAAGTGAGAAATTCATATAAAATATTTATTAGAAAAACCAAGAGGAAGCGACGCACTTACAGGTGGGAAAATAATATTAAAGTGGAACTCATCAAATAGAGTGTGAGATATGGTGTGGATTTGTTGGGCCACTCTCCATCTCATTCAAGATGTTCACTTATCCACAATTCAATACCAAAATAATTTATCTGTCTTTTTAAACCTTGTGTATAATGTATACAGTTGATGTCATGTCTTCATGACCTAACCAACGATATACCTTAACACATTGTCGTGGGCAAGCAGTTGGTGCTCTTGCTTTGTATTTAGGATTCATATCTCAGTCCAGAGGTTGGGAATCCAGAGAGGTAATTTTTTTTTTCAAGCCTTCAGCAAAATGCTAGGGTAACATGTCAAGCTACACTTTGACCACCACCTTCCACATTTTTGCCAATGTATTATTCTCAGATCATCATAAAATTTAAGACTGTGTAAGCATTTTTACAGAAACTGTCATTAAATGAACCATAAATTAAAAAAAACCACTATGACTCAGTTCCTGGAGTCCCACTTGTGAAGTACTGTCATAATATTTTTAAGTTGATGATGGAATTATACATCGTTATATTATGTGTCATGCTCTTGGCTAACAGTATCAGAAATTGAGGCCGTTGTTAATGTGGGATATTGCGTGGCATAGGTTGGCAGTTGGTTACTGACTTGGGGTTAGAGGTGCTTGAGCCTTTGAAGGTGGGACTGATATGTTGTCCTGCAGCGTCCGTAACCACCTACCGACTTATGCCGTGAAAAAACAGTGCAGAATAGCAGAAGCCTCAGCTATACTGAGGTAGTAGCCTGAAATTGCATAATGCCTTGCTTCTCTTGTTGTAGGCGGTGGAACCGAGCGTGTTTAAGTATGGAGGTGATGCAGGCAGAATGTACCTTGATGGGCTGAAGGAAAGGATTGTGGTGTCTAATATAAAACCAGAACCACAACACAAGTCAGTAATATTTCCTTTCGGGAACTGCAATGTATCAGTTATCGGCTACCTTGAGAACACTGAACTGGTGAGTAGATGGTTGGGCTGTTCTTTAGCAGGGCTGAGGTAAGAATTAGGCACAGGAGCAGTGCTTCTCAAACTTTCTGCTACCACAGATCCACTACATAGTTATAGTAATTCTGCAAACAGTCTCCCAGAAATTGGCTCAACTGACGGTCCCCCACAGGCACAACGCCCAGTAACATTTAAAGTTGTAATTATTACAGATGGGGAACATACCTGAACTGTAAGAAAGTAATGTTCCCAGTTTTAATGACACAGCTAAGATTAGGACAGGCCTTGTGTACAACTGTGGAATCATTATGGTGTGCTGAATGGAATCTGTTTTGCTGTTGGATACCATTGGCAAAAGTCACTGACTTTGAACTGAGAGTCACCACACTGATGTGCTTCATAACAAGGAATACAAACCAGTCATGGGGTTCTACATCTGGTTTTGCCTCTTCAGTGGTAGGTCAAAATTCAACTTGTATTGCTGCAAAAAAGAAGTACTTCATTATTTGCAGCAAAGGTGCTGAAAAACAAATCAAATCATTGGAAAGGGTATGTAGTCAAACACAACTATGTCAGTTAAGATGTTTGATGACTATACTAGACAACTACATGTTTCGGCCTTTACCAGTCATCTTCAGGTTGTCTTCCAGAGAATTTAAGGTCCTACTATATACGTTGTGCGCGCACGTGATGCAGAGATCTCTACATACGGGCCTTAATGCATACTGTAATTTCTATATGCGGTGTTATTCTCTGGCTAGAGGCACGATAGGGTCTGGTGGCTAGTGTTGAGTTTGGAGTTTCTTGGTGCGCTGGTATTAGGAAGAGGCGTGTTCCTCTTAATTGGGGTCATGTTGCAGAAATGACCTTGGATGTACGGTCCCTTGACTGTGGGGACAGAGATGTATGAGAGAAGGGCGATGAATTAATCGAGCCTAATTATACATTGGAAAATTTTGCTGTATTGGAGGAAAACATAAATAGCTTAGTACTTACTTATGCTGTGGGTGTTAGTGTGTTCCCATCTTGCACCGGATTTACCCCTGGGTGGGTGGGTGTATGTGCATGTGGGTGGTGGTGCCGCGTGTCTCATCAGTCTTATATATTGGGCAGTTGTATTGTTGGAGTTTGTTGTGTGTACTGCAATGGTAGACCTTACAGTCAGAACACTATTTGACAGTGTTGGGAATGTAATTTACTATTTTATGTACCACAACTTATTGAAACTATGGTGTATTGTTGTCAAATTTTTCACTGGTATTAAGGCTGTGTACCGACTTCCTAATCTGGAGTGTATTTATCCTACTGATGGTCCCTGGATATACCCTGTGGTTTTCTGGCACTACACTGTAGTTGTTTGCTGTGTACTGTTTCTCACTGTGTGTAGCTGTTTTCTTCTCTGCACTGCTTTTGTTCACCATAAGATGTTTGTCACACTATTAATCGACTTTCTTGTTCATTTTGTCACCCCTATTCGATAAGCATACTGTAGTATTTACACTGTATGTATGTGGTGGCTTTTTTTTACACATTCTGTAGTGTCGTCACAGATATATATTACTATTGTTTGTGTCAGTTCCTGCCTTGCTGGAAAGGTTGCGGTGATCCTGAGTTGGGGTGGGTCAGTGTTTGTCTCTCGGCTGCTCAGGTATTGGTTGGGGCTGGGTGGGATGGGACTTATTATGGCTAGTGGGGTTGTAGTAAGGCATAGTATAGCCATTAAATACACCTTAATTGGCATAGTTGTGTTTGACTACATATCCTTTCCAATTTTCACACACAACGGGGATGACACACTTCCAAATCAAATCATGTTTGCTGCTTTTTGAAATATGATACTTTGTAGTGTGGTAGATATTAGTGAATGTTATGTACATCCTCCACTTTCAGATTAAATATGGACACAAATTGAATTATTTGCTCTTCTGGGATGTTGTACAGTGTAGGTAGCTAGTTGGTTGGTGACCGACTACTAACCTACGCCATGCAATATTCTTGTTTTCAGGTACAATTTATAATTCAATAGTTTTTTGGTTGTTACACCATCTAGCGTTGGAGTTGGGTACCAGTGTTTGAGAGGAACGTGTGTGTTACCTTCATTATCAGTTGTTGGTCATCTTGGTGAAGATGTGTCAGGTTATGTAGATGCAGTAACAAGGAATGTGATTATCCAGAGCTGGAGGAGAGTGGTGGAAGGAGGGTCCAGGCTGATAGGAAAAATGCAATAGATTTGCAAAAAAACTGCCCTTCTGTTTTACCAGAACATTGGTACACACCCACCAGACCACACACTGTCACTGCTGGGTATACCACAGTTTGAACACTTTGTACCATAATACCACAGTTTGAACACTCTGTGCTGTAATACCACAATAACCTATAAGAATATGAATTTATTTCAGGACAAGGATGTACGGGGTGTGACTATAAATAATTACACACAGAGTGTACTGGATGAAGTTACAAAAATTCAGCAACATCAGAAAACAGATTCAAAATTTATAACTATTGTTATAGGTGAGTACATATGTGTAATGTTCCAGAATTTTCCTTATTTCATTTAGAAGCAATGGGGAAGAGAAATTACCATCGCCGTGGCTAAATAATGAAAACCGAAACACAAAGACAACATGCTGTGAGGGGCCAAATGAACCATTGTTATGTTACAACCTCAGTGGCCAACTCTTGACTAGACTGCAAATAAAGAAGATAACCTCCACTTTAAGTACAAAATAAGCCAAAATGTAGTGGAAGGAAAGGGGGTTGTTACTAGGCACATGTCAGTCTTCCTCCTCCTCCTCCTCCCACTTCTCCCCCCTCTACTCCTCCCTCTCCTACTTCTCATCCTCCTACTCCTTCTCATACTCCCCCTCCCCTCCCCATCATCTTACTCCTCTTCTTCTTCTTCTTCCTCTTTTTATTCTTTTTCTTCTTCCTCTTCTTCTTCCTCCTCCTCCAAAGACGTTTATCGGTGAGTACCTTCTTCTTCTTTTTCTTCTTCCATTGGCACTACAGCCCATTGTGGGCTTTGGCCTGTCGAACAATGTCCTTCCATTTTTTCCTATCGGCCACCAACTCTCTCCATCTTCTCATTCGCAGCACTTGAAGATTTCTTTCTACTTCCTCTTTCCATCTTTTCCTGGGTCTTCCCCTTCTTCTCGTCCCTTCCAGTTCTTGAGTGAAGATCTTTTTGGGCATCCTATCCTCCACCATTCTCTCTAGGTGACCTAACTTTTGTCCTATCCATTTTACTATATTTTCTCCTTTGCTCATCTCTTCTAGTTCTCGATTGGTCCAACTTTTCCATTCCCTGTTTTCATATTTAGGACCATATGTTGTTCTAAATATTTTCCTTTCAAAAATAAGCAGAGCTTGTTCTTCTTTCTTCGTCAACGTCCATGACATGTCAGTCATGGTACTGTAAAACTCTCAGGAACTGTTGTCAATTATTTCAAGCATTGTAAGAAGTTCACCCTGTAACAGGCCATGAAGGCCCAGAGGGGGAGTAGAGGTAGAGCTCTACTCTTTCTTTAACCATGGCATTAGATGGGGTTGGTTAGTCAACGCCTTGCCTTGGCTGCTTTACCCCCGGGAAAGACTCGTTACTCATTGCGTAGTAGGCTGGGTGGGCCCTAGGGCTGGTTTGGATGGGTGCAGAAAGTCTTGCCCCCTCCGTTATCCCATCCCCATACCGCCTAGCCCGTAACGAGTTGCTATACTGTCTATGCTATCCTGGCCCATGTTTAAAGCATTGCGACAAGAATAAAGCATAAAAAATTGTATGAAATTATGTCATACTACATTGAATGTGATGTTTCTCTAAATGTTCATCACGGTTGGTGATTCGTTCATTATGCCTCGAGTTAGTTTCACACTGTCTATTGCCAGAGATACGTCTGATACATGATGTTGCAGCGAGATCACTCTGTTTCCATGTTAGGTTTTGTGTTGCACCACTGACATGGTTACTCACAAATTTCTGAAATAAATACTGGGACTAAAATAATGACAGTGTTTGTGCCCATATTTTGAGAGAGATATTTTGGACCTATCGTGTTACAGCACCTGATCTGGTCTCAATGAAAATACAAACTTCCTGTGTTATGGACCTCCATACTATATGGTTTATGTTGACAGACAGTGTTTTGTTTCATTAGTGGCTGTTTTCAGGGCTTATGTAGGTCTTAATGGGAGCCCAATCATTAAATAACCGATCGTCTCTCTGAGAACTTCATCGGAGGTAATAACACAAAATTTCCAGACACTGAGAAAGGCTGTTTTTGGTGTGATAATTCTTAAAACAATTTTATGTACACTGTTGAATACCAAAAATGTGTAATTGTTAGGTAATAGTCTCAGTGTGAACAAAGAGCAGCATAAATTAATTTTTATGTAACAGAATGCTAAAAAGACAACGTGCTGCCCCCAGGTGGCCACTCGGTTCAATTATGCTGTCATATGAGCCAAACCAGCAAACCTGAAGTTTGTAGGCTGCCTGCTACATTTCAGATCTCTTGCCAAGTTGTGGTTGCAAAGTCAGTTCTTGCAGAAATGATGTAACATTTATTCTGCTTTGACTATGAACTTACACAAAGTGATGTTTGGTAGGTTACCGAATGACACTTCATCAGCTGAGGTGATTCTTTCATCTTTGCATTCTGAATATATGACTCTCTCTGATGAAATTGATGGGATTGCATAGCAAATGGCCCTGGCCTTCTTCATTGTATTATCCCAGTATGGAGATGTGCTGAGAAAAGCTAAAAAAAGTCTCAGTCAGTATTGCTGATGCCCTTACTGATGTTCAGACACCTCCCGAATGGATGCCATAATCACACCGTTTGATCCAGCGTGGCTGCTACTGTCAGGCTGTGTTTTTAAGTTTAATCATGATGCCATCTTTGTCACACTTTTCCATGGCAGTTCAATTGATTATGTCTTATTGCTGCTTCTTTACACTTGTTTGTTCTCTGTGTGACATGATACTTTATTAAATTTTTACTTGGTGTCAGTGACAGGTTTCTTTTCTGAATGTGTCAAAAGGCTTATTTTATAGCTTGAAGTAATATTTCGGTGATCAACCCAAGAATAATTAGATGGGCAGAGCATGTAGTAGACATGGGCATTTTTGGGAAAATGTATACAGAATTTTAGTTGGTAAACTTGAAGAGAAGAGATGACTGAGGAGAATTGGGCATGGATAGGAGGATGTTAAATAGGTTGTGAAGTGGAGCCATCTGGTTGAGGATAATGACAAGTGTCAGGCTCCTGTGAACATGGCAGTGAATGTGTGAGTCACATGAAGTGGTGTGAAATTTCTCGGGTTATTCAGCATCTGTTACACTTTCAACAAGGGCTGTGCTTCATTGTTGCTGATGTGTATAGGTAGTGTACCATTTTCTTATCTGCAAGGTTACTTTTTGAGTTATGGTGACTAAATCTTTAATTTTAGTGATAAATCTGTTTGCGATACGAGTTACTTGCATCGGCTGTTCGGTTCATATAATGTGTGTCATTTTTTGTTATTGTGAATCAAGGTGCATTGTATGCCACTCGTCAGTTCTTATTGTGTCATCTTTGTTTCAGGGAGTTCCTCGGTCAACAAATCGATGATCCTTGCTAGCAATGAGGCAATCGATTTTGTGTTCTTCAGTGGTGCTAATTGGTCTGCAGGTGAAGTAAAATATGTGGCAATTTTATATTATTTTTGCATTGATTTCTGTTGTCTGTTAACCTTTATCCTGTTGGGGTGGATGTTGAAATTTTGATTTATGAAAAAAAAGTATTATTTGAACAGAGAAAGTTAAATTTGTGAAATAAACGGAATTTTTTTTTTTGGAGGGAGGGGGGGGGAGAGAAAACAGTGATTATGCAGGATGTCTTAAAAAATGCAGTAAATTTCGTTATCACCTAAGTACATATACAGATTAATTTCTAGGGGTGTTTTTCCTATTTACAGTCACGTCCAGGTCTTTAAAATGTTAAATTATATCATGCATTTCTTTTCTTCTAGTATGCATAAGTGTGAGTTTTGAACCAACCAAATGTGTAATAGTGTAAGGCACCATATAATAATTTGAACTTAAAAAGTCATGCATGGTTAGGAGGATGGGTATATTACAGACAGTATAATCTAACCATGTATATTAGTCTTCTGGGATGTGACATTGTGTAATTGAGTATAGAGGTACTTGCGTTGTGGAGGAACATGCTACCTGCATTTTTAGGAAAGAAAAGTAATGGTGGCATATGTGTAGATGTGAATGGTAAGCTCAGAACTCCAGGGGACTTTACCTCCATGAAAGTGTCCCAGTTGGACAGGATGCTGTGTGATTGGAAAGAAAAATTTACCTCCCTGTGGGGACTAAACTGCTGTGATGTTCTTTACGTTCAAAGAGCTGCTATACTGAGTTTGCTGGCCCAGCCCATTATGTTGGAGAGAGTTCTTGTCTCTGTCTTGAGGAGGGAAAAGATCAAGGCAGTTTGTTCCTCCAGAATTGTTTGTAAATACAGTAGGGTCTCGTTTTACGATGGGGTTACATTCTTGAATGTTAGGTTGTAAATCGAATCATTGTAAAACAAATACTATTTAAGTGGTTTAAATTGAGATAGGTTCATGGACCAAACAAATTAGTCAAATAATTTTACAATTTATAAAATTTCTTTGCACTGTAACATAAAATTTTAATTCAATTAAATAGGTATATAGAAAATTACACAGATAATTGAAAATGTGTCAAATCACTTTTTGTTTTGTTGAAAAATGCTCAGGCCGTGGTTCAGAAGACATCAAGAAAGATTGTAACGCCAACTGTTTTGATTTTTTCTTCTTTTCTGTCTTTTTGATGGATGTCATGGGTGGAAAAATCACAATCAACTTAATAGACTTGCACTAAAATAGAATAAGAAGAAAACATGTGCACACCGGAAAAGAGCTAGAAGCGCACTAAGTAGAGAAAGGACGCTTGAGTTGCGACAGTGATGCACCACAAGTCAGGAGTGCTAGGTTTGACTCGACAATAGTCGTAAAAGTGAATCATTGTAAAATGAACCGTCATAAAATGAGACCCAACTCTATTTACATATTTATACCAGACAATTAGGCATTGTCAGAGAAGTAAGCGTTCTTTGATTTGTTTTGGAATCACTTATTGCACAGTCCTTGTCTGTTGTCATCTCTTAAGAAATATGGAATAAGCAATAAAACATCACTTTTGTGGACATGGTCAGTCCCCATCATTTGCTAAAAATACACTCAAAAGCTGACAGCTGACAGGTTTGCTGACAGCTTGCTTGCAAGTTGATAGCAAACCTGTATGACATTTACCATTGCTGTGTGTACAGTGAAAAACTCCTGATGATGGACAGAGGAACTGTCCGAAACATATAGATTTTTATTCCAAAAATAAATTTGAGAAATTAGTGCATCTAGTTGGTTTTATTATGAGAATTTATCATGAAGCACGGTCACCTGAACGTTATATTATGCTGTAAGTTTATGTTCAGTATTTTTGGTGAGGGAACTTAGTTGTCCTTCAATGAATCTTACCAGTAGTCATGGTTCTCTTAACCTTCAGTTTTTCCATAAACCGCCATGTATGTTGCAGCCCTACACTGCCACCTGTCATTGGTTAGGGGTTGTATTTTGTATTGTATTTTCTGTAGTGATTTTTTATGTGGTTTGATTTGAACAGAAGCAGAAAGCAATAAGTCACAGTTTTTCTGGAAGCCTGTGCCTCAGAAGTCATCAAACAAGACAGCGTATGTGGGTAGTCTGAGTGTCAACCACAGCGATACGACCAGCCGCTTCATTGTAGGACAGATTGACCTCTCCATAACAGACAACTGCAGTGTTGCCAATGCAACTCATACTGTCCTAAACTACAACACCACCGCCTGTAAGTTCAGTGAGGATGGAGTTAGTATGTCAGTTAATGCTGATGCTTTGCAGTAGGAAGATAATCATACATGGTGTGTAAAGGAGGATTTAGAAGGAGGTAATCATGCTGTGTTTCAAGATGTTGCTGTTGTTTGGCTGGAAATACCAAGGATAAGCACCATAAACATTCAGCATGAGTGGTGCTTTTGCTGAGCTGTAACCCATTTACATCCACATGAACTTCCTGGGTAGTTAACTGAGAAATATTATCAGATTACCCGTACATTGTGTATCTTAATGACATCTTGATTGATAAGTGCCTCGAAGCCACCACTTGATCCAGAGGCTAGTATGTAGGGTCTGTTTAAGGCTCAAGTACCAAGAGGCTTTGTCTCACCCTGCCCCCTCAACTTTAAAACCAGTGCTAAATAACATCTGTATTTGATGCAGTACTGTTAATTCTTGGTCTGCTGTGTAAGACCCATGGCTACAGCATGAATGTTGAATTTTTTTTTGTAAATGTTAAAGGTAATAAGAAGAATCTTATGTGTATAAAATATTTGTTTCTTTATGTTACCTGGGTTTTAGGCTGTAACTGCTTAAAGTTCCTTGAGGCTATTTCAGTGATTATGTTTGTTTGACTGTTCTGATACTTTGATACTGATGGATGTGAACATGGGTTTTGCAGTGCCCCTCACAATTTAAAATGATTTTTTTCTCAGTGTTTGTAAGGATTGTGGTTGAATTGCTAGTGGTTAGTGTTGAGGGAACCAGACTCTGTTCATTCTGTGGCTGGAGGCTGACTGATGAAAGTTTCTCTGTTTTTTTTTTTTCAGCTCCTGATTACAGTACAATCTAACAGGTCACCACCTCATCCAGATTTTCTGATTTAATCATACGGTCATCATTCTGTAACATGATCTATATTCCATGCCACCAGTAAAGCATAATTGAAAGGGAACCCATTTGTGTGTAGAACCTAGGCCTGTTTGGTGGGAGTAGCAGGGTATGGAAAGCCAAAGCACAAGACTTGATTCAGTGAAGGGAAAATAATTGTATGTTTCAGCAAATAAAACGGCAATGGATCTCATCAAGTTTGGGCTGGATATATTGCAAAGTCAGAATAAGGCTCTTACCCAGAACCCCAAGAACTTGACAGCGGAGAGAGAGCTGTGCAGTCATTCAGAATGCTCCCTTGGGAATCTCATCACAGATGCGATGGTGGCAGCCATGAGTGATGACAGTACTTGGAGCGCTAATGCTACGAGGATAGGAATATTCCCTGCAGTGCATCTTCAACCAAACATGACCATCCCTGAAGGTACATATGCAAAAGCAGAATGTTTTATATTATAAATCTGTTACAAAATTCCGTTCTTGAACGTGTTTTTTTTTTAATAGACAGTTACTAGTTAGATCTTGTGTGCGATGTATACTGGATCTTTGTAGCAGGGATAACGCAGCTGGGGTGTGGCAATAACCACCCACCTCCATTTAGCACCAAGTAGAGCATGGGTTGAGCTGTACATCTGCTCCCCCCTGTATGCCTTCATTGGCATGTTATGGGATGACCTTTACCTTTACTTGTACTTGTATGTGGAGTTGTAAGTGGTGTGTGTGATGAAATCTTTCTTTATAGAGTTGTGTTTGTGGAACCTATGAGAGCCATAAGTTGGTATGCATCACAAACTGAGAATATCTGTGTTACATGGATCGCAAATGAAGTAGTAACCTTAGGCTTTAGTGGCCTATGTCTGATGTGTAACTTGAGCTGTTAGGATCTAGACACAATATAGGCAAGGTTAAAGTGTTCTATCATTTTGCTATATGCTGCATCTTCTGTCTTGAGTGTACACTGTGGATGAACCATGAAGCATAGTCATGTTTTGCTAATTAAGCAATTACTCTGCCTTATACAGGGTGTTCAACTTAAAAGTGGACTGTATTTTAATGTAAGTAACTTATTTACTAAGATTTATAACATGTTATGTTACACAACTAACCTGAATTTACAGTAAGTGTTGGAAATGATGTCCATTCATTTCCAACACTGACTTCTGCCAATTACGATTCTTGTCCAAAAGTGAACCTGTTTTACGGAATTTTTTTAATCATTT
>Ga0136643_10002766_pt1 | contig 23103 bp, 8 predicted proteins | sample TergutLab28metaG_FD_96883 | JGI IMG/M metagenome (GOLD analysis project Ga0136643, IMG submission 96883) | Labiotermes labralis P1 segment gut microbial communities from Petit-Saut dam, French Guiana - Lab288 P1 (version 3) (version 3) | ecosystem: Host-associated > Arthropoda: Insects >... | reverse complement strand
GGGTTGTGATTTTATGGTTTACACACAACCCCCACTTGTTTTCTTGTTAAAAAAGAGTTAAACTTTTTTTTTGGTTCCCCCCCCCCCCCAATACACCACCATGACGTGGACAGCAGCAACTTTATTACTTATTTAATCATCCATATGTCTTTCAGACTTATTTCAAACTAGTTTTGTTCAAAATCTGAAATATTTACAAATATTAGTAAGGTAAACTGCAGTACATTGGTTGGTGTTTGTGTCTGTCGTGAAAGAGAGAATTCAAGTTTTGATGCAGTCAGTTCTCTGAACTTCTGTGTATATAGCACATGTATGAGAGATGTAAAATACATACAGCATTTTATTCTGTAATTCTACACAGGAATCAGTTGGCAGACAGAGGCATACCTTGCAGGATAGTATTAAAATTGTTCATAAATAAGCTGCTGACGAAAACGTGGAGGAGATTTGCTAAGCTCCGGACAGAGGGCGGAGGCCGGCTTTTTTGAGCACGGTAATGAATCTAGGGTACCTTAATAGGAGGAGAATTTGACGTGCTAAGTGACTATTCGCTTGTCAGTGACTCCTCCTGATGGAGTTAGTACTTGGATACTCCGGTCCTCTTCTACTCTTTTGCTCTACAATGGAGGCACCAAGCTACTCGGAAGGTCGGCAACTATGTTCCAATACACACGGCATCATGTTCCAGAAGAAGCTTCAGCAGCACCGCTGTAAGAAACTTAAATCTAGGGAGTTAGTAGTTAAGCAAGGGGTTGCTTCGAAACGTTTACACTAAGAGACAGTAGTCTAATATTTCCAAAGGAAACCCGCACTACGTCGGCGGATAAAAAATCAGTACTATTTGGATAGGCTCAAACTCCACCCTTTGTCATGCAAGAGGGTCACATGCCACCGCAAGTTAAAACAACGCCGCAAACTTCGGTTTAGATGCTGACATCGAAATATTAAAATGTTTTGAAGCTAAGAATCAAGTCGGAGCAGCTCTTCAGCGAATTACTTGAATTCTACGTGCTTTTTTATTATATAACGGACGGGCAACTTAGAATTGGTTGCTCACTCAAGGGTGGAAGGACAGAAGATGGAAGGAGAGCATAAAAACTGGACGTGACAGACTATAATCCTATGGCAAGCAATATCAGACTAAGGCCACAGTGTGTGTCATGGCCGGTACACATGAAGGCGCTGGACACTTCCCAATCTACCCGCCGCTTTGTTTCCCATCATACCACACTGGCATATGTCATCGAGCTAACAGCTCTTGTCGCTACCAAAAATCATTTAGAAATAACTAGGCAACGTGATGGGAAATAAGGAAAGTATATTGGGGGGGGGGGGCTCAAAAGCCGGAGGGAGATTTGGAGACGATCGATCCAGCGGTATCTTAACTATGCTACATAAACTGCAAAAACGCTGGGCGAGGCTTGTAGCACAAATCGGCACCACTTGTATTATAATAGCCTTGAAATGATAAATCAAAAAAGACATCGGTTCGAAAACTGCTGGGGTTACTTTCGATGGAGAATGTGCTGTCTGTGTGGTACGGGCCATCAACCACTGTCAAAGGAAAACACAGTGTTAAGGAACGAATGTCACATACAGTGACAGCTTATTAATCACTTTTCCGGTTCACAAAGGAACAGCCCCCCCCCCCTCCTTTCTCCGCGGTATACAGAGACAAGACACACAATGGGACACCCATCTGATACTCCAGAGGTCAGCAACAGATGAATGTAATTCGTACTCGACTGAGGCAAATGGCTTAATCGATTCTTCGGATATTTAGGGAAGGTTTTACAAGTGCTTCGGTAATGATGGGAACATTATGATCATGGTGAATCGGAACAGTCACGGAAGAAATATAGGCAGCCTGATTTGAAGCCCCTGCTTATTTGGACTAAGAATTTGAAGAAAACTCTGACAATTTAGTCGGTTGGCACGCAGAGATTTGAGCCTGGGAACTTCCAAATACATGGCATAAGTGCTACCCATTCGCCTGTAACGTCAAGTGTCTAGTGTTACAAGTAGGGCCACTACCTAAACACATGGTATTTTTAGGGTCTTTGCGTGGTTAGCTGGGCCTAACAGGGCGGCTAACTAATTTCCTAGGCATTTCAAGGCCCTTTCATATTTACGTAGGCATTACACCACTTATTTAGATTGCAGTATATCTTACCAATTTTCCAATGATGTAGAATTTAAATTGGCAAAATTTTTACAATTAATAGGTACTATTAAGAGAACTATTTTTAAGAAATTGAGAATGGAAACTATTTTGAAAATATACAACACACTAGTTTTACCTACTTTTTATATGAGTCAGAAAATTGGAATCTTAACAGCCTTACAAAGACGAAGAATTGAAGCGGCAGAAATGAAGTTACTGAGACCTCTGGCAGGCTACACCCTTTATGACCACAAAACAAACGACTACATACGCCGCGAACTACGGATTAAAAGCATACTAGACAAGACAGATGAATACAGACGGAACTGGCCTTTACACTTACAAAGAATGCCACAAAATCGAATCTCTTTTAAGTCATACCACTACAGACCACAAGGAAGGAGAACAATTGGAAGACCGAAGAAGCATTGGCGCGAGCAGTTGTAACTGTGGAGACGGAACGGATCAAAGTGTCAAATCCTTTATGTTTATGATGATTATGATTACACCACCGATAATTTCTCCGTTTTAAATGCTTGCAGATGACTGTATCTTGAGACGCTTTAGGGTTTGGATTCTTCGTCCGATATTTTTTGAACGATCCATCAAAGAGAAAGCGGGCAACCACACAAATTTTCGGTATGAAACCTAAAGGGACAATTTTTCGAAGACGTAAGTGTAGATGGCAAATAATGTGACAATGGAAGAGGGTGGAAAGGTGCAGATGGGATTCACCAGAGTCACCCACAATAGGGACCATCTAGGGAGTATTGTAGCACTGCAAAAACTTTCGGTTTCCATAAAGTTTGGGGAATTCGACCAGCGGCTCAAGAGGAACTATGTTGTTATTTGCATCATGTCTATCGCAGATGATGGTAGATAGCTTTGCTGGAACAGAAAAGAATGCATCATTAAAAGGCAATTAAGTAAAAAATGAACTCCACCACTTTATATCGCGTCAGGATATTTATAAAACCATAATTTGTTTGTCCATGGCGCGACAACTCCTTAGTGGGCCAAGGCTTCCTCTTTGTCGAGGTTTTACGATCAAACTCAGACCCACCACATTCGGTAGGACTCCTCTGGACGGGCAACAACCATGACGCAGAAACCTCTACCTGACACCACACGACACTCACAAGAGACAAACACCCATGCTCCCGGCGGAATTCGAACCCGCAATCCCAGCAAGCAAACGGCCGCACACCCACACCAGATCGTGCAGCTAACGGGATCGGCTATTAAAACATAATAAACCTTGAAAATGCTGTGGCTTCTCTCTGCATCACCTGTTTGCTATATAAACATTCTGAATTTTACTTACAGAACCTATCAATCGGGATTATCAAATTGCTTTCAAAGTGTGACATTTAAAGACAGTTCCTGAGATTGTGTAGAGTCGGCCATAGTTACGTGATAAAATATCAAGAATGATACTGAAAGTGAAAGACGACAGTGTGCGGAGAAAAACACGGTCCGGTTCCACATTGTCCACTATAAATCCCACGTCAATTGGCCTGGAGTCGAAATCAGGCCTGTGAGGTGTGACGAGGCGACCAATCATCCGAGATATGCACTGTCCTAATGTGTTCGATATGATTCAAAGAACAAGAGGGCGTTGTTTCCCTAAATCACATCGACCAGACCAGCTGGTCTCTGTAAGGGAGAAAGTTTTTCATCTGTGGTGTATGAAATTTTTTTGCATATGTATTATCTAGACGACTGAGGCTTCAAGTTGGTACCCTGCTTCCAAATGGCAACGCATGATTCGCATACAGCACTCAAAATACCGACTTAAATACTCCGTCTAAGAGTAGCATACCCAGCGTTATCAAAGTTTTTTCATAATGAACCAAACGCAAAGTCAAATAAATTCATAATTCAGTCCAAATGTTTCAAATTCTTTCCTCTGCTGTGTAATTGATCATTCCACTTCCCACTACCTTGTCTTTTCCACTTAACAAAGCTCTGACATTCCATAGCAGAAAAATGAGCTGTTACAAACGGTGCAGTAAAGTTTCCATTTCCACCAGCTAAAAAAGTGCAGTGCCTCTTAATTCAACCCCTGCTCCTTCTACTAGTTCTTGTCTTTTCTTTTAGTCCTCAGATTTCAAATGTTTAATGGACTCAATTACCTTGTCGTTTTTTTTACGTTCATGGGACCGTGCATCGCAATTCTATGTCAATAAATGTCCAAAAATATGCAACTATACACAGTTTATTTTATCTGTAAACTGCTCGACATGTTTCGGGTGATTTCTCCACCGATCATCAGGAGCACACGTAACTGTATCCACAGCATCTGGTACTAGTCAACCTTTGTTGCTACCCTTCGCTAATGTGGAGGAGTAGAGACTGCAGTCTCAACTCCTAGCGACAGGTAGCAACAACGGTTGACTAGTACCAGATGCTGTAGATACAGTTGTTTGCGCTCCTGATGATGGGTGGAGAAACCACCCGAAACATGTAGAGCATTTTACAGATAAAATAAACTGTGTATAGTTGCATCTTTTTGGACATTTATTGACATGCCTTGTTCGTACCGCTCACAGAGTTCACCCCTTGAACTAAACGGCACGATTAGCGACCCGCAGAATAACCTACACAAGGAAGCATCTTTCGTTTTCTTCGTAGCATTCGGTTGGCAGTCCCAATCTCAGAGAAATAGAAGTCGCTTTAGCTACTTCATCATTATTCCTCACACTGAATGTAACTGCATCTACAGCTCGCTGCACGAGATAATAGTGTCTTATACACGCGTTGAAGTCTCCAGCGAAATTTATAACTGAAATCCAAGTTCAGAATGCAGCAACTACGCCAGTTTCTTTACGGGCATTTGCGCACAATCTTACAGTATGGCCGTCAACCGAAATCGTATTTAGAAAGCTAAATATCACCCCCCACCCAAACTGTCAAGAAATTCGTGCCCCTTGTGGAATCCGAAAATTCGATAAAGTAAGGCCAAGAGCCAGCCATTAATCAACGTATGAACCAGATGAATGCAGTCCACGTAGCCATATATTTCTTCAAAATCTACTTAAATATTATCCTCTTGTCTACACCTAGATTTTGTAAGTGGCCTGTAATCATATTACCCACGTATGTTACATGTGAGACACATCATATCTTCCTTTATTTGATATTATAACAAAGGATAATACATACTGTGGTCATGGGGCCACCAGAAAGTTTTAGCAGCTTCAGAACAACAAAACTACTGCCATCTTCAGGACACGCGTGCCATGAAGATGGTAATAGTGCGTCCCTCCGAAATATTGATATTACATGTTGCCATAAATAGACACTAGCATAATATTAAACTTCATCGCTAAGAAAAACACAAATCTTATGACAAATGATACGTCTCACTGGCCCTGAAGACCAACAGCAATTTATGAGTGCCGCAAGGCGCAGTTTTATTGTCTTTTATAAATTTCACATAACCCAAGTGTGTCCTGTGGAGAGTATAGATTGCAAGGCACTTGGTACTCCTTGAAGAGAGGTCACCAAATTGCCTCTTCTCCCCCCCTAATGTACACAAGCCCCTATAACCCCGCCTGTACTGACTGCAATACCTCCATACCGGACAGCTGCCATTGCTGTTCGCCCTCGCGCACCTTGAACAGCGGGAGCAGAATGAATGGCCTTGTGAAACACGTGCTCTTTCCCGTCATGTCTCCAGCGACAGGAGTTAACTAGCCCCACAAAAGCCATAGGTGACTCACAACTATTGAGACAGCACAACAAGCTGTCACATATTCTTTCGAAAACATGTAAGAAATAAGTTACTTTCGACTAAAATGGACTGTCTGTTTACCAAAATTATCCTCAAAGAGGTGGCAGGTACATACAAAACGTTCCGTTATCCCACTGTTGTCTGTACCCATTATCATTTTACATGCAGCAAGAAACTCTGCGTTATATAACCTGCAGTAAATATAAAACTGTCGCTGTCATGCCGTGAAGAGATTAGCGTTGGTACTAGATGGAGGTAAGTGATCAGCTTCACGCCCCGGCCACTTTACCCCCACTATCCTTTGAAGAGGAAGTCGTATGGGCCCCAGAGCTGGTCTTGTCTTGCCTCATACACAAAACACAATGTCTCGGTCGTCCAGCACGCAGCCCAGTTGCTATACCAACTACGCCATCACTTGTGACTTAACACTTCAGCGGCAGTATACGTATATTCCACCTTGTTCAATGCTATATAACAGAATTTTAACACGCGTGTAAGTTTTATGGAGTACCATACGACATTGAATGTAATGTGCAGTACATGTAATCTGTTTTAAATTTCATACAAAGATGGCCTCATGGCGGTCTAATGACCGAAACTTGTATCCAATAAGTTAAAAATAACAAAATATTGTTGTGTTTTACTGAAACATGTAACTTTATTGTTGTCTTTCTATACAACACGGTTTTTTGCCCACAAGGTTTCAACTAGTTTTCAGAATACAAAATAATTCCCTTGAAGAAACTTTCACTGTCCTGTTGATACGTCACGTGTTCTGAGAAACACAGAACGTTTATATATAATTCAGATCACCCTCATTCTTTAAATATTTAGTTAAAAATGAAACTGCATTCTTTAATAATACTTCTCAAATTTCTGCACGATACAGATCTTCTACTGTCCATTCCTGCCACAATTCATAAAGTGCTGCTAATTTTTTGAATTTATGCATAGAAATAGGGCATTAGATACTGGATATTTTACATTTTCCGTGCAACAGATGAGCAAAATTATATATGTATATATTACCAGCTAATTTCACTGGTTAACATATATAAGACAATTACTCCGATAAGTTTCTCGCCTCTTATTGTGCTGAGTTTAATAACGGCTTGGTTACGTGCCGATTCCCCCACAGGTCTGCACTGAATGAAATTTAAACACATACAAAAAATCTGATGTTTATTGGACCTGCATCATTGTGATAACTGAAGAATAAAAAACCAACTAGATGTCACTTTTTATTTTATTGTACTTCTTACAGGCTCAACACGTTTCGGGCACTACTATGCCCATCATCAGGAGCTCGCGACTATGATGTTGATTACCACATTGGTCGTTTCGTTCTTGGCTTGCTGTATGTTGGAGGTTAGGTGCCGTTAGCCTGGGGTGGTGTCCGGGCAACATCATAGTCGCGAGCTCCTGATGATGGGCATGTAGTGTCCGAAATACGTTGAGCCTATAAGAAGTACAATAAAATAAAAAGTGGCATCTAGTTGGTTTTTCATTCTTCAGTTACATACAAATAAGTTTTCTATAACCTTGTAATGATATATACTTGACTCGCTCCCGAATTGTCGTTGGTACTACGAAATTGTAATACTTCGCTAGGTTAGCTGAAATTACACAAGGTTTAAGTAAGCACGAAACATGTTTTGTGTTGTCATTAAAGTTGGATGTGGTACCAACTGAGCTTGAACCAGAGTTACGGAGAATCATGCTGCCTCTCGTTACAGTAGATGAGACAGTAAGCAGCAGGTTATTCCAAAACGTTGGTACGTAACAAATTACAAGGCATAACATCCCAGAAGACCGTAATGTAATCATAATTTACTCTGGGCCGCTGTTTGATTTTCTTATTCCTAAGCAGTTTTGTATTCCATTTATTACAGACCTCGAGGGCTACAAAATGTCTAGTGAAGTGGGACCACCCAAGAACCACTGAACGTTTGGACAGATATACACATACAGACCAACCTTTACCCTTTGACGAGTTTAAGTCACCTGCTTCCGAGATGCAATAGCGTACGTCACTGGGGGGGTCGGGGGGGTCGGGGCGGGGAGAGCTCTTAAAAAATTTATGTGAGAAGAGTGAAAGGACACAATCCCTTCTGGAATCTGGGGTTCTTCCCTTGTGTGGCGAGACACGGTTTAGAATTACTTTCACTGCTACTAAATTGTTAAACAAGGAGTCTGGTAACTTTCGCTTTCAGGGGAGGAGGACTCGTCCTATGGAAGGCCCGAGGTTAATCCCCCAAGTTATACCATGGAGAGGGGAAGAGAGTTTACGTTACTTTGATTATACGACCACGAGATCTACTGCCTGTCCTGTGTTCATAGTACGCCTTCTATATCTTACGTAGATAGTCGGGGTTCCTAGATCGAAACATAGACACGTCGCCTCCGACCTTTGTTTCCACTTATTACCCTCGTCGAAGTTAGGTCAGTGCGTCCCGCTGTAACAACGCTGCTAAGTAGCTAACAGTGTGGTAGTAAAACGAAATTTTAAATACTTCTAATGCCAGTGCCTGTCGTGGTACCTTCCCGAGATCCAGCTGAATTACAGCTTCACCTGTCTTTTTAAGTCTTTGAGGTGGAATATTTACGAAATGTTTTCCTACCAAAATTTTGTACGCGTTCCTCGTCTTCTCCCTGCTACTTAAGTACCTAGGGCCTCCTAACATGTTACATACATTTGTGCTCAAAATATTAGTACAAACCGCGGAGGTATTATTATGTAATATTACCAACAGTCGGAGAGCGCGGTAGCATAATGGTTAAGGTGCTGTGTTACAAATCGAAAGATCGCTGGTTCGATCCCAGCTGGTGTCAGTGGATTCTTTATTGACATAAAATTCTTCCGATCGCAATATCGCCCTGGGGTCGACTCAGCTTCTAACATTTCCTGGGCGTAAAGGCGGTCGGTGCGTAAGGATGACAACCTTACCACCATCCTGTGCCGTTGTCACGAAATCTGGGAACCTTAACTTCCAGGAACTGATTTACCTTTTTATTACAAACAGTCTTTAAGTGTAGATAACTTTGCACTGCAGTACTTTGAGCAACATCAGTTCGTTTCCAAGAATCCTAGCAAATACGCTATAACAAAGCATTGACTTTTCGACCAGCCGTTGGTTTCTTCAACACCAGATTTACCTACGTACTACCAAGGACTCCATTTCGGATTTTCCTTCAGTATAATTCTCGATGTTAAATTTCCAGGAAACTTGTTCATGTTTTCTAAATATAAAAAGCCAATTATTTTCGGCGAGTTGCCTATAATTTGTTTGCTCCATAAAAAATGTTAGTATGATAAAAGCCAAAACATCAAAAGCAGGAATTGTATGCTATTCCACATCCTGATCAGCGTTTTGTAAAATGAAATGATATAAAATTTTGAACAAAAAAAAACTTTCCAGAATGCAATTCTGTCGTCTTACGTATATTTAGTAAAGTTATTCCGAGACACGAAATGTTTAAACATTGTTAAAAAAAAGTATTACACTTAGTCACGTCATGATTGTTGATGTTTGTATCTTATGATACCGTTCTGTGAATTGTTATCTGCATTTGACATAAATTATTGTAGAATACAATAATATTAACAGCCAAATAGATTCAACAATAAAAAATGTTATTGATAATTACAATCAGCTCAACATATCCTAAGGATGGGCGAAATTATTGCCGGTGCATTATACCACAAGCTGAAAACACAGTCTAGTGCTCCTTAGGATGGGCGAAATTATCGCCCGAAACATGTTGAGCTGATTGTAATTATCAACAAAACTTGTTGTTGCATCCAGTTGGTTGTTTATATTATTGTATCAGTGAAGCACGGTAACTCAAACATCATATTTATTGTAGAGTAGTTTCTTCAGGAATCAATAAGATTATTTCTTCTAGACTTCTGCGACATCACTCGTGTTTTTAACGTCCATAGAAGTTGCATTTGTACAAAATATATAGACCGGCAGTAGTCATTCAATTATTGGTGAAATATTCTCTGTCGACCAAAACGCTTCAATTCCGAATCTTGTGCCACCAATATTAATTTCATATATAATGATGAAAAGTGTTCCCAACGTCGTAATTCTGCTATTATCTGACTTCCATGGTCAACTGAAAATATTCCATCACTTGTCAGTCACCGTTCATGCTGCAAGGCTTGCAAATTAATTCCCGAGCTACTCTCCAGGCGGAATTACGTGTTAGCTTGGTTGTATTTCCGTATAATTGCAAGTTTTGGATACAGATGATTTAAGCTGATAACTCGCTTTGTTTAAAAATTCAAAGGCTGTGCTTATGATGATTCTGCCTTGCCGGGACACTGCTGTAAAAAAAATGTAGGCCCTTCTGAACTCCGCATACAAAGAGTCTTCTTATTCCGAAACTAGTACACAGGAGGGCCATACGTTACATTTCAGGTCACGTTACGTTGTCCATAAGACGGAAATAAATCCGTGTAAACAGATACGTGTCTGCCATGAACCCTTTAAGGACGAAATATTATTCCTTTATGTATATTTATTTTTTGTACCGCAGAGGAAACACTCTCAGTTACAAAAATCAGCCATTTAACGCTGCATAGATCAAGAGTCGAGGTTTATTTTAAAGCCGGTAGTGCGTAAAGTAACCACTAGACATTGAAGGGTTTATAAGACTGTTCATGACACATTTTATCACCATTTTGTACACATAAGAACATCAAATATGAGTTACAATGTTATATGTCCACATGTCTCGCTTAAACGTAGAATTATCATCCTCTTTGGCAAAGGGAAAATAAAGGAGACGATCAAATGTAAACACTGAGATGAGAATTACGTTCTGTGGGATCAGGTTCCGAAGGGGTAGGAGGCAAGACACAACCCAGATTACGGTTTTCGTGATGGTGGTTCAAGTGTCAACCACGATCACATCTGTCGGTACTGCAGCCTAGAACTTTACGAAGATTGTCTCCAGGCAGCAGCATTGCCTACTCTATCAAGCTTCCTATGATTTTTCAACTTTATGACGTGCATGTGTTTACCGGGTAGCTCAGTCGGAATAGCGAATGACTGCGGTCTGGACGGTCCGCGATCGAATCCCGGTGGAGACGAGATTTTCCGCCCGTCCAGACCGGCCCTGGAGCCCACCCAGCCTCCTGTAGAATGCGTACCCGGTCTTTCCCGGAGCGTGCTGCTGACCACTCACCCCATTCTAGTGACGTGGTCATGTAAGAGTAGATCTATACCTCTACCCACCCTCTGGGCCACACCGGGCCTGTAACGATATCGCTTTACCTTTACCTTTTTATGACTTGCATGTAGTTGATAAGACTACGTCAACCTAAGGGCTATTGACTACAACTACAGTGCCAAATGGAGACTGTGGAATTCTCCAATTGCACTTTGAAAAGGGACGTATACCAGTCCGTTAATAGTCAGATAACAGATACATACTATTTATTAGTGGAGCCAAGTATGCATAATATTAGAGTACAAAGCAAATGGTGCTGCGCCTGCTAACACCAGAATACGTTAATAATACGTTGGACTCAAAGAGGGCCGCTCAGGTGATGGGTTTCATGCAGTGTTAAAAGCATTTCAGTTTCCTCGATGGTTTGTAACACGACTGTACTTTAAATGTACGTAGGCTTTGACGTTGCAAGCGTTGCGCATGCACCGATTAATCACACATTACCGTTTTAGGTAGCTCAACCTTACACGTAAACAGTAACAGGAGACTGAGAACTCAGTTTGTTCATTCGACCTTGCGAAGGTATGATGCAGCTTTATATCCGATAACAGGAACATTTGTCGCTTGCTTCATTTGGTGAGTAATACATCCGTTATGACAGCGTAACTTAATAATTTGTGTCAAGAATTCGGTCAAGATTTTTCGACGAAGTTTAATTCCACTGAGCAAAAACATTCATGAGGAGAGAAATTCGCTCTGCTGCTCAACAAATCCCTGGTCTTTGACGGAATCAAAAACATTCATGAGGAGCGAAGTTCGCTCTGCTGCTCAACAAATCCCTGGCCTGTGATTGAAACAAAAGTTCCTTTTCCGTATTCAAAAAACCCGTCCCTAGTCCCCAACCCTAAATGACTATGTGAAGCCATAGAAATTTTATTCTCACGGTGGTACCTAAACTCTGTTTTTTGTATGTGACACCGTGTCTTTTGATAAATGAGTATCAACATGTAGGAAAGATCTGCCGCTTTCGTCTCTGTCTGACGAAGATTAAAGGTAAAAGTGAAGCAATCTCAGAACAGGCCTGCACAGGCCCTGATGGTTCCAGGAGGTTGAGGCTCCCAGATTTCAAGACAGTCGGCACATGAAGGTGGTAAGGTTATTAGCCATACGCACCGGCGACCTTTATCCCCCAGGAAATATTCCTGGCACTCATTTTTGTTAGAAGCTTAGTCAACCCCAGGGCCATAGTGCGGCCGGAAGGATTATGTCAATGAAATATTCCAGCGACACCATCGGGAATCAAACCCGCGGCCTTCCGGCTTGTAGCGTAGTGCCTCAACCAACTGCGCCACCGCGTGCCCACTGATGACGATTAAGCATGAATGATATAATTTTATGAAACCTCAACATTCATTACGCTTTTCAAAACAGCGTGCCTCTGATTCCCATTCTTAACCAAATTCACTTTACAAAACCCTCCCCCCGCTTTATCTATAAATCGTCCCCTTCAATTACCTCCGAGTCCTTCCAAGCGTTTCGTTAAAGTCAGGTTTACAGCCCGAAGTTCTGTATGCATTTCTTGTTTTCTCTCGAGCACGCTACCTGCCTGTCATCACATTCTCCTTCATTTCACTCCTCACTCTCTAAGTTTCTGCACATTCCTGAAATTTCGTGAATGCTATTCCCCCATATTCTCCTCGGCGACCTACTGTCGAAAGCTGTAACCTTCTGAAGTCTGTTGTCTTCTGACATTAGACTCCATGTTCCCTGGAAAAGTGTACCGATACTTTAAAGGTTTCCCTACACCTACCCTATTGATAGAGACAACAGGGTCCTCTAAACGTGGGCACATTTCTGTCGCTTGGTCTGAAATTTTGTTTCCACGTGTGCTGTCTACAAACGGAAAGATTAAAGTATACATACTGCAGTTCTTACGTAATTTGTATGATTTTGAAACACTTGTCCCCTCACACCGAGAACTGAGAGTGTTAGAGAGGAGGGTACTGCCGAGGGTATTTCTACCTAAGAGTAAGGAGTGACAGGAGTATGTATAAAATTGAGGCGACGCATGGTTTGTGTTTCTCAAATATTCTTAGAGCGATCATATCACATCCCAGAAGAGAGTGTTCTCCAAAAGGAACACCGTGAGAACGTCAAACATTTCCATGATTCTGACTTCATAATCGTCTCATATCCCATGCAGGCGCCGTCTTTGCTGTTTGTAGGAACAGCACACACACGGTTGCAACAATTAGCAAGCTCTATGGGAATTCGAAGTCTCAATGCGAACCCACCGGTGTGTGAACTGACCCTTGTTTATATATGTTAAACTTGAATAGCTTGCCCTGGGCCGAGCCCTGCTATATTGTGGTGTCATGATCAGAATATCAAGCAATAGCCGTGTCATTCATTCGCCTGGTATGAACTAAACTCCTCCTTTCTTGCACTTACAGCATAGATTAAGTAACAAGTTTCACCAAGTTCAATGTCACTTTACACAACAACTTTCTCCTCACGTCTGTAGATTTCTGTTTTATTTTTTTGTCATGTAATTCCTCTATACAATGAAACGCGTATCACTTCTATGCGGTTTCCTTACTCCTGTGTCATACGGCATGTTAAAAACGAAATGACACCACGTTGTACAGCAGGTGGGAGTATCATGCATACAGATGTAAGATTAATAGAGGTAAAAATTTGTTTTCTCACGGTTATTTAAACATCATGCCCTGAGAAAGAACGGATGTCTAGCTCCACGCATTCTCAACTTGTACACTAGGTGGGTTAATTGGTCAGCTTCACGCCGTGGCCTCTGCATCGCCGACGAGACAGCTGTCTGTATAAGTACTGGCCAAGAGACTGGGTGGGCCCTGTAGCCGGAATAGACGTTGTGTAAAGGACATATATCACTGCCTACGCCAGCCGTGGGCCGGGATAGCGTAGTCCTCTACGGGAAGGAAGAACTGGGGATCCAATTCCGGTGGGGAGCGAGATTTTCCGCACCAGTCTAAAACTGCCTGGCGCCAACCCAGCCTTCTGTACAATGGGCACCAGTTTTCTTTCAGGGTGTATAGCGGCCGGGGCGTGGTTTTGACCACCACCCTCATCTAGCGCCGACGTTAAAGAAAGAGAACAGCTACACCTCTACTCCCCCTCTGGACCTTAATGGCTTGTTCTAGTGTGCAGTTTTACCTTCACCTACGCCAACGACAAAATCTTCGAATAGTCACAAGGCGTTAATCACATGCCCTTTAATGCAGTACTTTTGCACACGCTCTGCAGGTTGTCTTGGTTGTTCTGCGGGCCAAACTCTGCTTGTTTTGCTAGGTCTTACCGCCTAACCACTGGGGTAGAAGGAAATTCGCGGTGAATTTTCGAATGCACTGAATTTTTGTGCTAATTTCTGTAACTTCGCGTTTTAACCGCTCGCTGGGGCGTGTTCCGCCAAACACCCAGTACTGCGTCCATTTCATTCTTTTCTTATGTTTATTGGACCGTGCATCATTGTGATAACTGAAGAATAAAGAACCAAATAGATGCCTCTTGATATTTTATTGTACTTCTTATAGGCTCAACATGTTTCGAGCATTACTATGCCCATCATCAGCAGCTCGCAACTACGACGTTGATTACCACATTGGTTGTGTCGTTCTTGGTTTGCTGTATGTTGGAGGTTAGGTGCGGTTAGGCTGGAGTAGTGTCCGGGTTGCAGGCTAACCTCCAACATACAGCAAACCAAGAACGACACGACCAATGTGGTAATCAACGTCGTAGTTGCGAGCTCCTGATGATGGGCATAGTAATGCTAGAAACATGTTGAGCCTATAAGAAGTACAATAAAATATCAAGTGGCATCTAGTTGGTTTTTTATTCTTCATTCTTTTTTGCATTGATAATGTGTTTAGTTAAGCAAACTGCGCCATTTTAGTTATTCCATATGTCTAGGAAAGACAAACTGTTACCGCAAGAGAACCCAATCAGCATTCAGTGTGTTTAAGCAATATATAATGGTGACGTTTCATTAGGACTCCCCGGTGTCGTATGACGGAACAAGTAACCTTAGGACGACGATTCACCCCCGTTTTAGCAAGGATCAGGATACAACGGAGATTCTTGAAACAAGTGACGTCGCTCAGCCGCAGTGAAATCCCTGAAACTTCATAGCAAGAGCTCGGCGCATTCTTGAAAAGATTGCACCAATCTGTTCATACCACAAGACTTCCTGGTAGCTGTTCGTTGAATTTCCTGGTTCGTTCCATCCTCTCAGCCGTCGATCAAATTGCCAACCCACTTTCTGGAATATATAAGTTGCTGTCTATTAACCCTCTTACGAAGAGCAGTAATAACAAATTTCAAACGAATTCACTGCGTTTTACCCAGTCATTTTGTTTATATGCTTCATACTATTCTCAGGATTAACAGCCATTAATTACCCGAACGACATTACACGTTTGTACTTTGTAAGGGAGATACACTTTCTTCAGTTAGAAAATGAATTATGAAATACTGGTTAGATTAAATTCTGGCTTCAAAAGGTTAATCCACTGAGCGTGAAGATCTGAAGTATGAAATTAATCTTAGTATCATCTGCTACACAATCTGCTTCCTGCCTCACATAAAACAGTTACATAAAAAATCAAACGATTACTCTGGTGCAGGCTTGTATTTCGTATTTAAATGTACGTACATTCTGGGGGAAAATTGTAAATTTTTTGAATGTTAAAACAGGCAGTGGGGCATAGCAACAGCTGTGCTTTAAATGGTTACAACAAGACCTTTACACGCAAAATTCAAAGCATACTTTTCTGTTCCTCTAATTTCTCTTTCAAACAGACTCATTATTTTTATCATATTACTTGATTTTATTTTTTGTGGAAATGTTATTTAAATCAGGGCCGACCAACATGCGGCCCATGGGCCCCTTGTGGTCCCCAGGCAAAATATTTACAGCCCTCTTTCACTCGAATAGTTTCAATAATGCAATTTAGCATGCACGACATAATAAGTCTACAGAACAGAATATGGCAAATTTATTAGCAGAGAAAATGTTCACAAACTATAGTTCATCACTTCTCAGACAGCACAGTAACGCATTCTTCGTGTTTCACAGAGTTTAGTACGGCCTACTGCCTTGTCATTCAACCGTACTTTCAGCGCGACTTATTGTTCGTAAATAAGGGCCTCTTAATCCAATCCTCCCCCACCCCACCCCCCTTTCGATATAAGTATATTACAACGTGCAGTCCTGAGGCGAGTCCTTAACGAGTTATGTGGCCCTGTTCAGGGTTGAAGTTGGCCAGCACTAATTTATGTCCTGTAAGTTAAATTTGTGCAATATAACCTCACACGTTGGCAGTGTCGTCTTGTGTGTAGCCTGCACATTACAAACAACATTCTCCCATGATATGTAGCTAATATCGTTATGTATCTCTATACCAAATTTCACCCGTTTAATTTCACCGACTTACTAGTGATTATCATCAGAACTAAAGCTGAAGAAAATTTTCACGCGACGACACGACGTAAACGGGCGTTTTGTAAAAGTGAAAAATCGTTATTATTTTTGGAATGTTGTCTCACACTTCATATTAACAACACACACACATATTAACATCCAGTGTTGTTTATGTCGCCTCGACATAAAATTTGAAACGTTCGCAATATTGTTATCACTGATTTTAGAAAATTAGACGGTATGGCGTTAGAACGTTCTGTAGTGACTGACCGATCAAACAAAGTTTCTTGAAAAATGGTCAATTATTCCACAAGTTGAAATCGGAAAACGCAACGCGTAAATTAATTCCAGTTTTCCCCCTTCAGAAAAGGATAAAAAAGCTTAAAACATGTGTGAGGGTGTGGAGTGGGTTTATGTGACCCCTACAGGACCACTGGCAGGCCCTCGCAAACGCGACAGTAAGACCTCAGATTCCACAAACTCCTGCGGTATCTTCCCGAACTGCCTGAAACCTTCCAAACGGGTCTCCCTTTCGTGGAATTTACTGACTGAATTCACGATTAACACATCATTGTTTTCTGGTTTATCCCAGCCTTGAAATCGTTTGGAAGAACCTCATTGCCCCATTATAATATCACTTCTGTGTAACATTGTACAATCATTATTCGTGACACAACATATGTATGTTCACTGCAATGAGAGCAGCCTGTAGGCCTGCTATAAAGTCAGATACCTACATCACAATGCTGGCAGAAAACCTAGCTTTGACATTTGGCTTGCTTCCAGTAACAATTATGACACGCAACTGATGCAGTGACCTCGAAGTTGGTGCCAGCTTTCTTTGGAAGGAAATTAAATAAATATGAACAGAAAACCCCTAAATCTATGCTTATGAAGTGATAAGTATCACTGACAAAAAAAGTGTAGATTAACCTTTACGTGATGCACCAACAGTTTAACATTCAACAACTGTACGCTCTGCCCACACTCTATATATGTGTTTTGTATTTATCTGAGAACAAACAGCGACTTGTGCCACTTACACCATAAACTGATTGGATTTTATAACCGAGACGAACAGTGTTTACAGCGCGGTACGAACTGGGTCTTTAAATGAAGTAGTCTGTTCTTCGTCTTTAAAGGGTTAACTTCTGTGCCACGTAGCGTCCAAATTGAAAGCTTCGTTTATTAAATAACACAGACTACTGTGCAGGTACAACTTCCAAATCAGCAGTAATCCTTATGCTGCTTGCTTCTTTGTGTTTGTTAAAATTTTACGAAACCAGTCTTCATAACCGTGTAAATTGGCTGTTCTCAGAAGAGTATAGAGCAACATACATGTTAAATTTATTACTCCGTTAGGCAGATTCATTCGCCGGTCCAAACCCTGACACATGAATTAGTGTTCCAGCAGCTCGGTAGAAAGAACTAAGTGTTCATATAAACGCACATTATTTTGTGATCAAACATAGGACAGGCAACGCCTAGAACAATCTTTATTTGTAAAAGAAATTGTTGTAGATAATTAAAGTGTTATGGAACATTTTTAAATATGTTTATGTTTTCGAAATTGTGTACAAATAACTCCATGGAGCAAATTCCTTCCTGAGAAGTTAACAGGTGCTCAGGTAGTCAGGAAATTCCCCACATTTTATTGAAACCGAAGGTTCATTGCCGCATTCACAAGAGCCCCCAACTTGCCTCTATCCTGAGCCAAATCCAGTCCATGCCCTCAGTACCACTTCTTGAAGATCCATTTTAATACTATCTTCCCATTTACGCGTAGGTCTTGCAAGTCGTCTCTCTATATATCTCTCTCTCTCTCTCTCAGGTTTATACGTTAGCTTAATGACAAGAATCCAAAATTACCAGAAGGAAAAATCTGCCAAAAAGTCACTGCAGTAATGAAATATTTCATGACTTCATACAGCAGGAAGTTTATTGAAGAAATGATAATTACGGAACTGGCTAACAAATATTTCGCCTTGTACAGAAACCGAAGGTTCGTTACCGTGATTACACCAGCGCGTACAGGATTCTACCCAGAGCAAATTCAGCCCATTCCACACCCTTATACGCCTTTTCTTCAGCAATTCTCTAGTACCATCCTTCCAGATATGTCCAGGTCCCAAGTGGCAGTTTGACATTTTTAGGCTATACAAAATTATTTAAGACAAGTTTTTCACTGAAATGGTGATTCATGGTCTTGTAAGGTTATGACGTTGTGTAGTGAGGTAAAAATTTATTGTCGCCCTTCTACCCAGAAGATGGATGTAACAGGTTCTTTCAAACTTTCTACGTCGCTTTCTTCTTTTTTCCCGGTGAGACATTCCCATTGTGGTTCAATAGCAATATAGATAGGAAACGATAAAATATCAAACGTAGTCTAACACAGCTTTCAGTTAGGCAAGTATTAAAATTATTTTAAATCATATCTCTCAGCTACATGTTTCGGCTCGTCCGTCTGGATCCATCTTGAGGCTGAATACAATACCCTTTAAAAAAGTCCAGCCCCAAGATGGCTCCAGACGGACGAGCCGAAACATGTAGCTGAGAGATGATTCAAAATACATTTTAATAACTGCCTAAGTGAAAGTTGTGCTAGATTATATTTTATATTTATATTCCGCGTCACATTCCACAGAACAGTAACCTTCTCATAACAAAATCCTCATTGTCAAAAACGCAGTGGCTTGCACTATAGTGAACAGGGAAGAAAAAAACACTTTGCCAAATTTGAGAATTGTGCGGGTTACATTTAGATCCGCAGGTCAAGCCTACTTTGTTCCTCTAGCCTAGACATAAACTTCGTTAGTCATAGGCAGAGAATAAATTATCCGGAGATTTTTGTATGAAATTTTAGTTTATCACGGAATAAGTATGAAATTTATCCTCTTCTGAGATTTGGTCAACCAAACTACACGATGTCAGTCACATCTCAGAAGACGGTACTCTTCAGGAATTATTGAATTATTCGGTGACTAATTATAAACTGTCAAGTCCATGTCTCCATCCCACGAGATAAGAACTAATCGCCGTACTTGCTTATTCTGTAAGTTGCAAAAATACAGCTTTCGTGGATTACTTGCAGGTAGGATCCAGAAATTTGCCTAAAGTGTGGGTCTCCTCCCCGCGGACCGACAGCTTCTATTACGCGGTCCGCGGCCACATTTGTAAATTACGTATTCTACAAAAATTACATAATAATTCAGGCCGTTACTTATTTACACCACTTACTGTTATTTGCCCACGTGCGGCCCGCGAACCAGCCCACAATAACCTCCGTGGCCATGGCCTAAAGGAATTGATACACCCCATTAAATCCTAGCCAACAGAAACGCCTTCTCGGGCAAGATTCAAAACATACTAAATGCAATACAGGAAATAGCCTGGAGTATAAGATATCCATTGGTTTGCTGAAAAGATGGAAATGACAAAATAAAACACCAGTTTTGGCTGTGCGGACGTCAGCTGGTGTGACATAGCCAAGTTTCTTATGTGTGTCTATAAATAAACTCCGAAAATGTCTCATTTGCACCTCCCATGGGACATACCTCATGAACGATTCTCATCATCTAATTAGCTTTGTCTACCTGGTGATAAACACGCCGACAAAACCAGCCGAGAGAAGACACAGCACTTGCTGCCGAACTGTTGACATTGGGGGCCGTACAATACAGCACCCCCCCCCCCAAGAGACAAGCAGTATCCAGTTGACTACATTACCCCCAGACATACCAAGTGGACGAGCAAACAGACAACCTCCGTCCCCCCCACCGAGAAAAAGCCATCTAGACAGAAATAGAGGAATGCCCACTCCTAGAATGTCTACACGACACACCAACCAAATACACACAGTTTCAAACATGATTTTAAAAAAATGAAGAGAAACTTCATAATGTGGTTTATAACAGAATGTGGCTACGTGCGTAAAACCAGACTGTACATACAGGTACTGGCTATGGGAAAGAAAACACAGAGAAGATTCCACCACAGGCCTCTTTATGTAGTCTACCCTTGCTTATATTATAGATATAGCGTATATACTCAATACAAAGCAAGAAGGAAAACAGAAAAATATATATATATATATTTCAGTAAGAAAAGAGCATGGCAGAAATAATAAATTTGTGTCAACTTATGGGGGGGGGAAAAATGTGCATTAAGACGACTTTTTCATTTCAAGGCCGACTGAGGTTGCCTAAGTTGAGACGGTGTTTGTGGTGTGTCAGTGAAGAAGTTACTGGGTGGGTTATCTGACTGGAATTCAATCGTGAAAGCAATACGTCATTTGTGTCTTCACGGTCTTCTCACGAGATTATGTATTCTGGCGTCGGTGTCTGGACGCTCAGGTATGACTGGCAGCCGCACGTCTCGTCACGGGTACAATAACTTCTCATTTGGCAAACACAGTTCAAACGTGTATATTTTATGGTCAGAAACCAAACCACTGTCTCATAGAAGTAAGGTGAATTTTAATGGATTTGAAATGAACTCAACTAAGCCGCAGATCAGCCAGGCATCTTTTCTCGAATAGTGTGCAATAGTAATAGAGTGAAGATAGAGACAGGTAGATCTTCCGAAATAATGACACATATCATACCAAACTAAACAGATACAATTTTAATCATACAGATCATACCGATTTCTTTATAGCCGTCCTTCACATGAGGTTCTGTATCTTGTGGATTAACACTATGCTCTTCTGATATGTTACGCTGTGTACAATTTTACCAGCGTCTCTATTCTGCACTGAATATGGAGGCTGCATGTTTCTACGAAAAACACTCAGCCTGGCAGATAACCCTCAAAATTCTACCCTGCAGGAGGCAGCAGTATGTTTCTCGACAACATTTTTAACAAGAACTCTTCTTCGTCCGGAGACCGCGGTTTCGAATTTTGGTCCGCAACAAGCTACTTTAAGTTGTTACGTGAGTTTCCTTTGGTTTCTGCAGGCAACTCCCGCCGGAACAGTAACTGAAATTAGGCTGTGACAAATTCCGTTCTTATTTTCCAGATGAATTATATGGTAATCCCCTTATCGTTCGACGCCATATGTTCAGATGAATGTACTTATGTTATCTGATACAAGAGTGAACAATTAAACTAGGATGCATCTAATTTGCTCGTTCGTGGGAAAGCCTGGGGGAAAAACATTGCTTGGAAGATCTGTACGTACATGCAAGTTTACATGCAGATTAATATCAGTAAGTATATTCAAAGGAGTAGAACTCATTCGACTGGACAGAGATTAGTGGCACGCTCTTGTGAAAACGGTAATGAACTTCTAGGTTCAGTAAAATTCGGGGAAAATCCTTGCGTCCATAGTAAATATTAGCGCCTCCAGGAGGACTAGGCTCCATTGAGTTAGTTGTCACGTTCATAAACTGCTAAAATAGTGTAACTCCTCAAAATGGCTTGGAGCGTACCGAGCAATCGTCGTCTGCCCATAGCGAGTTCCGGACAACAGTTATTACACTGGGAGCTTGTATTGTAACTATATTATGTTGTTTGTAACATGAAACATACCTAAAATATTTATTGTTGAATTTATTCGTTTAATTAACCTCATAAACCGCTCATTTCTGAACATATGTTCGTTTTTTTCTCTGTATTGATGTGAAGAACCAACTCTTGAGGTTTGTCCAAATATTTCAGATACACCCTGTATATCAAGAGCATCAAATCTTTAACCAATAAATAAAAATACAAATTTGGAGTAGATTAAATTTATGTTCAGTTAGTACTCAGTACAATTTCTTTATTACTTGAAAGGTTTGAGCGTCAGAATACAGTATGCCAGTAATGCTTTACCTCATGAGACTAATGAATGATGTAAGGGCTCTCTCTTGAATCAGCACGAGAGAGCGTCAGCCTGGAAAATGGTCCAGTGGGCGATTTGCAAAACTGATATTGATTTATACGTCATGTTTTGGAAACACACGGCTGTGACAGCTGCAAAACAAGCTCTCGCTTGATTGAATGGGGGAAAGAAGAATTCAGAGCCGTCAGATGGGGGAGAATTTCCTTCTTTTTTGTGAAACACAGACTAAGGCTCCAGTAAAACTCCTTCCTTCATATTACGCGAATTTATTATGAATCCCTTTCATGTATAAATTAGACCATGTATGTAAAATTTATTTTGTAGTAGCACAGTCGATCTTCGGGAGAATGGAACTGTTTCAAGAGATAATATTTCTTAATTGTACACTGAATTTGCCCTTTGCGGGTTTTACCCGGGACGTCGACTATTCTGACGGACTTTTTCGCAGTCAGTTCAACTATGCTCCGGGACAGTACCTCAGATTATAATTTTGTATCGGCTATTTCGTTCCGATTTATCAGTTACGGTTCGCCCTACCGTTCGATGGTGTATCGAAAATTCTTAGACAAACTTCAGAAGTGCGTTCCCCACACCAAAACAGGAAAAAAGTCGTATAAATGTACTTACTTACTTACTCACTCCATGGTGCAGAGTCCTTCTTGAGAAGCTAACTGGTTTGCAGCTAGTCAAGAAATTCCCCGCATTTCACGGAACCCGAAGGTTCATCACCGCACTCACAAGCG
>Ga0136643_10002764_pt1 | contig 23109 bp, 8 predicted proteins | sample TergutLab28metaG_FD_96883 | JGI IMG/M metagenome (GOLD analysis project Ga0136643, IMG submission 96883) | Labiotermes labralis P1 segment gut microbial communities from Petit-Saut dam, French Guiana - Lab288 P1 (version 3) (version 3) | ecosystem: Host-associated > Arthropoda: Insects >... | reverse complement strand
GTCAATCTGAAAGCGATAAAGGTAAACTGAGGTTTGTAGGACTTTAGGTCCTTCTAATACTTTCAAAAGAAGTAGCATAAGGAATTTTATATATATATATATATGTGTGTGTGTGTGTGTGTGTGTGTATTCATCTCCTCCTTCCAGTGAACTGGTGGTACGCGGGGTTTTTAGAGGTTCATCAACAAGCGACTCTTATTGTGCTTGTGATGTTAAAAAGTATAAATTGTCCGACAACTTAAAGCATCACACTGTGAAGGCCTTTGCGAAAGTGGAGGCCTAGTTCCACACATTCTAGACCTAGGTCCTGATTGCAAATGATTGGTTAGCTTCAAGCGCCAGTATAATTACTGCCAAGAAGAAGAGTTTTAATTTGCACAAAAAAATCACAAGTGAAGTTAAAGTTTCCTTTGCATGGCAAGAATGGGTACGGGGGACAGGGTTATCATTCTACGCATACTTAGCACCGTCGCTAAGTGCAGGTGAGCTGCCAGCTTCACTATCCGACCGCTTTTCCCCCGAAAAAATTGTCCCTTTTGCCAACCGAATAAAAATATGGTTGAATTCCCAAACCGTTTTGTTCGCTTGAGAAGAAAAATATTCTCTTGCTTCTAGCAGGAATCGAACCACGAATCCTCAGTCGTCCAGCCCGTCGTCTGGTGACTATGTCGGTTGACATGTTGAGGCTCCAATCTATGCCACAAACCGCGACACAGCTTCATACAACTGTACAACAGACTGTACGACAAGTTTGTTTGTTGACGCTTCGTTTTACAACAGCTCGTAACGTTTGATTATTCTTCAACCTCGTGTTGACTCTCGTAATCGATCGTTCACAGAGTTCGGTATCAGCTGTAGAATGGTACAGAGCCGACATCCTTCGTCCAACGTCGGAACTGCTACACAGTATTTTCACAGCCTTACGTCAGATGGAGTGAAGCTTAAATCACCAGATATCTCCTCAGCGTTCCAATTTAACGTATATTTCAGTCATAGCTGATAAATGAAGAAAATGGCAGTTTTCAAAAATGCTACTGGTGTGCAAAGCTCATTTCATCTAAGATCTTTACCTGCACCAAACGAATCAAATCATGTCATTCTTGCAATCAATTGGTTAGAAGAATCGATATCTCAGCAATCGGAAACAATACATATCGACCAAGATATATCGAGATTTTCGCAAGCTCGCGAGCCGCCTTATTGATTTAAAGCCAAAATACGGGGCTTTATCCAATAGGTGGCAGATTCTAACGTTTTCTATCGCCAAAATATATAACAATTGAAATAATTAGCAGCAATTAACTTTAAAGAAAGCATCACAAAGTGCTAGAATAAATATATAATAAAATTAATTATATACTTCAGCACTACCTTTTTTTAAATTAAAACATAAGGCTACATGTTTCGACCCATCAGTCGGTCATCTTCATGCCTACATAGCAGACTAAGTGCTGTGTGCACACAACACCAGTGACTTAGACTGCTATTTTTTTATGTTTGCTGACCGTGCACTTCAGTACATTTATCTTAGTAATTAACCAACTTGATGCACAATATTTGTTTTACAATAAGTTTATTTCATGCCTCTACATGTTTCGAGAAATATTCAAATAGGCCAATACATAATTGTTTTCCAAATCAATAATACCATGAGCCGCAGTCCGTGCGCCTAGTTTGAAGTTCGGTAAGTAGTGAAAAAACACACGCCCTCACCCTCCCCCCCCACCTCCTCACCTCACCTCACCCCACAAAAACAAACCGAAACGAGAAAATCGTTCTACTAGAACTGCGACCGGTCCCAGTTTTGCAAGTGTCCTTTCTTTTCGTTTTGGTTCGGTTCTGTTTGTGTTAATGTGCGGTCAATCAACAGAGACTATAACATGCCTTTTAAACACTTCAATATAAATCCTTCCGGTTTTCGGTTCTTTTGGAGTGTGAAAGCTTCCCAAACATCTAGTCCTACCTTGCCGATGTGAACCGAGTTTTCATTAAAAATAATTTAGAGAAAAAATATTTAATGATATTCTCACCTTCGTTTAGTTTCCATCCCTCTGTTCTACTGTTTAGCGATTTTTAGCCTAACCTTTCTGCTACTAAGCTATTAAGTAGATGCATGATTGGGTATAAATGAGTGGGTGGGTGACAGGCAGGCAGGCAGTTAGGTGGTTAGGCAGGAAAGTAAGCAGTGTGTGGCATTTTAACTATTTGTTTGTTATTAAGTTATTTCATTCAGTGTCTGTTAAAGTGAGTTAGTTATTTGCTTAGTCAGTTACTTACTTACTCACCTACCTACTTAGCTGTTAGGTGGTAGGTGGGCACTTCATTTATTTTAACTAAAACATTAATTAATGTAAGTCAAGCACAACTATATTATTGCTACATATTTCGTGTACAATAAAATAGTTGTGCTTGACACATATTAATTAATGTTTTAGTATATTCCTAGCACATCGTGATGTCTTCCATCAACTTCGTTTATTTGTTTTCTCGTAAATTATTTTTTGGTTTTGTTGGTTTGTTTGTTTTTTGTTTCTTTGTTTCTTTCATTCTTTGTTTTTGAGTTAGTCTGTTACATGCCTCTTAAAATGTTGCAAGTTTTTACATATTTAAGAAGGTAATGTATAAAAATAAAACGATCTCGTCCCTGTAAAGATGCAAGAGATGTACTGCAAATACACTTTCATCATATTTTGAAAATTAAAATGAAGTTTCTTTCTTCAAATATTTCTATAAGCACGGTGCTCAGGAGAGGCAGTACAGTGACCAACTTACTATATGGAAGATCGAGTAATGAGACTTGCAGGGATTGTCAACAGATCTTTATCTTTCCTTCCCTTTCTTTTTACCTGTCCATTTATTTGCCCGTGTAACCACGCAGCCACCTAACCATCCGTCCATCCAGCAAGCCCATGTAAGTGGAACTACGAACTATAAATCACTAGAAACTTCTCCATAATGTTGGGACTTCCTGGAGACGACATCACGGTGAAAGCTTCTGTAACTTTGCTGTGCAAGCACGATAAAGAACTTTCTGCCTGTTTTCAATAATAACCTGACAATTTCAATATACATTTCCGGCTAAACCTCTTCTTCCACAATATGTTATCTTTAGGACATGTCACGATTACAATACTGGAAGAAATAAGCACATTTTTAAAATCCTTTTATTTCATGTTGATTTCTCTATAATTCCATATACAAATATATATATAGAATATGCAAGTGCCGAGTTGCGCTAGAGGTTTTCTTCTACATACCTTCCAATCTGTCATGTAAAATAACTGCGACTCTATGTTACCAAGGTAATGAGATATATAGGGACATTTAACAGTACACAACATCGAAACTTTCTAAAAAAAACTTCACGGACAGGTTACATCATCCTCTCAAAACCATAGAATGATTCGAAGCAAAAGCTCGCAGGTGTCCTACATAAAAAATTCAAACCCATTCATATTAAAGACAAAAATTCACATAATTCTTTTATTTTATTCAATATTTATTAATCCTTTCGCTCATGAACGTAATTAGTCCTTAAATTAAATTACGTTTGTAGAATAAACTTAGCACGAATGTGAAGAAGAATGTATGAAACGTCAGTGTTATAACGACACAAATCAGAATTATCTTGCACATGCCGCCGAGCTTCAGAACACACAAATCACATAAATTCTTCACTTTGAGATTTGAAACGGACAGCTGAATCTTTCATTAAACCGCTTAGAAAAATAATTAAAATAGTACGTAGTTTCATGCAACGAAACGTCAAGTGCCACAAATTATCAACCCTGCATGACTATTCACTGCGGATGAAGCAAAGTCGAAATTATTTCCTGAAACCTGCCTATCAAGTAGACGAAGAAATTAAATTTATTCCACTTCTCAGCCAGCTAAAATCTTTCTCACAAAATACGGCAAAGTAGAGTGGTTGTTAAACGTTAAGAAATTTGTAAAAATAACAGGAATTCTAGAAAAATTGAAAAGCTAACTTTAACATTTTTAACGTTAAGGATTATTAGTGAGTAAATTCAAACCCAGGCTCTTACACACTCAAAGCATATTTCAAAACATTTTACAGTATTGCGTGTGAATGCATATGATCCTAAGCTGGGGTAAGGGGTGTTAAAAGTTTCTCCAACTTAATACGGCACTTAATTTCTCATTACCCGTTATTCTTAGCCATGCACTTCCGTCCTGATCCTGCTCGCAAGCTGTCAGCAACTCTGCTTGACATATACCATTGCTGTGTGTACAGTGAAAAAATCCTGACGATGTACAGAGGAACTGTCCAAAACATGTAGAGTTTTATTCCAAAAATAAATTTGAGAAATTAGTGCATCTAGTTGGTGTTATTACAAGAATGCATTCTAACTTCACAGCAAAACAGCACAACGACTGGAGAAAAGAGAATCCGAATAAAAAAAAATTCTTGCACTTCCCGCAACAATGAATTGAAAGCAATATCACAAGTTCCACTGGCACAAGTCTGTGACTATTTAGGCAACCGTGGTCTCGCCTTCCTCAGTTTCAGGTGCTCTCACTTCCAAGAAAAACACACGAATAAAACAGCACGTTTCGTCGAGGCCAGTCAATAATCGCTAAAAGGACATATGGCTATTTTTCAGATTCATATCTTGTTTTGTTGCTGGCTTTAAAAAACTCGTGAATGATTCTTGCAGTCTTGTCAACTGACAAATAAAAATATGATTTTTTTACAGCATCAAAGACAAACATGAACGTGTGCGAGTAAGCTGCGAACTACAATTCAGCGTGCTTTGCAAACGTGCACCAGAAACAAGGTGGTCCTAGGCCATTCCGTTTACCTCGTTCAGGGGTCTAAACATAATGCACAGGAAGCATATGAGCCGGACCCTCTTCCGTGATACGACACGGTCACACCTTCTTATCATGCACAGTTATAAAATTCTACGCTCTTCGGTATAGCTGTATCATCCACAGGTAAGATTGTGCGTTTTATATTTTTGCAATTTTGTAGCAAACTGTCATAATAAAACATTGCAAGTTTAGAGTTAAAATGAATATATTTAAATCCCGAAGTGTTTATAGTTAATACACACCAACAAGAATCAAACCCAAGACATTTACAATTAATTAGGAATATAGACTTCTGGCAGATATCCTTCAGTAAGCTGTTCAAATACCGAATCTCCGAACATGATATTATCACAAGAGACCAACTTACAACTAATGACCCTTGAACTTCAAAAGAAGGTGACCATGAACATCAATAATGCACCAGTTGTGTATGTACAGACAACTTGCAATTTTAAAGGGTTCTGGTACCAACAAAAACAAAATCGAGCCACTAACACTGCACAGATCTTGTCCTTATACGTGCGTATAGGGTTTTATTCTCGTCAAATCTATATTTTAAATTATTAATTTTAACGAAAAGCTTTTAGACTTTTATTACATTCTACTGTTAACAGACAGCAGGGGGCACGCGGTGGTGCAGTTGGTTGAGTCGCTTTACGACAAGTCAGAAAGTTGCGGTTCCCGCTGGTGTCACTGGAAGTTTTCATTGACTTAATCCTTCCGGCTGCACTATGGCCCTGGGGTTGACTCAACTTCTAACAGAATGAATACCAGGAATATTTCCTTTACCACTTTCATGTGTTTATTGTCTCGAAATCTGGTTGCTTCAAAACTCCTGGAACCCTCTGGACCTCTACAGGGATTGCTGACCTTTATCACATAACTAAATAATATTAATATGCCAACAGGTCTGCATTTTACGGCCGTACTGAAATGCGCGGTGCCGTAGTCCGATACATAAGAAAGGTTTAAACTGACTGAACCGTACATAGAATTCAATTAAATGAGGTACAAGGCGATTTAGAAATACCTAATACTACAAAATTTTTATCATGAAGTGTTCTGGATTATCGACTAATTTTGTGCGTAGCCACTTTAAGTTCCAACTCCCACACCACCCACACTCACGTCTCTGCCTACACACCTTCCTACGCACAGTAATGTCTGCTTATTCTCATAACAGGAGACCAGATCAGTGCCTGGCTAGTCTAACACATACTGACAACAGCTCTGGTTCTGTTTTAACATCAGGCTTACTACGGATATTCAGTTATTCCATTGTACGAAAAATCCTATATTGAGACCATGACATTCATAGCCAATAAACATGCAATACAAGGCTAGCTGACGGTATCAAAATGTGCAGAGCAGGTGAAAGTGAATATACCAAGAAGACGGGGTACAGGAAAATAAAAAAATAAGCTACGAAAATAAAAATATGGGGAATCAAAGAAAATTAATGAGGAGGGTCTCAGTTATAATACATTTAGTGGTCGAGTCAAAAAATGGAAACGTGAGAAAAGTCATAAGATTTGTAGAATGAGAAACCCCTATGGATTTCAAAATATTTCTAATCTAATTTAACATACATCAGATTCGTGACAGACAAAAATATTACATTACCTTAACAACGAAAGACCCTAATGAATGTACATGCGTTGAAGAGCAGAATAATGACATGTTTATACATGGTATATGGCAGTAGGTTTAATATTTTCTAATTTACTTTTACATTTTGTACGTTGGTAATTATTTAAACTAGGATACTCGAATTCCGCTATGCATTAGCCTACTTAGAACACCTCATGGACACTTGTTTCAAACTTTGGTACAGACACCAGCTATTGTGACAAAGGATCTGCTTCAATTGCCAAAACCCACGTAGACAAATTCCAAACACGTATCTCGAGTTAAATCAATACACTTTCTTTGCAAATCCCTTCCAAGCCATTACTCTCTCTTTTATCATTCAAAGCAATGAATTTCGGTTCACTGATAGAATCATTAAACAAATTATACGTAAAAACTCTCTCCTTTTTAAGTTCAGTTACTTCTCCCTTTAATTCAATTTTGCCTACTGAAGTGTTAAGTAAATACTCTAGGGGCTAATCAAACAGTAAGCAAGATATAAGAGATGTAAACGATAAATTAACCCTACTAGACAGTTCAACGAAGATGAAATGATGTTGGTGGTAGTACCGGTGATGATGGTGACTTTCATGAGACCGGTACTGGTGACCGAAGTGACATAAGACGTTTCCATAGCAGATTGCGTTCTCACAGCGGAAATCTATTTTCGCTCCAGTAGAAAGTTTCGGATTTTAATTTCGTCGAATACATGCCCGCCGTCACCAACAGTGCAGGTCTATTTCAGCTGAAATGCGACACCTCTCTGTAATTTTGATGTATGCTTGCACGGTAGACCCGAGGGAACCGATTTTGCAGCCAATCCCACCACCTCGCGCTTTCTCCATCTTATCGAGTAGCTTGGGGATTTATCTACTCTACACTGACAGCAAATCTAGGATATCTGCAACATGGGTAGATGCAAATTTCAACTGCCACGTACACAGATCGGCGTCCCACCTCACACATCAGTCTCGCCACTTTTGAAAAGGACGTCTCACTACGCCTCCACACGTGCTTTCGTACAGATAACTGTGTTACTGCATTGCTAGCTGGGTTATAATCAATAAAGTATGACAAAGATACCTTCAGTGTGGAAACTGTGGAAATATTCCTGGGAATTCTGAAGTTTCGGAACAGAGGCCAGCCATACTTGGGATTTAGCGGTCTTCCTCTGTCACGTCCAGCAAAATACGGTGTGGAGCCTTAAGCCATCCCCAGGACGTTCTGAGTTCTTGATCAATCTAAAAGCCTCCCGGTAAAAAAAAAACAGAAAGACTAAACATACGACTGGGAAAATAAGTATATTCGACACACACCCCCGCCCAATAATGTCTACCCGCGTTCGAAGCTGCAGTTACAACTGCACCACAACACTGACCAACAGCATTGTGCATAGTTTGCTACAATATTGAGAACTTTTTCAGAAAATGAAGCAAATCTATGGTTTTTAAAATTCATATTTCAAAAATAAGTCAGAAGTTGAGGTCGTAAGATGAAATCACACTTCATAAACCCGTAAATTCAAGACAAAATTTTACAATGTGCTTCAATCTACGTTTAGGTCTTCCAAATCACTTATTACTTTCAGATATTTCGACTAAACCTTTTTTGGGAATTGCGCATTTATTTACTCAATATTCAGTCAAAATAAAACTGTCCAATTCAGCAAATTTTCAAACTCGTATTCATCATTACTAAAATTAAATATTGGTCCCTCAGTTTTTATAGTCAGCTACATGCTCAATGACAGCAGAATTCTGGCCTTAATTGTAGGCAGAAGCAGGGATTTTTTTCCCTAATCCACAGATTATACACCGCCTGACGGTCCAACCAGTCTCCCGCCCAGTACGTGGCCAGTCTTCTTCACTTGAGAAGAGCAGCTGATACGCGAAGCTGACCACTCATGTCCATCTAGTGCCGCAGTAAAAACACATGGAGCTATACCTCCATTCTCCCATGTGTCTTCACGAAATGGTACTTAATTAGGCAAGGTGACAAATTTAAATTTACTTTTATACTCAAACTCTACACATTATTTAACAAAAAGTGTAACTGGAAAAACTCTAATTTGTATTTGAGAAGTAAAACTCTCCTGGATCTAGACCAGGTCACAGGCTAAATTGGGGCCTTTGCCCAGCTAACATGGAGAGAGTAACTTAAAAATATCATAAACGCTTCCTTCCAAATCCGTTCTAATTCATTATTCACCATCACCCCGCCACTCATCACTGCATTGTCTATGTCACTGCCTTCAATATTACTAAAATCAAACAACCAACACTTTTTTTTTTATTTTCCCCGCCACTTAACCTACAAAAAATTCTCAGATTTACTAATTTGAAAAAATTAACAGAAGAGTACACTGTAGACAGAATCAAAATTTGTCTACACTTTTTCAATATCTTTATATTCTGAGCATAACAGAGTAAGTCGGTACAGCGATTAGGCAGTACGGTCAGTGTTTTGACTCCCTTCAGGGATAAGAATTTTTATTTCTCCGTAAACGCCCACAGAGTCTCTGAATTTCACTTAGACTCTTATGAAAGGGGGGGTGGGGGGTGGGGATTGTTTCTCCATGTGTAAAACGGCCGAGGGGTGAAGCTGAAAAACACATGCATCCAGTGCCTAGGTTAAGAATAAATGGAGCTGTGCCTCCACTGCCCTCTATATCACATCAAACACAGGAATACCATCAACCTAACTTAATTTGGTGTCTGTGACACGAATTTTTGTTTATCGAATAAATTATGTAGTAGGTTCTTATATACATTTTTGAGATGCACACAGAAAATTCTTGCCTATTTAGATTAGACGTCAAAAACTACAATCAGTGAAGACTTGGAAATTGTGACGAGGATGAAACCGAAAACAGAAAATAATACAAATTGTTTACTAATGGGACTTGTCCTCATTTATACAAATGCTAAAGTAGTAGGTTAATGGAAACGGAGACCAGTTGTGTTTCCCACAAGTATACACGATCGCGACCCACACGATCAAGTCAGAAGTGCGGTCCTGAGAGTATTTCATCGTCATGTTATATACGAGATTCAGAGAAGCTAGAAAACTTCTTCTTTGGTAACACATTTCCTCCAATACCATGGACCGTACCTCCTCCTAAATTCCTTACAAAGTGCTTTAATAAGCCTTGAGGGCAACACCGTTCTACGCTCATCCCCTTCCCGCCTGCAGCTACACATGTCTACATGACATCTACCTACATGTGTATTCACTAAATACTGGCTGGCGAATCAGACACCAGTGCAACACATGGACATCACGTCCCGAAATATAAGGACTCTTTCATTAGGAATTACGCCTCGTATTTTCGTGATGGATCCGAAGCCTTGCGTTGTTAAATGGCTGCTGTGGTGGAATTCCTCAGGCCCTCCAGGCAAATGCCATAGAAAGTCGTCTCTTTCTATAACATTTCGAGTTTATTTATAACTTATTATCCTGACGAAAATATCATAATCAAATTTATTGTGAAGGTTTTTCATAAAAACAAAAATAAATATCAACATTGTCTTTGAAGTGATTTGGGATTTCAATTAACGACAAATAAGTGGAGTCATACGTTCTCAATGTGACGGTTACTAAGAGATCTATCCTGAAATATTGTATATGAAATATGATATATGTGTATGTAGTTCGGTAGATGTGCACAGACGTTTCAAAGAAATCTCTTGGCAACAGGAGATGACCTCACTATTGATACAGCAAGATAGTCTGAAATATCGCTAACCTTTGTAGCAGACTGCAAGGCTTCCCATCCAGGAGAGAGAGATCTCCAGCATGTGACAATATGGAGTCCTTTTAGCACGCGTTCTGTTTTCGTATTCATCACCTCTATTGACAGTAGGGATGCAAGGACGAATCTGTCCTTTTATTTAATTGTACCGTGACAAGTAATAAATACGGAAACACAGTAGGAGTACAGCTCTACCCATTCTCAACTTTAACACTACATGCAGATAAGTGGCCAGGTTCCAGCTCCGGCCATTTTACTGCAGGGAATACTTTTTTTACCTACTCGCTATGAGATTGCATGAGCTCAGCTCAGCTCAGCTCAAGCCAGACGCATTGAGGGGGAAAAAAACCCTGACTACTGGGAATCAAAATCTGGGTTTCTGGTTTTGAGCCCGTCGCCTAATCTTCGTCACAATATGGAAAGATAATTAACTAAATAACTAAGAAGAATTTTCCTTGATAATTTCCTACTAGATCACATAATCAAGAAATATACCAAATTTATTTATTTATTTATTTAATTAATTATTATTGCCGATCCCAGTGGCCGCGCGGTCTAAGGTGTAGGTCTGCGGTCGCTCGCCTGCTGAGATTGTGGGTTCGAATCCCATAGTGGCATGGATGTCTGTCTGAATGTTGTGTGTTGTCAGGCAGAGGCCTCTGCGACGAGCTGATCACTCGTCCAGAGAAGTACTACCCACTGTGGTGCGTCGTTGTGTGTGATTTAGAAACCTCGTGAATGAGGAGGCCGTGGCCCACTGGGGGCTGTTGCGCCCCCCCCCCAAAAAAAATTATTTATTATTACCTAAAATTAGCAACATTTAGACATTTGTCTGGAAGGATATAAAAAAACCAAGATAACTTTCGGTTCGCTTACTAAGTGTCCCAGCCGAAATGCGTAATACGCGCTTCTCAAGTGCGATTCGAAAAAATTGTCACCCGAGTCAACTTGTTCTGAACAACATTTTGTGAAACCCGAATGTTATCATATTCACTAAATGTCGGCTGGTGGACTTCCGTGTGAATCACACGAATCTAATCAATACACATACTCTTTACTGACTGCTCCTTTTTAATATCATACATATATCCACGTCTAGGACTCTTGCAGTAGTTTTAGTTACACTTTTAAATTAAATTTCTATAGGAATTTCCCATGTTGTCTTGCTTGCTACGTACAGTATGTCAAGGACTCACAAAACCTCCAAAACATTAGGAATCATCTACATGGCAGAAGGGTGACATAAAGACATTTCTATACAGAGGACTTACAAATATTTCGCGCCATCGAAAAAAAAATCAGCCGTCAGGGCAACGAGGCACCTGGTACTGGTGCAGCTCTGCAGAATGTAGTTACATCTTATTTTCGTTATTACACCGTGCATGTTGCTGAATTACTCAATTATTATACCAACTACTGCCCATATATAAAATTTACACATCAAAGCATTAAAAACGCTCCGACATGCCCTGCTAGTATGGCACTCTTCGCAACATAACATTACACAAAACGGCATGCTGCCACAGTACCCAACTGGTACAGCGAAATTAATGTAACTTTTTATAGTGTGACTTTAGCAAGGATGATATGGTTCCCTGATGATGGTCCTAAGACCGAAACATGTCGGAGCGTTTTTAATGTTTTAATGAGTAAATTTTATAAATTTTATATATGTGCAGTAGTTGGTATAATAATTGAGTAGTTACATTTTACTCTATGTCATCGAACTCCTGAGCCCACAGACGAAAGAATCTAGCAGATATGAGCTGAACTCAAGCAAGAACAGCAACAACATTAAGGCGTCGCATAACAAGAACCACATATTGAACTGGCCACTAAATAATAAAATATTCACGTGATACAGAACCTGAACGATCTATTCTGCCCAAAGCTGTTGGAACCTGTTCCCACACGACGTCAAGTTTCTACCAGATTACACGACGTCACATCTCCGAAGACGACAATTTTTGCTGAAAATGTAAATAAAGAATTTCTTGCGATTTCCCCCTTTATGTTCAGTAACTGTACATATTAACCTTTTGGCGCCGGAATTATTTTTAAATTTTAGCACATCCTGTATATAAAATGTGAATAATACATGAACCAAATACGTTAGAATTATGAAACAAACTGCGTTTTGAAGAGAAAAACACGGAGAGTATATACCATGTTTGAAATATTCGGTACCTCTATTTGTTGAATAAATATATAAAATGCAACTTTGGAGGTTAGCAGTGCGGTACGTCAACTATAGTTGACGTTAGGGGTCTAAAGATTAAAAGGATTTTGTTTGGCTTTGCCTGAATTTCTTTCTGAAGACAGCCTTTACAAATATCTTTGCCGACACACAGAATAAAACTAATTTTAACTGCATGCAAATTTTACACAACTCTCTATTTTGATGGATTCTCCTTAAGGGTTTAAATACATTCCAAGCGTCGTTTATCGCAACAGAAGAAAGATATATATTTTTTTGCACCCTGCTGAGCAAGTGACGGATCCTCATGTCAAAATGCAGTTCGGTGTTGACTGCAAAGCACCATTTCTCCTGTAGTTGGAGAATCACAATTCATGGTAGAGCATCAACACTCCGGGGTTGTAACCCGCTCAATAAATCAGGAAATGTATTCAGAGCTCATAACTGTTCGTCCAACATTATTACATGCATATCGAATTGAAACAAGTATCGATACAGGTTCGCAGTGAATGATGTGTGCCTACAGGCATACAAAACGCAATAGGCTACACAGGGGTTTCCAACAAGTCACAAATATTTCGTTAGAGCTTTTTAAGTATTCGCATAGTGAATGCGAAAAAGGAAGACTATCAACCTCCTTATATCCGCTGTCTGTCCCTACGTTGGCATCAAAAAAATTGACTCCCAGCTGACAGATTTTTATTAAAGTTTATACTGGTAAATATGACACATTTTTAGAAATACTCTAACATTTTCAATCGGACAAAAATTAGGCAAAATTTGTATGAACTCTTACGTGAATTTGTTGCTACTTTGATTAGTGAAGTTACCATGGTTAATTTCATTGCTACCTTTACCCTTGGCATTATGCTGTTACGGTTATTCTGTGACCACAGTTACCTTAGTCATTAATGTTACTATTGTAACATTGGTTACTAAATTTCCCAGCATTCTTACGGGTACCCATGTGACCACACTAATCATGGTTATTAATGTTACCATTAACGTTTTGAATATAATGGCAATCTTGGTTACGAAAGTAATCAATTTTCCTATGGTTTCCTTGGTTACAGAAGTTACCAACACGTCTACGCTTAAGGTAGACGCTTATTACCATATTTATATTGTTACCTAACTTAACGGAGTTACTATGGCGCAAAAACCCCAGGAGTTTTTCGCCTTGCCGATGTTTCCGATTTTTAACAGAGATTTCAGAACACTAAAATTTTCAGGCTCCAATGACTGGATTCATTCCTTATCAATTCAGATTTTAATTTACCTTCATTTCTTATGAAAATAAAACAGAATTGTGTTACCGCCATGTTGTTTGTACCTGTCTAGATGTGTCCCCTTTAAAATATACTTCAGCTGAAGACTGATTTTTATGAAACTTGAAACTAACGTTGGGAAACGGAGGGAAACCCGCATCGTAATTTTTGTAAGATTTGAATTTGTCGGTGAAGTGTGTATGAAGATTATGTCCTGTTGTATTGTGGCGCTACAGAACCGACTGAAATGACGAGAACGCTTCGCAGAAAACTTCCCCTACAGTATTTAAAATACAATAAAGGTGGAGGTAACAGTTTGCTCCGAAACTTCGGTAACTTTATGCCAGACTGCAAATAGTCACATCTTAGGGGGCAGTCAGTAATCTACTTCGTAGAATTTGCAGCTGTACTGCTGCTTGCGAAGCAACGCCTCGGGATAGCCTTAGAACCCTTCAGAACTCGTTAACTGTACGACAGAAGATAAAGGATAGGCTTTCTGCTTACATTATATCCATAAAGAGCAAGCCATTATCACAGTTACGAACAAGTATGCCAGCGATCGTGGTGTACTTAAACAATCTGTCTTTATTACAGAGACGAGAGGTAAATATACTTTAGTCTATATTGCAGTCTCGAACTTTACCTACACACTCAACCCTCGTTTTTCGCGAGAGTGTGAGACCATTGCACAATCAGCCTCATCGTACATACACCAAAGACTGTAGAGAGGATACTGACAGGATATATTGACAGGAAAATTGAGGACGTACTTGAAGAAGATCAATTTGGATTTAGAAGAGGAACAGGAAAAAGGGATGTAATTTGGACGTTGAAAATAATGCCAGAATGAATTGTGGGATATACCTGTAGGTGAAGAATTATGTGTTGGCCTCATAGCCTGGCAGAAGCCTTTCGCCATTTAAAATATACCAAATTACTGCAGATCCCCCCAAAATACTGGTATCAACAGCGCGAAAGAATGTTGATCAGCAAATTGTACATGGATCAGAATGTGAAGTAGGACTGGACCATGGGGAGGCAAGAAGTGCGAAGATTTGAAGAAAGGTTAGACAGGACGCTGTTTGTCACCGATTCTTTTTTAACTTGCACCGCCAATGCCTAACCAAAGAAGCCCCTGAAGAGTTTGGAGACTTCAACATAGGACAAACAATTTTTACTTCGAAATATGCAGGTGGCCTTGTTTTAATGGCTAAGAAAGAAAGTTACTGCAGGGCATGATTGATAGACTAGTTGAATTTGGAAGATATTATGGAGTGGAAATGAATGATCAAGAAAACAAGGTAATGAGAATCTCCAGGCAACCATCTTCAGTGCAGATTATAATAGATAAAAAACAACTATAGAATGTTGAATATTGCAATATTTGCGAAGCATAACTAAAGATTAAAGATGTGCACGTGAAATTAAACTTAGGATTGTCACGACAAAACAGTATTGCAGCAGAAGAGTATGCTTTTCATCAGCAAATTTGAATTAAATTTAAGGAAGAAACTACCAACGTGCTACATTTGGAGCATAGATTTGTGTGGTGCTGAATTTGAACTATTAAAAATGTATAGCAGAAATATCTGAAAAGTTCTGAAATGTTGTGCTGGACGAGGATGGAGATCAGATGGACCGATCGCGTGAGAAATGAAGAAGTATTACAAAGAGTCAAGAACAGAAATATCCTACAAACAATTACAAAGCAGAATAGCTAACTGGATTGGTCACATCCTGCGTAGGAATTTCTTTCTACATCACGCTTTTGAAGGGGAGGACTGAAATGACGGAAAACGAGGAAGAAATCGTAGGTAGCTACAGGATGACATTAACGAAGAGACAGGATACTGTAAATTGGAAGAAGAAGCACTAGATCATAATCCACGGAACTTGGTTTGGAACAGGATATGGACCTGACATAAGACTCACTACTGAATGAATGAATGAATGAATGAATGAAGTTCAAGACCCCCTGAAAAAAGCGACAATCCGCGAATAACCGAGAGCCTTCCTCCAAAAAAGTTTTAGTATTTTTTAGTTTTCTTCGTAGCATAAACACTGTGAGGATGCACCTCTTTCCCCTTCCAGCTCATTGTACATCACGCGTTAAAGATCGAAGATCTTATCGAGATGTCGAACAATTTTGTTGCCCCAATTCATTGAAAGGTCTGGTTGATGCATTTTTATTTTTAGGGCGACTGCTAATTTGCAAAACCGCGAGGTACGAACCTGCGTAAAGCGAGTAATGAGTACACATATGTGACTCTAGGTAGTAGCACTGCTGATATTATGAAGTGTCTCGCAAGGATTTTTCAACTTTATGATGTACATTTCAGTGAAATATGAAATTAGTGTCCATCAAGGAGTACAATGTGTAAGTTTGAGTCAGTGGAAGGATTATGTGTGGCAATCAGAGTCGCAGAAGGGAGGAGTCAAATTTTCACATTTAAGAATACAAATGAAAATTCGCATTTAACTTTCAGCAACATTCATAACCGCATACGAAATATACCGTACACACACACATACACACGCATACACACATATATACACACATACACCTACACATACATACACACATGCACAAATAAACACACACATACATATACATATACACTAATACACATAAACACACACATACACGCACATACACTCATACACACACACATACATACACATATATACACACACATACGCACACATATACAAATACGTACACTTACACAAATACACACACACATATACATATATACACACACATATACACATATACACACACATATACACATACACATACATACACACATAAACACACACACACACATACATACACACACACATAAACACACACACACTGCTGCCATGAGGCTGAACGTAATAACAGTTGCGCTTTACATGTTACATCGAATTTGACGGATCTTTACCGTTTTTCATAGCATTTTCAGGTGACTGAGGATTCTTTTGACATACAAGTTACTATGGCTTCTTTCCACTTATTTAACCAACACACATTCACAGATATTTTGAAGTCTCCTTCGACCTCATAAAACAGATACCATCAAAACGACCTCGTCGTTCTTCTGAGGAGTTTGCTGTACATCTAAGTCATTTAAATTACGTTTGGAATTGTCCCGATTTCAATTTCAGATGGGCAATGAAAATTTTTAAAGATGTCTTTCCTTACATTTCTCAGTCCTTTCAGGCTTTTGCCGGGATCGTATCTCGAAAAGGTATGGTCTCTACCTTTCAACAACTTTCCACCTCGTAATTCATTTTTTTTCCAACTCACCAACAAATGCACAATGTGGCAGCATGTCGTACAGCGGCATGCCGCTGTACGACATGCTGCCACATCACCTAACATATAGAACGACATAATTTTGCCGATTGTTCTAACATAAATATAACTTTAGTTAGGTACAGATAAAGCTCCCTGATGATGGTCATTAAAGACCGAAACATGTAGGAGCGATGTTGTTGTGTATTTTAATAAAAATTAAAAACTTTTAAGCAAGTTAATAAATAGTGCATTTTTTGGTGCGTGAACTACGTAGAATTCAGAATGCACGGTGCAACGATAACAATTAACTCTCTATAATCTGAAACATTTACAGCTTCATGAAGTAAAACACAAAAACGCAAAACGAGTAGTTGAGAATTGATAGATAAGAGTCTAATAATAATAAAGTCTGTAATTTTCACTGTGTACGCACAGAAAGTAACACTCAGCTACCCTCCCCTAGTTTAACAATCTAGCATAGCTCTTCTGTTTTCCATACTTTCATGTATCCATAAATTCATGTCTGAACATTGTAACTAACGAAACGGTAATATGCTGCAGATCCGAGGGTTATAGTAATAAAATTGGAACGGCTGATTGTCAGGTGCGTGTATATGCGAAGGAGAGCTCACATTCGAAATGTTAGTTCGGACTATTGAATAAAGCTAGCAGAATCCGCATGTACATAGAATAATCGCGCCTGCCCTTTAGCCATTTAAAGCACAGGGGTTGCAATATCTCTCACCGGCTGTAACATTTAAACTGACTCACTTGTTTTACCTACCGAGTGCATTCATATTTGTTTCTTATGTTCCTCGGGATGGTCAGCGATTATTTTCCTCAACTGCATTTACCTACTTTGTAAGAAAAACTTAGTGTGCTTTCTGTGAGGTAGAAAATTAATTCTTAAGTGTAATATATATCAACGTTAGGTTTGAAGTGTTTAATATAAACGCAGTATTCTAAATATATGTAATAATAATAATAATAAGTTTTATCAGTACTTTGTTAAATGATGATGTTTCAAATTCATGCATTATTGCCAAAAACGTTGGAAAGCTACAATAATGGGAGGGTACTGAAGAAGAAAGAATTTGTAAGACGGATATCCTTGCCTGTTTGGAGTAACTATGTCCGACACTGAGTAAGAAAAAGCACAACCTGCCGGACATCCTGCTGCGTGCCCGAGATTTGAAGCAGAACTTGTCGAACACACGTCTCAAGCGATATAGCTACACACGTCCGCTCTGTGACTTCAAGGTGCTTGAAGCCACACAAAACCTATGCTTAATTTGAGGTTTTGCAATAGAAGAAGATGATGTGTACTGTGGTCTTCTGGGGTATGACACCGTGTAGTCTGGTACGTGGTTACTAACGTTTCAATGCGACTTAACGTCTCCAACTTCAGGCAGAAAATGCAGTAATTACTTTCATCCGAGACGAAAACAACCTAACACACTAGAGGATGCCAACGCCAAATCAACAAAACATATGTATGTGTATATGTAAATAAGTGTATATATATATATATATATACATATAGGTATGAACGTATGTATGTATGTATGCGTGTATGTACACACAAACACACACACAGAGTCAAAATAAATGCTTTATTAAGAATAAATTGCAGTTATCTTGTAAACCTGCGGATGTTTCTAGCTATTTTATCTGCAAAAAGTTTTGTTTACATTGGCAAAGCCGTCAGATATCAATAAATAAAATCACCCTTTAAATTACGCCAGTCTCTCTATACATGTTTTCCCTGCATGTGACTGTAAAGAAAGGAACACAGAAGAAGATGGAAGGGAGTGGTGAATAAACAGGAAGGGAAAAGGATGGAAATGCTCAATAGTGAGACGAGAACAACAGAATAAAGAAAAGAAGAAACAGCGGGCATGGAAAATAAATATGGAAGGAAAGGGAAGGGTGTACTAAAGAGAACATGAAGATAATAAGGTGGCAATAATGAGAACGAGGATAGGGATGAATATTAAGAATAAGGAAAAGTAGAAACAAAGAGTAAGAAAGAAGAGAATGAAAAATTAACCTGGGAATAAGTAAAAGCAAACATATGAAATACCAGAAGGAAGAAGAGTGTAAGAAGGATATGAAGGTGACAAGAGAGTAGAAAAGATCATGAAAAGAAAGAAATTTTTATTTTTATATCACGCTGAGCCTTTTTTTCTACAGCTAACCCGAGTTTTCCTGATTATTTTATTGTAGTTCTGAGAAGTACAACTGTTATAGAGCGACTGTATTATTTAACGTCCAGTTAGAAGAAAAAGTGATTAGATGTCTTCAGTTGCGAAGGAACAGAAGAAAGTTGCCTAGCTCTATTTCAGTGCAGGCCTAATATGTTGTTACTGCTTTCGACGTTCCGAGTAAAATAAAACAGTCTGAACTTATGACGACAGCGTTTTATTGTCACACTCTAACACAACTATTTTTTTTGTATCCAACAGAATAATAATTCAGTCTCGCTACTGGTTCCGGAAAATTGCTTGGTTACATCAGGTGAAGTCTGCTGTTCAATGACAACGCAGTTCTGTAAGATCATAAATTATGTTGTAAATTAACACTTTATTATCCAACTAATGCACAATATATAATATGTAGATACAAATAAAATTATAAAATATTTAAAAGTAGTTCACTGTTTATGAAGGCCTTCCTATACAGTGAACTACACACACGCACAACGGGTCAGAATATGCTGCCATAACACCGACCTTGTCCATGACAACGGACACGATAGAATCATTCCAGTATTTTTTAGCCAAGCACTGCAAAAGGCTACTTGATGATGGATCCTCTGTGAAACGAAACATGCTGGGACACTTTTAAATATTTTATAATTTTAGTAGTAACTACATATTATATATTGTGCATTAGTTGGATAATAAAGTGTTTAATTATTATTGATGCACGGTGCAAACATGAATATTATGATGTAAAATTCACACCACACGTTCGCTACACCATACACAGGATAAAAGTCAACACTTTACGACCACTGATATGTGAGTATTGGATAAATACATTGTATTATCTATAATGTTCCATAATTTGGCTATCGTGAAATATTATGTACAATAATTTTATCCTCTCAGTTTAAAAAAATTTGCACATTAAATTTGGAACAATCGCAACCTTACAGCATTGCGTCCACACACACACACACACACACACACACACACACACACACACACACACACTATAGACGACGACAACTTCGTATCCACAATTAGCAGTCCAGCACCTCAGACAGAAATTACGAAATTGTGATACATATGAGAGTTCAAAATTACAAAGTGTTGCAACATTCTACGACAGTATATTTATTTTAAAAACGACCCTAAGAATATTTATCTTCACTACTCGTTTAAGGAATTTTAATTGATCATTATCATACTTGATAAATTTACAAGTTTCAATTCAGTTTACCAGCCTGTGTACTTTTTTCCCTGATAAAGCCAAAACAATCCGTTGAAAAGCATACAGCAACTAAATGACTAATGAATACACAAAAATACTCCTGCATTATCCTGCGGAAAATGAAAATTAATATGAATTACCAAACGTAATATGTAACAAAGGCATGTACTTCAAGAACACCGTCAATTCTGCTTATACTTTAAGCATTTTTCTTATACCACATAATGTTCACTCTACAGACCACAAGCGCTGATCTCTGCTACGTTCTTACAAATGGGCCCTGACGCTACTGGAACACTGACCGAATCGAATATGCCTCACCAAGTCTACTGACAAGTTCCTTTTGTTTGTAATGTTTTCGTTCAGCCTAGAATGCAGTTCACACAGGCAGCTTGTCTTTATGTCCCACTGCTTAGGATAGGATACGGGAAGTTTGACGCAGAACAGAAATTCTGGTGAGGTCCAATGGCCTTTCAGACTTTTCAATGGACATTTATAAGTTACAAGCAAATTTAAGAAACTGGCTAGAAGAAGTTATAAATATTACTAGAGCAGTTTTGAAGGAAAGTATAGTTGACCGTGCACACCAATAAAGGCATATTGGAGACTGGAGATACAACTTTATCCTCGGCTGAATTGGCCAATGGCGCTCCATAATTTGGAAACCGGGTGAGACCCAGAACTGATTTAGACGGTTTGAAAAAGAGAAAGACCCTTTCGCTACCGGGAATCGAAGAACGACTCCTCAGTATTCCAGAGCACAGCCTTGTCAATAACCAGGCGTTGCACATAGATTGTACATTCTGTACCTACTTTGATAGTTAAGCGGTTCGTAGGTTGGATGCAAAATGTGAACAAGTCGCAGATACTTCTTGCATTTACTCATACAGCTATATTATGTGTGTCTGAAAAGAAAAGATCACAGTAAAATCAATACACAAACTTTTACTGCTTTTTCAAGCAGGTCTTCTATCCACCGTACAGATTTACTTCTCTTTCTTCCAAAAAGGATGTGGTCCGTAAAATTTACTTCGCGGAAGACTAAAATACTCATACAGAAATACAATTTTGTATGTTATTTTATCTGCGTGCGAAGTTTGGCCTTCGCATGCAAGGAATAACAGGGGCTGGGATTTTTTAGAACAGGGTGATGGGGTTATTGCGCCTAAGAGGGAGAAGGGAACGGCATGCTGGATAAAAGCGCGTAACGATACATGACATGACATGACTGTGTACTCTTCACCACAGTGCAAATTACCCTGTGATAAAATGAAGGAGAATGAGATGATGGCAGGAGCATGTAGTATTCATGCGGTAAAAGGAAATGCATATAGGGTTTCGGCGGGAAGACCTAAAGGAAGAAATACTTCGAAGACAGAAGAATAAAAGGATAATAATAATATGTCTTACGTAGAAATAGAATGGGATGACGTAAACTGGATTTGTTCGTCTCTGGATTGAAATATGTGGTGGGCTGTTGTGAAAATGGTAACGAACTTTCGGGTTAAATAAAATTCTGGGAATTTCTCGACTAGATGACAAACTAATAGGTTCTGAAGAAGGACATTACTCTGTGGAGTTGTTTATTTCATTATATGAATAATCAGTCACTTATTTAATTGGTCAGCAAATTAGTCTTCTACAACAGACATGGCAGCGAAAGTGTGTTCGTCGTCATAAGCAGGAAGAAATAATTTAATCTGTTGTGCAGGAGAAAGGATTGAAACATGAGCATTCTGCTATTACTTGTACCAGACTCGTTGCTTAAATAATGGAAGAAGTTGGAACTGTTAACCTTAGCAATATAAAAATTGCCGGTGCAGGTGCTCTCATATAGACTGATGTTCTATCGATGCTTCTGTCGAGTTAAGAAAATTAGGGTTGTCGGCTCGCATACACGTACGTTCACTCGATTCGAAATATAACGGACCTGTACGACCTTGCAGGATGTTACTACTGACTCTGGCTTCATTAGACGTAACTCTAATTCGTTTTATTCGAGAAACCTTATATCTTATTACTGTCTGTCAGTCTCGTAAATTTGTGCATACAGAAGAACAACTGTGGGATATGTCAAATACAAAAGCCTCGTTATATCTCTGGACTGTGAGAAAGACCACAGCGAACGAGGAATGCGTCGATTGTACTTGCTGAGTAAATTATTTTCTACAGACGGCCGTTATTGCCACTGTAAATCTTGACAAGTAGAACCACCTAACGGCTCTAAAGGCGAGATAAGACCATTCGCCTACACTTCCACACAAACATTTTCAGAACAAATATTTCCCTTTGGAATAAAGAAAAAGCTTTTGGTAGCACTGAAATCGGAGTGTCCATAAATTCCATATACTGTATATATTTCTTCTGAAAATAGAGAATTTATTTACCGGCATGTATAAGGTGTTCTCTCAAAATTAATAATAATAATAATAATAAAATTAATAATGTCCTATGGCGGTGATGGTTTACAATGTGTTAGTAACTTAGACACAAAGTGTATCTAAAACCAAAATTAAATTCTGACAGCTTCTAGCAGTATGGCGTTCCCCCAAAACCACACTTAATCTAAATCCGTACAGTAATTCCAGTCTTTATACATACGAGCAAACGTGACTTCACTTTGCACAAAAAAACACTACGCCCAGGGTGACCCACAGGAACCTGACATCTTTTGAATGGGTAGTACTCAGTAGGTAGGCCGAGGGGG
>Ga0136643_10002762_pt1 | contig 23111 bp, 7 predicted proteins | sample TergutLab28metaG_FD_96883 | JGI IMG/M metagenome (GOLD analysis project Ga0136643, IMG submission 96883) | Labiotermes labralis P1 segment gut microbial communities from Petit-Saut dam, French Guiana - Lab288 P1 (version 3) (version 3) | ecosystem: Host-associated > Arthropoda: Insects >... | reverse complement strand
GACTATCCTTTATTTTCATGGGTAGTCGTCATTCACTCTCTACATGTTTCGAGCTTCCGGGAAGCTCATCATCAGGAGATCATTTTCCCTGTACAGTCAGCCTCTGGTATAGTGTATACTGTAACATGTAATGTTTCGAAACATGTAGAGAGTGAATGACGACTACCCATGAAAATAAAGGATAGTCCACAAGTGACATCGTGTTGGTTATTTTTTTAAACAATTACAATGATGCACGGAACAATGAATGTAAAATTTGAGCTTTCTTGAAAGATACGAGTATTTTCTCGGACCTCGGCCTGGATACCAGCTATCTCAACTGAAGACCGCAAAGAATTCTTCAGGTGCCTCAAGCAAGTCCAACATAACACCTCGATAATACCTTAGCAACCTTCTTTCAAATTCTTCATATTTCAGCATACTTCTTCATTTATGTTATTGTGATTCTACCTGATGATGGCCGACACGAACTGCCGAGAAGTGTAGTAGAAAATATATATACACATAATGTTAAAATATTGTGTTTATGCCAGTAATAAAACAGACGTCTCCATCGCGTCTTTATTTGTCCAACTGAATGCACAATTAGATTGTTCTAGAAGTGTTAAAACTTACAAAAAAAATTTATATTAAAATGCGCCTAGATGTTTCGGTTTAACAAACCATCATGAGGGAGCTTATTGTCGTGCTTTACTAAAGTTGTAATTATTAAAATAGTTAGTTAAAAACGTCGTTATGAACTAACTATTTTAATAGTTACAACTTTAACAAAGCACGACAATAAGCTTCCTCATGATGGTTTGTTAAACCGAAACATCTAGGCGCATTTTAATGTAAATTTTATTGTAAGTTTTAACATTTCTAGAACAATCTAATTGTGCATTCAGTTGGACAAATAAAGACGTGAAAATATCAAGATGCACAGTAAAAAAGTGAAAAAAAAGAAGATTTCTCCATGTTTATCAGTTAGCTATTCTCGACAGTATATGTTCTGAGAACATGCGAGCATCATGCATGAAACGGCAAAGCAAAGGTCGAATAAGCGAAATTAATTTCTGGGAAGTTCTCTAATGTAGCTATGGTATGATTACGTTTTCAATGACATGTGTGCATAGGACAACAATAATACTGCCTTTGAAGTTTGCAGAATCATAAGGAATAACTCAACAATTCCATGAAATCGTAATACTTGGCAGCCTTATATTCAGTCAGTTATTCAAGGTATTAACCAAACTTTGTGGACCTCAGTTCCGATACAATGTCTTCCGGTGCCTACCACAGGATCATAGCTTGCACGTTTTGAATTCTGCATTATTTTACTCTCTTTTCATAACAACCATTTTAATTTGTCTTCAGGTTTTTGCATAAAATATTATGTACATTAATCATAATTTTAAAAAGAAATTGAATAAAACCGCGGTTTACGTTTCCAACATAGTTACAATCTGCGCTCTCCATATGTTGCAATGTGGATAATATGTTTGACAAGAGAAAGGAAGTGGATACTGAAGTTACTGTTTATAGGGAGAGAAGCAATTATCATTACCATGAGTTTTTTAATTGGACGCAGAATTCCTTATCAGACTTTTGTTTTTAGTTTGTGTATCATCATAGCAGGATCCTTTCTGTATCGCGTTCCAAATGATTGTCCGTCACTCTTCCTCGCCATATCCATAAATTCATATCGATCCCTCTTATAGCCGCATCAGTTCTTCTTTTGTGAGACACTGCAAGGTTCATAACGTAGAACAGAGAGGTACATTTCTGCGTTTGCGGTCTCATTCCGGGTTTAGGCGTTTCCGGTTGGCCAGATTTCCTCCTAGAAATTTGATTCTGTGCCAAGAAATGTTGGCAAGCCGCGCAGCGAGGTCGCCTTCTAACCAACCCCAAGGACACGTGATTTGGGGTGGATTGGTGATAAGGGGGCATATGGCAAATGGGCAAGCATGTGTGAGGAGGTCTGAAGGGGCAGAGGTTGAAAGTGGCCCACCAAGCTTTCTTCCACTCCAGCACCATCGGTTCTTTCTCCACAGAACAAATAAGAATAAAACACCGTGACTTCTCATTCAATCCAAATACAGCCGAGCTAAGGAAAGGAAGAAGCATTCTCTACTTATACGTTGTAGCACTTCTTCTTACTTCCCGACTCGCACAAAATTTATGTATTTATGTTGCGTCACCTTTTTTTCTTAGTCCTTGGTACCTCTCGTTGCAGTGTCTTGGCACAACCATGATCCATTTCTTATGAATCAGTAAACAAGGACGGAAAAGTGGAAGTTGGATCTCACTAAGAAAGGTGATGAGTGAAGAGAGTTAGTCCAAGCTTAAATTCCAGCATTTTGTACTCTGCTTCCTTTTGGCAGAAACCCAGCTGAGTGAATGGAAGAGGACCTCGATTCTGTAACCAAACAGCCAAATTGCAAGCTGTCTAGTGATGCCACTTGTCAAAAGCACGCAATTTGTCTGCACAGTCACTTAAAGCCTCCCCCATGTTGTTTGTACTAGAGGATTTACTTAAAAGTTTTTTCCATATCCCAAGGTAATTGGACGTCCAGTTAAATATTCTTGGGTTTCAGATATTTCGAAGTTTTGACGGATTTTCTAAAAGGAAAACAAGATTATACCCTCTTTAAATACTCTACACAGCACATAACGTTTATCTGAAAAGTAAGAGATAAATACATCTTAGAAGATTTATGAGATGAAAGACTCGTGCGAGTGCATTTATCTGCTTATATGTTTATGTGTATATAAATTTATACACGTAATTCAAGGTATATATGTATGTACACATCATTAAGAAAACTTAAAAAAATCTTAGTTCCAGTAAAAAATTCTAGTCTCCTTATACATTATGCCGTGTCGACTGGTAAATAAATACCAAAATTTCTGAAGATTATAATGACTCCATTTTAAGGGTCAAGTAATTAAAAAAATCCTAATTTTCCACTACTTTGATCCTTTGACCCTTTTACCTGCATGTTACAGCTCTGACGATCTATTGCAGGCGGAGACGTATTGGAAACAACATAGAGAGATAAACTGATGACCGAAGTGACCTCCGCTCTTTCAGATTATTACTATATACTTAGTTTCATTTATTTTAAAAGCTGTGTACATATAATACATTATTCACTCTTTGTTGCATTTATATTGTTTCGATACGTTGAATTAAGTTCAGCATTTAATTCTCGTCCTCAATTTCTCTATCCACCTCATATATTCAGACAGTGGCGAATCTCCTTAACAAACGCGGTTCTTTTCGCTGTTAGACGAGGCATCTCTACCGTCATGTCCGGGAGACAGAACATTAAGGCACTCTCTTTAGTCTCTCTGAATATCTAGAACTTCAATTTCTGCAGAAACACTCCTTGAAACAAATAAAATAAGAAAAATACTTATATTTCGGAAGTTTCTTCCGTTTTGACGATTTGCGGATTGAGTTAAAACAGGGGTTAGAAAGAGAGGCATCTCTCCTTGATTTATCGTAAAAGACATGACTCAACAAAAGACATCAATATTTGTAAACGGCGCAATGAATTTCTTAAATTTCTCTACAATGCGTCTTGAAAAATATTTTTCCTTTCGCACATTAAACAGCACAAGTAAGTAGTTTCTCAGTAATAAAACAAAACAATAAAAATATGAGAGAAAAAAATTTTTCTACTCCTGTTGAAGACCTGGGAGTTCATTCGTTTGATGACTTTGTGCTATCTGTTACTGACTTTATTCCACGATGTCAGAAGTGCTACACCTCGTTAGAAGACTTCTCATGTGGCCTCCTCAAAGTTATGTCTAAGATTTTACAAGTGACCCTTCAAAGTTTCAAATGAAATTTACAATTTGGTCATAAAAATTGTGTCTATAAGGACGAACATTTGCCTTCCTCCTTGAAACTTGGAGAGTGATCATGAAGTCAGAGATTAGATTTACCCATAACTTCGTGGCAGTAGTAATCTGTTGTTCTCCAAAGGTTTGGTTGCAAGCAAGAAATTATACTAATGTCCATGTCCATAACAATGCATTGATTAATATGTCCATACATACAGCGTGGTCAAATTATAAGCGAAGTTTTCTTCAACTTGCACACGTAAGCCAGCTGGTCATTATTCTTCCTAAGTCATAACTCGAATGTTAAAAACTTTAACAATTTGAAATTTCGAGTATTTGTTCCGAAGACTGTTTGTTACATTATCATTCAATTCGAAAATATTTAATCTTCCGTCCGCCAGAATGCCACCACTGTTAACAGTTCAAAGTGTCTGTGTTTTGTGTGTGGGGAAATAATTTTTAAAACTTAAAGTAAAATTTGCCGTCTGTTAAAAAATAACACCTTCATTTTGAATACAATTACGGAATCCAAACGACTTATGGGCAAGTTATTTGTTCTCTGTAACTCGCATGAAGTGCTGATAATCTGTGTAAACAAATGTCGTTAAAATCCCTTCCGGCATTCAAATGGCGTGGAGACATTCCGATAATTTCCGATTAAATATATTAATTATTCTTGATTTTAAGCTTTCGCCGTGCTTTATATGTAATATGTTTTCATTTGGGTAATTCCCCGGCGTCTGAGTTCTAATATCCGACGTTTCGGAACCCTCTATCAGTTCCATCTTCATAGGCAGGTGGATGAAGATACTTCATCCACCTGCCTATGAAGATGGAACCGATACAGTGTTCCGAAACGTCAGCTATTAGAACTCAAGACGTCGAGCAATTACCCAAAAGAAAACATATTACGTATTAATTATTACTTGGAATTTTAAACTTACGAGGAAATAACCAGATAAAACTTTAGCCATAAGAATTGTTATACAAGATGGAGATAATGCACCAAAAAGGCCCCTGCATACCAGGAGTGTAAATCAAGGAGAAAATGTTGGAACGTTTAGTGACAGAGGTCAGCGTAGTTTCCTTCCCGAAGAATCAGTATAAGGAATAATAAGTATTTAAGAGCCGGAAAATTAGAATATTCAAGAGACTGTTCATTTATAAATCTTCCTTTGGGCTCAGACTAGAGAATGTTTAAGAGCAAGGACCACAAATGTCCTCAAATTTTGAGGCACAAAATGATGACCTTTCCGAGATGATAGTCTTCTACTGTTTTACACTGTATAGTACAACAGATTGTAAAAGACGTTTCGAAAAAACCTTATTGTCTCCAATTCAGTGTGACTGAATTTGCTGCATGTATATTTTGAACCGGAGGCAGTAATTTTAAAATAAACCCCTATATTAAAGCATGTAAAACCGCAGTAGACTATCCTTTGAGCAACACCCGACTCGAAAACCGGAAAACTTTTATGAGTCGTCTACGTAACTACTTCTCAACGTTTTTACAGTCCTGGGATATGAAGTACGAAAAGAAATTTATTTTCTCGTCTCACAGCTAGCCTCCCCCACCTCCTGCAAAAAGGAAATGAACTTGGGCTTCCTTAATGATGAGAAGAGAAAGTTTCCTTAAAAATTATCCATGCTGGAATAGCGGTACAGGGGCAAATGGAGGCGCCTGATGCTGGCTAATGTCCAAAATTGGTAGGGTTGTTCTTTTAGTAAAGTACAAGACTTACCCGTCAGTGGCTAAATTTGAGTTACGTACACAGTTTCTACGTCTGTAAAATATTAATAATAATAATAATTATTATTATTATTGTGAAAGGACGCCCTTAAATATTTTAAAATTTAACTCTAAATTAACTCAAAGCTGTTGCATCATAAACAAGTCTTGAGATAATTTTCTTAGTCAGTCAGTATTCAAGTGATTATACTTTCTACCAAATTTTGTACCCACATAGAGAGTCTTTCGTCATCCCTTAAAATTTCTTTAATTATGTTATATTTTTACAACTTTTAATGGGCTCTTTTATAGAATCAAGTGTAGAATCCATTCAATTCAGTCATTAAACCGCATTATTTTGGAAGTCAACAAAACAGGGTTGGGAATTGAACTAAATATCAATACATACATTTGTAACCCGAATAATATTTACTGTAATTGCAGAATTATTATTACATTAAAAGGCTTAATAATGAGGAAACTGTACTCAAAATGCAAAGACGTGTGAATTCCGCAATCGCTAATGAATTTATATAATGAACAAGTTCCATATCCGTGTATTAAGGAATAATTAAAGTTATGTAATAATGTAACAAAATCAACACAACACGTGCATAAAACACGTTTTATCACATATTATCGATTACCAACAAGTTTCGATCGCTTTTGCGATCATCATCAGGGTAGCATTACAGGAGTACCAAGAACACAATAAACTGCCATATTGTACAATTTGAACCACTCAGCTTTATAGTTCATGTTCAAAATTCTCCACACGGTCAAAATTTACGTATGTAAATTATTTAGACTTTTAAACATCCACAGACTAGAGAGCAGCCAAATAATTTAGTGCATGTTAAGAAATGGAATTGTTTCTAGTACAACACATTTCAGCCAGAAATTCGGAATTCCTGAAGTGTACGTATAAATTGCTTCCGAAAGCTGTTCTTTCAATTATATAGAATACAGTTCTTTCTTCTTTCATCACTTTCTCCACCACCACCAACACAAATACCAACCAACCTGTCTTCAACATGTTCTACAATAAGGAAAGTAGGATTCTGCTCTTCAAACAAGGCAGCTCCATGTTGTAGAGGTTAGTAGTCTTGATTCAAAGCTGGGAAGTATGGCTTTCGATTCTTGGCTCAGAGACCAACTACACTGTAAGATTTTTGCTTATTTTTCCTCAGCCTATGGAGTCTGGTTTCGGGTTTATACCTGACGTTAGCCGAATGCCACTTATATTTATGGTTTACATTTCTTCACTTACTCATTTATCACTTTGTCCTTCGAAAAGACATAGTCTGAGTTAATTACAGTGTTACTAATTAAATGAGTAAACAACTTCATAATCGGGCGTGCAGAATATAATTGATTGAAGTATTTACAATAAACAAATGCAGTCTTTAAAATTTTGCATATGTCATGTGTTTCTTCCTTTATTTAATGCAGTTTTGAAGCACATTTGCATTACAAACTCCTCTGAGTAGCCATAGAATGCGTAAATTTATTGAATAAAACGTAAACCCTATCCTGATATTGTACATTAAAATCGTAAATTTGGCATAAATATAAGGTGTAAAGCTGTCAAATGACAAATTGTGAATTTTATATTTGATAATAATGTAGTTGTAAATTAATGGTTAAAGAGTACTGGCTCTGAATTAAATTATTTTTTCCAGATAGCTTCCTGTGTTATAGCCATAGAGTGAGGGTCTTTAAGATTTGTCCCTAAGTGTCGAGGATTGATACTGCCTAGAGAAAGAATTTCGTAAATACTTCTACTTTTTTTAAAATCCTTGTTATTTGAAACAGCGCTGGTCATTGTGGAAAATCTGTATCATCCCCTAACTCATTTGAAGTTTGGTTTAAAAACTGTCTTGAGCTCTTATAATTTAAAATGAAATCTTAGGCTACAATAAAATGTTTTCCGAATTAAAGCAAATTAAATAATTTTTCACAAAATTTGCCCAAGACACCACTCAAACTATATTCTAATATAGGGAGAAGGAAGGTGCTTTTTAAAACTAAAATAAGGGTCAAGCACAGCATGCAGGTGAAATGTTAGTAAAAGCTTTTATTTGTTGAAATAGCAGAGATGGATTTTCGAATTAATAAAGAATACTCAATGTGTTGGGGAAGTACTTCTTTGAGTAAATCTTTACCGAACTCCAGATATTATGGACAGCTCCAAGTGTATAAAGCATTCAACAAGCAGTTGCAGACTTTTGCCGAAGCGTGTCTTCCATGTTTATGGACTGGTGAAAAAACAAATTATCCTAAAGAACAAAAGTAAGAGGAGATATGGAACAACAATTATAAATTTGAAGATATCTTAAAGAGATGAGTTAAGCCGGCATGTTTCACATACGTGAACGAAGAAAAATGCAGGTAGGATTTTGGAGGAAAGGCTGCAAGAGAACAGCTACTTGGAAGAACTACAATTGGATAGGAAGGCATTACAAAATAAATTTAAAAAATTGGAAAAAAACGGACTGAATTACTCTGACTGAGCACACGGGTAAGCAATCAACTTTTCTGACAGACAATGAAGTTCTGGGTCCATAAAATGTGCAGCTTCTATTGTTTCACATTTTTTGGGATGGATTGTTTTACAGGGTGTATAAAATATACATATGCGAGTATAAGACAGTTTAAACTGTGCGTCTGTCTGATCCTATGTTTCGTCTCTGAGCAGCCCGGACACTTCTCCAGCCTAACTACACCCAAGCTCCAAAATACAGCAAACCAAGAACGATACGATCATTGTGGTAATGAACATCATAGTCGCGAGTTTTTGATGAAGGACATAGTAATGTCCGAAACATGTTGAGCCTATAAGAAGTAAAATAATATAATAAGTGGCATCTAGTTGATTTTTTATTCTTCAGTTATCTCAAAAATTATTTTAACCCGGAACTTTCACTATTTTAAAGGTAAAATCTTGGGTGTGTGAATATTCCATGAATTACCCAAAGTAACAATCCTTAAATGACCAGTCCACAGCGATGCATTGAACAAAATCATATAAATTAACTTTCTGAAGCACAGCGGTAAATATGTACCACCTGCTGTAAAATTAATAAAATATTTATTTTGCCACACCGTGTATTTTGGTGATTCTGAAGGGTTTTTTTTAAATAATTAGTTAATATTTACCTGTACTGCACTAATACATTCCTTCTTATAATGGACAAAACATGTGTTCTGCACAAAACAGAATCTGAGTTCTTATATAACATACAAATACATAATTCAGAAGACTCTTAGTCGTCGGAGAGTTAATGCGCTCTCCTAGTGTTATTTCCTACGGTAAGTTTTATTTTATTAAAATGTTTCTCTTTATCACCGCCCTCTGCCGGCAAGCCTAACGTGTGTAACATTAGGGTGATGAGTTGTGCAGTGATTAATGACGAGGAACAAGACACGTCCCAAGCAACGTAGTAATCATTCATGTGCGGTGACACTGGGGATTCAAGGTGCTTAAATTTTTCTCATCTCTTGTGTTTTACCCCGTAATGTTTCGGTTAATTTTATCTTTTCCCCTCGTATATTCACAGCCTTCTTTGGGACTTTCTGGAATAGATAAGGTAGTGATATAATTTATTTAATCTCTTACACGGCAAACGTTTGACCTTTTTCCTAGGCAGTTTATTCAGTGAAACATTTCTAAAGCAGGCAGCACTCACATCGGGCACAGATAGTTACGTAAAGCCAAGCACTGTCTAACTCACCACCTAACTACTATCCTATAACAGCTGAATGCCCATGCCCGGTTTCAGGCTTGGCCGACGTGTCAATGAGTTCTTCACTCTTGTGTGATATCGTACAGCGTTGATTTGTGGTTACTTACCGACATTTAGGAACAGTCTATCGGCTACACCTTCAAGGGTCAGAACTGTCTGACCACCAGAACAGATTGACCCTTGGAGATAGAAGAGAGAGAGTTCTCCGAAACTTCGGTAACTAACCACCAACTGACGCTGCGCGATATCACGAAAGAGCAGAAACTCCGACTGACGACTTACTTAAAACGGTGTCAATCTCGAGAAGCTGTAAGCCTCTTACTTAGTTGAAATATGCATTTCTTTGTAGACACCGAAAGGATATTACGATCTGAAATAAGTTCATGTCCTCGCACCTTATTTCTTTAAAACCTACATAAATATTCAATATTAATTAAATTATGTGCATTTACCTGTCCGAAGGATGTAAAAATTCGAAGACAGATGTCTTATTCGGAACACGGTTGCTGTAAGTTAGAACGAAATTGAAAATTATGCAAGGAATATATTGGGATTTTATAGTAAAGTGTTTCTATCCTGAGTGATAGCAGTGCATAAAATACAGATATCAAAATTACTGGCTCAGCTGGCAGTGTTCTTTTACATTTGTAACTCACATTTATTATAGAAAATAATTTTTATATTGAAAAACTATGCTTAAAACTATTACTGTGGAGGATAGTATCTGTGAGAGAAAACTACAACAAACATTAATGTGTACTTAACATACTTGGATGCATTTTGTCTCAGGGATCTTCTGCTTTACTGATTATATAAAGTCCTTGGCGAAAAATATAAGAGGTTGTTAGTGAAACTAAGAATTCAAAATGTGTAAAAAAAACAAGGAATTATTGTTTGGCAAAATCAAAGGAATGGAACATATTAAAATTTATCAGTCAACTTTAACCATGTCTGAGGTTATAAAATCGACAGTTGCTTTATTCTTTCTCGATAATGACAACAAGTATGAATGTTTGTCACAACACTGAACTTCGTTTGCTATCCTGAATAAAGGCACTAAAAGATTTTAGAAATTTCTTCAAAAACTAATATATTATTTATAACGATAGAACAGGATACGAAATAACGAAGAAAACTGACACTTTAATTAACTTACTGGGCGCCAAGTGAGTTGATATGAAGCCAAATGCCAAAATGCACAAAGAGATTTGAAAGAACTTCGTTGCCTGATACATTAAACCACTTCAAACGAAATGAAAATTTTGTAAACTTAGAAACCTTAAAATCATCCAATTTGCACAATTGAAACCGACTTTTAATTTTACAAAAAACGATTGGATTACTGAAAATCGCATTGGAAAATACTTTTCACAAGTTTAAGCTCCAAGAAATTAGATTTGCCATATGTACTACAACATATTATTTCGACAGTGATAGGACCCAAGAAAGTAAAAAAAAAAAAAAATCGAACTGACAGAATTTCAAAATAGTGCGGTTCTAAGGAAAATACTTTTTGACATTAGAGTGCCAAGCTCTACAGGTGCCTATAAATAGATTTCCAAAATTATTCAACTTATTTTCTGATGTAGACCTATTTGACTTTTGGTAACATAAAACAGTATGAACAAATTCTTCGCTCATTAAAAAAACAAAGCTCTTATATATCACAATTACGAGACCTACATTTCTCATTATTAATGAAACTGCCTATAAGACAATGTTTTAAAACTGATAATTGTACAAAGAAGAGAATTGAATGTCGCCAATTTTCTTGAAAATCTTCTGATTATGTATTGAAATAATTTTTGTGCCACTAAAAATTAATTTATATTTCTTTTAAATTTAAATATGGATTATATAAAAACAATTTTTGTTATTTATGATATCGTGGTACTTTTATAGTATAAAAACCGTCTACGTATTTTTAAAAAATTTACAACCCGGACGCAATAAATTAGACATCCATGCTTTAAGGAGAACACAGCACTTCAGCTGAATCCCTAAAGCCTCTATTAAATAACGGGCGGAGTATATGGAATATGCATTTACATTTACCTGAATCAAAATGGGTGACTGTGCTACGTGAGTTACGAAACGGGACAAAACCTACGAAGTCGATGTGATAAACACGTACGGGCGGTTGTTGTATTGTTGTGGGCAAACTGGGTGACTTCAACAAGCTCAGTATAAAAGTAGCTTTCTGATAGCCTAGGGGATTTAAATAAGCTCTGGGATTACACTAGGCATATCTAACACAGTGGCGCGGAGAAGGTAGGTTTTGATGTTAAAGGAGAAACACCCCACAACAGCAAGTCATTGATAAAGTGAAATTGAAAGGCGGACAAAGCAAAGGTCGTTGTTGAGTTCTGCTTTCCTTCCCCTCAGGAAAGTTTATTTTCTGTTCCATGATAACCTCATTTTCATCGTGGGTACAGTACCACCTACACGTTGTGAGAATTTCATTTCTAAGCTGATTACATTTCACAACAAAGCACAAAGAGACTTTATTTAAAATTCACTGTTATTGATATCAATCAACGTAGTACTCTTGATTGAATTAACGATTTTTTTTCTAAATCATTTAAAAGCAAATATCGATATCTGGTGATTATTGTACAAAGTTAAAAGTCATATTCTGTGACGCCCTGTCAGATTTCGTAATATCATAATGTAATGAATAAAATTCGTGACAGAATTTGTAAAAAAAAAAATTGTTTGGAAATAATTATTGTACTTCATTTCATAATTTACAATTACAGCCCCGGACCATTTCCCTGAAAGCCAGTGTATGCCTTTTCGAAACAGTATGTCTCTCTGCTGGTTTCGTATGTGTGGAAGGTAAAACGCAATTTATGAAGCAGAACACCGATTAAGAATATACGAACAGAAAATCCTCACCAACATGCCCTCCTATATAGAGTGAAGTAAGTGAGATATTCGGCATAAAATGCATGCAGTTCGTTTAGTGACATTTTTTGAATGACATATGACAGCATAATGAGTTCCGTATTAGTTGAAGTAACAAGACTGCGGGCTGAATAACTGCGGCGTAATCGTTCGTCTCCCGACATGTGCAGAGACTTATCCCTTCTTCAAAGCGTCGAGATCGCCGCTGGAACCCAGCCAACCTTCCACTCGCTCCGTACTGGCGGCAGTGTATGTGGTGATTAAGTGGTCGAGCCATGATATTCACCTATGGCCGGGTATGAGACTAAAATTTGGCAGACAAAAACTGCGTACAGGAATTTAGTACGGATTTGCATTCATTTTCGGATTCATATCGTATCCAACAGTAGACTAGTACTGATGATGCTAACTTGGGAAAGGCCACCACAGAATTAATTCAACTCTGTCACTTTCTGTAAGAAAGGTTTGAAAAAAATCTTTAGAAAGAACATAAGTTGTCTAAAATGCGCTTATTTCCATGATATGTCATTATTTCTCTGTTAAGGTGTACGTACTCTGTTTGCATTTTTCTTTACAAAAGCCTAACGTAAGCTTACAGCGCCTTTAAAAGCAGATAATAATTGATATGTACATTCTACTGCTTGCACAAGTCACCATTAACAAAATTTGACACGACAGTCTTTTTATAGAGCTTATTTGAATTACGTTATATGTAATGAGTATTACATGAAATAGTTCATTAGGACTGGACAACTGAGGAATTGATTTCCATTTCTGACGGCAATAGATGTCATATTTCCCTTAGCGTCAAGATCGTTTCTGGTATTCGAGCAGGCTCCCACTTCAAATGTGGGGACATTCCTTCGGGGTAAAGGGACTGGAACATGAAGCTAATCACTCGTCATTTACTGCTAAGATTGGAATATTTGGAGTTACACTCCATTCTCCTACACTTCTGTGTGGCATTGTGCCTGATTCATTAAAGGAATAGATTTTTATTTAATTTTAATCACTGATGAATTTTCTTTGAATACTTTGCTATGTCCTTGGCTAACCGAGTTTTACATAGATATATACTAATTGACCCTTGACAGATCATAGTCCAAGTGGACACCGCAATAATGATTTCAGTGGATAAGCACGCTATATAATTTTCTTCGGAAATGGTTAAAATTGCAATACCGACTGAAATCCCTCATTGCGGTCTGCATGTTACTGCCACCATCTGATACTGAACTGAATTACTTTCAATTACCTATACCCTGCATAAGACACACACACACGGCTAATCATAAATCGCATTACCTTTGTTTTCGTACCTGAATTAATGAAGGTGGATTTAAGAGGAATCTGTCTTGAATGTTTTTGCATTGCTTGAAAATATTAATTCGTCACCTCGGGAAAGAAATCGTGTTTGCTCGGATTACTAACATGCATTTGCTGGGGAGGAGCTTAGCGTAGATAATTCTGTACAAACAGTAGCATATTCAGTCTCTTTACATGATGTAAACCATGTGTGTGTGTGTGTGTGTGTGTGTGTGTATGGATTGTGAGATTAGGGTCGGTTGGTGTGGAGAAACAGAGAACAGGTATATCATGAATTACTCACTGTTGATGTCTACACGAGAGAGAACTCAAGAAGAACATCAACAGAAAGCTGCTATTTTGTTGGCAATGAAGGACTGCAGCTAGGCCTGCCTCATAGCAATATTATTGTTCATAGCTGACAGCATGTGATGCACTAAGGGTCCCTCGCCAAAGTTACGGTTGAATTTGTTAGCTCTCCTGATTCGCAAAATTTCCATTTCAAGTAACTGCCTATAGGTTCGTTTTCCTGACTTAGGTTTCTCTTAGTTTACATTAGTTACTAACACGAGTATAAGTAGAGTATGTAATACCGACGCTTTATTCTCTCAGGCAATACATGTGTGTCTGTGGGTATTCATTAGAATGTTAGCTTCACTCCGCTACGCTTTTCATCAGTTACTTTGCAGTAACCAGTCCTGAATTACACCAAACGACAAAATGAAATGTAATTTAATAAAACATCAACACCAAAATGGTTAATTGTATTCTGATATACAGGGTGAGCATAAATTATTTCCCTGAATACAAACATTTATTACAAGAAAACTTTATTTTGCACCTCAGTTAGAAGAGTTTCAGCCGAGGATAATTTTCCAACAAGATGGTGCACCTCCACACTGGGGTTCATATGTTCGTCGGTTTTTGGATGCAAAATTTCCAAACAGGTGGACTGGGAGATATGGTCCGGCACCCTGGCCACCACGATCGGCGGATATCACCCCCTTGACTTCTTTTTATTGGGTTATGTTAAGGACAATGTGTTTTCAACACCAGTTCCAGATATTACACATTTGAAGGCAAGAATAACAGACGCTTTTGCTACAATAACTGAAGACATGTTGGAGAACACGTGGAGAGAAACTGATTGTCGATTAGACGTGCTCCGTGCAACAAAAGGAACACATGTTTAAGTGTACTAATGTGTTGTAAAAAACTTCTTGAGATATATTTAAAAAATATATATGTTTGTATTCCACGTACAGTAGTTTTCTTGTAATAAATGTTTGTAATCAGGGAAAGAATTTATGCTCACCTTGTATTTTAATTACAGGGTATCCTGCATGATTGCATATACTATGTTCTTGCTTCTATTACAGGATGGTATCGTACTGCATTCCAACATCTATGGCATGCTTCACACTAACAGTTTAGCTCTACATTTTAAACTTCTTCTTTACTGGTCTTTAACTATTGAATTTATGCACAGTTTACATGATTATTTTCAATGATGGGATGTTCCTGATACTTTTGTAATTGTACCAGTTTTCTTGTTATACCTCCCTCAAGATGACCACATAAGAAGCCGAAACATTTTGGAGGATACCTCGTAATTATCCTGCATCGATGTACCTGTTGGTATTGATATTGTGTTCAGTTGATTAAAGCACGAAATATGAACAATATAAATACGACATGCAGTTGTTTCAATGTATAAAATACCATCGTATATATATAACGCCAGTAATATCATTCAAAACAATATTTGTGGTATAAATGTGATGTGATTACATCGTCAGGAAATTGCGGCATTGCTATGACCACTGTAACCATTATCACACGGTTACTGACATGTTGAAAGAAGTGATCAAGCTTAAGCATGTAGCGCAGTAGAGCAAATATTCTAATTAATATAAACGAAAAGAAGAGGACAATAAAATATGGATATTGTTGTATTAAATATTTTGTGACAAAAATATTTAAGTTTTAAACGGGCAACAATAAATCCTTCCGTATCGTTCCAAGTTCCATTATTTAGAGTTGCCCTATCGTATGAGATTTGAGTTTCCATGTCGGTGACTGCAAAGTACACTGTCTTCAGGAATATGTAATGTTTATTTAAATATTACAGTCGTGTGAGAGGAATACATTACCTCCATTTTCAAGGCATAATTTTCATTATAAAATTTGATATTGATAGCTTACTAATTTCACAAAGTGTCTGCAAACAGACCAAGAATCAAAAGTGAGGTGTCAGAAGGCATTTAAACTGCGACAGCTATTGAACTTACGAAACAAAACGACCCAAAATTCAAGGAGATCTGAGCCTTGAGAAACACCACTGTGGAAGTCTAAAATCTCACAAACAATGAAATCGATGTAAAAAACTTTATTTATTTTTTGTCTGGTTTCTCCTTTATTTAAAGAATAATTCAAAGAAACAATCGCCTACATTATAAAGGAAATACATACTCATTTTCACAATGGATAAAGAAAGCTGTAAGGAGTTGCCAGTCTCCTTGACACTACTGGGATCGATAGCTTCTAATGCGATGGGTGTATGACGTACCTTAGCTGACTGCAACTGCGATTAGTATTTCCCGTTCCTGCTGCACGTACAAACGACCTACAATTAGTAAATGTCATGCTGGGGCTGCATAATTCACAGGGGCTGACCTAGGAACGACAGACGTGCGTGCTGGCGAATGTACGTGTCTGTCGTTTTTCACAATTCATTTGATGAAAAACTCCAGTTTTATCTGCTGCGTTTTCACGAATGTGAAACTTGGTTTCCATCTTAAAAAAATATATAGTGAGGACGTGTACAAACATATGCTGAGGATAACCTATAGAAGATAGGAAAGCTTAGAAAACTGTGAAATGACATTTTGTAGTTGTGAGAGATGATCAATAATTACACAAATTTAGTCGGAATATATGAAGGGAAGAGACCAAACTGAGACTTAAATATAGACGAAAGTATGATATTAGTGCAAGTCTGCAGTAAATAAATTAAAGTAGCGCAAATTTGACTGCTCCAGCCTGAGAGAGATTTCAGTCAAGGTTTAGAACACAACAATAAAACTGCGCCTTTCTTACTGTTTTTTGAGGAGATGAGAGGCAGGTGATTTCTTAAGATGCATTCTGCTCAATGGGTTTTAGTTACTTCGGACTGGTCCCGCCATAATCCAATAGATATGACACAGTGTCTCATCGCGATGTCTCAGGTTTTATCCTACGATACTTCTCTTGGGATTTTTGTGGGCAGAAAAATAAGGGTAGATATTTTTCAGATCAGACTTCGTCCACTTTCGGTCTTTATCCGACGGATGTTTTATAAGTGTGATTTACTGAACTCGAGGTCTGTGGTATGTCAGCATTGCTATCACAGCTTCTGTGCTTAACAGGAACTTTATCTGTGACCCGAATCTTAACCCAACTTTGTAAAGTAGTGAACTTGGATTAGTTTCCTTCAGAGTTAGACTGGTCCGTGTTACAAAATTATGACAAAGTATAACATTATATAGATCATATCTTAATGCAGTCCCTTACAAAATAAAAATATTCCTAGCCAGTGTCTGTACTTACTCCTGCTTTAGCAGTACTTTTTGCATTGACATGCCGACGTCTCATGCTCGTCACTTATCTTATAAAAATTTCTTTAAATGTACGCAAAATTAAATGAAGATTTAGAACGAATTATATAAACATTACGTTCGTATTACATAGCCTTGTGGGTCTACATATCCTTTGGCTTATTTAATGTTGCTTTATTTAACACTTTTCAGGATGGGCAGTGTTTTGGACAGGGTTCACACAGGGCACAAACTGGCTCATGTTTTCAGGAAATTTTATTTTTTCTTCTAGCTGGGTAATGACGTAATATTTGAGATTGTTATCTCTATATCCTTTTCAGCGCATTGGCCATCTCGATACGTTTGATGATAGGTTGAATAAACATCATTAAATGAAATAAGAAACAACCTGAAGATCAACAAACATTGTTTTGCAGATAACACAAACAAAGAGGTATATGAAGTGAGAAAAGCATGTTTCATGCTTTGTTAAAAAAAATACAGAATTTCCCTTTTTAAACCTGAAGGATTTTTATCAGGTAAGGAGATGTAGACGTATGTGAGAAAATAATGCTGTCAAGGAGCACCTGAATGGCTGGAGGAAAACTCCAGTAACTGGTTTTCTCAATTTTGTGATAACCGTCTTGACGATCTAATCATTTATTCTGAGAATTGAACAGGGTCCCGATTCTCTTCAGAAACAACAAATATGGAAGTGATTTTATTCCGTCAAAAGGCAGGCAGAATGCTGCGCAGACCACTTGAGTTGGTTTCTAAAAATATGATTATAGATCGGTCAGGGTAATGGCTAGGTTACTAGCTGGGCAACCGAGGAAAAATATTTGGATTCCCAGCAGAGGAAAGAGGCGTCTTTTTCTTCAAAGCGTCAAGATCAGTTCTGGAACCCATCGACCCTCCTACTGAATAAGTACAGAAAGTTAATAAACTAGGAACATAGTATGACCACTCATCTCCCTCTTAAGTCGAGGGTAAGAATACCTGAATTATGAAGTTCTTAATTAGACAAAAATAAACTTATTCCTCTTTATGCGGGTCATTGTCAATTGTCTTTGTCTCCTTCATACACAAACTTCTGTACATGAAAGACAATTTAAATTACATATATACATATTCATATAATATCAAAATCATACAGTAACACCGGGAAACAAAAATAGAACAACTTCCAGTAAAAGTTTTACGGAGGTGAAAAGGAGCAGGAAACGTGGATTTCAATTCCACCAGGCAATTGTAACACCCAAAAACAGAGTTTAATGAAACCGAGTTAATAATTTACGATGAAAATTGACCTAAATTACATATTTTTAAATATTAATATTATACGTCTATATATTCAGGGAATGTGTCTTTATACAACAACGCACACGTTTCGCAACCATTACAAGGCAAATCTGTTCATGCTGTACAGGAAAATGATCACAGTTTGTACTGAGATCCACAACACACAAAAGTTCACTCCGTGGAGAGAATGTAAAACTTTTTAATGTTGTATCTACAGGTGCATAAAATAGCGACTGGATTTTAAATGATTAAACAACGAATAAATTCCCAGTTACAAACTGATCGGTGCGATAAACAGAGTGGGAAAAATTTTATGAAGCTTCCAGAAAAGTGTGTTCGAGAGTAAAACAAAGTTCCCTCAATATACTGACCTCCTAACTTGCCGATGGTATCAAAGGAATTGGGAGGGGATCTTTCAGGATGAGGCTGTTTGCTGGAGTTCCCACACAAACCACAATGGCCGATTCCTCGTGATTTCTACAGAGGATGATTCAATTTGTAAGACTGTAACTTCAGAAAAACCCCAACTGTGGCCTTCGCAATACGCATGTAGAGTTACTGCATGCTTCTGATTTGTCCGTCGAATTCCGTTTCAGATTATTCTTGTCTTCCGTAACCCGCGATCCGACCAGTTTTTTTAAGGAGATATCTGCTGTTCTTATTTATGACTGTTAAAATACACCATTTTCAGAAAATTTAGACGTCAGTTAAACTGCATGTATCTGCGTGTTGAGCCTCACGCCATAAAGTATGCTCGTGAGTTACGGATATCTATTGTTGATTCAACAAAATACACCAGTTTGTTGGGACAGAGTGAAGTGAGCCCAAATGTTAGTAATTTGTAGCTGGACCAAACTGCTCAATAATTCAGAGTGATGGTCGTCTATCCTCACTTCGGGAGCAGCACTTAGGAGGCAGCTATACATTAACAACATAAAGTAAAATATATTTTTTTACTTGGTGACTTTAGATTTCTGTTTATCGGAAGATAATGGGTTAAGTTTCAGATAGTTTTCATCCTTGTTTCTTTAGAAAAATTTCTAATCTCCGCTTATCTTCAGTGTTATTTGCATGTCAAGTAACTAAACGGTATTTTTGAAGACAACTTGCACGAGCCGCACCAGTGACGTGTGCAAGTGACATTGTGGATATATATATATATATATATATAAATTTGTGCGACAGCATACTAAATGATTAACATGATATTATAAAATTAGCTATGCACATGGAATTCACCCATCTTGATTCTCTACCAGGTTACCTTTATTCTCAGGTTTTCTTAATATTCCATACGCACCACGACAAATATTGGATCAGTAATTTCACATGTTCAAGCACCCCTGAGTTTTTTTTCAAATATACTTACCATTGAAAGGCAAACAAACTCTTGAAATTAATGTCGCCTCTTTAGGACATACATATATCCCTAGTTTAATCGACAAAATAATTATTAGGTTTTCTAATCAGGCATTCTAAAAAATTTGATTACCTAATGCCATTTTCTTTGGCATTCGAGGTTCTTACAAAGGCGATATAAGTATAAGATACTGACGCAGTCTATTCCAGCGACCGCTTATCACCATTTCGGAGAGATCCACAGCTTCCATTTGTAAAGAGGAATAATACAGAGTGTTCAGTTTCCTTCGAAAATTCGTAGACAGCAAAGAGACTGCATCGTGTACGACACACAGGCAGTAAAAAAACGGCAATATATTTTTAATAAACCCAAAAGTTACTTAAGTGGCAAATAGGTAGTTGAATTATTTCCACCCTTCTTAAATACCTGTAGATAAAACAGGAAGGCTATGAGAGTTATGCTAATGGCTTCATCATCTTTGTCTTCGTCTAAGAAGTTACTTTGTGTTTATTTTGAATCTACGTAGACACGAGCTACACTGAAGAGGTTCCGTTGTTGACCTGAAACTTGCTGCATCTACTTAACATGCTCGAATAAACACAGAACACATTAATCCATGTGGAGCTTTATCAGACATGCCGCGCAAACTCTGCCGCTGGAGCCTTCGAGATGGGGTAAAGCTTGTTGGCAAGCGAGGGGCCGAGAGGTAGGCGTCAGTGACGCGAAAACCATGTGTTCTTTTAAGGGAGGGGGCAGGGGGGGGGCAGGAGGCAAAGAAAGAAACAGAGACACAGAGAACGAGACAGAATTTGCGGCGAGAAAGAAAGGCTTCAGCAGCTGGTCACGGGCTGGTAGCATGTTTTCTAGACACGACAAGGGAGGGAAATATTTCATTTAGATGGGCCAAAACTTGTTTTCCAACGTTCCGCAAAAGCTAGATGGCTCATTTTACTTGTTTAGAGAAATTGTTCCTTTGTGTAACGATATTTGTACATTCGTTTATACAATTAGGTTAGTACGACCAATTTAATTTTAAAAAAAGTTTAATCTGGGCCTCGCTGTTATCATTTGACTACGTAATATCTTTGTCACGTATTGCAACAAATGGGATGTATGATACAATACCTGTTTGTTATAATTTTAGAAATAACAATTACAGACGGCTTATTTACGTGTTGTCCCGCATGCTCAATACCAAGATACCTGGGTCCCTGAGAAATGTTCACACTGCTGCACCAGTGTGTGGTGTATAGTTGCTGAGTTCTTATTCTGAAGGCTACGGATTCGAAACTCAACGGGCAAACGGGCTGTCATAAATGAACATTATTTGGGTTTCTTATTTCCTCTTACCTTCACATCCTTCTCAATTCTCTACTTATCATAGGTTTTCTTTTTATAGGAATTTATAAAATCAAGCGAAATTAAAATTCCTTTGCACAAACCAAGAAACGTGTTTAGAATTATACCAATCACAACAATTAATTTTAATTAATGTACGACAGTAATGAAATATCATATGAATATATCTCTCCTAGAAATTTTTAACAGAAGTAAATTTAATAACAAAAAATGACTGTAGTTATAAGGCTTGTAAAAGGTACTGGAAATTCTGTCTGCTCACTGATGAAATTAACTATATTTTCGGAGTTTTCTCTAGTCCTTCCAAGCATATACCAGGATAGAACTGTAATAAGGCTAAGAAAACTTTTTTCCCCACAACCTTCACAATTTTTCGATGTCATGTAGTTTGTAATTTGCATCGCTACCGAGGAAGGAGATGTTATGAAAATGTAACTAATGGCAAATATTGAGGTGCAATGAATGTCAGCTCATTTAAATAATTAACTTAAATTTTAACTGTAATGCTGACAAAACGTTCTAGAAGGTTGTGAACTTACTGGTAAAATAAATACATCGAAGCTAAAGGAGCTGGGGACGAAATGTGGTACTCAAAAAGTTGTAGGGCAACATGTTGAGAATTGACACGTTTTATTTGAAACTTTCAAGTAAACAACTGTTATTCATAATTATGCTTCAGTGCTTTCAGAACCAGGAATGCCTCACTATTGTTTCGCTGGAATAATTTACCAATCATTCTTACACGCAAATTAGATTCATATTCCTTCCCTATTTATTAAATTTCTGTGAATCTAATTTCCATAAGCCGCTCTTTATCAACACATTCGCGTGATTACCCGACGTTCTGTCACAACGGCTGATTTATGAACAAATATTATGGTGGGCCGTTTTCATTGCCTAGGTAATATGAGAAAAAATTCAAAATTTCAGACGAATATACTACGTATTGTCTCAGTCTTAAAAATAATTTGGTTCTTTGTAACATCTGAAAACCACTATATAAATTTTATTGTTGTTTACTAAAATTCATGTAATTTAAGTCCTGACAGATTATTGTAAGGAGAGGTTTGCATGGTACAGAGAATACTTATAATTTTGTTTGGGTCTTTACTATTAGCTAAACTAGATTCTATCTGAGTCAGGTGACTAACCCGCATGCGGAAAAAAGAAACGAAGCAGTCATATGGACTGTGTTGTGGAGACTAGAACAGACTTACTCTAGTTGACAATGTCCTATGTCTGCTTCATTTTCTTCCGCTTGCTGTTTCTTCAAATGCCTTGATGACTGAAGCAGCAACTTTCTCTGAAACGTCGGTGAAATTCTAATAGAGATTTCGACGTTACTTGCCAGACGGCAGGAATTTAAACATTTAATAATAGATTCCAGTTGTTGGAAAGGGAGACACTGAAATTAAAACAAAAACTTGTTAAGAATTTAGTGTAGGCTCGTCGTTTACAAACGATGATATGAATCGTAGGTTTCTACAAAGACAGAGAAATTTGTAAGTGAAAAACCTTAATGTTCCTTAAGAAACTTTGGAGTATTGAAGCAACGACATTTCAATCATCCCTTCCACTAAACTATTTCAACAAGATTACGGAAGTGGAGTATATGAATGTTAAGAGTCTTGTGCAGCTTATTTAGAAATAGCTAAGAAAAGTTACAGAATATATCAGTCCAGAGAAGGGGCAATCCTACAGAGAATATAATTGTATCCTTGCCAACCAAAGCTCTGTAACTATATAGTTTCAGCTTCCTGTTTAACATTTATACGTCGATAGTGAAGTTCACAGTATAAAAATTTATATTTATAACAAAGACTAAAGGTGGTCCACAACTTGTAGTATTATTCCTGCATTTACTCAATTAATACAGCAACTAATGCACTTATATAAAATTTACACGTTCAAACACTAAAACTGCTCCGACATGTTTCGGTCCTAAGACCATCATCAGGCAACTATATTTTTCTTGCTAAATTCACATTAAATATAGT
>Ga0136643_10002759_pt1 | contig 23118 bp, 21 predicted proteins | sample TergutLab28metaG_FD_96883 | JGI IMG/M metagenome (GOLD analysis project Ga0136643, IMG submission 96883) | Labiotermes labralis P1 segment gut microbial communities from Petit-Saut dam, French Guiana - Lab288 P1 (version 3) (version 3) | ecosystem: Host-associated > Arthropoda: Insects >... | reverse complement strand
TCTCTGGCCATCATCTCCGTAACCGTTCAACTTTGGATATAGGTGTTTTGGGTTATATCAGTATACTTTAACATAAGGAACACTCTCCCGAAGTCTGGCACATTCCTCCAGGGACACCCTGTATATAAAAGTCTGTTCATGTCATATAAGGCAAAAATCTCTGTTTTTTTCTTGAATCTATACAAAACAAAAACGCAATGTTGGCACCATGCAGAATTTTTTAACTTTAAATCTTGTGCTTTTTTAAAGTGCTATCGATAGGGTTTAAAAGGTTAATCTAGATTAACAAGAATGTGTTCTGATATATTTAATTTTTCATACAGCATGTTATTGGCCTAAGGGTGTGTAAAGCTCTTTCACAACTAAAAGAGCTCTGCAACAATAAAAGTTTGGGAAACAGTGCTGAGGAGTAAAACACAGCCATGCCCTCATCACTGTTCAGTGGGACAGTGTGAAGTGGGCTGCATGTATGAGACATGAAACAATCAGTAGATGATAAACAAACTGGTGCTAAAGAAGTAAAGATGAGAGCTAGCAGTGTTTGTTACATGGGCAGATAAAAGGAGAGTACAGTAAATTAAAAGGTGGGATAACAATATTAAAGTGGATTATACAGACAACGTCTATGATCAGACTGATAAGCACCTTATGTTACAGCATGTGGTGTTTGGGATCTGCCGCTTGATTGATGTGCTGGTGCCTGATGTACCTGAGAGCCTTGAACTGAAGATCAAGCGTGAGCGGTACCTGGCAAAGCAGGCACTGCAGGACTCTGACACAATCATGAAGGTGAGGTGCATTTTCAGCTGCCATGTAAACTGATGTACTAAAAGTTTGATCGAAATCATTTTGACCCATTTCAGAATGTTTAAAAATTGAAAAAATCTATGAACAATGCCAACAAACAGATATGAGGTTAGTGATGAAGTTGGGGGAAGAAGAAATGTTGGGAATGTTTCTTATTATTAATAACAGGTATTTATAACCTCTCCTCTTTTTCCAAAAGAGTGACAAGAAGAAGAGACAGTCACAGTCCAGTTTCTTGTGCTTGTGAAACATGGTGTCTCAATCTATGACCTTACTGTTGGTAGAAGATAAAGCCCATATGAAAACATTTACACTTACATAAGACCTAAAGTCAGGAGGAAATTTAACCACTTAGTGGCCCTCCTTATCAGGCAATGACAGCAAGACATTCAGGTTCTGCTACCAGAGAGTTAGTTCATGAGTAAGAAGGACCTTACGGACACAGGTTGTGAGAGAGCTGGGTGCAAGGAAATGACTCAGGATAGTGGTGAACCTACTGGTTCTTGTAACAGAGAGACAGCAGAATGGTCTACTTAGCATGAACCACAACTACAGTACATATATCTTGCAGGTTGCAGCACGAATGGAAGATGATGACTCAGTTCTGAGTGGTGGGATGGTCCTAGACCTGACATCAGAGTTAGGTGGTCTTGTGCAAGAGACTCCGCCCCTTGCTGAAACAAATAACACCTCCACAGAATCACAGACCACAAACCAAACCACCTCAGTGGTCAGCCAGCAGTGCACGGACCCGAATGTATCAAGACGCAAACTCAAGACATGACACAAGACATCCACCTTGTAAAAGGTGCTGCTTCAATGCATTTTGGAAATCAGTTGGACTAGGCTACACAGAATGATCAGAAATCCACCAGACACACTATGGTGCTATATTAACTTATTTCACATATAAAATATTTTCCACATATCAACACTTTAAATTACCTCCTCGTAACACAAACTGACACTCTGAGTGATCAGAAATCAACTGGACACACTAAGGTGCTATATTAACTTATTTAAACTCACAATATTTTGAATAATATTAACATTTTACCTTTTTATAGCACAAATTGACATTCCATCTCAATGAAGTGTTCTGTTTTTAACTTACACAAATATGGATAATGTGAAAAATTCACCTGTATGCATTCAGTGTCTTGGGCAACGTAAAACTGAATACGTGCATAAGCCATTTTGTTGCGAGAGGATTTACAACAGTGGGTAGCCAAGGGTCACGCACCTAACATTCCAAAGTCTTAACATATCAGTGTTAGCACACCATGTTTCTGCTTCCAGACGCTTCCACATGTAGTGGGTCACCAAGCAGCAAAGCCACTCCAACTACCTTTGCCTTCTTCATACATATTCGCTTTGTGTGGGTAACCTGGTTAAAAACCCTCCATTCATGTCTTCATGTTTAGATATGTCCCCTGTATGAGGCTGCCTAGCAACCAAGCCACTCTATTTTCTTCTTTAGACAATGCAACTTTACAGGACTAACCCATCAATCAAGCCACTCCATCTGTCAGTCTTCCTTTGGTGTTTCCACTTTATGTGGTTCATCTATGAACCATGCCACTCAATTTTCCATTTGTCTTCTTATTCAAACATTTCAACTTTATGGGACTCCTCTATCTCTTTATCTCTGGTGTTTTCTTTCTAGTTTCATTCAAAACCTTTTGGGGTTCTGATCTTCATTCCTACGACATGGCTACACCATATCATTGTTCATTATATTCTAATTTTTTTGTTTCTTACTCTCTCTTCTACATTTTCCTACCTCTACTTCTTAACAACCTCATTCCAGGTGCTATTACACTACACAAAGCGGATGAGTAGCCTGTCCTATCTTTGAGAAAACATGAGTTGTGAAAATTTATTCTAGCTGTCTACATGAGTTACATGTTTGACACATTTTATACCATTAGGAATTAGGGAATTCTGTGCTGAAATTTGAGGAATAGTTTGTATTCCCTGCATCCTAGCAATGGTACTACAATTGGGCATTGAGATTCCCTGTAGCCTAGCAACAGCACTACTCTGATTTTTGTTTGAATAATCAGTTTTACATGCATGTCACAGCAATGTTAACATTTTTTTTAACTTTTCTTTCCTGAAACAGACACATTTTATGTTTAAACTTTGTCACTATCATTATAACCTTCTGAGAAAGAAAGTATCATGGTTGGATGGACACTGTGAGCTACATCTCTGAAAGTTGTGGGTGTGTGTGTGTGTATTTTATTGAATGATGCTGTAAACCGCTAAGATTATATAGTGCTTGGGATGAATGAATGAGTGTTGAGAGATGCTGGACATGGATAACTGAAATACTCAGAGAAAAACCAGTCCCAGTGCCACTTTGTCCACCATAAATCCTACATGGACTGGCCTAGGTTTGAACCTGAGCCTATGCAGTGAGTGTCTGGTGACTAGCCACCTGAGCCATTGCATGGTTCCATGTGGATGTTTTTATATGAGCTCACATTCTGTTTCAGCATAATTCCATACCAAATGTTATAAAAGGCCATACATTTCAACGCATGGAACCACCTGATGTCATAGGTTTGTACCAGTGAAGTCCCTGACTCAAACAACTGTTGGGAAACTGCCACTAAAATGTACTGTAGTTTTGGTTGGCTCAGGTCATATAATGGCACTGTATCACTGCATGTTACTTAGCAAGGAATGACATGATAAAATAATGGAAAGTGAAATGTAATGCCCTCTGCATGTCTTCCATAACAAAACCTGATTCAGTAAATCTCTGGCTACAAATGACAAACTCTGCTGCATATCGTGGCAGCATTCATATATGTTTCCACAACTCATGTGAATTTATTCTTCTTAATCCTTCTCACTGTATGCTCTTTCTAGCTGATGTCCGTATATGTGCTCGTACATCTGGGTAATGTCTAAGCGTGCAAAACTGACATCCTCCCGCACTACTTCCTGTGTGCAAATCAGAGATTTTAAAAATCCATTACAACAATGGGCCAACAAATAAAAATGATTAGTTGTACTGTAACACAACACACTGCTACATGTTGTAATTAATTTGAAGAGCAGTGCTTGCACATATTGTCTTTGGACCCAAGTGACTGCTGAGAAGCACTTATCACTTTAATTAAAGGCAGTGTCTGTGTTTTAAATGGTAAGAAATTCTACTTAAAGATTTCACACAAGTACAGATGAATGTATTACCAAAATATAGTATATTTTGGTACATTTTAAGTACAACAGCTTACAGAATGAAACTTAAGAGTCCAGTATTTTATTTAACAATCTAGTCTGGAATTCACTTGAATGGATGTACATCAAGGAGTGCTGTATCAACTGCAGATGTTATTAAGCAACAAGTGAAACATGATAAAATAATCATGAATGGAGGAGGGTGGTCACTGCCTATTTTTACTGTACAGCAAATCTGTCAGATATGTCCCAGATAAAAGCTAGGCTCATGACTACTGTCCACTTTTCCAGTTACCAAGCTACTCTTCCTGTGATATTCATGCTGTTTAGTGCTGCAAATATAATTTTTTAATCATGTATTTAATGGCATTATCAATGGCCAAGATTATACAGAAATGCTTGGAGGAAAATCTGTTCCAGTGCCACTTTTCGCACCACATACACCACACACTCTGGTCTGGGACTGAACATAGGCATGTAAATCTAAGAACAGTTCTGAATGTTGCCCCCCCCCCCCTGTATTTCACTGGTAGTGACTGGAGAGATTACCAATACTTGATAAGTGAGTACAAAAAAATCCAGTCTTGTTTTCTCCAGTGTTTGCTGATAATAAATGTTGGCCAAAAGCTTGGTAATACTGGACACAGTTTGCATCCTGTACTCAGGTAATGTCCAAAACAGTAAGAACAACCTGTTCTATTTTGTAAATGTTTATTCTTCCTTCAAGACTGCATGCCCTTATTATGTCACGACATATCACCACAAATTTTTTAAACCTAATTATAAACACAGTAAGCCTAAACATATTAGTTTCTTCTCTTTCAAGTGTGATTCATGTTTGACACCAGGTGAGACTGGCCCACAGTAGCGCTACCCTAAGGAACAGAGTATCCACAGTCTGTGTTTGCGGTGGTCCAGTTTGATGAGTACTGCATTTTGCAATACTAATACTGTTATTCCTGCATTAAAATCTAGCCACCAACCCAATAAGAATGTGAGATTTAAAATCCCACTGTCAAATGATAAAAGTTAATGAATGTGAGACTCAACACTGTTGTGTGGACAATATGTGTGGTAGTAAAGCAGCTGAAGTGGAACACCAGCAAATCAAATACAGTACTGCAGGTGTGAAGAAAGGGCAAGGAAACTGTTACTTTTCTTTTGTAATTATAATTCATGTTTGGCTGTAGCTTCTCTGAATTCGACATAATCTTACATCAACTACAACATGCCTTGTAAGTTGTGGTCTCATAGGAAGTGACCAATGTTTCAGATTAACCTGCCACCTCCATTTCGTGGTATAAAATGGATGCAGCCATGTTTCACTACAATACTGAAACCCATCTACAAGGCTGCTTGATGTCACAGTCCAAAATAGCACACAAAATTCTCACTGCCATGAAAACTTCAGACCTTCAATATTACTTTTCTTTTTTGTTCCATTTAATTTGGAACACACTGCAGAATACAAAGAATTGTAACTTACATCCCCCATGTGTGTTTATAATATTGTGTGCATGCACAGAGACCAGCTTGAATGAACGGATGGTTGCAAGTTTTGAGGATGTCAAATTGGATCAGATTACGCACTAATGCAGAGTCATATCCCATAAAAATGAAATCATGGGCTTAGAGCTGCTTCTTTGAACAGAATATGTTAGTTAGGCCAAAGATCAAATTTATTCAGACAACCATGGGGTAAAGAACTACTTCTGTAATGCTTGTTTAAGAAGAAATTAACACTGTAACTGTCTAACTTGTTACAATATAATCAAGTGCAAGTGATTTCACTTATTCAGATATCAAGTAAGCCAGTCTCATCTGCAAAATTTGGTGATTTTTCTTGTCACATATTGTATTCAACATTAATGGGCTACAGCCCTCTTCCAGCTAAGCAATCAGAGCAGGTATATTCAATGCCAAAAGACAACACATCTCCATACTTAAGGAGAAAAGCAAAACAATATACCAAATTAATCATAGGTTACAGACCTGCAAACAAATGTATGCATGCACACACTAAGTCTTGCTTAGGTAGGAAGGGAAGATATTGAGTTTATATTTTGTTTTGTCTGGTTAGGAATATATTTGACATCAAGCTGTTTATAGTTATTAGTAGTAAGGCTGCATGTGGGTGAGGAAAGGGGGGTGTATAGGGTCTTGGTGGGGAAGCTGGAGGGAAACCACTGGGGAGGCCTAGGTGTAGATGGGTGGATAATATTAGGATGGATCTCCAGGAGGTGGGATGTGGGTATATGGACTGGATTGGGCGTGCCCAGGATAGAGACAGGTGGCGGACGCTTGTAAGTGCGGTAATGAACCTTCGGGTTCCGTGAAATGCAGGGAATTTCTTGACTAGCTGCAAACCAGTTAGCTTCTCAAGAAGGACTCTGCACCATGGAGTAAGTAAGTAGTAAGGCTGCAGTATACAGCATAAAGGACAAGACTTATGGAATATGAATTCTTTTGGAACACCAAATCTATTCATATTCTGGGCAGTTTTACATTATTAATCTCTCACAAGGAACGAAAAGGATATAAACAGATGTTGTGACAACATTGTGTCTTGTTGGGTGAAACATAAGTCTAATAACAGAGTTTGCCCCTATTTATATAATTTCTGCATTCATCCTGGACCTTCACAACTATTTCTAACCCATAATACCAAAAATGTTTTTTATCACAGTATACAAATTGCATATCTTCATAGAAGATTTTATGTTTTAATTGCATTTCAAAAAGAAATAAACTTTTATGTCAGACAGCACTTATCACAATCATCAGACAGTTATTGGCCAGATATGATGCTGTCAGATCATCAGACAAACACTCACTTAGCTACAGCCTCTGTATTGGTATTTTAGCTCTGGCATTTATTCTAACATATCTAATGTCACATATCTGTTAGTCTGTTTTGATATTGTGAGTTGACAAGTTCACTCCAGTGTCCATAATTCAAACTCAAAATGTTCAAATGAAGCAATATGAATTCTCTCTAAACATAGGGAGGAGTAACTTGTCCATGCATTTTGAGCAGTGTATTTTAACTTTTCATTGAGGCCTAATATTATATGTAGTATTTAAAGTATGTTTCATCACTTTGCATTCTTATTCTATTGAACTGCCAACCCACTTCCTGTATGTAAATCTCCACTGTATTACCACAGTACTTAGAACAAAACAGCCCACTCCAGTTTCCTGACTTCAACTCCTTTGAGCAACTGCAGTGGCTCTTGAGCTCAGGAAACATATTTGGCTCTCAAAAAAGGCACATACAAATAATTTGCTATGCCAAGAATCTAAAATGCTCATAATAAACATAAACCATGCACTAGGCCATTAATGAAGAAAACATACGTAACATGGTGATTAAGAGTGGTTCTATAAACCAATTATAAGACCAACTGTGACCTATGGTGCTGAATCATGGATCCTAACAAATGAAATTACAAGAGGCTTAATGAAATGTGGAAAAGGAAAATACTAAGAAAAATATATGGAAAATTGTATAATAATGGTTATTGGTGAATAAAAATAAATCAAGAAATTTATAACAAAAGTAAATCTTCAGATATTGTAACTGTAATTACAGTATTTAAATTTGAATGGCAAACCAGGAAGATGGAGAAAAAAATGAAAGACCTTGATTAAGGTGGATGGATGGTGTTGAATCAGACTTTAAGAATATGGGTGTAAAAAGATGGAGAACAAGAGCTTTGGACAGAACAGAATAGGCATCTGTTGTGAGGGAAGCCAAGGCCAGACTTAAAGGGCCATAGGACTAAAGAGACAGAGGGCAATCAACAACAAACTTTTACTGACCAGAAGGAAGAGACTGCACATCCTTCAAGCCAATTACAATACTAATCCCAAACGGATTCCATAAGGATTAAGGATATAACATGTATTCTGTTGTTGCAACATCCTGAAAAATGTAAGGGTTTCCTTAAATTTGATTAAGACTGAACATATTTCTGAGCCTGTTCATCGCACATTCTCTAAACCTACATGTTTCCAGGCAATTAATGCAATTAGACAGCCAACCTAACCTAGAAATGAAGGACATACATGTTGAAGAGTGAACTTCACCTCATTTGCAGTAACTGTGTCTAATGTAGACATCAACAAACTTTGACAATCTAATCCAGCACTGCAAGATACCAAAATTATGGAACACTGCACCATCATTCCATATGTTTGCAATAAGAATTACATCATGCTTAGTTGTACTGCAGGAATTTGGGTTTGTTATTGATCATAATCTGGCCACATCCCATAATGACTGTTGGCCACAAAATGTACCTTTCTGGTGTGGTTGGATTTGGCCAAAAGATTTCCCTAAATATGAGGTAGCAAGATTCCCAAAACGCAGGTACCTATACACCAATCTATACAGCATTACATCTGGGCAGACCAAAATCTTCATCAGCACCACTGTGAGAACTGTAACTCTCACATATGCTTGGTCAGCTTAGTTCAAACAGAATTATGCTGTTGCAATGTAGCAACAATCACTGATGGCCACTCCTTTGGTGTATAAGAAATAAATCTGGTGGAATACATCTGCTAATGAACAATGGATCTACTATGAGCAATGTCCAAAACGTATCTCTAGTACAGGCACAGCCAAAATGGGAACACATACGATGTACATGCCCTACAGATTTTAATGACAACCAGATAATTTTTTTTAAAATTACTGCCAAGTGACTAGTGCCAGTACTGATGAGGAACTCATGTCAGCAGATGTTCTGTGGGCTTGCAGGTAGCCAGCTATTCCATTAATGTGTACACTGGTCACAGAACCATAAATCACATTCAGAAAATACAGTACAGTTATGTATCCCAACAACACACTGCAATGAACATGAAGCTTCCTCTTTTCTGCGCTGTAATGCCACATAGTCTGCTGGATATGTATCAATGAACACACACAAAACTGCACTATTAGTAATTTCTTAGAAATTAAACACTACGCTTAAGAATCACAAATTACTCTCAAATATGTTCATGGGCAAATAAATGCATGCCTAAATTCCATACATTCAATTCAATGTCCATATATATATATATATATATGCAAAAACAGAATACTGTACAGAATACAGAACGTATATTCAGGCACATACTAACAGCCTCTTAATCATGTCTTCATAACAGAAATTCTTCAACTGGGTATATGATGTAGGTTTCAAGAAATTCTTTCAATGGCAGAAGTTAAATTGTGTACAGTGCTTAGTCACGTATTTCACTGGTGGTGGTGGTGAGTGGGAGGAAGAGAGGGCCATTGTAGCACAGCAAACTCTGTCACAAGACTGGACAAACAGCAGCTGATCTGAGCACATTTCTAGGTCTCATATTGCCCACGTAAATTAACTTTAACAACTGCAGCATTTCCATGTTCCAAATTATGTTCCTAGAACTAATAAACATTTGCTAGATAGATGTACTGTACTGTAAAGAATTTCTTAAACTTTCACTCCAAAATCACACTCATCTGTTGGCTCTTGCGACAACAGCAACCAACCTACCCAGCAAATTTCTTGACTGATCTGCAACAAACTTTCCTTTATATAAAAGAAATTACATGAGAATTAACAATCATTCAAGTGTCACGATGCCATCCACAATGTCCATGTCAGGAGTCCACATCCATTGTCAATTCATTTTCTGTGGATAACGCAATGCTGCTACTGCCACTCACACTGGACACTTGCGTTTCCATTTCTGGTTCCATCAGCGCTCCTCTATGAGTATGCTGTTCCTCTACATTCGGAAAGCCATGACAAACCGCTTCCCATTCTGTGATCTTGGTAAAACGCCACACATACAACTTGAATGTGACATTCCATTGTCCGAACCACTATGTGACTTTGTACCACATTTTCAATGGCAATGAGATCTAGATTGTACGGTGGTAAAAGGAGAATTGCGCCTTCATGACCATTTAATAGGTCATCAAGAACAACCTGCTGTGTCTCAGTTTACAGAGTTTTATTAGAGCATACAGTTTCAATTTCAACTAAATCAACACTGCATGGATTTTGTGCTGCAGCAATCAACTTTTCATCCTTTTTTGATGAAGACTTGGGCAGTTATTACTAAGCATGTTATGATAAGTGGTGTTATCAATCACAACAATGGAGTTTTGGAGTAAATTTGGGATTTTCGTCAGCCAATACAATTTCCCTCTCCTGTTACAGAATCACACCAAGTCATACATCTACAACAGTAAATGATATAAAAACACATTTTTCTCATTTTGTTATCATAAAAATCAACAAAATTTCTTAAAATTTGCATTAGTGTTCCTTTTTGTTTATTCCACCACAAAACTTAAATCAATCTGGACACTGTTGAGAAGACAAAAATGTTTGAAGCCCTCATTACTCTGTAATTCGGTTGAGTTGCTATACTAACGTATCCCCAGTCCCATCAGCCCACAAGTGCCGACACAAATCTGCACATGATGAACAAGATGAAGTACATTTCATGAATGTAGGCAGTAACGTGTTCTGTGAAACTGTACCACCATAAGGGGCAGTAGCAGTAGCAGCACCAATAGTATTAGTATTACTAGTAGTACAAGTAGTAGTAGTAGTATGATTGAAGCAAACCAGCTGAACCAACTATTTGTGCTTGTGTAATAACTATTTCTTGAGTGAAACAAAAATTAAAGCAGTTTATTTTAAGGTATGGCATGTGCACCAAAATCTTAAATGGTATTAGGGCTCTTCAAAACTGTGGATTGGACACTTGGGAAATCCATTATCTGATAAAAAGGTGAAAATACTGGTCATTCAGTTGGAAATCATCAAGTGAATTCAAGGGATTATTCAGATTATTCTTTTGTGTGTTTTGGCGCTGCATAGTTATAGGTTGACACCAACTTTCTGGAGGAACATACTGCCTTCATCTTCTGAGTTGAAGGAATAGGATCAAAGTTGCGGCCACAGCAGTCAGGATGGGAATGTGGCTCAGTTTTATAACCAAGATGCAAGGAATATGACCGGTCAGAACCATGGGAAGAGGACAGATACGCAGACTATGTCACAGAGGAACAAAAGATCCCTATTGGTCAGTCAGAAGTTCAATAAATTAACAAAACCACAAGAAAAAAAACACCAAAACAGAAGGAACTGTTGTCCTAAACATGATCATAAAGAGGCAAGTCCACAGATGTGTATGATGTGGTAAATTCTTACAATAAAACCAACTAGATGCACAAATTTCTCAAATTTATTTTTGGAATAAAACTGCTCGCAAGCTGTCAGCAAACCTCTACGACATATACCATTGCTGTGTGTACAGTGAAAAACTCCTGATGATGGACAGAGGAACTGTCCAAAGCATGTAGAGTTTTATTCCAAAAATAAATTTGAGAAATTAGTGTATCTGGTTGGTTTTATTATAAGAATCTGTCATGATGCGCTGTCACCTGAACGTCAAAAGACATGGTAAATGTGTGATCTATGTGATAGGTGTTGATGGTAGAAGCAGAGAAAAAAGGTGATTACTTTTAGCTTACCAACTTCACAAATAGATCAGTGCTACCAACAGCAAATGGCAGCTATTCTGTCTGATACGATAATACTTAACCTTTATCATCCACCCCTTAAATACCAATGTAACCACTGAGGGCTAGGAATTTTTCATTTTTTAAATGCCCATGCCTGCACCCGAGCAGGACAGAATTTTCCCTTTTGGCCATGAGGAGTTACATTTAATGGGATATGGGCATCCCATTTGGTTGATAAAGGTTAATCCAATCATTTGTACCTGAATTTTATTTTGGATCAAACACAATAGTGTGAGACAGAAATCAAATTACAATCTGTTGCAGTCTTCCAAAATTACTGCTAATCATGTATATCACTTACCTTGCAGTGTCCTCCCACTAATATAGCACTCTGAAGATTATTGTGAATATCTCAAATCTTACAATGTCGAAGGTTGTACACTCCATGGACAGGCAGCACGTTAAAGTAAAGCAAATTACAGATGAAGCTGTTCCTCTGCACAGCACAAAGGCATATTTTGGGGAGCAGCAGTACTGTCTGTCCCATTCTTAACCTCAGTACCAAATGGAGGTGAGTGTTCCATCCACCAATAAATAATTTTAATACACTTATACTTTTCAAGTATTTATTTAACAATGCTGTGTGAAGTGCAAAAATTCAGAAATGTTGTAATGATTATGAATGGTAAATGCGAAGGGATACCGTGTCATATCCCAGAAGAACAAAGTCCTCAACTGCACCCCCATGTAATCCTCAGGACTTTCGTACTAGTTCCTGCGTAACGTGGCTCTAAACAGTATGTCTAATTTATTATTACAGCAGTACAGGTTCTTTACTCTCTGAAAAATAGGGTTGGTGCATTTCAGCTTGGAACTGAGGCAAATCATACTGAAATGTACTTCAAAGATCTTAATGTTCCCACAGGGCAACACTATCCATTCATTCATAACACAGCGACTGTCCACTCCTTGTACTGTGGCACCTTCGCTATGCTGTTGCTCCACCTTAATGTGTGCTACGTAACTTCCAGAATGCTCTGCTGCACCCATCCTGCCAGACTTCCTCCTCCTTACAATATGCAGTGCCAGTGCTCACACAATATTTTGCCACAGCCACTCCTCACCCTATGCTGTGATGGTGCTCCACTTCCACATCTGCTATATGCTTGCAGAACATTATGTTGCAGCCATTTTGCTAGACCTCTCACTCATCACTCTATGCAGTGCTGTTGCTCCACCTCCACACCTGCCATGTGCTCCCAGAGCACTTTGATGCAGCCACCTTACCAGATTGCTCACCATCAGATGCATCCAGACACAGGTTTGTCTGCATGTTTATCAGCTGACCACCCTATTCACAGACAGTTCACCACATCAGACATGCGTCTGCTCATAACATAAACTGCTGTAACACATAGATATTTTAAAACGGCAGAGAAACAACCTCATGGATGGCAAGAAAAAGATATAATCACAACATGGGCAGAAAGTGTCTATTTTGTCTCAAAAATAGTGAACAGATTTCAATGAAATTTGTTACTGGAAGGAAAACATTAAACGCTACCAAAAGAAATTAATTTAAATCCACATCAGTCAATTAGCACTCAAACAAAATCTTATTAGATTTCTCAACACAATGGGCAATGTAATGCTGAGGTGCATTCATGCCACCACTGTAGCTGTGGACAAGGGATGACTATTACATATTCTGAGAATGTGTCTGTAGTTTCTGTTATCCAGCATGCAAAGTGCATGTGCCATACTGTAATGTAATCCATCTCTACCTTTCTTTTCCATGTTATCTCATAAATGGCATGATTTTTGGAAAAAAAGCTATTGAACACAAAAAGTGTGTTGTGACTTTCTCTACACCTTTGTTCTGAAAAAATCCTGTTCTCATTAACAAGAATTCAGCAAGATACTATCACAAAATGTACATAGGTCTTCATTAAAGTACCCCTTACTCTTGTCAGATTTTAATGAAATCTGAATTTTTTAAAAAAATTTTCAAAAAACACTTAAATATAAAAGTTCATGAGAATCTGTCCAGTGGGAGTCAAACTGTTCCACATGGATGGACAGACAGACATAATGAAACCAACATTTAATTCTTGCAATTTTCCAAATGCACCTAAATATGGATTCTATAAAACAACCATCATTGCAGACAAAAGTGTTGTCCCTGGTCATCCAACTTGTAGCCAGACACTACACTGACTGAGTCATCCCAGCTGATATTGGAGACTAATATGGTTCTTCCATACCAACCTTCATTTGCCATTCCTGGTTGCCTTTCTGCCCATGACATTGGAACATGATGACACGTACCGGTACGACCACTGGGTTCTGTATCTCAGCACAGAAGTTCTCACGGCGCAGCTCCCCTGTCAGCGTCAGTGAGAAGAACTGCAAGGAATTCATCTTCTTAACTCACATAACAAGAGTTTATAGTTTTTTTTTTTAAACAGATAATACCAACAAATGTGCAAGTATTTGAATGTACACTTTCACATACATTCCTTGACTCCAACATGTTCCCACCTTCTTCAGATCACCCTCATAGAGTTATATCAAACATGCTAGCTACCAAAACACACACTTGCCATTTCCTCCTGATACGAACACATATGATTCTATAATGTTGTGATAAGCACACTATATGGACCAAGTCTGCACATACATCTACTACGAACTGTACATTATCCACAATTTTTAAGGACTAAAATATTAACCTATCTGACAATTTAACTATACTTTACAAGCGCTTGTTTGGTGTAAACCCCCCTGAGGATGACCTGCAGAATATCAGAGCTCGGAATCTTAATGGATTACACGTTAAAGTGTACATTCCAATACAAGTGCATTTGTTGGTATAATTTAAATAGTTCATTAATGTGTGGATAGGAATGCTATTAAGATTTTGGAGCCTCTTGATTATTTTCATTAACAGCAAGGAAGTTAACAAATGAATAAAAGACACTACACAATGAGGAAACTTTGTGACTTATATGATGGACTGGACACATACACAAGACATCTATACATTTGAGACAGTTGACACTTAAAGAGGGGCAAACAGATGGACAGGCAGTAAACAATTAATTTTACCAAAATAAATATGAAAGACATCACCAGAATTGAACTGACTGAAGTGTGCCCAAAGGCAAGCTTTGACATTAGTACAGTTGAACCATCAGGCTCTGCAAAAAGTGAGGTGGTTTGATTCTTCAGGTAAATGCATCACAGAAGCTACTCGTGTTCTTTAGTGTTTAAAATTATGACAATATGAGGTGGTATCAAAGAGTGTACAGACATCTGGCATGGTGAATCGAGGTCAAGACCTCAAGAAGTCAATGAACAATTTGATATAGGAATTATGTACAATGAATTGGAAACAGTGATCACATTTTACTTCAGCGTGCTCTACCAACATTTCTGACCTGACTCGAAGTCGTCTTGGGGTGACAGCTGTAGAGCCCCAGTTCATATTGCCCCGCATCGTTTCCCTTCTGAAGGTTGTCCAAACACTTGTGATTGTTTTGTGCCTGTAAACAATACAATTCAATACAATACAATGCAATAGAGGGCATCTGTTACAGGTTGACATGGACACTACACCAAATAAACATACCTGTCCAAATGCCTGGACATTTTCCGTGGGAATGAACATGCCTGGATACACATTTTGCAAGTACCACTTGAAGGGCTTACAGTTCAGCCTTTTCCTCAAATTGTGACGTTCAGTCAGGTCCCCGATATCCCGCTCCTGATAGGGAATACAATTCTTGAATGTTAACAGAAAAAATTTGTACAAAGAGTTATGTTTGGTTAGGAAATATAAAAAAAGACCAAGTTAAAGATACAAGGCTATGACTGATACAACAGTGAAATATGATAACAGAGAATATTCAGTTGCAAACTAAAACCAAAGTGTACATTTTTTAACACTTGCATAATGGGGACAAATCCAAGACAAATCCAAGACACAAAATTAGAAGAGAGTAAAGTATGCATCACTGAGACAACTGTGACATTAACAGAGGTAGGGAAACTGTGTTGCTGCGACTACAGCAGTCATAAAAACTAAGTCCAAACATTCTTTTCAGTCATTAAATACTGAAGCAAAGAGCATTAAAATAGTTATGGTTTCTAGTTGCCAGTCTGTGCTTAGACATACTAAGAAGCCTCAATGTTATATCTTATGATTATCTGCAAACTGGACGCAAAACTTAATTTCTGAAGCTTCAAGAGCATGGCAGGTCACACACTGAAATTTGATCTGCTTATGACAGAGGGCTGTTCAGTGACAGATTTATGAAGAGCTCATGCAGTGTTGTTAGCAAGCTAGAATCACTTAAACCAACTTAGCATTATGTCAAATGGTAAGGACTGGGGTTTTCTTCTGTCAGACTTACCAGCAAGTCAGGGCGATTCACATAGAATAGGCTCTTGTACTCATCCATCCACACCTCCACCATGCGGGCTGTGTTTATCCCATGGGTGTCCTTACCTCCTGGAAACGTGTATGGGTGAAAGCTGCGGAAGATGTGCCCCACACGAGAGCATGGGATGGTTTCCAAGGAGCCCCCACACTGCCACACCTGAAGCATATAATTGTACCTCCACAGCAGCATAACCATAACCATTCTTGGAAAAAAGCAGAACATGCAAAATCCATCTTAAACACATGAATGTCTCTTATTACCCACAAATTTGTTGCACTGCAAAAATCCTTCTGACCAGCCCCATTGTTTTGTCCCTAAATCTTAACCAGGTATTTCACAAAATTTTCCCTTCTAAAACAAAATGTAACTATGAATTACTCAACTGAGTATGATGATAACATGAACAGAAGAATTACTTTTGTCAACAAACAGTCAGCAGGATTTGAGATATGCAACACTGCAATTTTAAAAGACACTTTATAGGGTGACATACCCAACATTTTATGCATGAAGATCACAGGGTACCAATAGTACCACACAAATGACCAATAAAATTCATGCAATGTTTACATAACTCACCCTGAACGACATTTCCAGGTTCTCGCCACCCCACACATCCATCTGTGAGTCGTATGAGCCTATCTCCCAGAAATAGTCGCGCTGAATGGCAAAGAGACCACCTGCCATGGTGGGTGACCTGTGACAAAGTTATGTATCACATGGTTAATTGGTCTGAGTCACCTTGAAACAAAGCATCAAATCCTGGTCACGTACCTTGTTGGTGCAACAGGAGAGCCACGACGGGCCTGTTCTGCATCAGGGATGACCACCCATTTAAAGTGTCCACGCCATGTGAAGCCTCCAACCTGAAACCCAACTGTTCAGAAGTGCTGACTTCGAGCACCTCGCTTCTCCATTGCATTTTTCAAAGGTGCAATGGTTTATCACTCACTACCAAAAATTCAAAAGTAAATGAGGTCTTCGTTGTTCTAGGCTGTGGTGCCTTGTCACTGGATAATAGTTACCCAACATTTCAAGACAGTGCAGTGGCAATCCACCTCATTGGATGTATCAACACTGTCTCAAAATGTCAAGCAACAGTCATCCAGTGATGCTGCACTGTATTCTGGACAAAAGAAGACCTCATCTGCACTCCTTTTAAAGCCACCTCAAATCTCACATCCAGAGTAACCACTTACTTTTTCAAGGCAATATGTCCACAAAAGTAACCTTAACAAAAATCACATACTTCTTTTATATGCAATCACAGATACAGTTCAGTACTTTTATGTTTACCAAAACTCTAAGCCACCAGCATATGATGTGACAATTTTCAGGATTTGTTAGCAGTTTCTCAGGTACCTGCAGTGCATTGAAACAGCTGTTCAGTTTTGTTAGGCAACACAACCACACATTCAGACAGAGTAATGCAGGTAACATGTACACAGACAAAATAGACAAAATGCACTGGTTACCAGTGGTCACTTTGTTTCAGGGTCTACTGAGCTTGAAAGTAGGTCACTAAGGAAAGACCTGTACCTGGAAAAAGTCTATAGAAGATTTGCTGTACATGTACTCGAACGTCTTGTCATCAATCACGTCAATAATAGGAACAAGAACAGCACTGTGCTTCTCTTTGATTCGTTGAAGCAGCGGCTCCAGCCTAAAACAGACAAGGCCAATGAATTTTGAACAGAATGCTGGCAAGACTAACAAAATTAAATTCATGCTTAAGATATATGGTTTATGTAGCATGGTGCAGATATGTCACATTGTGAAGCATGTCAGTCTATTTAATTGTGTTAGCATTATGATATGTTAAATCAACAATTCGCTTGAGAACCACTTCTGTCAGTCCCTTTAACTTTAAAATACCTCATTAAATAATGGTACATTTAAATACGTTTTTGACCCATTGGGACCAGACAGCAGTATGAGTTGCAGGTGTATCACGGAATATGCAAATTTTTCATTAATGTTTAGGAGATGGATTTAAATGCCAATTGTATCTCTTGATGGGGCTGAGTTTTTATGATTTAGCATGGACATTTAAATTGCTATCAAGCAAACACACACAGACCAGCATACGGCATGCTAGGCCATTCACCAGTATATTTTAGACAGCAGCACATGCTATTACAGAACAATAAAAGTTCAAGTGATTTCATCTTCATTGTCAATTTAAATAGTTTAGTGAAGACAGTATACTAACGAAGCATTTTTCTACAGCAAAAACAAGAAAATTAAAATCTGTAATGAGTTACAATCAATGATATTAAAATTAACTGTTATATCATTGCTCCTTAATTCTTTGATATATCTTCTGGTAGTTCATGTAGTGGAAGAACAAATGGCAGAATTCTGCACTTTCCATGCAAGACTGTCTTCTCCATCCATATGCAAATTGATCTCTAGCTAGTAGAAGTGAAGTTGGAAATAAAAATGATGGATAAGAATAAATTTGAAAAATGGTTCAATGCACATTGGGACACATGGCTGTGATGGAAAGAATGTGTCCATGTCCATCCCTGGTATGATATATCATGATGTGACAGTAAGGTTACAGAACACACACCCATCCCAATCAAAAGGCTGCTCACCAGGTCTGCACCACTTCACAGTGTGCATCCAGGAAGACAAGCACATCACCAACAGCTGCTCTTGCCCCAGCAAGTCGTGCCCGTATCAAGCCTGCTCGTTCTCTCAGACGTACCAGACGTACTTTGGGAGGGAAACGTGTCCTCAGGTAGTAGTCCAGCATGCCCTGCAGCTCCACTGTGGAGATATGGAGGCATTCAGATAGATACAATACACAAGGGTTCAAACTACAAACTGATTGTGTATGTGTGAGTTAATACAACAATACATTTTTAAGCATCAGTACACATCCAGCACTGTAATAGAAAAATTCCAGACCTACATTAATATTTCCTATTTCCTCTACTTTCAATTACACCTTCTCCTAGTGTAAGGATATAATGTAAACTATGCAAAAAGTAATAACAATGCACTATGAGGACAGTCAAAATGTTTACTCTTCACAAATTGTTATTAGAATAATCAAGACACAAGGAAGGAAGAAATATGTTGATATCGAGGGTGCATGGATAGATAAAACACGAACTGGGACAGTTCAAGGACATAGCCAAAGAATGGAGAATAATATTAAAATGGATCTTACAGAATATAATTTGAGATTCTGAATTTAGATATCTGGTTGACTTTTGTAAACATGGTAATGAACCTTTGGATTAAATAAAGGTGGAAACTTTCTCAACAAACTGATCATCTATAAGCGTCTCAAGGAACACTGTGTGCCATGGAGTCATTTCAGTTTGGAACCACAAAAATTAATCATACATATGCATGTTAACTGTCAACTGGGGACAAACTAAAAGCATGATGTTAGGGTTGAGTACCTCTGTTACTGCAATCATCCACAAGAACAACCTCCTTGATCAGGTGTGCGGGTGAACCGTTCAGAACACTATGCACGGTTCGTATGAGAGTGCTCCATGCCTCATTGGTGAACACAATGATGACACTTGCAGAGGGAAGGTCCGAGTCATATGTCAGTTCCTTACACCTGCACATATACATACACACAGAGACCCAGTGATACAAACAAGAACGTCTCCTAGCTTAAGCAAAGTAAAAGAAAAACCATACTACACAAAAACATATGATGATATTATAATGGTGGTACAACAAATTCAAACATAAGAAAAATAAATCAAGATGCAGGAAATAAAACTGCAGAACTTGTTGAAGAAAAAAAAAAAAGCTCTGAAATTTGGCAAGTGACAATCTTTTGTCTTTGCAAGACATAATTACACTAATTAATGTTATGAGCCAAAGTCCTTCTTCAGAAGCTGATATGAAAAGTCCAACCCAACTTATGAGATAATTAAATTTGGACTAAAAGTAACCTACTGTCACCACAATGGGATGACACACATCAAGAGTGAGTCAGGCATAAACATTACACAAGAGTAGGATAGCAACCAGCAACCAATGACATCCCTGAATTGCCAGAAGAATAACTTATGAGTCCCTGAAACATAAGGACACAGACCTCATCCAAAGAGGCATATGTCTTTAAAGCAGTGGATTGGAACTCTCACCAGTCCCATCACAAGGAGTAGCACCTATGTCCCTGCAAATTCTACATTCCACTGCACTGCTACTGGCCCATACATTGTTACACAGGTTACTAAGACATTAGATTTACATTTTAAGTAGAGTTTACTGGACTTTCCACATTCAAACACGCATCATACAAAACCACTGGGGCTTGGAAACACCATTAGCAGCATACAGATCAGCAAAAACATAACTTGTCCCTGAATTCCTTCTTATATAACTGTTTTAATAAAATACTCGCATTCAGACCATAAAAGTGCCCTCACTTACTAGTCTCCAGAGATATAACTTCTTATAACCTGTTCAGCAAGACCACCAAAATCTATTATTTGTTATCCAAAATACCATGTTTTCATGAAAATGGGAATGTAAGTGTAAAATACATGTTCCTTGCTGTCTACAATACTTACTGTCTTATATATATTTGAAACCACATTCCATAAGGGTTACAAACAAGAACTGTTACAGAAAGTCAAGTCATGGTATCCAAGATACATGACACAGTGGTTTCGTCATGCTCATTACATTTATAGTGAATATAAACTAAATTGACAATGCTCACCAAACCCTGTAAAGTCTTCGATTACAAGAACTTGCTACAAGCACCTCAAGGAGGGCAGCAAATCAGTAACCTTTGACATAGGAAGAAGAATCTTTGTCTTCATCCCCACCTATTTCAGAAAACAACATGGCACAAAAAATAAGTACTTGGGATTTCGTGCATCTGGAAGCTTCCTCGAATAGGGAATTCTGTCGCTCAGAAGGATGTTGAAAGCCTCCACCTTCATAAGCTCCTCGGCCCGTTTCGCCTCTTCACCCCGCAATATAACAGGCACTCCGTCGTCTCCCAGTCCTGGAACCTTCTTCGCTTCGTCCTGACGAATTTGAGCTTCGTAATCGTCCTCACTGCGGAAGGAAATGTTCCGCAGTTCCGAACTCACTACACTATCAACTTGTCTCTTCAGCTCCTTCTTCAATTTTTCTACCCTTAGGTTAGTTATCACAACTTCCAGTTCTTCAGCTGTCAAATTACTTTTACGGCGCATGATTGACCACAGAACTAATGTCACCGATATGCACGAAATTAAAATCGCAAAGCGCCTATTGGCAAAAATCCTACACGTCCGTTTCAGTTGCATTGCTACATATGAAAATTCTACAAATACCAAACTTCCTAACCTTCTTTATGGGAACTCGCGCTTTCACATCCCGTAACCTACCCCATACATTGGAAAATAAGTAATGATAAATGATAAAGAACAGAGAAAAGACAGTCAATTAACAAAAACAAAGTGCCTTTTTTTCGTCTCTCTCAACGGTGCTGTGCACGTGGCACCATTTCTTACAATGACACACACACTTACCAGGGAATCTAACCTGTACACGATAAACACGGATGATGTGTCATTGATCACGGATTACGTAATCAAGCATTCCATGGCAAATTTCGTATAAACGGTCGTCTTCAAATTGAAGAAACCACTGTTGACATATCTTGGTTACATTTTAAATCTTTACCTTTAAACCTCCTTAAACCTATCAATCGAACTTCTGCACACTCCTGTAACTTTGTTTACAGAGCATATCAACACACCGCCCACTACTTCTCCCCCTATTTCCTTTATGTCATTGGTTATCATGGGTTAAACATAAAGAAGATAGGTCAAAGAGTAAAGTGCTAAACGTGAAATATCGTCTTGGAGTACGGCTTTAGTTACAGTTTCGTCCAGCAGAATGCACGCCAATAATGGGCGAGAGTTGAGCAGATATCATCTAGTATGGCGTTGACGTCGTCAGCCATGCTCAGCGGTGCAGCTGAAAAATCCATCCTTCTCAGACGTGACGCTTATAGCGTTGGATGTATAGTACCCGACATTTCAGACGATCTTAATGTGATTATCTTTAGAATCTCTTGGACTGCATGACCCAGAATATTAAGGGACAATTATCTTCGAAACGAAGAGAACTAAAACCCAACGATACAGCGTTTGTGATTCCAGAAGAATGGAATTCTCAGACTATCCATCCAATCCGTGCACAACTACAGAATACAGAAACAAACACTCCATGTAACGTTGCCCTACTTGCGAAGCCAGTTTTTCCTAAGACATTCAAGAAACTCCTCACCTTGGATAGAACCAGAATTATTTATTCCCGACTACATAAGAGTCTGTTACTAGTTCCTACCCTCGGCCAGTTGGAACGAGTCCACGCTGTCCTGTAACATTTCTTTAACACGCATTTTATTATTACCCTGCAACCTAGACCTAGGTCTTCCAAGTGGTCTCTTTTATTCTGGTTTCTCAACCAAAACCCTGTACTCGTCTCTCTTCTCTCTCACATGTTCCACTCATGTCATCCTCCTTCATTTGACCACCCTAACGCCGATTACAATCAAGAAGTTCCTTACAGTACATCTTTCTGCAACCGAGAAAGCAGAGCTGACATCAGCGTAGACAGTGGACCACACATTTTTATCAGATTATTCGGCAACTATAAACCCTAATTACTGTGGTCCATTTTGTGTGTGTGTGTGCGCGCGCACGTTAATTCTCTTTATTTGCACTCCACAAAAATTCCTGTTGCAGAGTTCAGGCCGCTTTTGTAGAAGAGGGTGTTTCAAAGAAATCAGAAACGTGGTGTATTTTTTTGATCCCTTAAAAAATACAAATTAAAACAATTCCAAAATGCGTCACGTTGAACACAGAAGAACTACCACCCGGAACTGTATTACAATTAATTTCCGTTTTTATGCCAGTGTGTCTTTGTTAATTTATTTCTTCAAAACAGGTAAGTAATTAGGGACACCCCCTTATATATACACACACTTACTTACTTCCTCCATGGTGCAGAGTCCTTCTTGAGAAACTAACTGGTTTGCAGCTAGTCAAGAAATTCCCCGCATTTCACGGAACCCGAAGGTTCATCACCGCACTCACAAGCGTCCGCCACCTGTCTCTATCCTGGACCCGCTTAATCCAGTCCATATACCCACATCCCACCTCCTGG
>Ga0136643_10002758_pt1 | contig 23119 bp, 13 predicted proteins | sample TergutLab28metaG_FD_96883 | JGI IMG/M metagenome (GOLD analysis project Ga0136643, IMG submission 96883) | Labiotermes labralis P1 segment gut microbial communities from Petit-Saut dam, French Guiana - Lab288 P1 (version 3) (version 3) | ecosystem: Host-associated > Arthropoda: Insects >... | reverse complement strand
GAAGGTTTTAATATTAAAAATTACCACGAATTTTTAAAATTCCCCCCCCCCCCCCCCGCCGGCGACAGCAGCTATTGGTCCAGAGGCTTCCCGATCACACTCAGACACACTTCACTCGGTAGCATTCCTCTGGAGGAGCGATCATCCCCTTGCAGTGACATCTACTGGAAACACACAACACTCACAAGAGACAGACATCCTTGCCCCCGGCGCGGGATTTGAGCCCGCACTCACGACTTAGACAGCGCGTCCACTGGAATCGGCGCCATTAAGTAATACACTTAAGTATACATACCAAATGATAGTGCCTTACATGACTTGGAGCATTTATGCATATCGTGCGTTTGTTGCTGATTGTTAATGTGGTAGCCGTACGTAAAATAAACACGGGCACATACTTTCCCCCCAAATTCTCCCATTTTTTAATATTGCGCGGTGAATTAAAACTTAAGTTGTTAATTTGTTATTAATTTCTTGCCTTCGTGACTTCTAATAGTGCCACATACTAACGAACACCTGCCTGTAGACCCTGGCATTCGCGAAGACAGTAACATTTTATCAGCCCAAACTGGAAGTTTCGCGGCAATGGAGTGGCCCTAATTTTTAGAAAATCTTTGGTATTTCTTTAATGTTCCGTATTATGGAGGGCACGTACTGTATGTCAGAGTGCACACTGCGTTAGGTCCCTGAAAAAATGTACGGCAATCATTTAGTTTTTCTTGTCATCTCATCAGTTTCTCTGATAACGGGGGGTAATGACATATCTTTTTCTAAAAGTCCTAAAAAAAGGGGCATATGTAAGCTCTTGTTGTGGTTGTTGCTATTGTTGTTGTTGTTGTTGTCGTTGTCGTCGTCGTCGTCGTCGTCGTCGTCGTCGTCGTCGTCGTGACCTTAAGTCGTAAATGAATAGAAAATTCAATTAAGCCGTACAATTCAATTATTATTACTAAGTTCACGGCCGTTTTATTGCGGGTCACTGTAATTTTCACGCGAAATTCCATGACCTTCCTCAGCTCTCTCTTTTTATCATCAGAGCAAGCCGATTGTTACTTTCATCTCTCGGATTGCAGACACCTTATTGTGCATGATGTATTATATGCTCAACTTTGAGCTGTTTCTTTCGTATCAGCTCGTAGTTTATGAAGAGCACATTCTTTTTACGTTATGGATGCTCAACTCTTTCTTCGGCTTCAGCACTATCTCACAGGGAACCAGGCTGTGGCTCAGCCACTCTCTCTCTCTTTCTCACTTACTCACTCAATCACTTACTGACACGAAATTTATATATATATGGAGATTATTACACATACTCTATCATCGCCGCAGTAGGCAAACAAAAGTCGCGGATTCATCTGTGGTATCCTGAATTCGAATACTGTCGGGGCGCGGATGGCTGCAGGCATTCGTCTGCGCAGTTCAAAATGTTACGTTAATCATATCATCTTTAGACGGGCGGCTGTGAATCGTTATATTAAGTTCACAGAAAGCTTCGGAACGTGTTGTAGCTGGAAGAGAAGGCAGAGAGAAATGAAAAGAAGGCGAAGAACGTCTAGACGTGCTTCCACATACATTATGCAGGAGTGGCAACTTTCCTGACGCGCTGCGTATTTGGATATTAAAATACAGAAGGAACTCTTTTCTAGCCTGTCATTGTCTAGTCTAAATTCGAGAGACGTGACGGTGTACGCTACATGTAACAGCTGTTTCAACAATCAACGACATTTTCACCGCGGATGGCATTTGTACATTTCGATTCATGAGTACTTTCCTAAACAATGTTTACTGATAGGTCTTCCTGCCGTATGCACTGTGAAGTTAGAACTCAATATTAAATACAAGAATAAAATCTTGACTTTACAGTTAAAAATGGTTCAATTTTTGTTTTATTTTGCGATGTCCCCTTCTCTTTCTTTGTTCTTTCTGTCTATATATCTCATACTTCTTTTATTTCTGTTCCTTTCCTTTTTTTTACAACCTACGGAACTACAATTGTGGTCCTTTGGGTGATGGCAGTAAATGCTATATTTAAAATTAGATTCTTACAATAAAACCAACTAGATGCATTAATTTCTAAAATTTATTTTTGCTTACTCTCACCAAACCTGTATGACATATACCATTGCTGTGTGTAGAGTGAAAAACTCCTGAAGATGGACATAGGAACTGTCCGAAAAATGTAGAGTTTTATTCCAAAAATAAATTTGAGAAATTAGGGCATCTAGTTGGTTTTATTATAAGAATTTATCACGATGCACGGCCACCTGAACGTCAAATTCAAAATTAGTTTTAAAAGTAAAGTCAGCAAAACATAACACTTAATGGACGCTATGGGTGAATAAACTAAGGGAGGTAGAACATTTTTTTAAGACAAGAAGGACTATTTTAAAGTTATAGTAGTAGTAGTAGTAGTAGTAGTAGTAGTAGTAGTAGTAGTAGTAGTAGTAGTAGTAATGGTTTAGTAGTGAAACGAGAGTTTAGACCATTGGTAAAAGGTATGTATTGAAGAAATCGCTTCTGTGCGTAAGTCCGGCTTTACACGAGGACACACTGTCGTGAAGAATGAATAAAAACTCAGAAATTTTATTGTACTGTCATGTACGAGTGTACATAGTATGACAGGAGGGCGCCAAGTTAATTGAGTTTCATATTTTCTCCCGAAGGTAGAGCCAGTGCGTTTGTTCGAAATATTGGAACCAACCTACCAGAACACACGGTGTCATAACCCTCAAGAACATGTTGTGGTTCTTCACTGTCGTCTAAAGCCTAAACAAGAGAACGTGATTTTATATCCCTTTCCTATTTCCTTTGTTTCTGCCTCTTTCTTTGTGTCATTTAGTATCCATTGTACCTTCAATATTTCGTTTTTAGATTCTCTCTTGTTCTGCTACTTTCTTTCTTTTTAAATTTTATATGGAACTTTCCTTCACAACATTACTACTCTTATACATTACTTGGCATGTTAAATATGGAGAAGCTTAGAATTAGAGTCTTTCGCATTTATCAAGGTCAGCAGTAAAGAAAATAGAATGACAGACCTCAAGGAAGTGGTCCCAGAAGTCAAAAGCACCATCTGTTTTAGCAACGGCGCACAGCAAGGCGAGATTTCAGCCTGTTTGGTGTAAAATTCACTGTGGCTGTGTGCTGTTTTGTAGTTTCTATATTGCTCTTCAGTGGCCCACATTAAATTCCTGTCGGTTGGTACGTAACTTAAACGTTGTTTTATGTTCTCTATTGGTATAATTCGATGATATGCGAGTATAATAATGTGGACATTAACAGAATATCTCCCCTTGCCATATTTTTTTGCCTGTACGTAGATCAGAATATCGACAGGCCGTCCTGTGCGTGCGAACAAGACAGGAGGCAGAGTCAGTAACAGTGCGACGCTGTAGGCCATGTGTATGGAGCAAAACGTTGGCGAATACCTGAGGGTTCGAGAGCTGTTAACAACATCCACCAAGTAAAATAGAAATGAAGTTCGTGATGAAATTGTAATAACATCGAATTATAGAGATTTTATTTTTCCCGTTGTGCAAAACAAATTTTTGTCACTTGTTCTGTACTTTTTTTTTTATTTTTTGCTGACCGTGCGTCTCAGTATAATCTTAGTAATTGACCAACTAAATGTACAAATTCTTGTTTTGTAATAAATTTATTATATTCGTTTACATGTTTCGAGCACTTTTATGCTCATCATCAGGAGGTCAAATTTGTATTGTACAGCATCTGGTATCGTCACAATCTGTAGTTGGCCGTCCGGTGTACAGGTGCACCTACAGATTGTGATGATACCAGATGCTGTATAATAAAATTTTTACCTCCTGATGATGAGCACAAAAGTGCTCGAAACATGTAGAGGAATACAGTAAATGTATTATAAAACAAGAATTTGTGAATTAAGTTGGTCAGTTACTGAGATTTTTCTATACGGTTAAGAAAAATAATGTTTTGTTTTTGGTAAAAATATGAATTATGATTTTGTAAAAAGCGGTGCTCAAAAATATTGCGTCTGAGAAGAAGAATACACGAACAGTTTAAGGTATATTAAACAACGAGAAATTTAGCAACCTACAGGTCTTGTTTAGTTTGTGTTCAGGATATTTAAATGAAAGAGAATACTATGGGCTGGGTATGTGGGCAGGAAGAGAGAAATAAAAAATTCTTACCGATTTTTTACGGCGAACATCTTGGACAATTGTTCTGTGTAATGTTCTTGCTCTCTTGTCCCCTGTAATGGTCCAAACGCATCGAAATATACAGGAGAAATATTAAATTTACGTTTGGTCTCCATAACATATTGTGCAATACTTTATTTTAACACCTGTACCTTGCATCTTTTATTATTTTGTAAAACGGCCAACCAATTCATAATTAATTGACAAATTATTATACTTCTCCTACATGTTTCGACACTATTATGTCATCTTCAGGGAGCTCGTAGTTAGTATCTTGCTAAATTACACAAGTATATCAATGTAGTCTTTGGTAATGCAATTTAAATTTTCACACACTTTTTTTTTTGCTTTTTAATCTCAATGTTTAAATTTTTAAAACATTAAAATTTTCTTATTTATCATAAAATGGCTACAATCATTTTGTATTTATAATTCACGTTTGTCCTGTATGGTGGCCGTATACACGATCTGTAATAAATATGAAATGTGTGTTTATGCTGTCGTTGTGTAGGCCCTGGCCAGTACAATAATGAATCAGTGCAGGCACTTGCAAAATGTAGACTTGGAAGAGACAGACGAATGTATAAGATTGGCTGTAGGATGGAGGATGGCTCTGACGTTAGGAGGTGGATGGAACTTGATCACTTTCATGTCAGATGACTAGCTTCCGGCCTACTGAGATTCAACCTTATTAAAAGAGTTATTTATAACGCACGGTAAGTTGAAAGCGTAGTGGCACTGTTTTTACGCCTCTCTTGGATGTATACAACTGTGGACGCTTCCATTAGGAACATAACTGCCGTAATATCGCGAGTTTAGTACCGGTGGCAATAAAAATGTGTCCAGTGACAAGTTCTTTGGAACGAGGTATAGCTCACTCTTCCACTCTGCATAACATTTTGAGCTCAGCAACTACTTGTTTTAATTATTTCTATAGCTTTCCCCTGCTCGTTGCAGTAAATTACAGAATCAAAGTTGAAACAAAGCAAAATCCAAGTAACGTGAATGAGTAATAAGGAAAGGAGCTTTGAAATAAATGGGCTCAACGTATAATGTGTGTTCGCCTTATAAGGCTGCGAGAAGGAATGCACAGGCGGTGTTTGTTAAGAGCTGCGGGAATTGCGATGCGCCTCTTGCTTTTTATCGCATCTAAATTAACGCTCAGACTGGGATTAAAACGATATTTAGAGCAAGAGAATCTAGACAGACCAATTTTACACAGCGTGTTGGAAAATAATCAGGATCCTGCAACTGGAAGGGGACAAACCTTTCCTCACTACTGACTCACTTCATGGATGGATGAATGAAAGAATGAATGCATGAATGAATAAATTAACCACTTTGTTATTAAATCTGAATCTGCGCAATTTATGAAAACTGGATAACAAATCAAATGTCTTTGTCTTATAGTGGAGCCAGGATATTCAAAATTAATCGAGAGTAAATATTATTCAATTTGTTATTGTCTGGGATGTGCTGCCGAATATACTGATAGTTACCGACGTTTCGAAAGAAACGCTACTTAATAAATTATAGTGGTACATAAACATGGATGTAGTATACTACCGTGCAACGTCGTGCATTTACGAGTCCACGTGGTGTCACATCTCAGGAATTTCCCCGTCGGCGTCCTAGGGATTTTAAATTACAAACTTCTTTGTTTGTCGACATGTTTGTGGTACATCGATGTTTCAGTGTAATCAAAACTTAAAAGACGTGGTCTTGGAAGGGACAGGCCACAGATGACAGTATAATTAGCCACATGCTTTTTGCATGCCGGATGACTAAGGCAAGAATAAGGACACACACTCAGAATATGTAATACGTATTCATTTTCCACGGCAACAATGGCCACGCGAACGAGTCTCAATGTTACATTTTACGTACATTGTGTGTTTTTTTTTTTTTTTTACTGAATCCAGAAATTCCTAAAACGGCCTTGCTTAGAAGTCGGTGAATTCTCTAAGTAGCAGACAGACTGTCAGCTCAAGGATGACTGTACTTTTGTATTCGTTGTTGCGTCCGACTGTGTAACTTGAAATTTAATACAGTGTCTTTAAACAGATTGCATTTAAAGATACATTTTCAAAGACGTGAAGGATAAATATAAATATATTACATAGTTCTGAATATTAACTACACTGAAACACACTTTCCTTGTGTTATGACTGCTAACCGACAGCCTCAGTCATTTGCTTCGCTTATATCAACATGAAGGATAAATAATTACATACGGTTTTTAGTGGCCACCGTCAGCGTGACTCTGCCTTTAATGCTTGGGGAATTTGTTACCTTTCCATTTCATCCATCTTGTTGGTCCGGACGGGTTCCCCATCCCTTGGTTCTGAGTAACCAACCACATTACCCATCAGCCTGCATATACACCCGGCTGACACCTTCACAGAAGTTAATTCGATCTGATAATACAGGATCATAATTTTACCTCAATGTTGATGCACCTACACGGCATGTTCAGAATAATCTACCCCCAACATTTAAATTCGGAGTTCTCTGTATTTAAATCTTAAGTTTCTATATAACATTCGGGATGCCGAAGAATTACGAACAGTGTGTAATCCAGATACCCATAGTTTAATTTGCCGTTTACAATGAGTGAAATTCTCAATTTTTGAAGTGAAGGGATGTGGGGGGTAGTGTATGCTAATAAGTAAAGCTGAGAAGAGTAGAAATTGCACAATGAGTTGAAAGAGAAAACAGAAAATAAAGAGACTGTAATATATCAGGGTATGAGCCAGGTATAGAACAGCTAAGCACCGACCGAAGAGCGTCATGATGCCTAGCGTCCAAGTCATACGTCTTAACTCGCCACCAAGCGTCTCGCAAACTAAGGTACGACACATACAAAGGAAACAGGAAGTATAGAAAGCGATAAAAAGCAAGCCGCAAGGAGTGAAAAGATAAAAAATACACATACAAATGAGGAAACAAATGAATGAAAGTGCGATAAAAATCACATTCTTTAAATTCAGTTGTTCATTCTGTGTACGTTTCTTTTTAGGCTCTGCAAAAAGCGTAGTAATGGAAGGCATGGGTCTGTTCTGTAACTGACCTGCTTTACGTCTTCTCTGGAGGCCGAAAGTGCTGCAGTGTACGTGCTTGTAGACGCGCGGCGGAGACCGGAAAATGTATGAAACACTCTGTTTTACCGGAAATGTATATATAATCAATTACAAATACCACCAACACCGTAAAATGAAATCACTGAACACATGCAATATCTTTTCCTTTGGTTCCTGTACGTTTTTAGTTCGGCCTGCATGTTTAGACTCCTTTAGATAGCCGTCGTCACTGTCAACATTTCTAGAAAATTGCAGAAAAGTATTGATTAGGGCATTACTCATTGCATGGTCCGTCTTGTGACAGGACAATAGCCTCTTACCCCGCGAGATATCTACAGAGTGCGATCCATTGTATCCTCTTTCAAATTCCAGTGTCTTTCCTTTTCCTTAAGGTCATCCACCAGCAGCTACGTCTTCTTCCTGGTACTGTATAGTATTAACATTATTTAAAGTTTGCTAATTAAGCGTTATGTTAGGGAAATATATTACGTATTTAATTCCTATGAACATATCTCCGCTTTTTTCTCTTTGATTAATCACATGTCATTTAGAGTCACTATCCTTTTGGCACTTAAATACTGAATGTCTTCCTTACAGGAAGTTTATAAAAATTAAAATTTTATTATCCTTTCTCTCCTGTTGTTGTTGTTGTTGTTGTTACGAAGTCCAGTTGCTGTTTTTCGTTAAATTATCTTTAACTCGTTATACGACGAGACTAAATCCAGAACCTGGAGGTACGTATTATTAGCAAGCCGTAAAAAACTGAAGACAGGAGCAGGCTACAGTACACTATTGTCTGTGTTTCTTTTGCTTTTCATTAGACTTCAGTTAAGTGGATGGGGGACGACCTTTTTCTTTTGTGTTCTTTTATAGGTTTTTGAGTCTGACAAGCAAGTGACTTATCGTTTTGTGCATTACGTATAATTTGGTACAAGTAAAATCTTTTAGCTGCCTTTGTCACGTAACTAATTCCGTTTAATATTGTGTGAAAACGCAACAAAAGAACTTCTTTGTCGAGTGGTTGACATTCGTCACTTTTACTTTTGCGGTGCCGAGTTGGTTTCTCGGCTCGAGGTATGACCGTCACGACCAACGTCTGTAACAAATTTTCACAGTACCGTCCACTAAATACTTTCTGCTGTTTCCGCCCCAGTTCGTCACTCACAGAACGACCCTGCCTTTCTAAGCTAAATAGACTAATCTGTGCAGATAAATTACGCGTCACCAAGTAATCCAGGAATAAAATCAAGTCAGGTAATGAAGGCTTTGGAAAAGTCATTTAGTTTTTGTGTTACGACCAGTTTCTGGCGTATTTGCAGTGAAAGTTGCAAAATTGCACCTATTAAGTACTACGTGTTATTCCATACGTCTGTCCGCCGTAAAATGAAATGGGGAACTGTGCAGTGGATTTTCATGAACTTTGATATTGGAGAATTTAATTAAAATTTATCTGCATTTTCCGATACTCGTTAATCCTTTCAACCAAATCAGTTTCTGTATGTACGAACTGCTGCAGCATTCGGAAAAGCTCGATTTTAGAAACACATAATAATTTAGCCCTCTGTAGTTTCTATGATTCCCACACTTAACAATTAATTGTTTTAGAGAATTAAGCGGCTCCCATTTGTAAAGGAGAAGCATCGTGTTTTGTATAAGGGAGGATTTAAATTTTTAAATATTACTACATGAATTTATAGCTTCGAAATATTAAATAATTGGCAGTTCTTGCTATTTTATAAGAAGATCTGCAGATATTTCTGTATGAATCTGGCTGAATTCATACTGGAATTTAAAATATTTGAGAGATCATTCGTACAGAAGAAGGGGCATATTATAGGCACAGTGTAATTTTTCTGTAAGTCTCCAATTTTTCGAGGTATTTAAAGAAATTCTTTGAGATATTTAAAGAAATTGATTTTTAGGCTGTTATCTAAGAAAATCGGGGTAACGTGACTTTACTATGAAAGCTGTTTGCTAAAGATTGTCGTCTTCTGCGATATTACACCGTTCAGTCTGGTATATATTTATTGCTGCTGCGGTGTAACAAAACTTTTTAAGAATGTTTTTATGACTGTTCTTTGTCCATTCGATTCTGACGTTATGAATCATTGCATTTGAATTCGTCACGTCATTAGACAGGGAAATATAACATAGCACGAGAAGGTACGGATGTACAGCCACAACAGAGGTGAGATTTCAGCCACGATCAAAACTTTGAGCCTCTTCAGGACTGTATGTGCCTTCAATAGCTCAGACATTGACCCCGAGGTCTCGACCGTTTCGACTTCAAGCTGTTCTTATTACCGTATCACTGTATATTCATGCACCGTCAGATAAACGGGTCGAAGTATGTGGAATTTCTAGGCCTATCACATGCGAAGGGGAAGTATTGTACGTAATAATATTCATGACCTGCTTGACTCGGTAGATGGAGGCACTGCACACCTTTTAAACGTCGGTAAATATTTACCAGTCACAACGGAGTAACATATCAGAAGACTTTTAGGTAACGTCAGTAACCTGTTATACTTGGCACTGAATGTGGCAGCCCAGAACACATTTTCGTAATTAGAGGTTCTGACTCATACGGTGTGAATGTACAAACACAACTAGGTTAATGGACAAACTGCATCCTCCTTGCTGCAACACCTGTGGATTCGTCAGACGATCAAACGTCGTATATGCAGCGGTGACTCCTGGGGGCGACACCTGAACTCTACACAAATTCCACTTTCCCTGCTCAAAGTTATAGCAAGTTTCAAAACTTTAGCTCACTCCGCATAGTTCACCGAATGAGGCAGCTGAAGGAACACAAACAAACAAATCGAGGGAAGAAAAACGACAATGCAAAAACGGAAAATTGAATGCGAGTTTAAAGCAGCAAAAAAGGAAAAGGATACAAATCAGATTAACAAAATATCAAAGTATCTAAGCTCGAATTTAAAAGATTAATAAAAAAAAGAGAAGCATGTAACTAGAGCTAAATGAAGAGGAAACAAAGAGGAATTGAGTAACGCAGAATGAGAGTAAATTAAGTAAAAAGAAACACTAATTCGTGAAACAAGAAAATTGTGTATATATTGGGTACAGTGTGACAATACAATGATATGGAATGAAAACGGATGTGGAAAAACCCCAGGGTAATGATAATGCCATGGCAACCATCCCCACTGCAGATTAGAATAGATAAAAACAACAGTAGAATGTGGAATATTTCAGCTATTTTGTGGTGTAAGATGTACACATGAAATTAAATCTAGGATTGCCACGGTAAAAGAAGCATTCAGCAAGAAACATACTCTCTTGACCAGTAAATTAGACTTTAGTTTAAGGAAGAAACCAGTCAAGTGCTACATTTGGAGCATAGTTTTGAATAGTGCTGTAACTTGGACACTTCGGCAAGTAGATCAGAAATATATGGAGAGTTTCAAAATGTGGTGCTGGAGAAGAATGGAGGAGATCGTTGGACTGACCGTGTGAGAAGTTACGGAATATTACAGAGTCTAGAGTGAGATGAATATCCATCAAACACTAAAGAGAAAGTAGGCTAGCTGTATTGGTCACATCTTGTGTGGGAACTGCTGTTTGGAACACATTATTGAAGGAGAGATAAAGGGAAGGATATAAGTGACGGATAGACGAGGAAGAAGGCGAAAGCAGCTACTGGATGACATTAAGGAAAAGAAAGGATAGTAGAAATTGAAGGAGGGAAAACTACATCGCACTCCGTGGAGAACTTACTTCGGAAGAGGCTATGGAACTCGTCAGACTACAGAATGAGTGAATAAATATATGACAGAATATGAGAATTTGAGATGAGAAATTTGTACAAGTTTTAGTCCTTATGTAAAAAATAAGGAACAAGATCATTTGGAAAGCCAAGATGCCGATGTGAGGGTCGATAGTACTGTAACAAATGGCAGAAAGTGACGGAGTGGTGTATGAACTGGCATGAGGCAAAGTCAAATGGCGGGTTTTCATTAACAAGTTGAGAAAATCTTCAGTGAATTATTATGAGTTTTTTAAACTGCGATTACTTAGTCAGCTATTGTGTTCGTTATGTGCTTTGTTATTGCTCAATGCGAAAAGCATTTTGTTCATATTTACTGAAGCCGGTCCCAGTGGCCGCGCGGTCAAAGGCGTAGGTCTACGGCCGTTCGCCTGCTGGGATCGTGGGTTCGAATCCCAGCGGGGGCATGGACGTTTGTCTGTTGTGAGTGTTGTGTGTGTTATCAGGTAGAGGTCTGTGTGACGAGCTGGCCCCTCGTCCAAGGAAACCCTACCGACTGTGGTGCGTCGTTGTGTGTACCTTCGAAACCTCATGAATGAGGAGCCATAATAAAGCAGGCTGAACTGTTGGGTGACGCCTGCAGCAAGCAGACAACGCAGTAGTTTAGGTCAGAATAAAATACCGAGTTAGTCTCTAAAGTCTAGGTGGTGTCGTGAATAAGAGAGAGAGAACAAATATTTACTTAAACAACAAGCATCTGTCATTATATGTATATTGCGTGAAGGGATTCTTATAATACGCGCATTCGAACTTTTGAGGTGTAACGTCGTTATGTAACAAAATATGTTGTCAGCAATAACGAAGTGTCGCTTGAAACTTTAAGTTGCAAGGTAAACCTCTGCATAAAAATCTTAAGCCGAAAACACTGGTGCTGCCCACTGCTGTCACTGCTCCACCAAACACTGTGCTGCCCACTGCTATCACTGCTCCACAAAACACTGTGCTGTCACTGCTCCACCAAACACTGTGCTGCCCACTGCTGTCACTGCTCAACTAAACACTGTGCTGCCCACTGCTGTCACTGCTCCACCAAACACTGGTGCTGCCCACTGCTGTCACTGCTCAACCAAACACTGTGCTGCCCACTGCTGTCACTGCTCAACCAAACATATCTTACTTCTGCCAAGGCGGCACCAATTAGGAAAATTGTATGAAAATATATAGACCTACACGTAACAAATAATTTTCAAGAGCTACCACAATCTGCCACAGCTTGAATCTGTCTATTTTGACCATGTTCGTCAAAAGTGGTTGGTTTAATGATGACAAAAACAACCACAAAGTAAAGAAAGTCATGAAATAGTTTTGTATATCAACCAAAAAGTTGGTTTATATAAAAACTACATTCAAGATACACGGTACATACATACAAGTATCGGTATGAAATATTCACTTGCCAGTGCTTCTTTTTCAGGTTAGAATGATATCGCCATTCATAAATTGATTTTTACCAGTCTGGTGCTAAGAACACTAATAAAATGAAACAACTGATCGCAGTGCCGCCGCGCGGTCTAAGGTGTAGGTCTACGGCCGCTTGCTTGATGGAATTGTGGGTTCGAATTCCGCCTGGGGCATGGATGTTTGTCTGTTGTGAGTGTTGTGTGTTGTCAGGTAGAGGTCTCTGCGACGAGCTGATCACCCGTCCAGAGGAGTCCTACCGAGTGCGGTATGTCTGAGTGTGATCGTGAATCCTCGATAGTGAGGAGGCCTTGGCCCACTGGGGCTGTTGCGCCATGGTATAAATAAATAAACAAATAAATAATTAAATAATAAAGTGAAACAACGTAAATAAAGACAACAATTCAATCTGCAAATAATAATGCCGCTATTATTTTTACAAGACATGCAATATTTCAGCCATCTACCTTACTTGAAGGTGCGCTGTTTGTGTTTACTGCACGACTCCTACCTGAAATGAAAGGAAAATATATTAGTCAGGAATCAGAAAAATTTAAAAAAGAAAGCGGGTACGTGACGTTTTTCGCCCTGAGACCCAGACAGAAATTCAAGTTTCATTTATTTCTATGTCTTGAAGCTTATTATCCTAAGATGACTCAAAATGAAGTGACAGCACTCTGTTGCTAAGGGGTAATAACGCTGACATATCCTCCATTTCCCTCTCTCTAGACTGCGATGGTTGCAAATCTTGTAAACGTAGAATATTTCTTCTTTATACAATCTGAAACACAGATCCTTATTTCTGCACTCAAAACACAAAATATTTCCGACACCAGACAACGACCTGAAGTACTTTATTTCTGGCACACTTGTATATACATTTTTGATAGGCATATCTAGGAGAGCAAGCGACGGTGGCAATACGTAACGTACCTCTTCGTAGTAAGTTACAAAGCGCGAGGTTTAATTAACTTATCCGCAGTAATTTCGTTGTTGTACAAATTTGAAATTACGCCTGTATGAGGTCTTTTGACCTGTTGTCTTGGAAAATGAATATTTCATGAAAACAGTTTACGTCCGCTTTCAGAAACGACAAGAAGGCCGTTGGGTCTGTTAGCACCACAAATCATAACATGAAATTGAGGTTCAGTCTTCTGTAATATAATGCCAACAAGTGCGTGACCTGCCCAACTAATGCTTTCATACACCGCCGATTGTTTGCCAGCAACAGTCTAGAGGTATTGGATAAACGCGATTCTGAATAGTGTTTAAACTTGCATAGCAAAAACTGCCTTGGTCGGAGTACATGATGGTAGACGACCAGTCAACGGAAAAGCCTCATATGATGCCTGTTTCTACTTTATTTTTAACTGGCGGGTACTGCTTTGAACAAGTGTCCGGAATCTAAATATCAGTGACTAAACTGCAAATTGTTTAAATGCACTAAAAGACTCAATACGACAAAACACACAAATAACAAATTACTTCGTGATTCTGGAGTATACAGCCTTCCCTGTACGAGCCCAAGTCTTGTATTACCAGATAAAAAAAAGCCAAAACCTTTTTATGCTCCCGTCATATCGACATGCCTTTTAACAGGAGCAAAACAGGAGGACTCCAGTGTAGCTGCAACAACACAGGCAGTGTACTTATAACAATGAGGCCCGTTCGTGCAACCATTGGTATGGTGGAAAACTAGAGTGTTACATATACTGAGTATGTGTTTGTAGCCGCAGTTATCCAGCATTCAATGCACTTGCACAGTATTGTCATCTGTGTTCTGCCCGGCACTGCAAATGTTTTCCACATTATCTTGTAATCGGAACGATTTTCTGAAACACATTATTAAACACAAAATGTGTGTTTCGATTTTCCCTGCAAATTTTGTCTGAGACATTTCTCATTCGAAAAAGAATTAAGCGAAATATGATCATAAATGTACATACGTTTTCGAATAAAGTACCCGATATACTTGTCAGATTTTAATAAGACTTGAATTTTCTCGACAGATTTTCGAGATACACTCAGATATGAAAGTTAATGAAAATCCGTCCAGTGATAGCCGAGTTGTTCGATGCTATCAGACAGACGGACGGACAGTCAGACTGACTGACGGACAGGCATGACGAAGCAAATACCTGCTTTTTTTAAATTTTGCGAACGCGCCCTAAAATGGCTCCAATTTCACTGCCCTAAACCACATGCCTTACTTAACCCATCTTAATACGATGGTGGGGGGCTAAAAGAGGCTGCAAGAATCTGATCAGATCAATTTTTTAAAGCTACCTGGGTGACTGAAATGGTCATTACAGAGCCAACTGTGGCTTCTATCAACTGCAGCCAAATGAAGTGCATACTTAAAATACAAACAATAAACGACTATATTTCATTTATAAAATCCCAAATGGATATCGTCTTAAGAAATGAAACCAGTGTATCCTTATGGTAAGAGTCTGAACTTCACACACCTGTAGTCCTAAACGTACTTAATTACTGACTTATTTACGTACTTACTGCATGGAGCAGAGCCCTTCTTGAGAAGCTACCCGATTCTTAGACAGACTAGAAATTCCCCTCATTTTATGGAACCCGAAAGTTCATTACCGCATTCACAAGTGCCTGTAACCTATCCCCATCCTCAACCAGATCAATCCAATCCATGCCCACCCATCCCATAAACAGGCGCGATATCCCAAAATTTCGTGGTCTAGAAAAGTAGAAGGAAGAAGAAATCATTTTATTTTTAGTTCACCCAGTACAAACCTCTCATTAAGACGCGTGTATTGGGGGGTGAATCCTGATAGGGTCATTTGTTCATCGATGTATCACAACGTGATATGTAACTCTAAGATTAAGTGATTATATTTGAGAGGAACTGAAAATTCGTATTCTCTATTGTGACATCTAATGCTAACTTTCGGTAATTCAGCCTTAGTTGTTGTGAGAAGAATCTAACGAGAAAACGCCAGACATTATGCTGCAGAATATAACATAAAGTAAATGTTTTGCTCTGGATATAATTGCTTTGAGGGTCGAGAAACCTGCGTGTGTCGTTGCATGGATGCTGCAGGTTTACAGTTTGTATACTGTAAGCTATATTCGCTATTTCATCTGGATTATCATTCGACTGGCGCACTTATACAAAACAAAGAAAATAAAGATAATTGTAGAAGGCAAAGGGGGAGGTTTTATAGAAGAGAGAGAGGCGTAAGGGTAGAGACTGCGGAGGTTTTGAGGCTTGTTTTGTCTTCGCTTATAAGTTCACGCCTTCCCCTTATTTTCACTCTTTTAGCATTGCATATACTGTGAGATGTTTAGTAGTGGAGAGATGGAGTGTAGGTGGTGGTGTGAGTTGGGGACGTAACGGTTTGGGTACTGCAAGGGGGTTTACTCCGCCCCTATCATTAGTGATATATGTAACAATCTCTCCCTACTCTCTTTCTCTGAAAAAAAAAAAGAAAAGATACTCTTTCTCTTACGAGCCATTATGGCTGTGAAGACTGAAGCATTCCTCACCCCACAGAACCCACCACCCACGGAGTTCTCAACCCTGTTACTTAGTTGTTTGCTGTGTAGAAGTGAAGTATGTTCTGTTATAGCCCACAACCAGACCGTCTGTTTATAGTACAGTGGTGAAGGTACTTACAGGCCAGTTTATTACAATTTACGTTGTTGTTAAGTGAAGTTCCTAAGATGTTGTATGAAATAAGTAATTAATAGGATAACAATGTTCAACAGAGTTTACAAGTGGCTGTGTGGGAGTTCTATGTTATATGTACATAGAAATTTGGGACTGTTAATGTCTCTCAGAGCCACAAAACCGATTTTATTGCATTTATATTTACTGAATCAATCACACTTGCACGTGACTATCTCAGTCTATAAACTGAACTGTCCATTTACTCATAAGCTCACTTGCTGAAATACTGTCATAATGTCACTTTCACTTTTGCTAATTTACCTACAAACACAGTCACTGATAAAGGCAATCATTCTCTCGTTGAGTTACTCTCGTAACCTCACTTCATCTTACTGAATTTCTCTGTGACTCACTCTAGCAGAATCAGTCTTTCTGTAACCTATCATGTACTTCACTAATCCTCACGCCCACACAGTCCCCTAAGCAACACAGTACTATTCTCCTTCATGATTCTGTCATTCGTAATAACATTTTATTTTACCGAGTTAATTCTTGACTCACACACTCATTAAACCGTTCACACACAGTATCACATAATTTGTCACTACGGCTAGTTTCCAGAAACCGAAACCAAAGTACATAGCACCTGAACAAGACCAATGTACGTATGTATAAACTTAACATCAAGGCGCGTTCGCGTTACTATTGTTGTGAGCCGTCCGCTTGCGGATCGGCTCTAGGATTCCCCCCGTGCAGGCATGACCGGTTTGTTCCCCCTTTTATCGTTCCTTGTGTGAGGCTACCGTCTGTCGATTGGCTACTCTGGGGAAATTGAAAGGCGAGGGCGTTGCCCCTAGTTTTCCTTATGGGTTTTGATTTTCGTGTCCGGGACCCGTCTTCCTGGTTTCATCTCATCAACTACCGGGTTCTGTCGCTGGCCGGGCCAGGAGCAGGAGTCTCCTTCTCCATTTATTTTCTCCGAGAAGGCTACGCAGACTTCCGGGATATGTTTCGAGGTAAAGTTTTGTTTCGGTCTTTATATTTCCAAATTGAAGTTTCGGTTATGTTTCGTGACGATCGCCGACGTCTGCCTAGCGTTAGCCTCGGGAGGGGCTGGGACGAGTTTACCTCCCCGTAGGTGGAAATACTTTGTTTTGTTTACACGAGTCAAAGTGATGTATTTGGTTACAGTATTGCTTTCTGTCTGGCTTGTATGTTACGCACGATAAATGTCATGTTCGGCCGACTATTATGTTAACTGTAATACGTGTTTTCTGATCGGCTGTGGGTTTAAGCATTTGTGTTGTAAGATTACATGGGCCGACATTTGTATTGTTTGTTGTACTTATTCTTTGGTCGGCTGTGCTTCCTTGTATATATTGCAAACTTATGCTAAGCCGATGGGTATATATTTGTATTGCGTAATTTACGATCGGCTGCGTGCGTGTTTGAAAGATTATGTTTCTATTCAACTGTTTTCAATGCTTTGTCATTGCTCTCTATAGTTATATGTTGAACTTGTTAATAGAATTATCTCTGTTATTTTATTTTGTGTTGTATCCTGTTTGGATTACTTATCCTCCATAAGACCCTATTATCCGGAGTTCGGCGGTTCAAAGGACCGAGGGCAGATTTATGTCAGTCCTCGGATCAACACCTAGTGCCGCTACCCTTTTGGGTAGCTACCCTTGGGCTCAGTTGCTGTGGAAAAACAACAACTCTTAGCTATTCTGAGTGTGTCTGTAGCCTTACTTATTCAGCATGGAAAGCGCATGCGTCGTACTATATTGCCATCTGTGGCCAGTCGGACTCTTCTATATTCTTCCACATTGTCTCATAAACGGCACGATTTTCAGGGAAAACCCTACTGGATATAAAATGTGTTTTGATTTTCTCTAGAGCGTTCTTCTGAAACATTTCTCATTCGTCGAAGAACTAATCCAGATATTATCACAATTTTATGTTTGTGTGACCATGCATCATTGATACAATAATGCAAACAGCCAACTAGATGCAACAATAATAATTTTATTATTAATAATTTCAATCAGCTCAACATGTTTCGGGCGATAATTTCGCACATACTCCGGAGCACTAGACTGTGTTTTATACCGCAAGCTGTAAACACAGTCTAGTGCTCCTGAGGATTGGCGAAATCATCGTCCGAAACATGTTGAGCTGATTGAAATTATTAATAATAAAATTATTTTGTTGCATCTAGTTGCCTATATTATTATATTATCACAAATTTACTTAGTCTTCGTGTAAAGTAGGCCTACCCGTTATTCCTGTCGGATTTTATTGAAACTCGACAGATTTTCAGGAAAAATTCAAGTAACAAGCTTTATGAAACTCCTACAGTGGGAGCGGAGTTGTTCCATGCGAACGGATAGACACAGACGGACGGACAGACAGACAGACGTGACAAAGTTAATAGTCGCTTGTCGCAATGTTGTGAACGCGCGAAAAATGCACAGGCACTGCTGTAGCTATACCTGAGTCTTGTAACTACAGTGCAGCAGGTGGAGGTCAGTGTACAGTCGGCAGAGACGGAATATGACGGATACGCTGTCATATGGGCTCTTCAATGAAAGTGCGGCGTACATTGCAGTTTACACGTCTGATCCGTCTTCTGGACGGAGAGTTGACAGTTAAGGGTTGTACATGGTGTACTCTGTAGTACAAAGGATTTGCCAAGGTGTGATTACAAAAGACTTAGAATTTCTGGACACACCATTATGTGTAATCTTACTTAGGCCTTACGGGTAGTACGACATTTCCAGCGCCGATTGTACGAAACCCACAGTTACTGAACAGATTTCCGGATCATCTCCTGTACCAAATTTTATCAGTCTTTGAAGGGAAAATATAGACGTTGTTGCTAAATTATCAGTGATGTCCTAAGGTAAGTTATAAATTTCAGTGCTTCGAATTCATGAAATTGAAAACCGCTCAAAATCTGTTACGTTGAGAATTCCTATGTCGAATTTCACCCAGATCGGGTAAGATGTGGTGACTGGGGGGCAAACATTTTTACGCCTGTATGTGAGACATGACTGTCATATGGCCAACTTTCACGAAGCTCGCATTTGGTCAACAAATCTGTAAATAAATCCGGTACTGATTTTCGTGAAAATTAGACGGTTTAGTGATTGATATCAGGTTACATGTAGGTGGACGGACGGACAGACGGACTTGGTGCCTATATACAGTGTTCTTTTCTTTTTCCTTCGCAAGTAACGCCTAAAACACAAACTTGCTTCACCATGTCTTCATACTGTCAAACAGCACTTTGTTCCAAGAACACGCAAAAATGCATGCCGCATTGCTACTGCCCCAGTACAATAGGGCTCATTTTGGTCCTGAAAATTTGATACAGCATATTCGTCAAACACGTTTGATTTTGCGCTCTTTTATGATGCTGCTGATAGAGTTTCAGCTTATATATATATATATATATATATATATATAGCACCATTGGCATGACGGATGAATGATGAATTAAAGGAATTAGTAACGAAGAGGCCGTGGGTCAATAGACGTTCCGTCCAGACATTTCACCGGAAGTACTGAAGATAACCTCAAAATCATCAGTAAAGTTCCGCCCAAGGCCCGTGTCTGGCATCTGTATGTGCACCCCTTCAAAATGTTCATATCGCCTAACCCTGCAACACAACAATGTCCCAACCTAGAATGCAACAACAACAAAACAACGATTATTGTTACTCTTATAACATGTTATGTTGACATAATAGTAGGAGTTCAGTGGATAAAGACATTCGATTGAAATGCACTCTTTGCGAGAAACTTTGAGGTAATATTTTCTGTTAGAAAAGTTATGATTTCTACCCCTGAAAATTATATGAAATGCGTACAGCCACGCATATAAACTCACATTTTCAAACACCGGAATTCTTAGCTGTTTTAAAATGTTAACTAGGTTGTTAATTAAATTAACAGCTCATTACACTGACAAGATAACACACTTTGCTGTTAACTGAGCTAATTAATGGAACTCTGAGACCCAACGCTGAATTCTGCATTGTATGACTTAAATCATTGATCCTAAAAATGTTTCAGGTGTACGTCATAGGCTTTAGGTGTATTTATACATATAATGCACTAGTACCCGAACCAAGAAGTGTATTTGCCGAGAACACTTTTTTTGCGAAATTTAAGTTAGATTAGAACTTCATATGACGCGACAATAGTGGCTCATTAATGCATTATATAATGTCTTTGAACATTCCCTGTGGAAATTTAATTGAAATATGTTGAATTTAAATTCGACATAACATGCATAGCTATGTAATGAAATACTACGCCTCCATTTTGCCTTCACTGTATATATTTTGCGCTAAGAACTAAATGATCTCTGTACTGTAATGTACAGGAATTATTCAGGATATAGATAGAAGGTAGAGTGAATGAAAAGTTAATTGTAACAAGAAAGAGAAGAAAAGTTTGGAAGAAATGAGAAGGAAACCGTAAATGTGCTTGACTGGAACTGAAAATTGTAAATGATAGAATTATTGTGTAAGGTTTCAACTTGGAATATGAGTTTTGAAATTTATTAAGATATTTTATTAACTTTGTGTAAAGTTGCTTCATAAACTCCAAAGTATAGGATGGGCCACGAAAAAGTAGCCCGGGTCCGTAACATAGCGTAAATACAGAAATTAATACAGTAGCCAAATGCAGAAAGATATGCCATCATAGACGATGTTGCAAGTGGTTGCCTTCTGCATCGATACACAGCTGCGCACGTCTAATCATGTTGCGGTATACCGGATGTAACACAGTGATACTGATGGCTGAATCTGCGTGGCTGATGTTGTCCTTCAGTTCCTGTATCGAGTGCTGATTTAATTCGAATACCAAAATTTCTCTGGGGACACTTGAAAAGTACGGTACACGAATCAAATCCGCACACGATACAGGAACTGAAGGACAACATCACAACGCAGTTGCAGCCTTCAAAATTACTATGTTACATCGGTTATACCTCAACATGGTGACGGCACGACTGTTGATTAACTGTTCAAACACTGCGCAATATACATACTAAACTTCAGTGAGAATATCACAAGGACAAGAACCAAACGGAAGGCGGGTCACTTTTTCATGGCCCACTCTGTGTAATTAAGAATCAAAATACTTCTTATATGACTTTAACATATAAGTGAAGTTGTTATAGCAGTAAATATGGAGAGTGATGCAGATTATTTTATTTTGGCAAAGGAAATTAAGACGAAAATGAGGGATTTCTGTACTGGTGGAGAGACTTCATATGTAACTTGTCATGGAGGTAAGAATGGAACGTATTGCAGGATCTGACGTTAGCAATTTTTAGGTTTTTGTGGCAGAAGACGCGAAAGAAAGGAGAAATACAGGAAGCGTGGTGAAATATGAATAGAAATCTACAATTCCTGATGGTCTGGAATGTCGAGGGATATAGAAATAAAAGAATGGGCTTGTCAGTGATTGATTCAACAAAACCAGTGCGGTGTGAAAATTAGAAATAAAAAGAAGAAGCGCTATGTTTCCATACATTATCATATCCCAGATAAATAACAGCAGGAATACAACAAATGCGCTTCCATTTTCACGCAATCCAGAGTTCCGACGTAACAATACAACGTATGATCTTAAGGGTATAATTCTATAAGGATATGGCAGTAATAACACAACTATATTATCAGGTGTATTTAACGTATCAACTACATGTTTCGGGCAATGCTGCTGCGGTCATCATCAGGTTGGATACAATTTATCGGAGAAGCTATATAGGTATGATATAACACTGAACAATTATTAGTTAAGGTAAGGGGAACGAGATCTCGTTTTACACAAAGTCGGTAGGTGTGTGTGTACAAACGCCTACCGACTGTGTGAACCAGATCTCGTCCCCTTACCTACACTAACACTAATAAGTGTTCTGTTTTATATCATATCTATATAGCTTCTCTGATAAATTGTATCCAATCTGATGGTGACCAGAGCAGCATTGCCCGAAACATGTAGTTGATACGTTGTATACACCTGATAATATAGTTCTATTATTACTGCCATATCCTTATAGAATTATTACGCTAGGTTCTAACGAACACAATGGGGATGACGCACCTTAAAAAAACATAAGATTTTGGCAGCCTATGATTTTGTGCATTATGACTCGTCGGTTCATGAACAAATGAACCTCATTTAAAGGCTTTAATGTACATATTGCTATTGATGAATTCAAGCAACTCAGATTTACTTACGTGTAGGAAATATCTGCTCATATAAGCGCAGCATCAAGGTTTTTAACTTCTTATTAAGCGCATATGTAAGAACATAAATAATATCTAAATGGGAGGTCTGAGATTCTTACAACTGTGCTGATGTATAGTCAAGAATCTTGGGATGTCACGCCATGTCAGTTGGTAAGTTGTTACCGACGTTTCGGGGGAAACGTATTGTCTTCATCCTTAGTGTCAAGCAGTTGAAGGAGAGTACCCATGCTGACAAATTATTTAGTAGTCGACACGGCGTAACATTCAGCAAGACTTAAAAGTTGAAAATAGCAGGTGCTGAAAAGTACTGGACACGGTGTATATGAAAGATTTACCACAGAAAAGTTTAAAGAACTTTGTATATCTTTCGGACTTTAAACTCGAAGTTGTACAGGTCACTACTTGGATTTTACTTACAGAGTTTGGATTCCGTAAGGCAGAAATGCCCACGTGCATTCCTATGTTAGACATTTCTTAACGCTTAGTTTGGCTAGAGAATTTAGCTACGTGCTTGACGAGGGGAAGAGGAGAGGGGAGAAATAATGTAAAATTATCGTAAATATATTTTAGGATTGATTATCTGAATTTTATTTTTTCAGGAAACCACCAAATTTCAAACAGACATATTTTTTACATTCTACATTCATTGTTCCGTGCATCATTGTAATTGTTTAAAAAATAACCAACACGATGTCACTTGTGGACTATCCTTTATTTTCATGGGTAGTCGTCATTCATTCTCTACATGTTTCGAGCTTTCG
>Ga0136643_10002756_pt1 | contig 23125 bp, 14 predicted proteins | sample TergutLab28metaG_FD_96883 | JGI IMG/M metagenome (GOLD analysis project Ga0136643, IMG submission 96883) | Labiotermes labralis P1 segment gut microbial communities from Petit-Saut dam, French Guiana - Lab288 P1 (version 3) (version 3) | ecosystem: Host-associated > Arthropoda: Insects >... | reverse complement strand
TTTTACATTCCACATGAACTGTATTTCTATTCTAAGGTCTTCATATTTTAGAAATATGAAGACCTTACAATAGAAATATTATTATTATTATTATTATTATTAAGTCAAATTCAGTTCTTGTTTATTAATGGGCTGTCAAATTACGTGGCCAAGAACAGAAAGAACACTTACGATGATGAAAAGATGATGATAATGACAATAGTAATAGCAATCCAGTCTCTTCCTAAGACTTTTGTGATCATGATATTTGCAATCAAAAAACTTCACTAGCCTTTACCTCACGTGCGTAATCGGGACGGAAAGTTGGCGATGCGCCTAGAGATTCATTTTACGTATTCAGACAAAAAAAAATTAATTATTGGACATTTCAGACACGCTACAAAATCTCAGGACAATTTCCCACTTTTTTTTATTTAATTCGTGATTTTATATTTTTCGGTTCAAATAAAATTCACGTTTTTCTTACAGCATGCTCTGAATTAAATCCCCAACTTGTTGTTTGAAGTTAAACAAATAAAGAAAATATGAGGTTATGGTCCTTGATGTAAATTTCTTACCCTGAAGGTGTAAGCAACAATTTCCTTCGAAACGTTCGTACGGGCATACCACACCATAAGGCGTAATGTCCATAAAGTTCCTACATAATCTGCTCTGAATTCATTCCAAATTTTGAATTTCGAAGACTGGGCACTCGTGGGGTGATTTGTTAAATAATCTTTCTTCTAAAACCCAGTGCAGATATTCTGTGTGCACTATACGTGTGTGCATTTCCTCTCCGGTAGCAAGAGACCCGGATGCACGCTTTCTCGCATGTCATCATCCGTAAACACACACGTAAGAGTACAAATTACAGTTTCTGCAAATTTTCATTTCAGCGGAGTGTAGTCTGGATTTGTCTCCTCTTTATAACACAAATCTTATATTTAAGAAATATTTGAATTTATTTGCATTTTCAGTCCAGAATTTTTCTTTGTTTTGAGGTTCGTAACTAAATTCTTCGCTACAACTCCTGACCACACTGTATACTGAATACAGATTTAAAATATTTTTTCCCCAGAATAGTCAAAATCCAGTCTCTGTCAAAAATTGTACTTTAATGTCAAAAGGCTTATTATAAGACCCGTTTTCTACTATTCTTAGAACTTCATGTTGGAAACTAAATATTTCAATTCTTATATATTTTTTCTTAACAAATTACAGCTCAGTGGTAACTGTGCTCAGCACTGCTACAATTATGAACAGCTTTGTATTGCACCCTTGACGCCCATTGCTAGTGGCAAATTCTTTATTTTCTCAGAATAAACAGCAATTTTTTTATTAATGTCATCAAGTGACTAAATTTGTAATGCAGATGGGATTTCTTCGTGGTAAGAACAGAATTTTTAAACATCACGTATATTAAATTCGAACTTAAGAAGATTAATTATTGATCCTGTTCATGATCGAGCATAATTGGTGAGTAAATTTGATCTGCATCGAATGTTTTGAGAAAGTAACCATAAATGGCGTGTAGGATAGATGTTGCATTTTGGACGTACAGCACGCAAAATTTGCATTGTGATGTTGTCACTTAAGTTAAGTGTAGTGTGTAGTATGTGTGTACATAACAGACAGGTAAGTAGAAGACATTTTAAAACGTTTACAGTTACTGTGCAGTATAATTAATCTCGGACGAGCATATACGTTTATTTTGGGTGAATTTTTTTTTTGCAACCCAAAAGTTTTGGTTATCGGCCGATTGTCCGCTCGAGACAAGTTCTGCTCCGGTTGAAAAGAGGGTGCGAGAGATGAGGAAGGTGTGAGGAAATGCAAATACAGAATTAAACTTCCTTTTTCGTCCTCAGAAGACATAAAAACAGGGTGCGATTATGATATGACGTCACAAAATGTTGTTTCCTAAGTAACTGAAATATGAAAGCTTCGTAACAGGGATTTCCCAACCTTGTATATTTCCTGCAAAGTGTACCAAATTTAGTATAATTCTTGCTCCCTTTCTAGTTTTGTTGGAATTGAATGTCACTACCGCTAATTTAAAGAGAAATGTTTGGACTTTCATAATAGGCTTATTTCCTTTGTTGTTTTAACAACACTTTTTCACATACATCAATTACAAAAACAGAAAAGTGGGTAATGTATTACGAGGAATCCAAAAGCGGTCTTATGCTATTGTAAGAAACCAGGGAACCATTTTTTTTAAGTATCGAAAAAAGTAACAGGTAACGAGGGTGGGATTATCGAGCACCCTGTCCGGAATTCGAACCTGGAATTCTTTATTTTTCCAACTAATGCACACAAATTGTATTAAATAGTTATTAAAAACATTCAAAATTATAAAAGTTGCTCCAACATAATTCGGTTTACATAAACCATCATCATGGAGTTACAAACTGTGCTTAGCTAAAATTACATTTCTGGTTCCAGTATACATGTCGTTCCAGATGTTTTCAGTGTCATGGCCGTCGGCCACAACACTGAAAACATCTGGAACTTCTCAGACTTGCAACAGGCATTGTAATAATAATAATAATAATAATAATAATAATAATAATAATAATAATAAAGCCGTTATAATAAAGTCATCAAACACGACTTATATTTCGATCTAAAAGCAACAACTACAATTTCTGCTTTTTGTAACAAGTCTTTACTAACCTGTATAAGAACATAGAAAGTCGTAAATTTACAACAGCCTATGCAGAATTATAAAAGAATGAGACCTCAGCGTTGAGCGGTTCTGCATGCACTGTTTTAAAGTGGCTCTTCAAAAAAGCCGCAACATGTAGCCGTGGTTGTATAAAAAATAAAATTTTTGCCTGAAATATACATTGACCGATTTTTTATTTATTAATACAACAGAATGAGTCACGTGAAGACAATAGACTTGTAATATCACGTCTTTTTCTTTAAGCTACAGAATAAAAGAAATGTTTTGTCACAAATCTTTGTAACCGTATGGAGATAATTGGAAATCACCTTTCGACTTACTCATTACCCCGATTTCTGCATACTCTTTAATTGGGGGGGGGGTTTGTTGTTAAAATTTCGGTACAAACCAATCAGATGACGGTAAAAGACACATGTAACGGGTGATTAGAAACCTCAATAAACTCGAGCATTCTCTGTGACCTAATTCCCCTGCCAACAGTTGAACCTGGCGTTTCCCGAAACATTTTTGGCAGAGCCTTGCGGGAGGTTGAGGGGGGTTGACAGTAGTGAAGGATTTTATTCTTGCGTGATTTCGAGTGCCCTGGGAGAGGGGACGGAATGAATTTTTTTTTTGGCACTCCTCTCTCACATTAATTCCACCCACTTTACATCAGCCAATGGCCAACATGGGGCGGTGTGGCCCCAACTTTTTTTTTTTTTCAATAGGCTCATTCAGGAAATTGGCGAATGAGGTGTCAGACTTTTTCCTCCTTACTACTATTTCGCTTAGAGCAAAACAGCTGTATGTCGCATTATTGTGTACAACTTTATCTGCAGAAGGATTTCTCTGCATATTGCACAAAGATTCGTTCAAAGTTGCCGCGTGAAGTAGGATCTTACATGAACAGTTTAGCTACTGACAGTACAGTCTCTACATTTACTGAACTTCATGATTCATCACACTATTCACAAATTCTGCCATCGTGGTCTTTACTGAGCCAGTTGAATCCGTTTCACTTTATTCCGTATGTACCCAAGATTATGATAATAGTAATAGCAATAATAAAAATAATAATATTATAATTACTATAAGATGGATCATCAGGCAGTGGGATGTGAGGGTATGGAATGGATGGAGCTGGCTTAGGATAGGGACAAGTAGCGGACACTTGTAAATGCGGTAATGAAATTTCGAGTTCCATAAAATGCGGGGAATTTCTTGACTAGCTGAAAACCGTTTAGCTTCTCAAGAAGGACTTTGCCCCAAGGATTATTATTATTACTATTATTATATTACCACTAGGTGGTGGTGGTGGTGATGATGATGGTGGTGGCGGTATAATCATTATCTAAACCCCATTTTCAGCTAGGTCTGCCAAAATGTGTCTTCTGTTTTGCCAACTAAAACACTGGCGCATCCTCTGATTTGTGTCATATCTACCGACAGTCAGTGGGGAACTGACATGTGGCCAACCTTTATAGAAGTACACCGTTTCCAAGACGGGGAATGTATCTACCAGTGACAAACGTTGAGTCGTATATGTCAGTAATGGGAAAGCGGTTTCATTGAAATAGAGGCTGGTGTGGTGAAATGGAATAATTTGGTCCAGGATATGTCTTTTTGGGACGGTGCTTAAAGTTAATCGACCGTCCACTGGTCGGTTGTTATATTGAGCCACCACGGCGAGACGAGTTGTCGTGATGCAGACTGCCGGGACAGTCTCCATAGATATTTGCCTGTGCACGTGTACTGAACAACCAGTAGCGGACATCCGACTAAGTGTTGTCCTCCAGCTTCGCCTTAAGTTTCCAGCTCAGAACCCCTCACCGCGGACAGTCTAACACGTCAATACTTAGTAATTAACAAACTTAATGCACAAATTCTTGTTTTATAGTAAGTTTATTATAAAACAAGAATTTGTGCATTAGGTTTGTTAATTACTAAGATTATACTGAGATGCACGTTCAGCAAAACATAAAAACGTCAATGCTTGTCTACATATGTGTCATAATAAGTAGTTTCTTTATCAGAATTTAAGCAACAAAAAAGCAATCCTTGGATCGTGACTGGGTCCAAATGGACCTCTTCGAACATCAAAAGGCATTTTCGTATTCAAAAAACCACAAGCATTCTTGCCTACATAACTATGGACTATTCGATTATGTTCCTACAGCACGCGGTTAATTGCTTTGAACCATAAAAGAGATCCTCACGAAAGGTAACTTTTAAGTTTTCAGGCCAGTGGTAACGTCTGGCAACATTATGGAATCGATACATTTTCGGAGGAGATATGTTCATGTGTTCCGTAAATACAGTTCTCAGAAAAATTAAAAAGTATTTACCCAATTAGGTTTCCCAGGTTAGTTTTTTCTAAACGAAAATACTGTGTAGTCTATGAGATAGAAGGTAAATATTTGTTGTTACTTAAACAAAATTTACATTTCTCTTCCACCAAGCAGCCTTCTTCACACTCCACAGTTCTACCTTGTCTCTAACCTGCCTTTACCAGAAGGACGAGAGGGTATTGTGTGGTAAACTCCGTATTCTTTTTATTCCCAACTAACTCCCCTCTAAGAAATGCAGTATATATCAGTCTCCTAATCTCTTCCCTTTCGTGTTTTAGTCCAGGCTGAGGATAAAGTGCCTCAATACGTGAACCCGTCTAATCTGGTAGATTTATATGTAGGTTTCGGAGAAACCTACTGTGTCTTCACTGCAGGCAAATCCAGAAGACGGAGACTGTATTTTATTCGAAACATTTGTAAATACAATGTTAATAATAATCCAAACAGATGCAACAGTATGCAGATATTTATTTACTGCAAAGTCACTCTACATGTTTCGGGTGTCACAGTACTCATCATCAGGAGTACTAAAAACTGTAACCGCAACCACCGGTACAGGTCATCATACTGGTACAGCTACTTCCCTCCAACGTGGCCTGATTAGGCCACGTTGGAGGGAAGTAGCTGTACCGATATTATGACCTGTACCGGAGACTGTGGCTACAGTTTTTAGTGCTCCTGATGATGGGTGCTCTGACACCCGAAACATGTAGAGTGACTTTGCAGTAAATAAATATCTGCATACTGTTGCATCTGGTTGGACTTTTATTAACATTGAATTACGATGCACGGAACCATAAGCTTAAAGTCTGTAAATTTCTCCCACAGTACAGGACATCACATTCCAAAACACAGGCGTTTTTCGTGTTAGCGAGAATTTCATATCAAACATTTGTCATATTGACTGTGATTCTGATGAATAGTTCCTGCCGTTTACATATCAATGAAAATTTCTACGTTTGTGTATGTAATTTTGCAGACTGCTGAGGGTCTAGCATGTTGACACATCATTCCCTTCCACTCGACCCCACTTGTGACTTACTCTTATTGTAGGTCTACCAGTCGGACATTCATTTTTCTCATTCAAGTAGCTACGGTGATTATTCTTTATATGTACTAGCGCACATGTGTATTGGAATCAAGAGTGGCTTATGAAAGGCAATACTTACTTACTTATTTACTCCATGGTGCAGAGTCCTTCTTGAGAAGCTAACTGGTTTGCAGCTAGTCAATAAATTCCCCGCATTTCACGGAACCCGAAGGTTCATTACCACACCCACAAGCGTCCGCCAACTGTCTCTATCCTGGGCCCGCCCAATCCAGTCCATACACCAACATCCCATCTCCTGGAGATCCTTCCTAATATTATCCACCCATCTACTCCTAGGTCTCCCCAGTGGTCCCTTACTCTCCGGTTTCTCCACCAAATGAAAAGCAATTCTACATCTAAAAATTTACGCCAAATGCACAAAACAAACCCGCTCATTATTCACCCGGATTTTTCTTCAAATAAATTGTAGAGCTTCAGAAATAATGGCATTGTTCTTTAATGTCCGTAACTGTGCAATTTCATGCACATTATCTGAGCACTTACGAAAAGCAAACCATTAGATTCTTCATGTTTGTCCCCCTATCTGTTAGCGTATAAAAAGCTACACCCGATGAAGGGATACGCCTAAACTTCAGGATGTCTCAAATTGGTTAACATATTCCGAATTAAGTCGAAGTCGGACGAAAATAACAGTGACGTACCTGACACCTAGAACTACACAAATTTATGACCTCTTGCCAAGACTAGACTTCACAATTGACACAGACTGTACTGTCTGCGTTACTAGCTGAGGCTGAAGAAACACTTGAGCGTCGACTATTCAGGATAATCGATAATAGGCATCGGTGACCGATTTTTTTTAGGAATATCGATTTAAAATTCCGTCGAATTATATCCAATTTGATACCCAACTTCTGAGAGACTCACTGTAGTGTCATTCTTTCATCAATATCAATGTGTGGAATGTCTAATTAAGGGGTAGAGGGTGGGGAATTTAAAAGTTTGTCTGCAGTCTAGAGTTACTGGGCTCGTAATTCTTGCCAGTGATGTAATTTGTTATGCTATTCTTGCAAAACCTACGGGCTGGAAGGTCCGGGATCGAATCCCGGTGGGGACGAGATTTTTCGTCCGTCCAGACCGGACCTGGTACCCACCCAGCCTCCTGTAAAATTGGTACCGGGTCTTTCCCGGGGGTAAATTGCGGCCGGGGCGTGCTGCTGACCACTCACCCCCTTCTAGTGCTGCGGTCAAAGAAGAGTACAGCTATACCTCTACCCACCCTCTGGGCCACACCAGGCCTGTAACAGGATCACTTTACCTTTTATTCTTTCAAACCGGCTAGTATTAAGCACAAAAAGTTATTCCAAAATAATTACCAACAAGATGACACTTATGGACTATCCTTTATTTCAGGGTTAGTCGTCCTTCACTCTACATGTTTAGAGCTTCAGGGAGCTCATCATCAGGAGTTCACTTTTTTACTGTACAGGCAGCCTCTGGCATACTGTATAATCTTTTGCTGTATTCCACCCGTTCTCCTACGTGTTCTGTTCCCGGGTGGAATACAGCAAAAGATTACACAGTATGCCAGAGGCTGCCTGTTCAGTAAAAAAGTGAACTCCTGATGATGAGCTCCCTGAAGCTCGAAACATGTAGAGTGAAGGACGACTAACCGTGAAATAAAGGATAGTCCATAATTGTCATCACGTTGGTAATTATTTTGGAACAATTGTAATGATGCACGGAACAATTAATGTAAAATTCACAAAAAGTTAATTTGCTGTAAATATTTGTAATCTAAAGTAGGCTGCATGTTCTAAATTCTACGCCGAACCTGATCACAAATATTGTGTTCTGTTTTAGCACAACCTTCAAAATTCTCCTATCCCTGTACCAGCGTCAGGATCCCATAGGTCACTAACGCATTCAACTTGTACAGTCGTCACTTGAAGCAAGACTAAATGGCTTTGCTGAGTTTTTGTGTTTCGTTCGCTTTTTTGTTCCCCCTCCTTCATATGCCATAACATAACGTGTCAAAATCAGAAGGGTGTGAACTGAACTGAAAGAAATTTTGTGAGGGGTGGTATGGGGGTGTTGAAAACTGGCCCCTGGTAAAGATGGGGGTCACTTTGAACATGTTTTCGTATTGGTAGAAATGCGCTGCGCATCAATCAAGTGCTCTTTTTTAGCTGAGTTCCACTCCCGCTGCAAAATTCGTGGGTCGATAAAGAGTAAAAAAAATTCCCTTTTCTGCTAAAATTTAATCCATTGTCTGTAACACAGAATATGTCGGTATTTTGTGTTAAGGTTTTTGGCTCTTACTTTGTGGCCTGATTTTGTGTGTCAGAAGGTCGTTGAACTTTCAGAATTTGTTTGTGTGTTCCTGACAAAAGGAGTTGTATATCCGCATGAAAAGTTCTATCTGTAGTCTCTGTACTAGTATCAACAGGCAACATTATTTGTGCATCTGTTTTTGTTCAGTTGATATTTGCAACATCTGCCTCAGACTACTTAAAGAGCCCAACAACAATCCCTTCTCCTTCAACTGCAGACTTATTCCCTATGTTTTGCTGTGTAATGATCATTTCAACAGCCCGGCTTTACACGTTTGATTTATTATTATAATTATTACCACCTTCATATGAGTATTTAAAATTATATGCCTGAAAAAAAACAAGTCTAGGATTTATAAAGTTGCAGCTATTCTGTAGTTGAAATATAAGGAACGTAAAAGTCAAAGTGGTCTCATCACAGGCCCTGTGTGGCCCAGAGGGTGGGTAGAGGTAAAGTTCTACTCTTCCTTGACCGCGGCACTAGAAGGGGGTGAGTGGTCAGCAGCACGCCCCGGCCGCACTTTGCCCCCAGGAAAGAACCGGTACCCATTTTACAGGAGGCTGGGTGGGCCCCAGGGCCGGTCTGGACGGGCGGAAAGTCTCGTCCCCACCGGAATTCGATCCCTGACCGTTCAGCCCGTAGTTAGTCGCTATACCTACTGAGCTACCCGGCCCACAATATAAGGTACGAGTAATGTCATTTCCCATGAGAATCCTTTTGTATTTTGACATCATTTCATTTCGGAATATGTGGGCAGTGCCCAGTATGGTTGGTTCATGTAATTCCTTGGTGTCGTGTTTCAAAGGTACGTTGTTTAGATAATTTATAAATGATTTTGAGATAGCCCCAGTTGACGCTGTTATTACGGACATCGCTTTTGCCTTTACATTCCATATACGATACATTTTTATAATAAGGTCTATACATACAAACTGTTTTCTTTTTTTCTCGAACATATTTCAGCCTTCTGAAATTGCATTGTCTCTTAACACACGTGTTTATTTTTTATTATCGCGGATTATGATGTCAGTTTTATTACTATGGAACGTTCTGTCGGCTTTTAATTTAAATATTACCATCATCATAATCCTAATACTAATACTAATAATAATAACCATTTTTATCAAACTCTAACATGTGAGTGAAATAAAATGCAGTTGCAAAATTGTTGCAAGTAAGTGTTTCATAGTGCGACCAGGTAAATTTGTTCGCGATAATTGAACAAGGTTTCAATAGCTGCAAACTATAGGTTTCCAAATATGAAGGATAGTTAATTAATTTTAGAGGTAGATAAGAAAACGACTGGAGTATCCACACACATACTGACTTCACTAAAAAAAGTTTAAATTACCTGCGTTTTGATAAACATTGTGCCTTGGACAACGACAGTAGGGGTTGTTTCAAGGCATGGAGGTTTGCATTTTTCTGAGTTTGTGTCCCTGAACAGGTAGAGGCCCTGCGATGTGTTTGTTCCCTTCTTACAGGAGACCTTCCAAATTTTTAATGATTCAGAGTCACAGGATAAATTTTTAATGAGAATTGATCATTCTGTTCGCTGCTGTCCGAACCTCAGGTCACAAGAATATACAGTCATTATGCAGTCACTATTTTTAGAAAGGTTGTATTAGCAGAATTTCGAAAAAATCCTGACCTGCGATGTTTTCTCTCCACCCTCCACTGCGCGGTCAGGAGAAATGGGTGGATGGTTGCTCTTGCTTGGTTACGAAGACGCGCCCAGTCCGTGTTAATGGGTAGAAAAATTGCAAAGCGTCGGCGTAGTGGATAAAAATTGTACGTGGCTGGGAATATCTGCTCAAGTAATCGCGGACAGAGAGGGAAGCATTAGTGTCTCCTCCCAGCGGCAGAGTGCGCATCTGCGTGCTGGCATCTGCGTGTTTGTGCTGGTTTCTTTTGTATTTGTACCGACAATTCTTACCACACTTTTACGTGGATTTTTGTATCTACTACTTACTTTCCTTACTGCATTGTCGTAATGGTTAGAACGTACATGGGTTGTTTTGGTGTTAGTATTTCCTTCTATGTTTTGTACTTGGAATATTTTTGTTTATAAATTATATGAAATATTTATTACTGTGTTGTGTTTATGAAATTATTTATGTTTAGAATTTATGCCTGTTACTCCGCTAACTCTCATACCATATGATAGGCTCTCATAATATTTCCTGTCGTTAATTCCTCCTACAGAAGTACTGCGATGGTCTTGTTGTATGTAGTGTTGGTTCCACGATACTCAGCTCTTTCTTCAGCCTCAGCTGTTACGTCATAGAGAAAACAGCTGATACTTTTCTGTGTCTTCGGCCTCAATTTTTATTTCATAGTATCAGCTCCTGTCTTAACCATGACATCAACCTCTTATTATCGATTAATATCGAAACAGGTGGATTAATATAGCCTAAACCATTATCAGTTTCTGTAACTGCTTGCAATTCTTTTGTAGGCGAAAAGAAATAGAGTGGAGGTAGCTAAGTTAAGACATTTTGTTTTGGACGAATATCACTTTATTATCACTTTATTAACAAGGTTCCCAGGCTTCATCTGTTCTGTATTTTTTTTAGAAGTATAGGTCTAACACAAAAATGAAGCTTTGGAATTTGTTGAAGCTGGTTTTGGCCACATATTCCCTCCCTGAACACCATAACGAATCTCGGTTTACATTAATCTTCATTTCCTATGCTACAGAAATCAAGTTCTGTCTCCGATACAAGACAAATTAGTTACTGCTCTTAAGGCAACTAGCAGGTGTTTACTGTGATAATTTAGGAAGCACATCAACATTCCGCGTCGCATAATGCAAAGATTTTAGCTTTTGTGGCAGATGGTAGTGGGCCACGATAGCTTAGTCGGTACAGCGACTCGCCGCGAGCTGCACGGTTCGGAGATCGAATCCCGGTGAGGGCTAAATTTTCCGCACCAGTCCAGACCGACCCAGGGACCCACCCAGCGTCCTATACAATGGTTACTGTTTTATTTCCGCAGTTAAAACTGCAAAGGTATGTCATTAACCCTCACCCCATCTAACACCAAGGTTAAAGAATTAGTACAGCCATACCTCTGTTCCCCCTCCGGATATTCACGGCCTGTTCTAGGGTGAATTTTACCTTTAGTTTTACCATTTCTTGGTACGTGGTATGTATACATCGTTAGCACTGGTTCGGAAAACCGTCACGTCCAATTAAATCCCCACGTTGCTAATCATCAGTGAAAATGGATTTGTTACTGTCATTGTCTGTTTGAAAATTATTGATCAAGTCTTACGAAATCAATAGAATAGTTGCAGAATACAAGTAACGTGATAACTGAAGAATAAAAACCAACTAGACGCTGCTTATTATTTTATTGTACTTCTTACAGGCTCAACATGTTTCGGGCACTAATATGACAATCATCAGAAGCTCGCGATTATAATGTTGATTACCACATTGGTCGTTTCGTTCATGGTTTGCTGTAGGTTGGAGGTTAGGTGCGTTTAGGCTGGAGTAGTATCCGGGCTGCAGGCTAAAGCTTTAGCCTGCAGCCCGGATACTACTCCGGCCTAACCACACCTAACCTCCAACCTACAGCAAACCATGAACGAAACGACCAATGTGGTAATCAACATTATAATCGCGAGCTTCTGATGATGGGCATATTAGTGCCCGAAACGTGTTGAGCCTATAAGAAGTACAATAAAGTAATAAGTAGCATCTAGTTGGTATTTATTCTTCAGTTATCACAATGATGCACGGTCCTACAAATATCAAATTTACACGTAATGTGTCAGTCATAATTGGACGAATTGCGGCAAACATTTTTTTTGTTTGCAATGGGAATTATTTTGAAAAACATGTTAAATTGATTTTACTGACATTTCGGCTCTGAGAATATCAAAGAGATGAGGGCTAGCCTCGATTTCGCGATTGTTAAATGTCGATATCTTACCTGCTGAAGACCTTCGCCCACCACGTGTTATTTGCAAGCCAGTCAAATATTTCGTAACCATGCCACCTGACTTACTGACTGAATTAGATGTTTAAATAAGCCTAAAATTGTGACTGATAAAGATTTGTTTATTTTTAATGCCTAGAGAATTTTATTGTTCCTCAGATGGAATATGTTTCCAAATGTATGTTTTTTAGTAAGATTTTAACTTTTTTTTTTGCTCTTATCACGTTTCTTGTGGATTACTCTTCATAGAAAACAAAAGTTCTGATGACATCACGTTGTCCGTCTTTATGTCTGTACATATCGTTGTTACTTTAAACAAGTTGTTGTGCTTTCGTCAAATGTATTACGAATATATTTTCTGAAGCTCCTGCGTTCCCTACCGGCGTTACATGTTAGGCGCCCGGGCAAGAGGAGGAGGGAATCTGTGAGCTTCGACGTGTCTGTCAGTCTGTCACGGCGTATAGAACGCAGGAAAATCCCATCAGATTTTTATACAATTTCATATTTTGGATTTTCATTTAAATTTTTCAACACTCACACCATTTTGTTTAAAACTAAAAAAAATAGCAGGCACTTTTCTTGAAAATTTTTTCCCATGATTGGTCTTCGCAATTGAAAGTGTTTTCTGTGAGGTGCGCATTGAGGAAGAAGACATATCTTTCGTATTCTATGTGAGGTACGAAATGAGACTGAAGAAACAATGGACCATCGATCAATATCCATTTTAAATTCGAGTATCGACTTTTAAAATCTAATGACGTCAAAAAAACCCCGATTACGATAAATTCCGGGTGGATTTACCAATTATCATTAAGGTGCAAAGAATTTTACAGCATGTCTTAAAATTCCCACTGTTTTTCTGGAAAATCTTCTCAAACATGAAATCCAGCGAAAGCGCCGGAAATGTGACGCTGTAATCTAACGTACCTAACGCAAGCATGGCGAACAGTTGACCATCTGTGGTGTAATACAACGTGATAACCTGCGATCGCTTTATGCCGCCAATTTTAAGAACGTTGGAAGAATTACTCTGGCAATAAAGACAGCTAGGATATAAAGCCGAGAGAGCTAATTACTTAAGCAATCTATAACAGCCTTTCGCCCTCTATGTACCTCCATAGTGGCGTGGTGCTTAGATACAAAAATTCATATTAATTGCTCTAGTTCATGAAAATATTGTATTTTTGTTTGCGAAGTTTTAAAAGGATGGGTTTTAAGTAAAGGGTTGAGAGCGCGGAGGGGGGAAATTTGGGTTGGGAGGGTTGTATAGTATTGGCGTCACGCATATGCGCTCCTCCCCGTGCATGATACAAAGAGGCTCCAGCATTGTGATATTTATATTGTGAGGCAGTTCTTGAACATTGCACCTTGTGTACACTGACTGGACTTCAAGGATGACCACTTAAGCCACAAGCTGTGTTGGAATATACTTAGAATTCTGCACCAAGGAAGATTATTTGTATAGCCTATCGTTGCTTAAAGCGGAGTTTGACGCAATACATCTATACAAAGTCAAGAGATACGGAAATACTTATAACTCATCTCGTTCAAAAATAAACTTGCCTTGAACAGTAATATTAAAGCCATTACTGTGTTTTAAGGCATAGGCATACTCATTTCGTACGTTATTACATCCCGCAACGTATGTTGAGAAATTTGTATTAATTTGCCATTTGTTTATTGTGTTGTTAGTGGTTCTTTCTGTTCAGTATTTGACAATTTTTCTGATGTTGAAAATATTACTACTACCACAAAAACCACCACCACCACTACTACTACTACTACTACTACCACCACCACCACCACTACTACCACCACCACTACTACCACCACCACTAATACCACCACCACTACCACTACTACTACTACTACTACTACCACTACTACCACCACCACTACTACCACCACCACTACCACTACTACTACTACTACTACTACTACTACTACTACTACTACTACTACTACTACTACTACTACCACTACCACTACCACTACCACTACTACTACTACTAATACCACTACCACCACCACTACCACTACTACTACTACTACCACCACCACCACTACTACTACTACTACTACCACCATTACCACCACCACCACCACCGCTGGTGTTGCTATCGCTTGGAAGTTTTTGACGCTTTATTGAGTAGGACATGAACCGGAACACCGGAGGCGTCATCGGAAGCCGTGCAAAAGAGATGTCCGCTCTATGGAAGACAGTCCCGCGGTAAAAGAAACCCTCTGTAAAATACATATTGTTAATATGCATTTTGAGAGATACCTTATTTAAGTCGGACATCCTAAATAAGATATATTGCAATTGGTAGAGTTTTAGGTGATGTGCCCGAAGTTTTTGGAGATAAACATTCTTCCGTAATTATATGGTTGGTTGTCATTATATGGGTACTTCTTAAATAAAAGAGAATAATTTGGTACACACATGTTGCTATGAAAGAAAAGGACATAGATTAAAGTTTCTGGTGAGGGAACTACCCTCTTTTCTGCCAGTTACGTAACCGACAGTTTGTAAGAAAGTCCTGCGTGTTTGTTAGGAGTTGCGCTGAAATTGGAAGCAGAAATGTACAGTCTTTAATTTTAAAGCGTCCCTGATTTTTGTCTAATTTTAACTAAAGTGGAAACGGCTATGAACATTCTCCAGAAATTCATGAAAATCTTTTTCAGCGATTTAGAAGGTTTTTTGTGCGTAAAAAGGAAGGGGCAGGTTGATTTTACAAGGCGCTCTTCGACAAAACTCACATGCCTGTGCTTGTGTAACTAAACACAGTGTAATAAATACATAGCGGACAGTAAAAACATAGTCGCATACTTCATTAACGTTTGTCACTGTATGAAGGCGATTGTCAGCTTCACGTTCCTGCTGCTTTTCCTGCGGGAGAAAGAGCTATAGATAGGGAGCTGTCAAGTTTACAGAACACTTATGGAAGTGGGGTGAAGAACCAAATAACTTCCTCCGCCGGTAAATTAACCTCGATTATACCTTTGACCATTTCGAAAACAAGGCAATATAATGATGAGCCACTTCGGTCCTCAGCAACAAAATTAAATCACTATGTGTAATTCCATAAACATATTTTTATACGAAATTTGCCTTACCAAAATTTCCTTTATTCTTTATGTTTAATAACTGCCTTCTCTATTTTGAGTTTGCACGAAACACGGGTAGTTAATTGAGATGAAGGTATATACATTTCTTTACTGACGTCACTCACGAAGTAAACCCTCATCAGAAGGTTCAATCCTCGCCATAGAAAGAGTTAAGAGACCGATTATGGAATTATCTCCCCTTAACTAGACTTACATGAGTAAAGAGATTAAAGAAATAAATGTATTATAACCGAATTTTAAAAGCCCACTTTTCTTGCGAAATTATTTCTTCAGATAACAATGACCAAATAATTTCTCGTTATCGTCTGCAGTTGGTAAGAACTGTAGATTACATAGAGCAATGCCTCATGCAGTCAAGTCAAGACTTTCTAATGCACAAGTTACGTACTCTTTCTGGCATTATTTCGATTAACTGTCAACATTTCCAGACCATTAATAAGTGCAGGAGGTAGGAGGTGGTCGGAGGGGAAAATATTCAGTGGGGGTGGAACAGAATGGGCCGATTTTACTTAACATGCATTTTAATTTGAAAATATGTTTTCTAATGGCTTGTCATTTTTCTTTTCCTTCCTATAATTGACCCACTTTTGTGTGGCCCTTCTTCGTGCTTTGTTCTTATCTCTTCTCACTCCTCTCCTACCTCCCACATTATTTTTTTCTTATATTTCTCCAAACAGATCCGATTTTGTGGTTCGGTTTATACTTTATCATTTTTATGTCTCGTCTGTCACTTGAGAAGGTCATTCTCTTTAACTTCGTAATGATAAATCTTGTTATGTTTATAGCATACAGTTCGTAGCGCAGAATATAAATGGTTCTTGTAGTCATTATGCAAGGTCTCTTGATAAACGGGTTCCCGACTGGCTGCAGTTTAATAGCATATCCTAGCTGGCGCTTTAAAATAAAGACAATGTAGGCAACTCGCGTATAACGTAATATTCCAGCGCTTCAAACTAAAGTTTCTTACTGTGTGTCTTTTTGACCTACACCAACAATATAAAACTACTGAGTGTAACACAAAAATGGTTTTATACAAATTCGCACCGCCGCCAACAATAACACTTTCTTGGGTCTTCATGCAAAATGCTACGATTTTTTTGTCTTTTTTTTTTATTTTTACCGAATTTAGAACTTCTCGATTTTCATGTAAGTCCCCATTAACAAATTTAATTGAAATCCGTCCAGTGGGAGCCCTGTTGATACGTGTGGAGACAGACAGACGTACAATGAAAAGGACGTGACGAAGCTCATAGGCGCTTTTTGTGACCCCGAGAACGCGAATATATATTTTAAGGTCTCTGAGAAAAGAAAGTGCCATATATGTGGAAGTGCACACATGCCAAGAGACACCGTGACATACATATAGATAATTCTGCAGTTTTCACTTATATCTATAAAAATTACTGCCCCCTGAAATGTGAAGCCCAAGTAGCCTGGTAAAGACTCAAAAATTAGCGACGAGCCTGATCGCGCCCATCTTCAGGATACGAGGTGGTGGCAGCGGACTCTTTCGAAAAGCCCTCAAATTTCAAATACGCTAAAAATGAGTCACCCAAATACAATGATATTTACGTTAGATTTCTTCTGAACCTAATTAACCCTTTACAGATTAACTCAAAATAATTTTCTACCTAACACTTGCCGAATTCCGAAAGAGCATTTATTTTTGCAAGGTTCCCAGTCTGCGCCCTTTTGTCCTTCTGGTAAGAGCAAGATGTAGACGAAGATGAGTATGGAACATTGTTGGAATGAACAGAAAGGATGACCATAACACTGGAAGAAGACCGGACCCAGTGCCACTTTTTCCACCAAGATATTTCATAAGCCGTAAGGTAAATTTAGATTTTTGCTTGGGTGTAGGAATCGCGACTAAAGCTATTTTTTTTTCAGTTCTTAACTCAGTACCGGTTGAGATTAGAAGGTACTTATTTTCGTAGACTAGAGAAAGAACGAAATAAAAAAAAGAGATACTCTGTCAAATTGCGTGTTTGTATGACGTGACGTCGTGTACTCTGGCATATATGAAACTACAGACGTGACGGAGACAAGTGTTACCTCCTCATTCGCTTACCATGCTGATGGTGGCAGCAGGTTTTTCTGCAAAACTGGTATATATCTGACGGGCTACGTTGCTGTACATCGCAGTAAACCGTATTCTGAACAGTAAATTGGACTGGTTATATAGCTCGGATTGGGTTTAAACTGTTTATCAAGTTTTAGCGAAGAAATCGTTTGGAAAACACCCACTTATAAGATCAAGACAGAGATGACGTTATTAAGATACATTGTAGGAAAATAGGTTTTGAGAAGGGAAGGTCTGTTGCATATTTAATGTGTATTGCATCTTAATTAATCAGAATTGTCAGGAAGCTGAAGTTCAGAGATTGCAGAACAATCGGTGAAGAATAGAATGAAGCTAGAAAGCGTCGCAATGGCAGGTTTCAATACTAGTGCTCTTTAAATAAGGAGGGAAATATTCATCGGCTGACCACGCCTGCAAAGCGGTCTACATCTAATATAAATATTTCCTGCTATGCAATAAAATTTACAAAATCTTACTTAATTCAAGCTAAGAAATAATACGGAATGAGTCTAAACCAAATTTATCTTTCACAGTAGGCTATAATGTTGTGGAACTTCAAATTCTTGATTGTTATTGAACTCTTCTACTGAAAGTTCTTGACGTCAGTGATCTGTGTTTGGAAAAACGTAGGAATTATACACGTGGATCTTATTGGAATAATTAAAAGGTAAAGGTAAAGCAGTCCCATTACAGGCCTGAACAGGCTCAGAGGGTTCCAGGAAGTTAAGGCTCCCAGATTTCGTGACAACGGCACAGAATGGTGGTAGGTTTTCAGCCTTAAGCACCGGCCGCCTTTATCCCCAGGAAATACTCCTGGTACTCATTTATGTTAGAGGCTGAGTCTACCCCAGGGTCATAGTGCGATCGGAAGGATTTTATATCAACGAGGAATCCACTGACACCGGGTGGGATCGAACCAGCGACCTTTCGATTTGTAGCACAGTACCTTAACCACTGAGCTACCGCGGTCCCCTATTGGAATAATTACTCAGGTTAAAGTAAGGCAAAATTGTGCTTGTTCACGCCGTGAAGACGGGGGGTAATGGAGGTGTGGCTCCAATCGTACCTAAGCCAGGCAATAGAAGGCTGTCACCGTCAGCTACACGCCCCGGTCGCATTTTTCCCACGAAGAAACTAACCCTGCTGCCCATTGAATAAGGGGGGGGGGGGGCAGTAACCGGAAAATAACCAAAATAAGTCTTTTGTTTTAGCTTTTATACCCAGACTGCCAGATTATGACATGATGCTGTATGAGCAGCGGGCAATCGTTTAAACGGCAGATTATTTTCAGTGCGATCTGCTGGATGCGTGAAAGCGTTCCAACTTCTGTTTTGATTAAGTTCACTGGACGCATCAAAAATATGTCTCAGTTAATGTTTTGTGCCTTAGGTGCCTGTACATGCCCGCGAAAAGCGCGTGTTGGTTGCGTTACATCTGTCTGCCTGTCCGTCCGCACGTAACTGGTCGGCTCACAATGCACGGATTTTCGTGAAAATTCGTGTTGGAGACTTTATTAAAAATTTGTCGACCGAAACACAATTTGGTTACAGCCTGGCTTTCTGAATAACGAAGTAGTTTAATTGGCACCGGTTATGATTCTTATACATTCAAACAATCGCACAAAACACGTGATTGTGGTCTGCTAATAATAGGGGAGAGGAACGGGTAACCTTTCACGCAAGTGTCTTACCAAGAGTATCTTCAGTTGGCCTGAGAACTGAGGTTGAGTGCCTCTGGCTAGTAAAGTTCATTGCGATACACGAAACTCTTGACATATCTTCTTGTACAGAATTACGTCTGACAGATGCTTTGTGTTTCTGTATTAGTATAATTATTAAAATGCACCGAAATGCATGTGCTGCCCTTTGTTTCCTTCTTAGGCCCTACGATACATCTACTGTTTAACTTACATTCAAATAATTATCACCGCTAGTTTATGTGACGACTCTGTTTCAACTACAAACATTTGCAGTGCTTCATATGAGTTGGCTTAAAGAATTTTGTAAGGAGGCAGTCTTCGTTTATTTTCACCGTTTGAGGTGTTATGTTCGTGTAAATAATATTTTAACAAGACATGCAATATACGTATGACGTAACACTGAGGCGCGTTCGTGCAACCATTGTTGTGGTGGAAGTGCAATGTCTATTACACAATCGCTCTATGTATTTGTAGCCTTCGGTAACCAGCATGCAATGAACATGTGCCATATTGTCATCTGTTGCTTACCCGGCTCTACAATATTTTTTTCGCATCTCATAAACGGCACGATTTCCGAAAGAAAAAAGTTACTGAACACAAAAATAGTGTTTTGATTTTCTCTATAACTTTTGTCAGGAATATTTCTCATTCTAAGACGAAATGAGGGATATATGATTAAAAAAAATTAATATTGGTCTTCATGTAAAGTGTCCTTTATTCTTGTCCGATATTAATGAAACTCTAATTTTCACGACAGATTTTCTAAAATTCCTCAAATATAAAAAGTTCACGAAAATCCGTCCAGTGGGAGCCGAGTTGTTCCATGCGGGGGGGACGGACGGAGTGACAGACGGACAGACATATAACGAATCTAATAGTGGATTTTCGCGATTTTGCCGACACGCTTAAAAACTGAGTTTCTCTCTCTTGCATAAAACGTTGAGTGTCCCTTAGAAAGAAAAACATATTTTTTTTACAAAGTATTTACCTACCATTCTGAGAATTACATCGAATTCCTAGACACACTTTGCGTAAAACAATGTATAAGCTTATGTTATTGGAAAGGCAAGTAACACGTATCGCAGTCAATGTATTTCAAATGGCTACGTTTTATGTTCCGAATCCCTTGGCCGCGCTGTTTCAGGCTTGGGTCTGCGGTCGCTCGCTTCCTGGGATTGCGGTTTCGATTCCCGTGGCGGACTTCGATATCTCTTGTGGGTGTTGTGTGTTCGCTGGTAGAGGTCTCTCCGAATCTTCCAAATTATTCCTACCTTGTGTGGCCCGTGTCGCAAAGTGATCTCGAAAACTCAAAAGTGAGGAGGCCTATACCCTCTAGGGCTTTCGAACCATACAAAATTTTTTATATCAGCTTTATGTACAAGCAGACCATTAACGCCCTAATTATCTGAGAGATAAAAGCCGTAACCACGTACTTATTCGAATATTATCTCTCACACACACAGGTCTACATTGTTATGGATGCACTCTTCTAGGTACGTTCAATTCCGTCTCTTGAGGTGTGTCTGTGTGTGTCTTTGTATGCAGATGTTGTGCCAACAGTTCACCCAAGATCTTATACAGACAGATAACAAATAGAGGCTTGTTAAATGAATGGCACCGAAACATTTTCGCATTAAAAATTAGCTATATGCTACCGATTCTAATAATTCGAATTATGTATCACATATGATACAGTGGTATAAATATATACCATCGAAGACTTTTCATAAATTTGTTCAAAATTATGTGTAATTTTTGTTGGCCTTTTTATATAGAAAAGTAATAGTAAGAACAGTTTTTTCCTCATAACTTCAGAATGCAAAAATTCAGTCCTTCGGTCTACTTGCTTGCCTCTGATTTGGAAGACAAAATAATAAGAATGACGATATATATTTTGGTCTTAAGGGGTCTTTGGTATCGTATGGTCCGATACACGCATACCAAGGTTTCGGATAAAAATACTGCCTCCTAAAAACGCAGGTAGAATATTCCTTCAGAAATCTTTTACCTTGATACCTGACCCCACGCTGTCCAAAAGGGCTCAGCATGACTCCTCACAGTCTAGAAACAACAGAAAGTTTATAAAGATATAAAGACTTGGAGTAAGCAGTTTTAGGCGAAACAAATAAGTCTAAATATCTGAACATATCGTCCAAAATGAGGACGCTTTTGCCGGAGGAAGTATTTTGTAAATGAAACCCGAACCGTCATGTAAATTAAGGGTTGTTTTCCCCAGAGATTTTTAAAGAATAGGGATAATGGAGTACAAAAACTGAGGAAAATATGATAAATTGGGAGATTATAAAAAAATTACATGATGGTAAGTTAACAAATTGCCCTCCTTAGAAATATTAGAATGGCAAAATGAGTAAGGATGAGATGATCAGGACATTTAGCATGCATCGGAGAGATTAGAAATCTGAATATGACTTTATTCATACAAACTTAATGGAAGTTGCCACACCGTGAATAGGAGGTTGATTTTAATATAAACATTAGAGAAATTGGGTATGTAGGGATGCAGTGAACTTGTCACTTCAGATTGAGTCCAGCTGTAGAGCTCTGTGAGCACGATCATATAACAGCGGAAAATTTCTCTGTAAGCTACATAACCACCACGTTTATTTCAACATCAGTGTCCCATGAATGTTTCAGAGAACCTCGCTCATCCCCTGTGTTGCCTATCTTTAAGTATGGGCAGGACTTTGTTGTGATGTTATACAGGGATGCAGGTGCGAAGAACCGGTTCCAGCTCTGCAGCAGCGATGTCAGTATGCTGAAGCAGACAAAAATAAAAATAACAATCCAGTAGAAAAAAGTTTTACAATTATAAGTCGGTACCTCCCTTTTTTATGTTCCATGCCGCCTGACGATATGAAATGCCAGTAATGAAAGGCGTGTGAATAGGAAACACAACTACAGGCCATGACAGACTCGTACTTGTAAATTAATTAGCCATTGTAAGCTTCAGATTCTCGAAAATTTACTTTAGAGAGTAATTTGTGCGTCACATAAAATATTGTTTCGTCTTTGAGGGGATCAGTGACAAACAGTGCTGAAAAAATTACTGTTCGTCCTCAGAAATGTACATATCACTTGAGGTGTAGATTGTAAGCAAAACACACAATTCTTAGTGCTAAAGCAGTTTGTACTTATAACTACCGTGCTGAAATTTTTATTATCTTTGAATATTAACGTTTTAGCTTATCTCATTATAAGATAAGGGCAGAAGTTGGGAGTTATTAGCGAAAAAACACTAAGGAAAATATTTGTACCAAGAAAGAACAAGTAGTAAATAAATGAAGAAAATTGTTTCAAAATGAAGTTTCCAGAATCTTTTGGGATCCATTAAGTGAAAGAATTAATTAGAAGACCGAAGTGCACATGAAAAGGGTATCATTAAAAATGTATCTCGCAAAATTACGGTAGGAAGACGTAAAGAGAAATAAGCTAACTGCACAATATATGCCTTCACAGCAAAATCGATAATCACTTATCTCCTAAGTAATTTTCTTTTTTCTAATGAGACCGAAAAGCATCCACATTTCACGGTAATTCGCCTTTAGACACCATCCCGAAGCAGCTGAACCCAGGCCCTTTCTTATGTCTCTGTATCTCAAACATTAATTTGAATTTGATGTTTGTGGGACCGTGCGTCTCTGATACAATAGTGTAAACAACCAACTGGATGCAACAATAGTAATTTATTAGTAAGTTCAATCAGCTCAACATGTTTCGGGCGATAATTTCGCCCATCTCCAGGAGCACTAGACTGTGCTTACAGCTTGCGGTATAATGCACCGAAGAAGTTGCCTGCTGGACACCATCAGGCAACTTCTTCGGTGCATTATACCGCAAGCTGTAAGCACAGTCTAGTGCTCCTGGAGATGGG
>Ga0136643_10002755_pt1 | contig 23130 bp, 14 predicted proteins | sample TergutLab28metaG_FD_96883 | JGI IMG/M metagenome (GOLD analysis project Ga0136643, IMG submission 96883) | Labiotermes labralis P1 segment gut microbial communities from Petit-Saut dam, French Guiana - Lab288 P1 (version 3) (version 3) | ecosystem: Host-associated > Arthropoda: Insects >... | reverse complement strand
CCGGGGGCCCGCTTTTATCCGGCAAGGCTATATGTTTACAAGATGCAGGAAGGTGGGACGGTGGTGAAAAAGGGGGGGAGGGAACCGGGGGGGTTTGGGGGGGGGGGGTAGCAGTGAAATCCCTGCTTACATCTGTAGTGATGTCAAACTGAACCTCAATAAATTAATCCTGTAAACAATCTCTATTATGCAAAGCGAATGACAGAAAGAGCTAATATAATCCCATTAAATGAATAATACACGGAGCACTATTATTAGCAGCTGCAGAAGTATCGCCCGTATGCAGTCTGGAGTAACTGATTGTAAGTAATGAGGTGTCAAAATGCGTGGGGTTCACCTTCGGTACTGTTTTATTGGCGGGGACCGCGGTAGCAAAGTGGTTAAGGTTCTGCGCTACAAATCCGAAGGTTGCTCTTTCGATCCCAGCTGGTGTCATTGGAATTTTTTTTTTGATATAAAATCCTTCCGATCGCACTATGGCCCTGGGGTCGACTCAGCCTCTAACAGAAATGAGTACCAGGAGTTTATCCTGGGGGTAAAAGTGGCCGGTGCGTAAGGCTAACAACCTTACCACTATCCTGTGCCGTTTTTATGAAATCTGGGAAACTTAATTTCCTGGAACCCTCTGGGCCACTCCAGGCCTGTAACGGGACTGCTTTACCTTTACTGTTTTATTGGCGTGCATCTTTCGTTCCCAGGCTGGGAACTGCATACGTATTCAGTGTTCCTCTTCACACGGCTGCTATCTGCCAATGTGTATTTAAGTATGCCTGTCGGCGGCATGCCGACATATACGAGGAGTAGAGATATGGTTCCACTCAATCTTAACTTCGGCTTTGTCCGGTGAGTGGTCAGTATCACGTGCCGGCCTCTTCACCTCCGGGAAATAACCCCGATACCTATTGCATGAGAGGCTGTGTGGGCCCCATAGCCCGTCTGGAAGTTTATGGAGAAGAGGAAAATCTTTTGCCCCCAGTCGAGATTCGAACACCGGTTAGCCCAGTCAGGAGTTAGCTAAGCAATCCGGACTGTCATACCTGCCCACAAGTTTATCTGGCACCTACTTACCTTAATCCATAATCGTATTTTTTACTAAGTTGGTGTTGGTAAGTACCTGCAAAATTAAACCTTACCCGTTTGTCAGTTATCACTTAAGAACCAGCTAATCAAGTACGTGGGGCATTTGTTAGTGTCAGAGCTGCTATGGAGATTTTATTTTGATCCTGTAGTAGCAGGACGTTATTCACAGTGTGAGGATTGATAATAGTACCTTCGAGAGGGTGGAAGAGTTTAAATATTTGTGAACAATTTAACAAATCAAAATTCTATTGCGGAAGAAATTAAGAGCAGATTGAGGTCAGGAAATGCTTGCTATCATTCGGTGCATAATCTTTTGTCTTCCAGGTTGTTATCCAAAAATTTAAAGATCAAGATATATAGAACTATAATTTTGTCTGTTGTTTTGTATGGGTGTGAAACTTGGTAGCTGACATTGTGGGAAGAAAGGAAGCTGAGGGTGTTTGAGAACATGATGTTGAGGAGAATATTTGGACCTAGGAGGGAAGAGGTAACGGGGGAATGGAGGAGATTGCATAACGAAGAGCTAAATGATTTGTACTCCTCACCCAATATTGTGCGGGTAATAAAATCGAGAAGAATGAGATCGGCTGGGCATGTAGTGCATATGGGTGAGGAGAGGGGGGTGTATAGGGTCTTGGTGGGGAAGCCGGAGGGAAAGAGACCACTGGGGAGGCCTAGGCGTAGATGGGTGGATAATATTAGAATGGATCTCTAGCAGGTGGGACGTGGGTATATGGACTGGATTGGGCTGGCCTAGGATGGAGACAGGTGGCAGACGCTTGTGAGTGCGGTAATGAACTTTCGGATTCCGGGAAATGCGGGGAATCTCTTGATTAGCTGCAAACCAGTTAGCTTCTGAAGAAGGACTCTGCACCATGGAGTAAGTAAGTAATATACGTACAGTTCAGACTACTCGTATATACCTGAAGTCAACATTCTCATACCAATAATTATGAGCAACTTTGAAATCCCGATGATGGGGTCGGTAAGTGCCGAAACACGACGTAGCAAGGACATTACAGAATAGTATAATTTACTATAGAAAGATTAATCTTTGTAATTAATCAACTTAATACATAAAATCTTGTTTTATAATAAGTTTCTTATATGCCTCTACATGTTTCGAGCACTATGTGCTCGTCATCAGGAGGTCAAAATTGTATTATACAGCATCTGGTATCATCACACCTGTAGGTGGCCGTCCCGTGCACGGGACCTCCTGATGATGAGCATATAGTGCTCGAAACATGTGGAGGCATATAAAAAACTTATTATAAAACAAGATTTTATGCATTAAGTTGGTTAATTACTAAGATTATACCGTGATGCACGGTCAGCAAAACATAGAAACACACACACACACATTATATATATATAGAAAGATTGTTGGGCTGAAGGGAAAAAAATGCTGTGGTGATATTAGTAAACACGACAGGGCGCGTCACAACATAACATTTTTTTTACTCTGATTCATCCCATTGTGTTACATTACACTGAACACAAACAAATTATCACAGTCAAACACAACTCTTTAATATTTGCCTTCAGTGTCACGCGCTTCAGTTCAACGAACCATCATCGGGCATTACTGAAAAAAAAACTTAAAAAAAAAAAGAAAGTAAATTTGCATGGAATTGTCGGTTTAATGAGATCTCATTAGTTTACTAAGCCGACAGCGAACAATGAAAATGCACCTATGCTTCTTACAACTTTTGTAAGGTAAGGGCCAATGATGGTTCGTTGAACCGAAACACTGAAGACAAATATTAAACAGATGTGTTGACTAATATTTTCTTTGCATTCATCATTAACATCGAACTGATATTAGTAAACACAACTGGGTGCATCGAGGGTGTTACTACAGTAGTAAGCACAGCACACAGCATCCACACGGAAACTGTTTTCTTTTCTTTAGCAGTAACTCGCCGTATTTGTAAAGTTTCTAAGAGACAATATCGAAGCTGTTTGGTAGCACTACGTGTCAAGAGATGAACAGAAATTTTTCATCAATGGTCTCACATTCAAGAGTTATTCAGGGCAGAGTTGTCTATTTAAAGGTCTTGTGTCTATGCGTGTGTGCGTGCGTTCGTGCTTGTGCATGAGTGTGTGCACGCGCGCGTTTTGTTCATAACATGGAAAGGGTTAGTAATAAAATATGAATATTTATATGTCATTGCTGTACTAGCGAATAGTTTGGAATGCTGTATAAATTACTACCTTCTCATTTAGGGTGTGATTTATATATTTCTTTGACTCTATACGAGTCGTATAAATTGTTGTAGCCCCGGAAAGAGAGCCCCGGTATTCAAACAGGATGCTAGGTAAGGTCCGGAGACAGTCGGCAGGTGATGGAGAAAAAAATTCACCTGTTCCTGCCCGAAACCGAATCCCGATTATCCGGTTTGTGGCTATTCACTGAAGAGATTGAGGAATTCTTTCACAAAAAGCAAATATTATTCTACAGCATGTCTTTAAACATCAGATTCAACGAATGTTGGGGACAATATTTTGTATCCTGTCTGCTAAAACCAACAAACAGATAAACTGAAACACCAACTCCCACCTCATTACCCCTGCCTTTATGAACACAGACAGCAAGAACGGGTATTTTCGTATTTCATTTAGATTCAGAAAGCAAATGTAAGTATGTCTCTCGTTTGTTGTCACGCAGACAACCAGTAGAAGGCCGCGATGTTGAATGACCGGCAGACTTCTCGTAAAACTCAAATTTTTACATCTGACCAATGCAAGTTCTCTCAAAAGTATCCCATTTATATTGTTATTCACGCAATTATTCATAAAGAACCTCTATGGCATCAACGCTACGTAAAGTTAGCAACTTTCATGGCATCGACAAATAATTTACAACCCAATAATTAACATTCGGTTCTTATTAAACAACAGCCACTAGTTCTTGGTGCTTAATAACATGTTACCTAAACACATAAAAATAAAGATGTCCCTGTGCAAGCTATTGTAGACGTATGGGGAAGTGGAGATACAGTGCCAGTCATTCTTAACCTAGATACTAGATGGCCAATTTCACGATCCAACCGCTTTAACCCCAGGGAAACAGCCACTGGTTGGTACCCAATGAATAAAAGGCTGGGTAGGTTCCAGAACCGGGCTTGACGCTTCGGAGATGAGAAAATCTGCCCCTGCAAACCCAGCTGTCATCATGAAGTGGAGACTTCCATGGACATGTAGTATTTACTTGAATAGTTAAGAAATTCCATGCTATATGAAATGTTTTACTCCCCCCTCCATATCCTATTCTGATCCGCTGGAATCCACGGCATACCTAACTTCACGGTACAGAGTTTTCATTTCAAAGTAGGCTGTCGGATAAATGTTCAAGAAACATCCCTTTTGTAGAGGAATACGGGACTTCTTGATCACGTCATGCATAGATGTTCTATACTGACGCAGTTCAGCTCCGTCACAATTTCACACCCAATTCCTCGAGGTCACATTCTAACATTATTCTCCCACACACATTTAGACTGTTCCCTAGAGGTTTTCTTTACCAAGCCGTAACTTAAGGACCTGTCCCAATTTTTTTAAAAATACATTGCAATATCACCCACATACACCTCAGCCTCTTACGTGCCCTATTATCTTGCGGTTTTCAGAAATTCAGTTTTCATGCACTTCTCATCATTCTATAAACCTGTTACGTGTCTATCACATCTGTACCTTTTGAACAGATAAAATACGTAACACGCCTTAAGTCAAACGAACAAACAGACAGTCGATCTCATGGAGTCCATCCAGAAGTCATCTACGTAGATGAGATTGAAGCCCTCTGGAAGAAAACAATTTACTGGGCTGCTGTCAATGCATTTCAGTCACAAACGTGATTTTATATCTAGAACACGCGGCCGGCCGTCTATGCCCACCAGAGTCACGGGAAGTGTTTGCACAACAGGCAGCATACACATCAACTTGCTAAATTACCACGCACTTTAACTTGCAAATTGGAAAACCAATCGTGTAAATTTCAGTTCAAGTCGACGTCTTTGGACGTTGTTCTCTCAGTCCGTTATAGGTGATGTAAACAAACGGCTTCTATGTTCACTCAGCAAGCAACACGTTCAGAATGAAATCTATCAGCTGACACAAATCATCTTGTGCAGCTGTCCACATAACGTAAGTAACGTATTGTCCACTGCAGCACATAACAAAATGAAACCTCCAAACTTTGCGGTACAAAGGTTGTGGAAGGAGGAAACCTGCACTAGGTATGTCAAAACAAACAAACAAACAAAAAAGACACTACAAACTGCCTGAATGCTAGCGCCAAATAACTAGGCTGCGGCGCATAAAACGGAAATTATTTACATACATACGGAAACGATTTGTTAGTTTGAAACTCTGGTTGCTTTTACCACTCTGTAAGGAGATCCGTTAACTGTTGGACTGAAAATTGGGTAGGCCGTGGAAACATGTACAGAAAAAAAAAATTCGAATTCCCTCCTGCATATCGAATGAAGGTTCTCCAGTCTGCAATCCCCGTGCTTCAAAGCTTAATACTGTAGTGATTAATTTCTGAATGAAACTTCCATTGCCTATGAATTGGGACAAGTGTCGGGCTCATGTGACCACGATAATGAATTTTGAGGTTCCATAAGGGGCTCGGAATATCTTGACTAGCTGGGTGAATACTGGTTTTTGAAGAAGGGCTCTGCTTTATGAAGTTTGTTCGTGGCTCATGGGGTTGAAATACTGCGATTTCAGTGGTACATGTATACTTCTGGACCTTCCATGATACATTCTCCGTGCAGATGTAGTTCACTCGGACCCGCGAAGAGACTGGGCGGACGGCAACATGTGAGGTTCTAGCCAGAAGAGCACGTATTACCATGACAGTTCCCTTTCAGCACAGACCTTTTAGCTTAATTTCTTACTTTATATGGTAACACACATAATGGACTACATATTTCAGTTTGACCGAGTCATTCTCCGGTTGAAAGTACGGACATGGTATAAACAAATTTTTTGTTCGTGATTTCGGGCGAAGTTTCTTGTTGCACAGCAGCGTGATCACTATGAACAATGGAACATGGTGTTCTGAACTCCTAGATTAGGGAGGCTTGAAACTGTAGGTAAATGATCTGCAGATTAATGCCAAAATGTTGTTTCAAAGACATGTAGCAATCGTGAAACATTCGAAAAAGATTCAGGATTAGGCAGCAAAACATTACATTGACGTGTTTTTGACGGTGTGACAGTTGCTAATGACACATACCACTCATGAATGTGCGTTCTAAACACATATTCGAGTGCGTTATTGTTACGGTCGTGTGAAATGAAACAGTATTTAAGTATGTGCCACATCATTAAATTCCGATGCACCTGAGACGGGATAGTCTACAGAATTAGCGTTGCCATATGTTCAGGACGTCTCGAAGTTCTGTAGTGCGTAAATCTTTTGGGGCTCAAGCAGCTAGACTGATTGTGCAACATTTGCCCGAAACAAATTCAAAGGTTGACATTGTCGACATGCCTGTAATTCATACTTTTAGGTCTACACAACAGTGACTACGAAGAAGACTGTCTTCTGGGATGATACGCCCTGTAGCCCGGTAGGAATATACCGACGTTTCGAATGAACGTGATACACGGCGTTACTTGCCAGAAGATAATCACATACATAAAGTGCAAGCATGTTGACCACTGTCTGCATGCTAAATTTCACATTCACAGCTGCTCCGGTGGTTATCGCCATCAAATTTTTTGGCACAAGCTAAAGAAAAAGTTCGTTCGGAGGCCACGGTGTTACTTAACATACTATAAAAATGTCACACACACACAAAACTTGCATACTTTCCAAAATTTGTCACTATACAACAGCTCATAACCGTACAGTAATTCAGTACATTCCATTCTACAACTTCGGGCGCCCCCCGTCCTGTTATTACTGGCCATAATCATCATCATCATCCATCACGTGTTAGGCCTTGATAACCGATTTCGGCCTCGTCTAATACTCTCTTCAAAGGCCTTCCAAGTTGTCTTCGTCCATTTGGTCTGGTTATAAGGAATTAAAATTTACATAGTCTGAGAATCTTCAAATTGCATGACATTCGTACTGTGACCACTTGTTAAAACATTGAAATGTAGGGGCACAGTGACACACATAGACAGAGTTCCAATCTCATCAGGCTACAGCTGCTTCTTTTGAGCGAAGACAGCATGCTAGAAACTGCCACTAATATAAGACAAAATCAAATATGCACAGAGCTTCAATGCACAAAGAATATTCTGTCCTGGGGCAGCCAAATCCAATCTCGGTTTTTGTTCAAGCCAATTTCAATACAACTGTCCAATACACGCCAAAATCTACTAATTTCCTTCTTCCTCCTCCGAGGTGGTACATTCAAAATCTTCAGCATTTCTTTATACCATGTGTGCTCAGTATCTCGCAACTGAAGTTTTAATTTAAACCAAAACTACATCAAGATTATAAATTATAAAGCTAATCAGTACCGTACATTGTCTTCATCTGCTAAATCTAGACAACCCAGCTAACAAAGCAAATTTCCAAGTGGAAACTGCGCGTTAAACGTGAACATGCGTAATTTGAGTTACGTAATTTATTATCCTGGTTTAAAGTAAAGGACACAGAGCCGTGCTTCTGATTAGGCGTAACCTTGCCACCACTTACTGGCACACAACATTTTATGCCTGTACTCGAAATTAAAATTCTATTTACATTACTACAAAGCACAATCACAAACTATCTGTAATAAATAAAAAGGTGTTCTCTTATCTACCTGAGCTTCAAATTTAATCGTGAAGCCACACGATGCAACAAATAACGCTTTATATTACTTTTGTCTGTTTGTTCTTGTTTTATTTAATGATACTTTAAAAGTCTTAAATTATATGTCACGACAGGGGAATATTAAAGGAATAACCAATAGGAAAGGACAAGAACCAAATGGGCAGGACAATAACCAGTTGGACAGGACATGGAACAAAGTGACCGTGGATTAATTTGAAGAACTGCTGTGGAACTCAGTAATATCCCACACACGACAGGTTAGTGTACTGGCCGAGATTTGAAACCTGAATTTTCCTATTAAAAAAGCTGAAGCGCTAATCACTTGCAATTGACTGCAACATTTGGTACAAACCTTCTAGAATTGGGCATTGGTGTCAAGGGAGGAAATTCCGAAAACTAGTAGATGTTTTAAGATTATTTGGCCTAGGCTTTGCTTTGATACTAGTAGCACTAACGTTAACAAATGAGGATGAAACGGAATAATAACACTTACATGAGTGGAGTTACACATCTACCGTCCATGCGCCTTCATGGCGTGCACATGGACAAACTTTACCTACACCTTTACAGGTTAGAGTGCCAGCATCAAGTAATAATTGTGCCTGCTTGTCTATTTGTCCGCTCGGTACATAGCGTGAAGCACTGACTTTGGTATTTAGAATTCCACACTAAAGCTTGCCGGGCAAACTTCGTTTCGTTCCACGAGGGTTAAATATGGTAGATACATCTCATTACAGGCTTTTACGGCAATTTAAGATCTTTTATATGTAGCAAGACACAAGAAACGATAATTTATGGATTTTAATACCTTTACTACTGAAAGATAAATATAATTAATGCTTTTAATCTAAGACTTCTTGTGCGTACCAAAAGACAGGGAAAATAATTTATGACGTTGCAGTATCTTTACTACGGATGTAATTTGTCAACAGAGCAGGGTTACTTGAGCACAGAACTGATATGAAATGCCAGTGTAATCCAAAATGAAGTATGCCTCCGACACTTACGTAAGCTTACACGTTACATTGTGATACGGACCAGGGCACGCGATCACTTACTGATCGGGGAGCGGAGACAAAATATAATCTGTTATCTACATGAAAATGAAGAAAGCTATTGCACCAGGGTAGAGAATTCACTATCTGCTCAGTATTCCACTAATGCAGGGTCTATTAAATGGCTGAACCAGGAAATTTTAAGAGCTAACAGGACTGCTGCATCTGGAAAAGTACACAAATTCATTTTCTATTTTGCAGAGTAATCGTTCTGATAACGTAGGGAACTCATAGTATATTTATTTGCTAAAGAATCAACAGGAAAGAAGTAGGCCTAATAACAGTCGAGATTTCCTAACGAATGTGGAAATCTGTGGACATAACACCGCACTCAGCATATACCAGTTGCAGACAATTCTTTAAATTATTGTCTAAACCAAAACAAAAATACGTCTGTATCAGTCCTTGCCGTATTATCTAAATGTCGTCTGTGTGACTCTTCACAGCTCACTAACCTCGATATTTATCTTTTACAGATTATACACGTTTCTGAAAAGCTAATCGCACTAAAGATATAGTACACTTTCCACAGTCACAACACATTTCTCCTCTATTCATTAAACGCTCAACACATGGTAACCTTATTTGTTGCGACATACCTATATTCTTCATGCTGATCATTTATGTGAAAGTATATTCCCTGATTTGAAATTCAGGTAGGAGTTGTACTGGACTAAAATGAATCTGAATTCAACAGTGTCCATTGCCACAATTAATACGAATCCGTCGAGTGTCTCTGCAAATGAATTATGTTGCTAGGCAGAGAGAATATATTTGTCAGTAGGTTGCGCAAATAACGCATAAAACTACTAGTAACTGAAGAGTTTATTTTGAGCACATGCTGCTGAGAAATTTGTCAAGTGTCAAAATGATGTAATTATGAATTGTGAATTGAACGTCGGAAGGCTGCGAGAGGTAGTGCCCCATTTCAAAATCGATACCGCCATACTTTCAAAGGCACTAAGAAAAATTTCGAGTATTTTGCGAGGATAGAACGTGTTCTTTTCGAGAACAGAGTCCAATGCAAATCAGTCGTGTCAATCAGAGCAACGCTATCTTCATTGCACTGCAGACTCTCGGGTCAAGAAATATTTCATTAGGGAGCTCAGTGGAATTCTTTGTCCTGTGGCCTGCCTGACGGTCCAAGCAATTTCCGCGTCTCTTTCAGCCATGAACGTACACTAATTTTTTTTTATCTACTCTGAACTTGCAGTCTTGTGTATAAACAAGGAGAATTATGTTGAACTGTCGGCTTCAACTAAGCGAGGACAAGTAAAGAGTACGTCTACCCAGTTGATCTGATATCAAGGGCGTCTTCAGTTTCTAATTGGCTACTTGCATATATCAACTCTGCCGTGCGGGTTTTATTATGCTAATTTCACGCTCAAGTAAATCAAGGACGAATACGACCTTCAGTCAATATGCTAAGAAATTTCATCACGTTAACTGTCAATGCGGTGACAAGTGGAACCTGGTTTTTCGTCCCAAAGTATTCTTGAACGATGTACAACCTACGTGAATCGCATGACAGTGCAGTGAAACCCTACTTACCTGCTATTACAAGGATCTGACCAATAAAAGGTGTAAATTAAAACACGTTATATGGTGCACTTCAGGTCTTCGTTTCTCCTGTTACGTGGCACTGCGCGACTGGTGCCCCAGATTAGGAGATAGTGACAGTTCATCTTCAAGGGTCGAAATGTCAGTGAAGAAATTCATTTCATTCAGTTCATGTGAAATCCTACCCTTAAAGTTGACATCAACAGGTCATCTCGGAACATCGGGTACAGTACCCATCACCCAGTGAAGCAGAGCCACATCCCAGCAGAACGCAGACGTCTACCGCAAAATGTTTCTGTGTATCACCTTTACGTTAGTACATCTTAGATTTTCTATTGAAAATATTGTATAAAGGAATCAGAAGTACACAACTTGCGACAGCAGATGCCAGTATTATAATCACATTCGGACTTAAAGAGGTCTGAAGGTCTGACGTATTTCAAACACAAATTTCAGGGAAATGATAACTGACTTGGAAGTGATAAAGTAGGCTTATCAGTTGTGTGCGTGTGTGTGACTGCAATAAACAAACCGCACATTCAGAGCATTTAAAATTCGCCTCCAAATAAGTTGGAAGGCTGTCTATATTGTTGACAAGCAATGCGCGGACATTTGTACGTTGACGTTCCTGATTTTCGAGGTTGTGTTTTCGAAACCCGCCTCCGGAATGATTGTGAAAAATTTCGGGACGTTTGACAGACATAACCCACTTCACTGGTTGGCGCACAGTTGGCAAGCTGTTTGGAAAATGTCGTGACGTTCGTGGCGAATCAACAGCGACAGCGACAACGACAATGACGACGAAAGCAATAATTAAAGAGAACACAGCAGGCAAAGACAACGGTTCATATATTCCAGTTCATTGTTCCTATTATCCAATCAACCGATGCTATAGACCAGAATGAGTTAATGAAAGCGTCCTTAAATGAAGTGCAAAAATGTTACACATCTCACCATAAAAAATTAGGTATTTAAAAAGATCCTTACAAGCTTCATGCTGTGCGGTACACAAGTTTTATTTTAAGAAGAGCGGCAAATGTTAGCGCGCGCGCGCGCACGCGCACGCGCGCACACACACACACACACACACACACACACACATATGGAAATACACTTAAATAAAGTCTGCAAATATTTACCAAATAATGGCGACATGACAAGCAAAGGGTTGTTTACGCATCAGGAGACAAAAAAAGACTGGCATCATATCCTTCATGCTGTCAGAAAAGAAATGGTTGATACAGCTTTGTTGTTGTTGTTGTTGTTTTGTGTGTGTGTGTGTGTGAGTGTGAGAGAGCGAGACACGGCGAGAGTGCTAGAGATAGGTAAAAGCAGTGTAAACGCAAACTGAACTGTATCCGTGACAGGGATTGTAAAAGGATTGTTTTCACGTTTCCAACATAACTGAGACACAACCCCAATAATAAAAGAAATACGTAAAATGTTCCTTATAATAATTCCTGCATACTTCCCAACAATACTTTGTATTAAACATTTTGTTTTTAAATCTATTTTCATCCCTAAAAACTCCGTGTAAGACGGAAGTCATGCTCTGATTTGTATGTAGCCATACAATGAAATCATTTCAACAGATAAAATATTTTCCGATAGCTTAGGAAAATGATTTACTTTATAATTACTTTCTTCCAGATTTTATTTGCTGTAACTCTTTATAATTAATTTGTCCTGCTCAGAAAACTGAATACTGCAACTTTTTGTATTTCTGGTCATGGAAATTACTAAATTAGAAAATTTTGCGTATTTTGAACTATCAAAATTTCCTAAGCTTATAATCCAGCCGATCTCCACTAAATTAAGGTAGCACATTTACAAGCGAAGGCCTGATATGAACCGGTAATGCACGACATGACAAATCGAATTTCCCAATCGTGCCTACACCCCCCCCCCCCCAAAGTCTTGGAATTTGTTCACACCCTGCCCCATCACCATGTAACAAATTATTCGATTTAGCAGTGCGTGCCTAGACCTAAACCACTTCGCATTCATGGGTGGGATCTGTACAAGGGGACAAGACATTTTATTTCATTTGAATACTCTCGGCTATACCAAGGAGACTGAACAGGGCGTTTTGTAGAATTTCGTCAGACAGAAAAGACTTGGGCCTGCTAAAAGATACGCATTGTACAATGTATCAAACAAGCGAAGACGAGATAAAAATATGAGTTGCTAATGGATGACCTTAGAGAGACAGACAGAAAGTGAGAGAGAAGATACTGGAATCTGATGAAGGAAGTACTAGATCACCCTCGCTGGGGAACTCGATTTGCAATGGTCTAGGGACCTGTCGCAAGACAGGCTGCGCAAAAACATTTGCGTCAAGAAAATAGAGTTTATTAAACGGTTATTATACATGGCTTTACTTGTAGACGCTGTCACCTGCATAGGCTAAATTCGTCCATTCGATTAAGAGGATCTCTTTTAAAGAGAAGTGAGGAAGTTTGCAAATGTATGCACAGAGGAACAGATCTGACGCCTTCACCCTCTTTTGCCTCTACACTTGCAATTCGTGAATTCTAACTTTTTATGCTCTGTCAAACTAGAAAGCTAATTATTTCGAGTAAAATACGTAAAAAATGTGAGTATTTTAGATTTGTTTTCAACTTTTTTTTACACAACACACACAAAGGTTTACTCGCAGCTTAGCAATAGATGGGCAGTCGACCACGCCCGATGGTAGTACTGTTGCTGCAATATACAGGAAACTTACATCGTGTATAATAACATGCAAGGCAGAAAATTCGGTCGCATTTTACTGACCGCACTACCTGAAAAGATCGAAACAAACCTCTTGTCCATGACATCTTAAAAAAAAAAAAACTAGATAGCACGGACAAGAGACGTGTAATGATGGCTAGGCACATGTATGCTGGGTAAATGAAAATAAAAGTTCAGACAAGGTTTCGTACAGGTTTGTTCGATAAAATAATAATAATAATAAAGAATGTCAAGAATAATTTCTCACAAGGTTGCTATGGCTGACTCCATGAGGATCCCTCGAATTGTTACATGCATATGGACGGACGGAGCAAAGTATTGTAACAGGCTCTACGCAGGCATGTCAATGCCTCACAAAAGCTTTTGTAGTCTACTTCAAAGTGACACAGCATTTCTTTGAAGAACGGAAGAAATCCTCGAAAGCTCTAAGCCAGACTAGTCAATGTCAGCAGCAAAATCGAAGCCGATACTACCTGAATGTGAAACAGAAGTACTAACCAAACACCGTGACGTTTGGTTCCTAAAACTGAACATTCTTCTTGTGGCGTTTCGCCAGTAGAAAGCACAATAATCTGCCAGGATGCTTTGAGGCAGATCTTTTATCTGGTGATGGTCATAGAATAGTTTTTGTTGTCTGTGCTCGGTGAAATGTTTCTGTATTGTGCCAAGTGGCAAGATTATTGTTCAGAACTCAGCTTTGCAGCCTCTAGAGTAGATCTACGCAGCGCGACTCTGCGTGGTAAAACAGCTAATCGTTGCAGTCAGGCAAATGTTTGTGAAGAAATCAAAATATGTCACCGCGACTACAAGGAAGTCAGGCATGGTTACTTCTAACTAATCTTCCAGATAAGAATGCAAGTCTTCGGGAATGCGATGCTTTGTTGTCGGGTGTGTAGTTTTTTCTGGTTCGAAGAAACTACGATCCTTCCAAATGTCAGGAACTACACACCCAAAGATATAGCGTCAAATTCCAGAAAATGTATTTCTGGCTTTTTTGGTATTACATTTTCCCAGGTCAGCATCAGCAGCCAGATGTATGACGTTGAAGTTATCACAAGGACTGAACTCAATGTGGAATGACATTTTTCATGTCCGTGGTCGTAGGTCTTAGGCCTTGGTTACTTCATTTGAAAATCCTTGAGGGTGAATACTCGTAGTTTCTAAACACACCGTTTCAATGTCTCAACTTACTATTGCTGACTTACGATACTCCGTCACACCGAGAAACTGAATGAAATAGGGGAACCTGTCCTACAGGACACGGTGAGGACAGGAAAGTATACATGAAAATGTACTGTTTTAATTTGCATGTGATATGTTTACATTGTCATAAAATAAGCAAAACAAGTCTGAATACAAACACACATGATGTCACATTCAGAGTGCAAACCATACGAATTTCATCAAAGACACCATAGTGACCCGCTTCTTTTAACAAAGTGCAATAATGATGACAACTTCTGTAAACATACTTGAAATTTCTGGTATTGGATGTGACGCTGCGGCCTGGGTAAGTGGTACCCGAAGTTGAGGGAACAAGTTGCCTTCGCTTACAGGGTTAGAGGTTAGTGAAGAATGGCATCGGGAACACTAACCCACCGCGACCCAGTATTACATCCCAGGAGACCGGAATCCTTGGTTACACCGTTCTGAAAACCTCACAACTTGCACAGGTCTGAAATTAGTTTTCAACCTAAAAGTGAATCAGCTGCCTGCGTTGATAAAACTCTGTCTCGATTCGAACACTTTAAATTTCACGTCAGTGACTGCCTCGTGGCCACTGTTTCTCTTGCAGAAAAGCGTAGCAGTCTGTAAAGCTATATCAATTAGTTAAAAGGGTGTAGTGACCAGCAATCCTGACTTGTATCCTAGGCCTGGGGTAGAATGCCGGAGTGGGAAATTGTGTGGTTTTCGTGATCATTTCCATGATACTCTCTAACTTGGGAAACGACAACTCCAGTACGGTGTCACTTATCACGGTGTAGTGGTTACTACTTCTGGTCGTATTCAGAATATCTCGGGTTTGAATCCTGGCTAAGAATTTTCCTCAGTCCTTAAAAATGTGTCGCATAATAGATACGTGAATATTATGTTGGACAAAAACTCCTGTCTTGATATAGTACAACACATTTCCGCTCCTGTCATCAGAAAAAAATAATACTGTAAAACCTAGTTTGTTGGATCCACTAGATCGAGTAAATATATATCCCTGAGATTAGTTCAATTTATGGTTGTTGGTTCAGGCTTCAAGCTTCTGGGCCCTGTGTGACTTGGTGTTATCACGACGTCTCGCTTGACAAAAAAAACACCATCAGTTTATTTCCAGCATTCCACGGCCGTCGAATCAAGCTGTTATTCTCGCACAATTTCAAGACTTCATTATGAATTTTAATTGGCTGAAGACAGCCTATATTAGAGGTGTCAGAGCTGCTTATTATCTTATCTTTCATCATCATCATCATCATCTTCTTCTTCTTCTTCTTCTGCGCTACAACTCTGGTAGAGTCTTGGCTTTCTCAACAATATCCTTCTATTTAAGGCGATCCTGGACTTGTTCTGCCCATTTTATGTTTCATCTTTCTCAGGTCGTTCCCGACGTCGTCTTCCCATTGGGACTTAGGCTTTCCCACTGGTCTAATTGTAGATGGTTTCCATTTGTATATTTTCCTTACAATGCTGGTTTCAGGCATTCTATTTATGTGTCCAAACCAACTCACTCTTTGGGCTTTAACATAATTTATTATGTTCCGATGATTTATTAACTCATCCAATTCCTTGTTTGTTTTAATTCTCTTTGATATCTACCTTTCATAATAACTGCTAAGTACAACAATATACAAACACGCGTTAGAAAAAGCTTTATTAAATAAGCCAATAAAAATACGTGTTAGTCTCAAGTGAAGTTAGGCCTATTGACGAGGAGCCCTTCACTTCCCACATGTATAAGTGTGCACTGGTTTACATTGCCAACCAGTTAGAGGCACTGGCATCGCTGGAAAAGCTCAAAAAGCTCCATAACTTTTAAGCGAAACTCTTTCATTGAAACTTTCAGAAAACGTTCCTCCCGGTCAGGTAGCTTGGAGAACATTGCTAATTACCAATGAACCTATCATAGCTCTACTCTCTCTTAAGCAACTGGTATGGTATTTACAGTCACGTTCATCCTAGTTATGTCTCGTCAACGTTACCTGTCAACATCATAGACAAGTGAAGACATGAAAGGGATGGTCTAACTGTATAGAAGACAGTGAACAGAACCTGGTTTCCTCAACACAATAACAGCTGGGCAGAACACAACCGCAACTGCAAATAGAGAAGTCAAATGAAACCGACTAAGACCAAAATAAAATTCGCCGACCAATATCATTGTCGACCTTCTAACAAAACGTACCCAACTTAATCTTGATTTTCAGTTTAATTAACAACTTTTCAGTAGACAGATTGTGTCGAAAAACAGGAACAAGATTGAGAGAAAAACAAACAAGGAACTGGAAGGATGTGGTCGTGGCTCATCTTCGGTTACTAGCCCGTAATCTAGTGGAGATAAAACTAGTGGACGAAATGTCACACCCTCCACTCGCTTGCCACGGCGTGTCACAAGGGCTGCAGACTGCTGACATCTGTATTCTTATGGTGTCGAAGATGTAAACAGAAGTCATTTCTCACCGTTAATATTTTTAGGCTTACGGTTTGTTTACTACGTGGGTATAAATAGCTCTACCGCAACGTTTACCTTCTCTTCAGTTGTTCTGCCCTTCGTATGAAGGCCGTAGATCAGCCTGACTGTCAATCGTTTGCGAATACCCGATAACAGTTTTGTGCTAACTAACTAACCAACTAACTAACTAACTAACTAAAGTAAACTAAACTAAACTGAGTGACTGACTCCATGGAACGGAGTCGTTTTTTGAGAAGTCATCAGTTCATCATCCAGTCAAGAAACACTCGCATTTTATGGAACCCGAGGGTGGATTACTTTGTTCGTAAATTTCACCACCTGTCCATATACCAAGCCACATTAATACAGTCCCATCGTAATTAAGATCCACCTCAATACTATCCCCCCCCCCCTCTATGCCAAACTATCTGTACAAGTCCGAAGTAACATTTCTTAACGTTTATTATTTAAGGTAAGGAATTGTTAGCCCATGGCCCAGTCCCCAAGATGAAGGACCACAGACTGTCGACTGCCCGCTGCTACTTACTCAACGTACTCCCAGCTACCGTCCCTGTCTGGAGGCCGTGTCCTCAATCCGCAACACGAGGAAGCGCCATCCCATAACACTTCAAACTTTTAGCATTTTTTAAATTAAGGATACATTTATATGTGATTGTGTTTAGTTTCTGAAAGGGTCTTTACCTCCTCGTGTTAAATTTCGGGTATACCACACACACACACACACACACACATGCGCACGCATAAACAGACATGAACTATAAGAAATAAAAGCATGTCAATGCAGATAAGATACATGTGAAGTAACTAAACAAGACTAAAAAAAAAGAGTTGCTCGTGTCTGTAATCATCCGAGTCATTCAGTGCCTTGCGCTGGTTTCGTAGGCGACGAGTTTCCTTTTATTATTCTGCCATTAACACGTGATAATAACGTTGAACGTCAAACACAGACAAAACGCTGTGTGGCTTCATACGTCATAATGACGTCAAGCTGTACGACTGATAGGATCACTGTTCCTATAATGACTTACGAAAATCCGGTATGTGTTGATACTATTCTCTCTTCTATATACAGCTGGATCGAACATGGCTATTGCATACATGTTACCCTACATGCTGAAAACTTGGTCTTTGTATTCTAATATTGTTTCAACAGTTAACTTCTCCAAAGTAAATATATACGCGAAATCGGGTAAAGTTTACATAACAGAAAGCAGAAACATAAATACAGTTGTGGTTTAGCAAATATTAGGGTTAGTTTTTAAAATTACCTATACGCGGCAGAGTAGTTCTTCATAAATTAAAGTGGTTACTGCTCGTCGGTCAAGAAATTCTCCGTTTTAATGGACTCGAAGTCACGTACCTCATCTACCGCAGAAGGACGGGCAAAGGTTCGCGTCGACCCATCAACACATCCCGTATTGCGTGATTCTTCGTAATTAAAGAAACGTCTCAGGATCCCGGCCGGAATCCCAGATTTCCGAAGTACACAGCATTAAAACACTGTACTGTATATTTCTTTTAGCTATTTAGCTATTTTTGAGGAGCGGAGGGTGGGGTGGGAAAGTATTCCAACAGTTAGTCAATGACTCAATCATTCCTTCAGTCAGCGTGAATCCTAATAATATCCCTTCACCTTGTAAAAGACAGAACCCTGATTTCGCAACTGCCACTACCAATAAGTCACAATTCTAACTACAATTTAACTTCATTTCTTGCTATAAACCACTGACAGCAGGTGGCAATGTGTAAAGCTGCTCTCGAAGTTAAGAGCCACCGCCCATTTTTTTTCCGGGAAATGCTGTTTAATAGCCTGCGGAGTAGGTGATATGACTGTATCGACTTTACACACACTTGCCAGTCAACTGAAACAATATTTGCATTATACGCTTGGTGACACATCAGAAGAATTGATGGGATAAAATCTTGAAACTGTAGGCAAGGAATTGGAGCCGAGAGCTGACCAGCTGAGTCCCAATACATTTCCCAAACCTCAAACATAGTCTCTTTACTGAAGCTATGTCTGTTGTTAGCTTTATTCATTAACGAAATACACGCCAAAAAAGGGAATTGGAAGTACCCCGAGAAAATCTGATCCATCTGCACAATGGAGTGCTGGGTATACGTCGTGCCTCTTAAAAACCTCTCCGACCTTAGCCATTTGTAGTCCAGTGGTGACTGTAAATGAGGGAGAAATGCACAACAAATATTGATCTGAAAACCTGAAGGGAAGGTATCACTTTGAAGACCCACGCACAAGTTGCAGGATACTGTTCAAATGGACGCTAAAGAATTAGAATGGCTCAGGAATATTCTTGAGCAGAGGTATTGGGCCTTTGGTTTCTGTAAGAGGTGGAGCACAGACTAACTGAGCGACTGTTACCTTCACAACAAGGACTGTTTTTCACGAAGTGACGTAGCTGGCGTTCGTTACTCTCGTGCATAATTTTGCACTGCACTCCATACCGTTATGCGGCCCTAATTCAATAACATATTTATCAAACCATAATCAATATATCTTCGATAACAAACTTTATTACCGACACCTCGACATGTTTCCACGAAAGTCGTCATTAATATATTAAATTTTTGAAACAAAATATGTGTGATAATGTTACAGTCCATTAATGCCTAAACATCTGTTACTGTTTAATTACACTTTTCATGTAACTGTAATCGTACGCAGATTTGGCAACTTAATTATTACCAATGTAACATCCGTAACAAATTTTACATATTTTTGAAAACATGACATGATTTTTGTGTTTAAGAATCGAATATCCTCATCATATTCGTTAGAAGCATGTCCAACTGTGCATAATAAATCAGTTATCAAAGAGATATTAGGACATTCTGCATACATTCAAATTGCGAATTTCGTTTGTAGTGTCAGACATATTCTCTCTTCGAAATAAGTGAAACAATGCGCGGTTTTAATTCATACATCATCGTAAAGAGACACGTTGACCTGTACCGGAATAATTAGTCATGTGACACCGATCACTTAGAAACTTGGTTGTCCGTACAGCAAAAACATTGAAAACCAATAAATCGGCCACTGATGAAGGAACGAATGGTTAGGCGAGCCACATCTTGCAGGGTGTTGTAGATTCATGCACATCATATGTCATTAATGAATCCGTATAAGAATTCTTAAAACCTACATTTATCCTTCATGACATTTCTTGTCCATCCATTGCAAGTAGAAGTGGTTATTTCATAACCGCCATCTGTAGTTTTTTTTTGTGGCAAACAAGATAATAATATGGGCCGAGTCCCACCCCTTCCCGGAATCTGAGTGCTATCTATGAGCAGATAAAACTTGTTCACAGCATTGCCGGTGAACCAATTCAAAAGTCAGTAATTATCATTGCAGTTCGTACATAAAGATCCGAGGCCGATTCTTTTGGCATGCCCACGGACTCGCCGACAGCCGTTCTTGATTCATGCGTCAGATTCAGAAGAGCTTTTTGAAACCGAAATCTAGATGAGCATTTACGACGTTCTTTACGATCAAACAAAACCCCAAATCTCGCACAAATAATTACACACGTGATATACATACATGTCACTGTATTAACTTGTACAGCTGCAAATTCGAGAGTGACGTAAGGGTGATTTTGAAAAGTGAATTTGGAGCGACAAAGGAACATTGGATAGTCTAATATTCTTTTTATTGCCTTCACATATACGGTTCTATTACCGATGCCGGCGGCCGAGAGGTCTAAGGCACGGGTCTGCTGCTGCTCGCTTGCTGGGGTTGCGGGTTCGAATCCTGCGTGGTGGCATGTATGCCTGTCTCTTGTGAGTGTCGTGTGTTGTCAGATAGAGGTCTCTGCGACGGGCCAATCACTCGTCCAAAGGAGTCGTACCGACTGTGATGTGTCTGATTGATATCTCGAAACCTCAACAAAGAGGAGGCCTAGGTCCACAAGGGCAAAGGAGCCATAAAATGTGCGGTTCTGTTCTTCGTGTTTTCTTTTCGTTGCTGTTCATTTTCCTCCCGTTTCCTCATTTTTCACTTTTAAAGCTGGGATATTTCAGGCGATGTAGCGGTCAGGCTACGAGATGGACGCCAGGAGTCGTGTTTAGATTTGCGGTACAGAAGAGATTTTTCTCTTTTCTAAAGCGTGGAAACAGAAACAGGTTCTTAGGTCAAATCAGTATGCTATTCAGTGAGTAACGGAGGCACTTTACCTAGGGATAAAGCGGTCGGAACGTGAAACTGACTACTCATTCATGCAGTGCCGAGGTTAAGAACTTGTGGAGTAACACATCCATTCCTCCATGTGCCCCCGTGTTACCGTGCTTATTGAAGAATACATATAACTTTTCCTTTTACAAATTCCATATTGTTATTTTTTTGTATTTTCCTGCTAATATGATTTTTCGCTACCGGCTTTGACCTCCTCTTAATAACATTCCTTTCATTCTCTCTCACTTTAGTTACTCCCTTTCTTTTACTTTTTTTTTTTAAATTCCATCCCTTAATTTGATTTTATTTTTATTTTTGGCTTCCTGTTTCCTTCTTTGCCCCTTATTTTTCTGTTTCCTTATTTCTGTCATCCTTACCACACCCGGTTACCTCTCTTCCCCCTCCCTGCTTCTTTCTCCATCCTCCTCAGTTTTCTTTCTGGTGCTGGGAACAAACGGTATTTAGATATTTCACGTCCCTTGCCTTTCCGCCATAACCAGTAACACCTGTGCAACGTGACTCACCCGACAGTATGGGTGCCAAGACGAGATATTTCAAGCGATCTTGGTTACCTTGGCTGCTGGGAGCAAAATGTAGGAGGCACTGGAGGCCACGTCCCTTTGATTTATTAACGACCTGAGTAATCAGTGAACGCTTCCTGTCAGGCATGCGCCTTGTTCTACAACACAGCTTCTTTTCCTGAAACAAGAAACTGGTGCCGTAAGTGGCACGCGTCCCTTCTCGTCTAGAGAGGCTGTGCCGTGTCCTACTTTATGTAGGCCGTAGGCGTGTTGCTCTTTCTGTTGAGAGTTACGTACGTTAAATGTATTCCTTTGCTGCAAAAATAAACATTAAAATACAGTAAATTTATATTCAGTTCCGAGGCTAAAATAATAAGTCGCCGAGTACTTACACAGTAAATGTACACAAGGCTGCCTGGAATAGAAACGGTCTAAAAAAGTGCAAGTGACTATTCAGTTGATTCGTAAATTCCAGATCTCCAATGCACAGACGAAACCGATCAAGAAACAACTATCCAATAAGTATTCTTCTTCGCATACGAAAATCGGTGTAACAAAATCAAGCACTGTCATAGCACGGATACACGTCATAATTGACAGTGTTATCAGGAAGTAAATCCAAACGACAGAACAATATAGATGGCAGCCAAAATTACAGAACCATGAACGAATTGAGGCCTGACGATAAACAGTAACCTAAACTAAATAATAAGTTCCAACGAACCACGTAAGTTCTTAAAAACGCTTTGAAACGATTCTTCAAAATGTTATAAACGCTTTGTAATTTTGACTAATATATAAGGTAACGTAAGAAACAAAACACTGTAGCTGGAAGGCTAAATAAGAAACAATTATATACATAATAATATATTTATAAACTGTTTTAAGGTGGAGATCTCACCACAAAACTGGTTTTGGAATGATGTGATGTGTTTTCCTTGATTTTAGCCGGACGATGACTTTGGTATAATAGCCGAAACATGTAACAATTTCAGTTAAGAGATTACAAATCTTCAGTCAAAACACAACATATATTTCTACACTCCAAATAGCTACATGTTTCGGGCCGAATAATCCATCGTCGAAACATGCAGCTATTTGGAGTGCAAAAATATATGTTGTGTTTTGACTGAAGATCTATTTTTATACTTAGTTTACAAACACAGGGGGTTGTGTTCTGTCAAGGTAATGTAGTGATTTACTGTAAACAAGAATTGTGGCGACAGAGTCAAGAAAGTTATTAGGGTCATATTAAATATACACAACGGGACGCCATGCACTAAAATGATGACAGTGCTGTTGGAAGGACATTCTCTTAAACATACTGGGATGCCACACACTAAGACGATGACAGTGCTATTGGCAGGACAGTCTCTTACACACAACATGATGCCATCATTATGATGATGATATTGCTTTCGACAGGACAGTCTCTTAGACACAGCAGGACGACACACCCTAAGATGATAGTGTTGTTGGTAAGGCCCTCTCTTATATAACGTTAATGTGACTTTCATAAT
>Ga0136643_10002753_pt1 | contig 23144 bp, 11 predicted proteins | sample TergutLab28metaG_FD_96883 | JGI IMG/M metagenome (GOLD analysis project Ga0136643, IMG submission 96883) | Labiotermes labralis P1 segment gut microbial communities from Petit-Saut dam, French Guiana - Lab288 P1 (version 3) (version 3) | ecosystem: Host-associated > Arthropoda: Insects >... | reverse complement strand
TAATACGTCCATCTTCAGGAGCTTGCGACTACTTGTTGCGTTGTGTAGGCTGACTTGAGGCGTGCTGGTGTTATGTAGCGAGATTGTCTGTTGGTGATGTGGTATCCGAGTGCAGGCTGCAGCCTGCACTCGGATACCACATCACCAACAGACAATCCCGCTATATAACACCAGCACGCCTCAAGTCAGCCTACACAATGCAACAAGCTCCTGAAGATGGACGTATTAACGTCTGAAACATGTTGAGCAGTAGATAATAAAGAAAGTGTCATCTAGTTGGTCAACCTTTATTCAAATATCAAGATGATGCACGGTCCAATACGCATAAGATGAGTCAATGTACTTTTAACTTTCCATAAAGCAATAAGATATAAAACAAGTCGTTTAATACGATTGCAGTCGGCTCTCAAAAGAATGGATATAAGTTAACTGTTTACTTACTTTAGGTCAAAAGAAAACTTAAGAAGTGAAAACAATAAGTTATAATTCTAAAGAAAACAGATTTTCATTCTTTGAGAGTTTTCTTCGTATCTTACTATCCTAGGTTCACCTACTGTAGATACAAAACTCTTACTGTAAAGCTAATTACACTACAAATACTAAATTGAAAGCAGCATTTCACCGAATTCATTTACCAAGCCTATGACAGTAATTTTCAATTTAAAACTTTACATTTCACTGGCATCGTGCGGTTCACAAACTCTGGATACGGCGGGAGCTTGAAAATTATAGAACTGTTTGGGATTCATTGAAACTAGAGAGGTCATATTGTAATTAAAGGTACAGAAACAACTGTTGATTTACCACAACAGTTCACGAGATCAGTTGATCAAGGCAGTCACCCATGCCAGTTTAACATACCGGTTTACTGAACCAGGTTATCAGGCTGCGCAGTAATGTGACCAAGAAAACCGCAATATAAAACTTTCGTTTACACTCGTTATTTCAAAGTGCGATCGAAATATTTTGAATAGTTTCGAAGGCGAACCATGTGGACTCATAGACACGCTTTCCTCATGATGGATTTATTGGATGCAAATTTAACAAATAATAATACATATGTTAACATGATTTAGTACCATTAAACAACTATCATTTAATATAATTTTCGTTTATTTTAATATTGTCTGTCAAATTATAAATCAATGACAGAAATAAGTGTAATTTTGCGCAGTAAAATGTTAAAAAATGAGCTATTAAGGAATGCAACGAGCTCTACTAGTCGTTTAAGAGAGTTAATTTCACAAAGTAGCCTATGTGGAACCTACAAGGCAGATTATAAAATATACGTAAAATACAGTCTAACACAACTCAGTTAAAGATTTTATTAAGGTGTATTCTTACATTGTTTTATCAACAACATGTTTCGGCTCTAGTTATAAAATATACAATTAGCAATGCTAGCGTTGCTAGTTGTATATTTTATTTTACTAAGAAAAACTAATCAACCTGAAGATGACTCATAACTAGAGCCGAAACATGTCGTTGATAAAACAATGTAAGAATACACCTTAATAAAATCATTAACTGAGTTGTGTTTGTATTTAACTTACATTTTATAATTCTATACTACATAACGGGGATGTCTCACATAAAAGTTACAAGGCATATGTTTGTCTGCCTGCCCACTTGTTTCATCAATGAATGAACGTGACGATATTTGTAATGTGCATGCTGTTGACTGAGACATATACAGCAACACGCATGACACAGTCCAACTAATGTCACGGAATGCAGCTGATCGTAAGAGGCTAATAGCTTTCCAGCTAGTCCAAAAAAAACCACACAGTTCAGTAACCTCTTCACGAGGGCCTGCCATTGGTTCCTACTGTGGGCAAAATTAAGGAAATCCAATCAGCTCCATCTGGATACTTAAGATTCATTTTATTTTGTCTTAAAATCTACGTTTGTGTCATTCATATGGTCCCTTAATTTAAGGTTTTCCAACCACACATTTCTCAATTCTCCTTCAACATTCCCTTTATGTTATCATCCTACCAGTCAGGGGCGGATTTACAGTATAGCTAATGAAGCTTCCCTCAATAGCACGAGCACCTTCCAAGGACCCGAGAGGACCTCTAACAATGTCCTACAAATGCGTTAAATGTGTTACAGCTCATGTATGAAAGAAACTTGATGGTTTTCCAAAATTTAACAACAATCCTAAAATTTTTACATGGCTTTACTAATAATGAGTATTGAAGCTGAGAGAAACTTTTCTAACCGATCAATAATAAAAAAAAGTGTTCGCTCAACCACAGTAGAGGAAAGACTGAATTATCTTCCTATTCTCTCTAAGGAAAACATTACAAAATATTTTGTCATATGAACAGGCTACCAAAGAGTATGCAGCCAAAAGATGTAGAAATAACAGTATTACAGAGATGTGTGGGGCAGTTAATTAATAAAAATATTATGTTATTTTGCTGGAATTTACGACGTTTGTTGTACTGTCTGATTTCTTAAATTTGTAATTTTTTGTGATTTCCTTTCGTATTCTAAACATTCACTGTCGTACCTAATTTTATATTCGTAATTTTGTACTTATTTTCTTAAGGAGGGCCCTCAAAATTGTATAAGCTTCAGGCCCCACAAGACCTGAATCCGCCCCTGCTACCACTACTTCTTTGGTTCAGTAAAAGTACGGAAATCTTTGTTGTGTATTTTTGCAGACTCCTCTTACATCTTCCTTTTAGATCCACCTTTCATTGGGACGTAAGAAAATTGGCTGAAAGTCTCGAAGTAAAATCTCTAAATCTTAATCCCAACGCTGACGTGTATGGCTTTTCCTAACAGCCTAAGAACCTGGTAGAATCCCATGCTGTGTGTTGCTCACACGACTGTCCCATGTCATGAGAAAAGACAAAACTCCACGTGCTAACATCGTCCATCTTGTCTTCGTTATTGGCTTACCTTTCAGTGACGGCGGTAAATATATGTGCCCTAATACCTGCCCGAAAATCCAGAAATTCTGCATTTTGCAGGCAAAAACAATGGGCATTGTGATACTAAACGCCTTTTATCATGCAGAAGGGAAATAGGTTAAACGCACTGCATAATATCTGCAAATGAAACAATCTTCTCTTCATGTAGTCTCCCAGTTCGTTCTTCATTTGACGACGCTTTTATCAGCATTATTGGTAGAAAGAATTATGACTTTCAGTGATAGGCTGTGAAGTCTATAGAATGCAACAGAAGATTCAGGTCTTCTTGAATATGGAGACGTATCCATTGATGAATAGTTACCCAACATGAAGATGGCACAGCATGCTCCCCAGAAGCATCGGTGACTATTCACCAATCGACCAAATCCCAGAAGTCTTGAATATCCACCAGCATCGCATTCGGAATCCAGAACCTCGCAAGTAATAAATCTATAGAAGTTTATATTACAAAGATTCAGTTCCACCACCATGAACTTGGACAGACTCAAAAATCACGAGGATTTTAATAAGGATTCCTAGCTTCCGAATAGAGAATCGGAGTAAAGTCCTTCCGAACAGTAAGAAGTAAATTCATATTCACTCCAGTACACAATATGTAATTCGGGTGTCAGGCTTGCATCCATTATTTATGATCCAGGGTTATCTGATGGGACCCGCGCACCAGCTGATCATGTCGAAAGACCAAGATGCACCGCTGCAAGCCCGAAACTGCGACAGTTCTATTAATATGAAGCAGCCGTCTGCTCCTATTACAGCTTCTACTAAGAGTAATGAAAATAAAATTCTATTTCACGTCAAACGTTCTTGTATGCCGCACATTTTGAAGAACTTATATGACAGTTTGTATCAGAATATTAGGTTTAGATGTTATATCTTAAGGCGAAAATCAACTTGGGCTTCATTTAAAGATTCAGTACACACCACATGGGAAACATATTCCATTTCGGTTACACAAACCAATCAATCAGTGTTGTATCGCGAAAAAAAAATCGCTGATCTGAGATCTATACAAAACACAGAAATGCACACTATTGGCAGAACTTTGGGTTTTTGAGAGCTAAACCTGGTGGTACATAAAGTTACCACTAGGCTTTTAATGATTAGATGAATAGACTAAATGCGAACAGCTCGCCTGAAAATTGAAGTTTTTACACAGTAGAAAATACAGGGTTATTCGAAATGATTGTCGGGGTTTTAACAACTTGTCATACATAGTACATTTAAGATAGGAGTATGTATTTGCACCAATGGATCTAGAGGTTTATGTTCCTCCTCTTCCCGCAATTATCCCTGAACTGAAGGTACGAATCAGAACCGCCATTGAAACCATCACCGCTGACATGCTACAAACGGTTTGGAACGAACTCGATTATCGTGTTGATGTTTGTAGAATCACAAAGGGTGCACATATAGAGCACATGTAAGGTATGTAACAAAAACTTGGAGTATTGTTCTATTAAATAAAAAAAACATATACTCCTATCTCAAGTGTATTGTGTATGACAAGTTGTTAAAACTCCCGACAATCATTTTAAATAACCCTGTATACGTTCAGCTATTTTAGGTTTCAGCACCGAGTAGTCCAGTAGTTGCTTATCTCGAACAAAAGCGCACAGTGTCATTAACTTTTAAAGCCTAGCGGTTACTTTATACACCATCAGGTTTGATATTCAACTAGACGGGCAATATAGGTATAACGTAACATTGAGGCGCGTTCATGTAACCATCGTTGCAGTGGAAAAGCAATGAATATTACACATTCGGAGTGTGTGTTTGTTGCCTTAGGTACCCAGCACGCATTGTGCATGCTCCCCATTGTCATCTGTGGCCTGTTGGGCTCAACATTATTTTTCCAAATTATCTCATAAACGGTGCGACTTTCGAAAAAAAGTTATTGATCATTAGAGGTGTATTTTGATTTCTTCTACAACTTTTGTAGGAAACATTTCTTATTCTAAGAAGAACTGAGCGAGATATTAACATAAATGTACATAAGTCTGCACATAAAGTACACGTTATTCTTGTCATACTATAATGGAACATAAATTTTATCGACAGATTTAAAAAAATACTCAAATACCAAATTTAATAAAAATTCTTCCAATGGGAGCCGAGTTGTTCCATGCGGAGAGACGGACGGAAGGACAGACAGACATGACGAAGCTAATAGTAGCTTCTCGAAATTTTGCGAATGCGACTGAAAAATTCACAAATCTGCCCACAGAATGTATTAAAGTGTTTTGTACCTATCTCTGAACAGACAGTTATTAATTCCCAGTACAACGTTAACTTTGTTTCACAAAGAAAACGGGAAATGTTTACTGCGCGGTACGACCGGAATATTTAAAGCTAGTTCATAAATCAATCTGTAAACTTTGAATCTATACTAGATGCTGTGTTTTGAATGGAACTCAACGAGATGTTCGCTGACTCTGTAGCGGTCCTTCGTCATCTGAAATTACAGTCGCAGGTGTCAGTTACATTCTGTCAGGTACTGGCTTTTTATATTATGAGCTCTTTTTGGGGATGATGCAGTTCAAACTGTCTTTAGTGCAAAATACGATTTATAACTGATAGGTAGCAATCGAAATTAATTTTACACTGCAATTTTCAGTACAATTAAACATACCCATAAAATTTCGTCGCAGTCTGTTGCTGGGTTACGAGGATCAGACATTCCGATATACGTCCACAAACACAAAGATTGTCTCCCTGTTACACGTTCGTTTCATAACCTTTATACAAATAATGTGTAACAAAACAAGTGTGTTTTAAGATCTAAAGTTTCATGAGTTTTGGTTTACATCATATTGAATCTGCGCGTTTCATAAAAAGCAGAGAATTTCATAACTCTTGAGAAAATTTCTTTTTTATGAGTACGAACTGTGTTCTTTGCCACTACTCTCCAATTGAACTTGATTATTCAGAAGTGAAAAGAACTCGTAGCCATGCCCTACTTTGGCTTTATTTGCAGGCAGTCAACTGAGGGTAATGGAGTTTATTTCCAAATTAAATTGTACCGCTGTAAAAATTCGTTGTGAGGACAAAAAGTATCCGTAAACATGCACTCACAGATATATTATTGACACATTCTTCGGCAAATGTATGTGTGAAAGGTAAAGTGTTCCCGTTACAGGCCCGGTGCGGCCCAGAGGGTTGGTAGAGGTATAGCTCTACTATTCCATGACCGCTGCACTAGGAAGGGGTGAGAGGTCAGCAGCACACCTCAGCCACGTTTCATCCCCGGGAAAGACCCGGTACCCACTTTTCAGGATGCTGGTTGGGCCACAGGGCCGGTCTGGACGGGCGGAAAATCTCGTTTCCACCGGGATTCGAACCCAGACCTTCCAGCCCGTAGTCAGTCGCTATACCGACTGAGCTACCGGGCCCACACATGTATGTGTACGTACGTTTAAAAAAGATTCAACGTGATGATAGAATTTACAGTTTAATATATATTTGACACAAATGTCAAATTCAAATTTTCCTCACTGTCAAATTCAAATTCAAATTTTCCTCACTGTCGCCCCCCTGTAAAGATTCTTATTTCTACTAACTGCACGACCGACAGCTAAAATAGTCTCAGGGTGATATCGGCTAGGCCACTTACTTTCATTTGGTTTCGATGTCTGTCTGGAATGCCTACAGCTTTAGCTTTGTGACAATGTGAAGCTTACGGATCGGTTCAAAAGTGTCTTTCACTTTGCTTTCAGACAGGAGCAACAGATCTGAGTCAGGGCCGAATTTACGTTTAAAATATACAAGCTAGAGCATAGGGCCTAACATTATAAGAGACCTCAGTGGGGCCGCATCATTAAAAAATTAAACGCATTTTTTAATTATTAAAATTAATTCGACAACATTTAATAAAAATGTATCTACGTAGTGCAGCATTTTATACGTCATCCTTCCACAAGGATGAAAAATTATTAAACCTACAATTCAGTGTAGAGGTAGGGACTCCTTAAATCTTATGGGCCAAACGACGCTTAAATTCGGCCCCGTTTCCAGTATAACTATTTGTCGTCTCAGTAGATAAAGTGGACTGATATTTCATCAGGCCTTCAGATGAAAGGAAGAAGTAAATAACACCGAACTAAAATCTATGAGTGTGGAATTTGGAAAGCGACAAGGATGAAAATGTGCGTCTTGAAGTGATTGTAACAAAAGGGTCTGCTTTTCTTATTTGTCTTTACACAAGAATTGATCAGTATCAGCAATGCAGCATGTACGTTTATTGACCAGTGATCCCAGGTGTAAATCTACGTACCCTCTCGAGCTTATAGTCCGTAATTTTCATGTACATTTCAACCGTTTTTTTTTATTTATATTTTCTTCAACAATCTTGTATTTAGTTGTACTTCATATACTTTCAATTCCATTGCATCAGCTGCTGTTTTTAATGCTATAAGAATATATTTATATTTTCCCCTGATCTCCCAATTATATCTATATAATCAGCAAATGCAAGTAGTTGCACGAGATTATAAAATGTTTTACTTCTTGACTGGATACCTGAGTTCCTGTGGACTTTCTCCAGTGGTAAATTAAAAACTAAGCAGGCTAAGGAATATCACAGTTCCGCCTTCTAAGAGCTCTGAAAAGGCACCTTGCAACTCTTCGTCACACTGGCCATATTCCACTAGTTCTTTCACCAATCTCGCCAGCTTCACAGGGGTTCCCAACTCTTTCATTACAGTTATCAGTAGTTCTCTTGATATTATCGCACGCTGTTCCAGTAGATTAAGGTTTCCCATGTTGTGTTCACCAGTCTTGTCAGTGGTCTGTCTTGATGTAAATGGAAATATCTGCACAGCAGTAATTTTACGCTGCGAAATCCACTCCGGTATTTACAAATAACGTTTTCTGCATAACGGAATAATCCTGCATATATAATTTTGGAGTAATCTTTCATATAATTTTGGGTTGTTTCTTACACCTATTATTCGCACATCGCATCGGGTTACATTTCTTGAGTAATGGGCAGAGTATATCAAACCTCCATTCACTACGTACTTTTCTCTTTCCCATATAAAAACAAGAACTTATGTAACAGTTGTATAAATTCTGGACTTCCATGCTTCAGGGTCTGTGCCTGAATACTCTCTCTTTCATGCTTCAGGGCCCGTGCTTGGATACTCTCTCTTCCATGCTTCAGGGACTGTGCCTGAATACTCTCTCTTCCACGCTTCATGGACTGTGCCTGAATACTCTCTCTTCCATGCTTCAGGAGCTGTGCCTGGATACTCTCTCTTCCATGCTTCAGGGCCTGTGCGTGAATAATCTCTCTCCCATGCTTCACGGACTGTGTCTGAATACACTCTCTTCCACGCTTCAGGGGCTGTATCTGAATACTCTTTCTTCCATGCTTCATGGGCTGTGCCTGAATTCTCTCTCTTCCATGCTTGAGGGGCTCTGCGTGAATACTCTCTCTCCCATGCTTCAGGGACTGTGTCTGAATACCCTCTCTTCCACGCTTCAGGGGCTGTTGTTGAATACTCTCTCTTCCATGCTTCAGGGGCTGTGCGTGAATACTCTCTGTCCGATGCTTCAAGGGCTGTGCCTGAATACTCTCTCTTCCACGCTTCAGGGGCTGTGCCTAAATACTCTCTCTTCCACGCTTCAGGGGCTGTGCCTGAATACACTCTCTTCCAAACTTCAAGGGCTGTGCCTGAATAATCTGTCTCCCTGCCATAATTCAGGGGCTTTGCCTAAATACTCTTTCATCTAATCGCCTTAGTATTTTATAATTTCTCTATTTCTTCCTCAAGTTCAGTTATTTCAAGCTATCGTCACTTTCCTGAGTACGCTCATCAAGAGTCTGCTGCGTGCTAATATTTCTGTTCAACAAGTGGTTGGAGCCAACCTTTTATGATCTGTGGTGTGCCCGTTATGATGTGACCATCAACATGTAGCCCGTTGTGATGTTTCCATCAACATGTGACCCGTTGTGATGTTAACCATCAACAGTGGCCCGTTGTGATGTTACCATCAACATGTGGCCCGTTGTGATGTGACCATCAACATGTAGCCCGTTGTGATGTTACCATCAACATGTGACCCGTTGTAATGTTACCGTCAACATGTGAACCGTTGTGATGTTTCCATCAACACGTGGCCCGTTGTGATGTGACCATCAACTTTTCTACATGTGATTCTTGATAGAGCAACTTTCCGGTCACTATTAATTTAAAAATTTAAATTGTTCTACTTCCATTTATGTATCTATATTCTTCTATGTCCCTCATTCTTTAATTCTGTTACCCTCTGTTCTTCCTTCTAAGTGTTATTCTCTTCTCTCCATTAGCTCTTAAATTCCTTTGCCGACTGCGCTGTGCCTTTTCTTTTAAATATGCGAAAGTAGGCACCGTCTTTGTTCTTTTTTCTCTTCGCCCTCCCCATCAAACCAATCTTTTATCTTCATCTTGTCTGTTTGTCTTAATATTTCTTCATCTGCTGTTGTAATTGCTTCCTTAATAGTGGGCCAATTTATGCTATCTGCTGATTACACGCCTGGTTTATTTAACTTCATATTCAGTTTCTACTCACATTGTAACGACATTTCAGCGTTTTTAAGTTCATCACTGCTGTATTTCTTAGTTTTCTTTCCAGGTTCTCTTTGGCAGTTAGATTTTCTTGCATGGAGTTTAGATGTGACGAGGAAATGAACAGAGTCTGTGTTTGCATCTCTGAAGGATATCACATAAATGAAGCTGCAATTATACCACCTAATAGAATGTGGTTTATTTGGCTTGCAGTTTGTCCATCCGGTGTCTTCCATATGTGATTACGTACATGCTTGAGGCAGAACAACGTCCTGTCAATGAACATTCCTCGACGCTGCAAACTGATTAGTCTCTGGGCATTAGCTTTCCTGTAATCCTAACCTGTAGCCTCTCTTAAATACATGAACTTGGGAAACCAAATAAATGAAAATGAACAATGTTTTATTATACAAACAACAAACATGAAAAAGAATGATACATAATAAGAAAATTAGTCCTATAAACATTTATGGCCTATATATGTGTCGGTAGCTTCCAGCACTTAAAGAAGTTTGAGTCCCGTAGGCCTAACCACGCCAAGACTAGTCCAAGCATTGTCGCTCTTTAAATTTACTATTGTTGGCCACATTACTGACCCCTATAATAATTAGAGTCCAGTGTGTCACCTAAAAGCTAAATTCAAGTTTCTACACACAAATAATTCGGAACCGCTCCTTTTCGGATGGTCGGAAAGACGGTCCATTTAATGTGGTGTCGATTAATCGTTAGTCGGATGACTGATGTTTTATTGTATGCAGAGATCACTACTGGGGATCGTCAGTGTGGATTTTTACGGAACAAATCAACTACTGTTTTTATATTCTGCATTCTTCAAATGTTTAAGAAAAACTGGAATAAAATGGAGCAATACCTCGTACGTCAGCTATTTACAGACTTCAAGAAAGCCTACCATTCAGTTAGGAGGGAGGTATTTTGCAACATGATCACTGAATTTGGTATATGCATGAAAATAATTCCGATAATTAAACGACTAAAATGTGTTTAAATGAAGCATACAGTACAGTCCAGTCCAGCGTACGCTGATGATCGATAATTTGTTGAGGGAAGAAAAAAAAATATATATATATATATAAGGAAAGGACAGAAGCTTTATTATTCGCCTTATGGACATTGTTCTGGAGTTAAATGATGTAAAAGATAAAGTACATGTCCATTCCTCGTAAACAGAATGCAGGATAACGTCACAGCTCACAGATAGCAAATAGATTACTGAAAAGTGTGGCAAAGTTGCAATATTTTGAAAAAATGCCAAACAGTAAAAATCGCATGCGTGAAGGAGTTAAGAACAGATTCAATTCAGTGAATGCCTGCTACAATCATGTTCCAGTGCTTTTGTCTTCTCGTCTGCAATCTTAATATATAGATACTAAAATGTAGAGGACTCTAATTATTCATGCTCTTTCATGTGGGTGTGAAACTTACTGTGTCACTTAAAGAAGAATGCAGGTGTTTCGGGAAAATGTTGATCAGGAAACAGGCCTATTTGGGACTAAGCGGTAAGAATTAACAGTAGAAAGGAAAAAGTGCATATTGAGGACTTCGTGGTTTATACTCCTAACCAAATATTATTCGGGTAGTGAAATCGAAGAGGATAAACTGGAAGGGATGTGACACTTGTGAGGTAGAAGACAAACGAATGCAGGCTTTTGGTGTATAAATAATTGTACAAGCTAAAATTAACAAGTTACTTTAAGTCAGCTAATTTACAACATGTAGAAACCAGGAAAATCTAAAATGTGTTTTTAGGTTTAGGAATTTTCAGTTTAAAAAAGAAACAGTGTGACCTAGTTTCATAAAGGGGGTTCCTTATAAAATGGACTATGCTTATGGTAGTATCTGAAAGCACGCAAATGAGAATCTAAAGTAGAAAATCACAGGAGAATTCTAAGGAAAAATATTATTTGCTCTCTCTCAGAATTGGGAAAAAAGAATTTGTTCTTCATCCCTGTTGAACTGTTTGAGCCGAATTCCTAAAAGCCTAACATTGCTTCTATAAAAGCATAAATATACAGTTCTTATTATCAGGTTTTTGTTTCTCCAGGACGTCTCGCATTCCACAGAAGACAGCAAGGTGTAATTCATTAACACAAAGACATGCTTTGCATTTCTCCTCGTCATATGACATTATTTATCTCAACCATTGGAATAAAAGTAGTAATTCTGCTAAAACTAAATGTTCTTGCTCTATCCCAAGTAAATTACCACAGAGATGTCATGACCCGTAATTGTACAACATTTCTGTAAGAACGACACAGATTTTCCAGCTACGTCACATAAAATACATAAAAAATACAGTGGAGAAATCTGCAGATTGTTATCTCCTGGGGAGTCGTACCACGTAGTATAGAACGTGGTACAAACGTTTAGGAGGAAAATGCCGCCCCCAATTGCACTTCTACCCTGAAGATGACACAGCACGTTCATCCGAAACACTGGCAACCAGCTTACTAAACTTCACGTTGTCGCCATACGAAAATCAAATGTCTCTTTCAGGGGTCAATTTCTTAAAGTTCCGTGCATTAAACTAATGTTAAAATGGGTACTGTCATGTAGCTTCTGTCTAGATATTTAGTCAGACATCTACCTGTAAATCACAGCTTCAGCATCTGTAATAACATAGCCTCGTTTGGACATAATCCTCATTCACTTCAATCCTCTTCACCCGCTCGTATTCTCACAATCTATGTCCTACCAAACAACTGCATTTCGTTTTGTACCCTAATCGGTCTTACGAGTGGTCGCTTACCTAAAGGCTTCCCCTCCACAATTATGGATACATACATGTTCGTTTCCCAGTGCTTATGTCCATCCCTTGTGTGATCTAGACTTAATAAACGTGACCACTATAGGTCACCAGGATGTCTGAGCTCATTGCTAGTAAGTTAAGTAACCCGCCTGCTTGCTTAATACATCACCTTCTTTATTTTAAATATTCTCCTCAAACATGTTTTTTATTATATCTTAAAAGTTATTCTTCTTTCGTTTGTGGGCTAAGTTTCACAAATACACGAGGAAAGGGTGTACACCCCTGTCCCCCTTTATCTAAACAAAAGACACATATTCATTAGGACAACAGGAGAACGCAATTTCATATTAAATGAACACAACATATCAGGCAATAATTTTAGATATATCACTTTCGCAGATAATGAGAGTTTTACGTGAACTTACATTTATTATTATTATTATTGTTATTGTTATTGTTAAACCAGCACAATGCTGAGTGATCGACTTAGGCATTCTGCACTCTCGCGCCTGACCTGACCTCCGGATCAGGATTCGCCACTGATCTTTACAAGGTGCAAGTTTCCCTGACGAGTCAATTGGAAGGCAACACCCTTATGACGAAATACTGTTGCTGAAGTCACTTTACAGATGGCAGAGTAAACTGAGATTGTGATATATCTGAAGTTACTCTGTAGATGGCACACTTCACAGGGGCTGTCCTGACATCTGTTGCTATCCGAATGCGACTCACCTTGGTTACTAAATTCGTGGATAACTCGGCGCTTGCTGCGAAACACCTGCTTTAGGACTGACGTCGTCATCGGTGCTGATTTTGTAATTGGCCATCAGGCTATTGAGTTTACGTTTATAATATATAAAATATAAATTATTATTGTTATTATTATTGTTGTTGTTGTTGTTTATGCATGTGCAGTTGATCTTATACAGCTGCTCTACATAACTAAACAGAAAGAATATTATGTTCTATGCTTTCTTCTGGGTAATTCTCTGGCGTCTGAATTGTATATGCCAACGTTTCGGAACACTCTGTCTGTTCCAAAGAAGATGGAACAGAGTGTTCCGAAACGTCGGCATATAAAATTCAGACGCCGGGGAATTAACCAGAAGAAAGCATACAACATTCAGAACACGGCGGAAGTTTGAAATCAAGAAAGAATATCACCATCATGCTCTGTGTTCATCCATGTTTCGTTGGATCGAAATTGTTTCCTTCTTCTTCATGAAAATTCGTCCAGTGGTGTGTGTGTGGGGGGGGGGGGGGTGCCCCGTTGCCCCAGGGGGGCGGGGGGCCGAACATTACGAAGCTAATATGCGCTTTCCGTCACTTTGCGAACGAACCTAAACATTAATGTTGTGCTGGATTGTTCAAGTACGTCGTGCTTTTACCGCAACGAAATGCAATTACGATCCGCGCCTTAAACTGTCGGCAGTACAGGCAAAGTATGGCTCAATGGCGACGAATTTTACGAAGCAGACGACTTCTCAACGGCATTAGGTACAGACCATATAAAACGACACATCAGTTAGTTCCGGAACATATATAAAACGACACTTATCGAAGTCGGACAAAAATGCATTCATTTGAACCCTTACGTAAAATATGACATGCACCGCACACGTTCAAATGTAACTCACAACTGCTTAACAGCACCAAGTGCAGATCGAGAAGTCCGATTGTGACCGAAATCGGTCAGGAATGTGGAAACTGTAGGTAGAAATTCATTTACAACGTTACATAAAGAATAATTTTTTTAGTCCAAGCTAATCTATTTATTCCCTCCCAGAAAGGTGACGGCGCGCGCACACACACACACATACACACACACACACGGTAGCACTTCCCTGGACGGGGTATCGGCCTGTCGCAAAGGCCTCCAATTTGCACATCACACAACAGAAAAACAGTCATCCCTCCGACGAGATTCAAAACCGCAATCCAAGCAGTCCGGCGACCGCAGATTACGCCTCAGACCGCGCGGCCACCGGGATCGGCCGAATGACTTACGCCACGAACTGTTATGGAACCAATATTACCAAACGGCATTATACCTGGGTATTTAATACCGAATTTCACTAAGTCTATAAAGAATTACGGAAATAACACGGTAGAAATTATATCCTTAAGGACAACATGACCTTCATTACACCGACGTTAAACTCGTAACTGCTTAATATCAGGTACAGACATCCGTGTCTGTGCCATGAAGGCATGTAGGGTCAGAGGAGGCACTTCTACACTCTTTAACCCAGCACTAGATGGAAGTGTCAACTTCACGCCCCGGCCACTTTACCCTGAGAAAGATAGGATACCCAGTGAAAAGGAAGCAGGGTTGGCCCCAAAGCCAGGCTGGATGCTAGGAGAAGTGAAAAATCCCTTGCTACTGCCAATATTCGAACCCTGGAACGTTCAGCCCATTGCCTATTTGCAGTACCGACTATGCTGCCCTGCCCCCCTCAATCTTCATGCGTTATGTTTATATACAGAATATCTTACCCAGCTATGATTTAGTAAGAATGTAGTATGCTAAATCAAAGATGAAGGGGAAACAAAAAATTGTATTTTCATTCAAAATCAAAAAATCTGACAATCATAGAGTACAACACACAAACAGACGACACCTTGAATTTTACTTGTAAGTAATCTTATGTTATTAATACAGAAATATACAAGGACAAATATATTTTCAGTTACAATTTTTCTATCGTTTAATTTTGTCTTTGACACCTTTTCCCTCACCAGGATTTTCATATCAACACCTGGAAAATGTACACAGAGTAGTCTCCAAAATTTCGGTACACACCAACAATCTAAGGCAACTGTCATTACACACTTGAATCACATTCTCTTTTCCTATTTTTACTAAAAAAAATGACATATGTAATATATCAATATAACTGCTGATATTATAGTCCACCTTTTGGCATATATTTACATTTACTGTACCAAATAATCGTCACATCGGTCTAGTATTTACATCAGTTTAATTATTTAAAAAACGCTAACTAATATTGATTCCATGCATGAAGAAATTGGGAGCAATTCTAATCCAGGACGTTTTCAGGCCCCTGACAAGTACAACCATCCCCTCCTGAACGATTAGATTCGAAGATGTGCTCGTTAACCTCACATCAAATTAGAACATCTTCAGGTTCCCCACAATCATACCTCGAACCTTAGAAGTGACAGATGATGAACAAGTTTAAATAAACGTTCAATCACACATTTCTTATTGAAACATACCTGTATCAAACTGTACCAAACAGGATGTTTATCCTGCATGTCAACGGCCAGCTGTGCAAGCTCCATGCCACTTAACTTTGGTTCTCACACAAAGGAAATTTATGTATATGACCATGCTGTTGAGGTGTGGATTCAATTTCATTTTACAGGAATACTTGTATTCATGTAGCTACATCATGACTGCCAAAGCCAAAATAGCATTCTGTACAACAGCATTACACCATCCCTGATCTGCAATACCGAATTTTAGCCATGTTAAACACCAAGTAGGCTTTGCCACTCTTAAGTGGGGCGGACATACTTCATCAAATTATCTATTATTGTTACTATTTGGTAATAGCATAATTTACACTCATATCACTAAATTTCCCCATTAGTCCTCAAGCAAATTCAAATACTACAACAAAAAGAAAATTATTCCTTTAAGGCTGTAAAAACAAATGGGAACAGGACTCTACAGCAAAAACTTTTCAAACCATACATTAGTGAAATCAATTATAACTCAGTATGACTTTATGTACACGCAGAACCATGTGCAAAATTGAAATGTCTGTACAGTGTGTTTGGTTGGGGAAACAACTGTTGTTCATTGTGACAACAATACAAAGCACTTACATTCAATAGTATATTAGTATAGCAATTGTTGTAACCATTAATGCATGTAGACATTATGATAAAAGAATAGGATTCAAGCTGCACATCATCACTCTCTCAGTACATATGACTGTTTTCAGGCTGCTGTAAAGCAATGGACTCAACTTGTGCTTGGATGTGAGGCCCATTTTTCATTTCCATCCACCCTTATTTTCTTATATAATGTAAGATTTTGATTGTCACTCTTTTCATACAGAAATTTTTACCTGACTTTTACATTTTCTTTTTTCTATTTGGAAAAGAATTGGTACAGGAGTTCAGCAAGAAATGCTGTGCAACCATGTGTTGCATGAAAATCAGCCCACTCTCTGTCTCCTTTCAGAAACATTGAATATGAGTGGACCTGGAATGATGGTAATTTCTTCCTTTTTCCTTCATTTTTCTGTTATAACTTATGATTAATTTATCTTAAATAAGTGGATAATAAACTACTTCACCAGACAAACAGTTTTGTATATATGTATGTATGTATATGTATGTAATCAGGAAGGGGAGGAACAGCCAAACCCATTTCATATTCACTACATTCACATGAATACAGCTTGTGAGCCTGTGAGAGTCTTTTCCAAGCACTTTTAGCCCTCCTACTGGGCCAGTCTGCTCCAAAAAATACCAAAATAGCTCTAAAGAGACCCAATATCTCTTTCTTCCACATCCTTCCCATTTACAATTATCCTGAGACTTCTCAAGAAAATACATTACATTCATAATTGCTAGGGTTCAACTAGCGCTCTGTCACTTCAACCCTGAAAGGGGCAGGTGCTGCTGTGAACCCTGGAAGAGCATCAGTTGTGGGATACGTATCTTCTTCTGGAGTTCTAAATGTGAACTCTTGCATAAGACTCGAAAAAATAAGAAACAACATATTTCTTGCCAGAATTTCTCCAAGACACACTCGTCTTCCAGCACCAAATGGAATCAACCATTCATCTTTAACAAACTTGCCATCTGCATCAAGGAACCGTTCTGGTCTGAAGTTTTCAGGATCAGTCCAATGTTCACGATCATGCAGAACACTCCAAATGTTCACAAGAACTGGTGTGTTCTATCAAAATATGAAGAATCTGTTAGTTATCTGAATATACATCACACACACCTATATGCTTGTGCTTGACAGAACTGGAAATTGTAAATATTTGTCAAAAAAAATTACTGACTTCAATACAGTGATTTGCTCTACAAAACCCACCAAGTTATTACTGAAAGGAATTTCTTGCATGGCCAGGCACCTCTGTTATGAATTATCAATTACAAAACTAACTGTGGCATAAAAAATCCTTTAGTCATTGCTCCTGGTTTCACAGTTAACCATGCTACCTGGACATGAACCACTTAAATTCACACTGCCTTATTTAGAACATATTTCATTACATCTATTTTAAATTCATTTTCTACCTAATCTTCAAGCATCCAATTTTTAGAAGATATGTAATCAGTGGTATGGAACTGCTTTCCCAAACTTTTTCAATAAATATGTAGTTTAAAACACTTCATTTATACCATTTGTCTGAATTATACATTCCTCTCTTTGGCTTCTGTCAGAACACTTATCTGCTGTCTTATGTCATATAACACTGTCCTGACAGCCTTCTGTTTACAAAACGCTTTATGTTCTCATATAACTGTATGCTTTCTAAAAGGCATTTATATCTTTGAAGGTATATTGTTTTATACTTTGTAATTCAGAACTATAATTCATATATTTAAGGTTTAGTCCTTGAAAAATATTTGTAACAGAAGTTTGGAAAAAGAAACATCTTACTAACTGGATTCTCTGGAATAAGAAGAAGAACCTCACAAAACTGACACAAATTTTGTATGCACACTATGGTTCCAATACATGATGGAAAAGCAGAATTCATATACCACTGAAGTGAGAGATTCGCAAAAGGGTACGAGACTGATCAACAGGTAGAGTTTGGGAAAAGTAAATAAATTACATGGGGAATGCCCAAAAAGAAAGGAAGGAAGGAAGAAAAGAAAGAAAGAAAAAAGGAGGAAAGAAAGAAAGAAAGGAGGAAAGGAAGAAAGGAAGGGAGGAAGAAACGATGGAAGGAAGAAAGGAAAAAAGGAAGAAAGGGAGGAAGAGAGGAAGGAAGGAAGGGAGGGAGGGAGGAAGAAAGGAAAGAAGAGAGGAAGAAAGAAAGGAAGAGAGGGAGGAAGGAAGGGAGGAAGAGAAGAAGAGAGGAAGGAAAGAAGGAAAGTGATGCTGATAAGTTATCTTCCTTCACAGTGAAATGATGTTCATAGTTCAACTTACTACTGAGAATTATTCTACACAGGGTCCTAAAAACAGCACTATTACGCCCAGTCCATATCGATTAGAAGCTCCATGATTTTTACTCCTCATGAAATGTAGTCAGGGTAATCAAATCAAGAAGCGTGAGATGGGTTGGGCGTGTGGCATGCATGGACTATAACAAAAATGCATACAGGGTATTGGATGGAATGTCTGAAAAAAAGAGACAGCTCGGAAAACCCAGATGTAGTTGGGAGGGTAATATTACAATGGACCTTAATGAAGTGGGACAGAAGTGTGTGAGCTGGATTCATCTGTCTTAGTACAGGACCAGTGTGGAGCTGTTGCGAATACAGTAATGAGCCTTCAGGTTCCACACAGGGAGTTTCTTCACCGGCTGAGAATGATTGGTTACTTGAGAACAACTCTGCTCCATGGTGTTTGTTATCACACAGGTCACTTAGTAATATGGTAAGAACACAAATTACCTTTTTAATAGTGTAACCACATAATTCTGTGTCAGTCAAAGACACATGTGGAAGAGCCATTGGACCTACAGGATTGATTCGCAGTATTTCAGCAATTGTTGCTTCCACATACGGTAAGCTGCAACAAGGAAATTACAAAGACAAAATAAATTCCTAATCACACATAAGACAGAATATATGAAAGTAAAAACAATGCATAACTGATAAAGTTAATGATACAGTAAAATCATGGCCATGTTTAATTATTTTTCTCAGGAATTCATTAACAAGGATATTAAATAAGAAAATATGAATGGCTAAAAAAAGGTATGGCATAGGCATGATGACGATAAACATGTGAAGAGTGAACATGAAGCAGGCTTTGATATTGGACAGTCTAACCTGATGGTAACATTAATACACTGTACGTTGACCTATATATCTTCATCACATAAAGGACAAATACCTACAAGACAGTGTGTGACCATTTGGGACTCTGTGCCATTATGGGCCACTTCAGTGCCATACTTTTCTGATTTCCTACAGTCAGTTGTAACAACATTACAGATGGACAAACTTTTCATTTTGGAACAATGTGAGTAATTTAATTTTGGGTCATTTGTGCAAACATTTTATTTAGCTTCTAATGATGGATTGAAGAGTTCTTCACAGAACTAAAATAAAATAAAATTACAAAAATAGCAGTCAGAGTTCTGCAGGATTTGAAATCCTTGCAAGGGAAAGCTGAATCTTTAACATTTCTGCTTAACAATCAGGAATTTCTTTTCAAATAAATTACTGAATTCTTTATCACACTTCACAAATGTAAATAAAAATCATAATTTAATTTTGCACATGTTGCTACCTGGCTCTGTCTTCCAATGTAGGCCTTCTGCTATGTCCAATAACTGTATCAAGTTCTTTCTGGACAGCTTCCTGTACTCTTGGATGCAGCACCATGTAAAGTAGACAGAAACTCAGGGTATTGCTTACTGACTCTGCGCCCGCAGAAAACAGATCCAGACAAAGGACAACAAGTCCGTCTTCTATAAAAAACAACATGAAGTGACAGTAAGAACCTACTGCACTATGAACCCAACCATGACTACAAATAAGCCCAATTAGTGTTGCATACTCATAACATATTTCACAGCTCCTGATAAAATTGTAAGCAACTGAACATGTTTCAAGAACCTTGTAACTTGGTAGGATTGTGTATACTACCATAGAATAAGAGGTGGAAAGGCTGAGTCATGCACGACGCATAGTTTTTGCTAGGAGCACATGTAAAGAAGAGATCACCGTCAAAATCATGGCACACATAAACAGATACATTAGAAATAATATTAAATAAGATATGGACAATATTAACCCATTTCATACATCTTAGAACAAGGCCCACTGACCCATGGTGAACACAGCAGTCAAATTTTGGGTTCCATACAACAAGAGGAACTTCTTGCTGACATACGTGGCTTGTAGCTACCTGAGAATAACCCTAGCTCCTGAGGTGTAACAGTTATGCCACAGTGTACATAGCCAAATAATGGAGATTATATAGCTACCTGTGAAGATGGAATTTTCATCTGCATATTCAGCTTCCATTTGCTGAAGGAAAACATCCATGAAGTCTCTTGGATTATTTTCTTCCAACATTAACTTGTGTTCATGAATTGTCTTCTGTTGAAGCAAACAAACCATACTGAAATTATGCTTTGATGTCATCGAGGTGGTAATTAGTAATGATACAGGTACAAGAATCCTTGGGATCTACAAGTTCATAACTTACAGGTTATAAAGAAATATCAAATTTCAAGCATCTTGTTACACTTATCCAATCACTTCCAAAGGTAATGAGTACAAAAATCCTCCAAAAATCTGGAGGCCACCTCAAAATTCTAGCCACCAGGAGGGTGATATGAAGCAAGTTCCATACAGCAGACCCACAAATAACAGCCCCCATATGAACTGGCGCCCTAGATTTGTGCAGCCTCATCATACCATTTGAGACCATTCCAACAGTGCACATTTTAACCATTCCAAACCCAGTGATACCTCAATGTACCACTTGTGCACAGTTAGGGAACTCCACATTCATCCACAGTGCATATGTGTGTTTTGAATGACTGTCACAGCTAACAACAATTATCCCCCTAAACAGCAAAAAATTGTTGGTCTTTCTAATATAAATGGACTATCTTCTCTATGAGACAGGAGCTGTAATTTTATACAGCAATAATTTCAATCCTCCTATCTACTGCTCTGCACTCACATTTCTCGCAAAATCTCACAGCTTCCCAAACTCTGATTGATTGTCCTTCTTAACATACTCATTATTCCAGCACAGTACAAAGAATCCCTTCCCCCACTACAATACACCTGCAGCTGCCAACCATACCATATACAACTTAGGATGTCTGCACTGCCACAACAGCAGGCCAGTGTGACACTCAGCAGGCAAGAAAATACGGCACCACAGGACCAAACACCGGCCCAGGCCTACCACACCCCACGGGACATGCAACAACTCGGCACACACACTTCATTGTCATTGCAAAACAAGGTAACACATGCTATATGCTTGGTCTTTACCATCTGCACACACGCCCACCCACTTTGTGTAAAACGAGATCTCATTCCCCCTTACCTACACTAATAATTTGTTCTATATTACATCATATCTATATATAGCTTCTCTGATAATAAATTGTAACCAACCTGAAGATAGCCACAGCAGCAATGGCTGAAACATGTAGTTGATACTGAAAAATTATATATACACTTGATATATAGTTGTGTTATGACTGCTACATCTTTATAGAATTACCTTAGGTTCTAACAAACACAATGGGGATGACGCACTTTGAAATTTCAATCAAAGTGTCATCAGAGGATTAACTTTCTAGAGCCTGTGAAAACAAAATGAAGGATGCACAGACTTCTGCCATAGCCTAGCACCATCCATACAACAGGCAGCACATGCACAAAAAAAACTGGTTTGAAGAACACAATTAGTTTCCAGGTCAGGCATCCCTGCTGTATTTTTATTAATTAATAAAGTACATAAATTTTTAGTCTAACACAACTTTATTATGTAAAATATATTTAATTAAAAGAAAATAGCAGCTAAAAGTTTTGGCTTTCATGAAGCCATCTTCAGGTAGTAACTTAACAGGGTTTTAATATGCAATTGGCAATGAATTAAAATCAAAAAATGTAAACAAGATCTCGTAATTTTAAGGCGTTGCTAGTTGCACATAAAAGCCCCTTCAAGTTACAGTCTGAAGATGGCTTCATGAAAGCCAAAACATTGTAGCTGCTATGTTCTTTTAATTAAATATATTTTTACATAATCAAGTTGTATTAGACTAAATATTTATACACTTTATTAAGAATTAGTTTCATGCAACTCTAGGTTACAACTGCATGGAACCGATTTCTTAAAACCAGTTTCTTTGGTGTGCACTGCCATTTTCTTCCCCTTGCCTTCCAGTCTGATGACAACTAGTGAATGTCAGAACTGTAAATTTAAAACTCTGTAGGCTGTGGATCAGAAACATACCTACACATGATGTATAAAATACTGTTCATAAGTGAACTGTCACAGTGCCAAACATAGAGGTTAACACTGATCGAGTTGGTTACCGAAGTAATTAAGATTTTACAAAAATAAATGCAGAACATCAATTACAGTAAACAATCAGCAGGGCTAGAAACATATGCAGCAGAAAGTGGGTCTTGAAATGTTTTTGGAAATCAATGGTACATGTAGCATAGCAGATATGCCCAATTTAAAGATTTTATTGCACTGTAAAGGGGTACACAAATTTTCATAAGATATAAAAGCATCCTCAAAATTATACATGCCAGAAGGGTGATATTAAGCAAATTTCACACTTAGGACCCACAAACTCACAAACATTAAATTTTTAGACAGGACAACGTTCTACATCCAGCCTGATGATGGCTATGTATGTATATATGAAACATGTAGCTCTTTTTACATGTAAGATAAAGTTGTGTACAGACTGTGATCCTGTTTCTTTTCTTTGTATGTGTCTCATTAACATTAGGCACCACAATAAAAAATTTAGTCACCCAGATGACATGGCACCAGGGATTTGTGCAATCCTGACCCCAACATATTCTGTATTGTAGCCATATTATTATTATTATTATACAATATGTATGTCTCCTGTCACAGGCATTTCTTCCTGGTACTTCTCTTGAACCAGCGGTGATCCCCACTGCTCAGGCTTCAAGCTTCACATTGCAGTACTTTCC